>Ga0316204_10000664_pt1 | contig 118145 bp, 101 predicted proteins | sample 6monrhotite_MG_2_FD_205661 | JGI IMG/M metagenome (GOLD analysis project Ga0316204, IMG submission 205661) | Microbial mat bacterial communities from mineral coupon in-situ incubated in ocean water Damariscotta River, Maine, United States -... | ecosystem: Environmental > Aquatic > Marine >...
AAAAACAAGTCGCATTAGCAAAAGCAAAACAAGAATATGCACAAGCGTTAACAGAACAAAAAACCGCACTAGAGACACAAAAACGTGTAGCACTTAATCGTGCTGAGCAAGCTTATCAACAAGCGATCGCTTCTAAGCAATCATCTCTTGCCGAAGAGAAACATAAAGCACTTAACAAAGCAAAGGAAGATTATTCCAACGCTTTGATTGCACAAAAAACAGCGATCGAATCCCAGGCTCAACAAAACTTAGCAGATGCACAAAAAGATTATCAAAAAGCATTGGAATCAAAACAGTCAGAGTTGATGACAGAAAAGCAAGCATCTCTCGCTCAAGCCAAACAGCAACATGCAGATGCGTTGGCTGCTCAAAAAACCGCGTTGGAATCGCAAAAACACCAGGAGTTAGCAGCAGCTCAACAAGCGTATGAAAAAGCGCTAGCATCAAAAGAGTCCAAGATTACTGCAGAAACAAAAGCAGCGTTGACAAAAGCCCAGGAAAATTATGCAAAAGCGCTTACTGCACAAAAAGTCGCGTTGGAAGGGCAGAAGAAGGAAGCGGTTGAACAGGCTAAACGTGAATATGAACAGGCGCTAGCTTCAAAAGAATCAAAACTCACATCAGATAAAAAAGCCGCATTGGATAGGGCAAAACGTGAATATGCGAAGGCACTGGATGAACGCGTAGCCAACCTCGAGGCAAATAAACAGCAAGAGCTCGGACAAGCACAGGAATCTTTCGCCACTGCATTAACAGCTAACGAAGCGCGATTAACTGGTGAGAAGGAGAGAGCGTTAGCTGCAGCTGAAGGTGCTTTTGAAGCGAAATTAGGTGCTGAAAAAGCGAAGACAGGTAAGTTAAAAGGGGAGCTTGATAAATTCCTTAAAGCGGTGGAAGCAAAGGAAAAAATTGTTACTCAGCTTAAGGATAATTTTAGAGATTTTCATTCATCTGCGGTCGAGGTTGATAGTAAAACAGGGCAGGTTAAATTGCATTTTCAACAATCTTATTTTAAACGTGGTCGTGGCGAATTAACAGATGAAATGAAAGCAATCTTGAGGGTGATGATTCCTAAATACGCGAAGAGTATTTATAGTAACAAAGATGCTGCTGAACAAGTTGGTGCGCTAAAAATTACAGGTTTAACTTCGCCAGTCTATAAAGGTAGATATATTGACATTAATGACACCTCTGAGGAAGCAGAAGAAGCGCGGAAATTTAATATCAAACTGAGTAACGAGCGCGCTATGGCGATGTTTAATTTTGTTTTTAGTGATCCTTCCATGAGTGAGTTCCCATATCGTGATGAGTTGAAAAAGGATATGGGTATATCTGCTCAAGGTTTTTTAAACGCGACACCGGTTCCCGATGAGTTAGTTGGCAGAAGGGCGGAATGTGTTAAATACGATTGTAGTCAGGAGCAAGCAGCTGTACTGCAGTTTCAAATGAATTTGGATAAATAGGTTTTTATGAATCATTAGACATCTTTTGATTTTGATTACCTCTAAACGACCGAGGTTGTTATGTTTAAATTTCTTTTTCTGGTTATGACAGCGGTAGCGGTAGCACTTTTCCACTATAGTGGTATTGAGTTAACGAATCAGTTAATTGGTGTTATTTTTGTGATTGGGATTCTTTCTGTTTTTGGAATTTTTCTGATCTTCAAGTTCGGATTGCATTACAAAATACAGGCGCTGAATAAATTTTGCATTGCTTTTTATTATTCAGTGTTTGAATACAAGAAAAAATCACAAAAGAGTTTGAGAGGTATCAACTACGCTAACAGTGTAAGAGAACAAGCGGAAATCGCCATTTCAGCCAACTTCGATCCTAAAGTGGCAAGTGTCGCGATGAAAGTGCCAGTTTCCATGTATACCAAAGATAGCGCTTATATGCCGGTTTTAAGAGCACGTATTAAAGAAGCTGAGAGATTAAAATTCGAGGCGCGTGAGCTTGATGGGCAGGCATCTAAAATTATTCAGGAGACAAAGGGGATTTTAGAAGACAAAAAGATTAAGCAGAAAGAGAAAAAGGGTTCTCGTTTGGAGTCAGTGTTTGGTATTCAGGAGGGTGTTCAGAATATGATTGATTTGACCGTGAATGAAGTCACGGATCAGGATTATAGCGATGCACCTGACTATGAAATTATTTCTCATATCGCGCTGGATAATAATCCTTATTTCTCGACAGTCTATAAGTCCTTTAACATGGAAAGTGTCGCAGCGATTTTAAACAGAGCACCGTTTATGATAATTTTAATGGGTATTATTGGTACCTTTGCCGGATTTTTCCTCGCGCTAAGTGAGGGCGGGGATATTAAAGCCGGGGCAGCGGTCGCAATTGTGAGTTCTCTAGTCGCACTACCTGTATCACTTGCAGTTGACTATATAAACACTTTGTATCCGGATAGAGAACGGTATCAGAATGCGTTTGATCGATACAAAATAAGTTTGGAAATCTTGTTCAATCACGAAAGAGATCGTTATCCAAATGTAGGTGGCCGCCGCAAAGAGGATAAGTCAGTCTTTGAAGATGATTTTGATGACGATGATGATTGATTCAAACGTTACAATTGCGAATCAACTATTTTTGAGTCATGAACGGATCTCTCTACATCGTATTATTCAACAATGTTCGCAATTGACCTAACGGCCTTGTATTCAGAACATCCTTTTTTTCCAGCCAGCCACGACGAGCCTGCCCAATGCCATGTTCGAGATTATCAAAATCGTGTGTTGAATGCGCATCGGAATTGATGCATAACAGTACTCCCTCATCTTTTGCCATCTGACAATAAGTGTCAATCAGATCGAGTCGATCGGGCTGAGCGTTGATCTCCAGAAAACAACCACGTTGTCGTGCTTCACGAATGATGCGCGGCATATCTACGTCATAAGGTTCGCGCTGTTGTAGTAATCGACCACTGGGGTGGGCGAGAATTGTAAAGTGCGGATGGTCCATGGCTTTGAGTATACGCTCGGTCTGTTTGGCGCGTGAGAGGTGAAACTTGCTGTGAACAGCGCCGATCACCAGATCCAGTTTAGCCAGTACATAATCCGGTAAGTCCAGACGACCATCTTCAAGAATATCCACCTCAATGCCTTTAAGTAGTGTAATGCCATGCAATGTTTGGTTGAGGCTATCAATTTCTTCGATCTGCTCTAACAGTCGTTTTTCATCAAGACCGTGGACCATCGTGAGTCGACGCGAATGTTCCGTGATCGCGAGATAAGACCAGGCTCGTGCTTTGGCAGCGTCTGCCATTTCCTTAAGTGTGTTGTGACCATCGGTTGCTTTGCTGTGAGCGTGGAGATCGCCTTTTAAATCTGCGAGTTCCACTAGCTTTGGAAGTGTTCCTGCTTCTGCGGCTTCAATTTCGCCACGATTTTCCCGCAATTCTGGAGCAATCAACGGCAGCCCGACGGCCTTGAACACTGAAGCCTCCGTTTCGCCTGCAATCTTGTTTTCATCTTGGTAGACACCATACTCATTGATTTTTAAACCACGTTGCTGGGCACGACGACGAATGGCTATGTTGTGCGCTTTGGAGCCGGTGAAGTAGTGTAGCGCTGCACCATAACTCGATTGTTGCACAACACGAACGTCCACTTGCAGACCATTGCGAAGAATGACAGTTGCTCGAGTGTTACCTTTGGAAAGCACCTCAATAATTTCGTCATACGCGACGAAATGTTCCATCACCGGTTTGCTGTGTGTTGCACAAACCAGAATGTCCAGGTCACCAACCGTTTCCTTACAACGGCGGAAACTGCCGGCCACGGTCACTTGTTTGCTAGCGCTGGCCTGTCGCAGATATTCAACCAACGCTTGTGCGTGTTGTGCAGCCAGTGACCGTTTCATGTGGGTGCTTTGTTTAGCGTGAGTGGCCATTGTCTCAAGAAGTCGTGCTTCGGTTTTTTCGCCAAAGCCTATCAGGTGACGTAGGCGCCCGTCCTTAGCGGCGCGAAAGAGTTGTTCCGGTGCATGGATATCGAGCTCATGGTAGAGGGCATGGACTCGCTTTGGCCCCAGCCCCGGTATTTTTAACAGCTCTGTTAGTCTTGGAGCAGATTCCTTGCGTAATTTTTCCAGCGCCTGGCAGCGGCCGCTCTCGACAATCTCTTCGATCTTTCCAGCCAGATCTTTGCCAATACCTGGCAACTCGGTCAAATCTTCATCGCGTTCCAGCAACGTTTTTGCTTCTTCCCCCAACCCCTGCAAAAGCCGTGAAGCATTGCGGTAGGCGCGAATGCGAAACGGATTGGCTTCCTCGATCTCAAGCAGATCAGCAATCTCATCAAAAACAGCAGCGATATCAGTATTGTGTATGGGCATAGTTTGATCCTCATGTATATGCAACCCACGACAATCAAGTGAGTCAACAGCTATACTTATCTTTAATAATAGTCTGTATTCAGGAGGTAGAGAGTTTATGATGTATCGTCGATGGCTGTTCATGATGTGCACTTTTTGTATTGGCTTGCTCACCACTCAGAGTAGTTACGCATTCCGTTGTGATGGCGACTTGGTGACCAAGGGGGATACAAAAATCTCAGTGCTCAAAAAATGTGGTAAACCTACCTGGATCGATCGTTGGGCAGAAGAGATTATTGACCTGCCTGATACCGATTTCGAACATCGTATTACTCGCGTGAATGAACGCTGGATTTACAATCTCGGTCCTCATCAGTTTCTGCGTTTCATCACGTTTAAGGATAGTGAGGTTATTAGTATTGAAACAGGCGGCCGTGGTTTTACTGTGTTGCCCAACATGCAACGCTGCAATTTCGAAATTTTTTCGCTGGGTACTACCTCAGCTGAAGTTGCTGCCAAGTGTGGCGAGCCGGACTGGAAAGAGCAGCGTTATGAAACAGTAACGCAAAAGATTGCGGGTGGTCGACGACAGCTATTTATTACTATAGATGAGTGGACTTTCAATTTTGGCCCAACCAGTTTTATGCGAATTCTGACTTTTCGTAATGGTAATCTGGTTGATATTAAAAGTGGGGACAAAGGTTTTAAATAAATACACGTTTCACTAGAAGGTATGCAGAACGAAAAAATCTGCTATATATTTGAGGTGCTTACTATGAAAGATTGGAACATTGTTGTCACAGTTCATGAGCATGAGCATTGTTATAGACAGGCCAGCCGTTTTTTGAAGACCTTCGGCGAGCTTGGCAACACGGATTTTTTTAATGTATTGACACTAAGGGTAGCCAACATTGAAGTGTTCCTGAAACAACTGCATCAACAGTTTGATGAAGAGCCTCAATTGTTCGACTGCATAGCGCGGGTGTTACCTGTTAGTCACACATTTAGCTATAAAACACCTGAAGAATTTGAGGCAAAGGCTGAGGCACTAACTACGCCATGGGGAGTCAAGCTTGCTGGTACTCGTTTTCACGTCCGTATGCATCGCCGTGGTTTTAAAGGGCGTATGTCTAGCCAAGAAGAAGAAAAAAATCTCGCTGACATTCTGATGTGTTTATTAGCGGAGCGTGGTGAGACTGCTAGTGTTGATTTTTATAATCCCGATTTTATTGTCGTCATTGAAACTATTGGCCAGCAGGCTGGTGTGTCTTTATGGTCACGCGAAGAGTTACTGCGTTACCCATTGATCAAACTAGACTGAGTTTGTATAAGATACTGGATATGAAGCCAAAAGAGATGTTAATTATCGACGGCTCCATGGGTGAGGGTGGCGGTCAGATCCTGCGTTCAGCACTGGCTCTTTCATTGTGCCTGGGGCAGCCATTCCGTATTATTAATGTCCGTGCAGCCAGAAAAAAACCAGGGCTAATGGCGCAACATCTTGTCGCAGTCAATGCCGCAGCAGCTATTGGTAAAGCTGATGTTAACGGCGCAATACCAGGCTCACAGCAATTGGAGTTTATTCCTCACGACATCAAACCAGGAGAGTATTATTTCGATATAGGTACTGCTGGCAGCACTACCCTGGTGTTGCAGACAATATTACCGGCACTGCTAACAGCTAGTGCACCTTCACATATCACTCTGCAAGGCGGGACCCACAACCCTCTCGCACCACCTTTTGATTTTTTTGAACGAGCCTTCGTGCCACTGATTAATCGTATGGGGCCGACGTTGAAAACGCGACTGAAACGCCCTGGTTTTTATCCGGTAGGTGGAGGTCTTGTTGAGGTGTCGATTGAACCTACATTTTCCCTGAAGCCATTGTCTTTGCCAGAGCGTGGCGCGTTACTTTCTCAGTGTGCCTGGTCGATGGTTTCACATTTACCAAAACATATCGCAGAGCGCGAGCTGAAAGTGATCGGCAAGCAACTTGGTTTACCGAAGAATGTTTTGGAAGTGCAGCAGGTTGACGCCAGAGGGCCTGGCAATGCCGTCACGATTTTGATTGAAAGCGAACACGCGACTGAAGTTTTTGTTGGCATTGGTGAACGTGGTATCAGGGCAGAGGAAGTGGCCGAAGGTGTGGTTACGGCAGTGCGTCGTTATCTTGCAGCTGGTGTGCCTGTCGGAGAATATCTGGCGGATCAGTTACTGTTACCGCTAGCTCTGGCCGGTGGCGACGGTTTTATCACCCTGCGCCCGACTCAGCACACCACAACGAACATAGACGTATTGGAAAAATTTATGGAAAAACGACTGGCTTGTGAAGAGTTGGGGTATGATCGCTGGAGGATCGGTTGCTGAAGTGCAGTAGCGTTAATGTAGACAGTATAGGGAATCCCTTTTATAAATATTTTCGGATCGATATTCCTATCGCGCGTCGAGATAGGTTGTACGTATTTCTACGAGTTTCTTTTTCCGAATAATTGTGAATTAATAACTAAGAGATTGGTCGGAATCTTTATAATAAGGAATTCTAATGCACAGATACCCTGCTCAGATCATGACAAGGGAACACATGATATGACTTATTGGGAACATTATCCACATGACGCTGATATGGGTGTTAGGGGATATGGTGAAACTAAAGCGCAAGCATTTGAACAGGCATTGCTTGCCTTGACAGCGATAATTGTTAATCCTGATAAGTTGCACGCAGAAAAAAAGATCAGTGTACATTGCGCAGCAGAAGACGATGAACTACTCTTTGCCGATTGGCTGAACAGTATTATCTATCACATGGCAACAGATGACTTATTTTTCTGCCGCGCTAAAGTCAACATAGATAACGGACAATTAGATGCTGAGTTATGGGGTGAGGCCATTGATGTTAAACGTCATCAACCAACAGTTGAAGTGAAAGGTGCAACCTATACAACCTTGAAAGTTGTTGAGTACAAACCGGGAGAGTGGCTGGCACAAACCGTTGTGGATGTTTGATTGTTTTAGACTATAAGTCACAGGAATTTGAATGCTATGGACATTAATTTATTAACGCAGGATTCGGAAACCAGTTGGCGCATTAAAGCTACCGGAAAAATGCGTGTGCCAGCCATTATTTATGCTGATCGTGGCCTGATCGAAGAAATGGATGACAAGGTGCGCGAACAAATAACCAATGTGGCCACTTTGCCGGGCATTGTTAAAGCGGCCTATGCTATGCCGGATGCGCATTGGGGTTATGGTTTTCCCATCGGTGGTGTTGCGGCATTCGATGCGGAAGAGGGCGGTGTGGTTTCTGCCGGCGGTGTGGGTTTTGATATTTCCTGTGGTGTACGTGCATTAAAAACTGGATTGAAAAAAACCGATGTGGAAACTGTAAAAAAACAGCTGGCGGATATTTTATTTCTTGAAATACCAGCCGGTGTGGGCAGCACCGGTACGATTAATTTAACCTACCAGCAAATGGATAAAATGTTACTAGGTGGTGCACAGTGGGCAGTGAAACAAGGGTTTGGTGAAACAGAGGATTTGCAACGTATCGAAGAACAGGGATGCATGTCGGGAGCGGTTCCGTCAGAGGTTTCGGAGCACGCCAAAAAAAGGCAAAAACGTGAAATGGGTACGCTGGGTTCCGGTAATCATTATCTGGAAGTGCAATATGTGGCTGAAGTTTACGATGAAAAAATCGCCAACGCATATGGCTTGCGAGAAGGAGACGTCATTGTTAGCATCCATTGTGGATCACGTGGGCTTGGTCATCAAATCGGTACTGAATTTCTAAAATCTATGGTCATGGCGGCAGCCGAATATGGCATACAATTACCTGATCGTGAACTGGCCTGTGCGCCAATCAATTCCTCATTGGGACAATCTTATCTCGGTGCTATGCGTGCCGCCATCAATTGTGCGCTGGCAAACCGGCAAATTCTCACGCATCTCACAAGAAAAGCATTTTCTCGTGTATTACCGGAAGCCCACTTATCACTGTTATATGATGTGTCACATAATACCTGTAAACTCGAAGAGCATATCGTTGATGGTAAAAAGAGACAGCTGTACGTTCACCGTAAAGGTGCAACTCGGGCATTTTCCCGTGGTAACACTGCTATACCAGAAGATTTGCGCGCATATGGTCAACCTGTTTTAATTGGTGGTTCTATGGGTACCTGTTCTTATGTGCTCGCAGGTGCAGATGACAATGAAACACGTGCTTTTTCATCTGCCTGTCATGGTGCCGGGCGTTCAATGAGTCGGCATCAGGCCAAGCGCCAATGGCGTGGTCGAAACCTGATAGATGAATTAGCCGTCAAGGGTATCGAAATACGCAGCCCAAGTTTGCGGGGTGTTGCAGAAGAAGCACCAGGTGCTTATAAAAATGTCAGCGCGGTAGTTAATGCCGGTGACGTTGCCGGACTCGCAAATAAAGTCGCAAAGCTAGTGCCGATGATTTGTATCAAAGGTTAACCGCCGGGAATAATATTTCCGATAGTATTCTATGGTGAAAAATCGAGTGAGCCATCAGGCATACTTACTCCATGCCGTGCTAATTCTTGCACGACCTCAGTAAGCCCAAGGGTTACCTTTGTTAATCTGGCATAATCAATCTTGTCTTTAGTATCCTGATTCGTATGGTAGTAAGGATAGCGAAACATCGCTGTATCGGTAACCATCAGTGCCTTGTAACCTTGGTTCCAATACGACCAATGATCAGATAAGTTAATTGCACCTAACAATCGTGGTGCAACAAGTCCCTCCGATGGTATCTCAGTATGTTCGCGAAATATTTTTATACTTTGTCGTGCCAATGATCGCGACTTAATATCGGCGACAAAGGCGAGAAATTTGCCGGTATTCGGATAAAACAAGTTTAAAGGCATGGGGTAAGTCTGGCTATGTGCTTGATCAGAATAATATCCGATAGTTTCCAAAGAAAACATAGCAATGATGTTCTCGTCGTTTTCTTTTGACAGCTTGGCTGCGACATAGCTGCCCATCTCGGCACTGTATGAAAAGGGTGGTTCCTCATTTACAAAACCTATAAATCGAATGGTGCGTGGCAATTCTTGTGACGCCAATAATCTCGTCATTTCCAGCATGGCAGCAACGCCAGTTCCATTGTCATTGGCACCTGGCGAACCGGATACAGAATCATAATGTGCGCCAATAACGACAACTTCCTCCGGGTGTGATTTACCTGGTAGTTCAGCAATAATATTCCGAACCTCTTTTCCCATAACATTGAATGATTGATATTCCACGCTATAATTATATTCAGTAAAACGCTGTTCAATATATTCCGCGGCAAGTAATAGCTGAGGATAATTCCACATATTTCGTTCGCCAATCTTGTGTGCTAATACATCAACATGGGTCTGTAAGCCATCATGGACTTTTTGTTGCGACAGAGTGAGTGCCGATCGTGATCCAGTGTAAGAGTGGCCGGGCATAACTGTCGTGAAAAATATTGCGTATGCAATACCAATGATTAGTAAGCTGATAAGTAGGGTAATAAGTATTGGAGTCATTGATCGCCGGCATTTCATTAATAACTAAGTTTTTCCTTTATACGTTATTAAAATATTACAAGCTTTTTGTATTTGTTCAAGGGATTTAGGATTATGTTGATCGACTACTCTAATTTTTCTTGTTTACCTACTATAGTTATAAAAGTAATCTCACAATAAACTTAATCTAAACCCGGTCTCCAATAAAAAAAATGGAGGGATGATGATTTGACTTGCTGTGACATAAAAAAGAGTGGGGATGAGATTTTATTAAAAATAGTGGCATTGCTACTGTGTCTCGCATTTCTCCCACATGAGCAAGTTTCTGCGCGTAGTTACTCTGAAAAAGGCACATTACATGGCTCGTTGCAATGGCTTGGTTACTCGTATCATCCCGGCGGCGGTTCCTTTCCAAAACGATATCCCCTTAAGTTAGACAAAAAGGCGAATCACGTCGTGCAAATAGGAGCGGTGGCAAAATTAGACTATGATTTAAATGAGGCGTTTCTTTTACGATTCGCTGTTTCCTATTACAAAGACTGTGCAATGAAGGATGCGGGTTTTTTGCATTATGGTTTTAGAGGAAGAATATTCAGCCGAGGTAAACACAATATTCTGGTTGGCCTTGGTCCTACCTTAAGTTTCCGGCGGGATTGGCATAGCATCCCTGAATATGATAGGGATGGTTTTTATGGTAATCGTAGCTATCTAGGTTGGCAGTATCGTTTTTTTATTTGGGGTGGAGAAATTGATTATCTCTATGAAATATCAAATGGGATAGAATTTCACTACTCACTTATTCCAGGTTTCCCTTATGCCTATACCTCTTTATTTGGTATCAGGTATAGATTTTAAGATGGCTATAGCCATGAAAATATTATTGTATAACTAGAATGAGTGATTCTACAATCTTCATGGATATCCTAGTTTACAGTTGTTTAAGCGAATCATCCGTTTGCCCAAGTGGCATACGAGGTGGCCTTTGGCACGGTCGATAAAGAGCAAAACTGAGATTATTAATATGTCTGATAAAATAAAATGCGAACTCGTCTCGTGGGAACATTTCTACGCGCTGGCTCGGGACTTAGCATTTCAGATCCATGACGCTGGTTATATTCCGGACATGATAATCGCTGTAGCTCGGGGTGGATATATGCCCGGCCGTGTACTGTGCGATTTTTTAGACATCATGGACTTAAACACCTTCAGAGTTGAACACTATCATGGCGCACATAAGGAACCGTTGGCACGGATAAAATATCCTTTGGCTGCGAACGTGGATGGCAAACGTGTGCTCGTTGTAGATGACGTTAGTGACACGGGCGACACCTTCGTCGTCGCGATAGATCATATTCGAAAGTACGGTAGGCCAGCAGAGATAAAAACGGCAACACTACACCATAAAACAGTCTCTCGTTTTGAACCGGATTTTTATGCACAAATCGTTATGCAATGGCGTTGGATTATTTATCCATGGGCAGTTACGGAAGACGTGGGCGGTTTTATTAACGCGATGGAACCAAGCCCTGCTTCTATAAATGACATCTCCGATCGCTTATTGCGAGACTATGGCATTGAAGTACCAAAACAAAGCTTGCTCGATATCCTGAAGCTGCAAGGTCACCCCTTAGGATAGAGACGTGTAAGGGCATTAAAATGAGAGACAGTGATTGTATAACGTTCTTGCAATGGGCCTTACCTCAATTGCATATGCGTTGGTCAGGGTTTCGTCGCGTGCGTGCTCAAGTGTGCAAACACCTGGAGCGACGTTGCAAGCAGCTAGGTCTGCCGGATATTGCCGCCTACCAAAATTATCTGCAACAACAACCCGAGGAGTGGCAGGTGTTGGATAGCCTGTGCCGTGTCACTGTCACCCGTTTTTATCGCGACAAGGCCGTATTTGCTTTTCTAACACGGGGTGTATTACCCGTGCTTATCCATCAAGCTCAAACACGCGGTGCTCAATACTTGCGCCTATGGAGCGCGGGCTGCGCTGGTGGTGAAGAGCCTTATTCCCTGGCCTTAGTTTGGCGCTTAGGTCTCGAAATCAAACCTGTAATTGGATTACACATTCTCGCCACCGATACCGATGGCCACATGATTGCCCGCGCCCGCGAAGCTTGTTATTCTTTTAGTAGCGTGAAAAATCTTTCGCAAACCTGGTTGGCGAGCGCCTTCGTTCAATCTGAAGAGTTGTATTGCCTGAAAACAGAATATTCTGATCCTGTGGAATTTTTAGTTCATGATATCCGCACAGGTACTCCCAACGGACCGTTCGATCTTATACTCTGTCGTAATCTCGCATTTACCTATTTCGAAAAAAACTTGCAGGCAGAGATTTTGGTACGCTTCCGAAAGGCTTTAAAACCTGGCGGCGTGTTGGTGATTGGCGTTCATGAATCTTTGCCAAGCATTGAGGGGCTGACTGTGTGGTCAGAGCGCTTAGGGATCTATCGAATCTCAGAGTGAATAATCTTGTTATTTAAGTGCTAGCCCCGAATCTTTTGGCATTGTGTGATTCATGAAATTTCATCCATATTCATTGCGGACCTTAATCCTCATCTCACCACTGGAAACTGACCAACACTCTGTCTGGTTCTTGACAGAATTGGACGATTATCCTATTCTACACTTATTGTAGGACATTCGTCCTACACTTGCTGAACTTGACCGAAGGAGATCATCATGTCTACAGAATTAATCGAGCCGTTATCGGGAGAATCTGCCGTAAAGCGCGGCCGATCCATCCATTTTCTACGACGACAGCGAAGCAGGCTACATCAACTACCCCTTTTATCGTGGTGATGAAACTAAGCGGGAGGTGTTTTTCATGAGTGACAAGACAACACGCGATTACATTGTTGAAGCTGCCGACCAGTTGTTCTATCGGCAAGGTTACGAGCATACCTCGTTCTCGGATATTGCGGATGCCGTACAGATCTCGCGCGGCAATTTTTACTATCACTTCAAATCGAAGGATGAAATTCTGGATGCCGTGATCAATGTGCGTCTGGCTAATACCCAAAAGATGTTAGAGAAGTGGGAAGTCGAAGGGGAACAACCCGCAGATCGCATCCGCAGCTTTATCCATATTTTGATCGCGAACCGCACCAAGATAAAACGTTACGGCTGTCCGGTTGGCACGCTGTGCATTGAGCTTGCGAAGCTGAATCATGCTTCGCAAACCGGGGCAAACAAACTATTCACGCTGTTTCGGACCTGGTTGCACAGGCAGTTCACGCTGCTCGGCCGCAAGGCAGATGCCGACGAGCTGGCTATGCATCTTCTTGCTCGCAGCCAGGGTGTCGCTACGCTGGCAAATGCCTTTCACGATGAAAAATTTATCATGCAGGAAGTAAAGCATATGTGCGACTGGCTGAGACCGTACGAGGAAAGTGCTGCGCGCAATGCACACAAGTAAAATGAGGCGGGTTAACACATTTCGCCGTGGTAGTTGAGTACACGCTCCACCAAGTTTATATTAAAGGAGAAAAAATCTGATGTTTATCGTATTACTTAAATTTTCTAGCAACAAAGGCCAAGCCGGCCAATTCATGGAAGGTCATAACGAATGGATCAAACGCGGTTTTGATGACGGCGTATTTTTGTTGGTCGGCAGTCTTCAGCCTAATTTAGGTGGTGGGATTGTCGCACATAATACCTCACTGTCAGACCTTCAAAACAGGATGAACAATGATCCGTTTGTCGCGGAAAATGTGGTAAGCGCGGAAATCATTGAAATCACGCCGTCAAAAACCGATGAACGATTAACGTTTCTTCTCGGCTGAGTAACCACCACTACAAGGAGTAGATACATGAGTACGACGATAGTGGGTCCCGATGGCAAATCACGCTGCCGCTGGTGCGATGCCGCACCGGAGTTTCTCGGCTATCACGATACCGAATGGGGTTTCCCAGTTAGTGATGATCATCGCTTGTTCGAGAAATTGAGTCTGGAGAGTTTTCAATCCGGCCTGAGCTGGCGCACCATCCTCGCTAAGCGCGAGAACTTCCGCGCAGCGTTTTATGATTTCGATTTCGACAGGATAGCGCGCTTCACCCAGCGCGACATTGATCGTTTGCTCAAGGATGAAGGTATCGTTCGCCATCGCGGAAAAATCGAGGCAGCCATCAATAATGCACAACGGGCGCAGGAACTCGTCAAACGGGAAGGCTCGCTGGCAGCCTTTATCTGGCGTTACGAACCTGGCAAGAAGCAGCTTGCAAAACCGCAGACTGTTTCGACCTTTGCGGAATCGCTTGCCTTATCGAAGGATCTAAAAAAGCAAGGCTGGAAATTCGTCGGACCTACCACTGTGTATGCCTTCATGCAAGCAATGGGGCTGATCAACGATCATGTTGAGGACTGTGTGATCAGAGCCAGAGTTGAACGCGCGCGCAAGAATTTCAGTCGACCTGGGCGCTGACAAACTTCTTTCCACCAAGATTGATATATCTAACTTAATCGGTTTCCAGATATCCCATTCGCATAGCCACCCTTAACCCTAACGTTTCAAAATAATGTAAAAAATCGTTTCACTGCTTTATTTGCAGCAACCAAAGCTTTTTTCCTCTCATTATTTTGAAACGTTTGGGTTAAGTCTAAACTAAAAAATCTTTCAATTGTTGCTGAATTGTAGCGTCAGGTGATTGTCTTCACTAAGCGTTACACGAGTGTTAAACGGCTTACCTTCTCGGTTGAGCACATCTACTAACCATTGCGCTTCCTTGCGTGAGGCACGGTTGATCCGAAAGTTTTTGAGCCGCGTGGGTGTCATTTCGAAACGCAACAAGCGTCCACTTGTCGGATCCAGTGTAGGAAAGTACATCAGACCAAGGTCATCCCGATATTTTTCATAACCACTGATACCTTCGTAATCTGTTAGAAAATCACCACAGCCATAGATGATGGGATGGTCTTTATAGACCTCAATGCCTTTGATGTGGTGAGAAGAATGACCATGAACAACATCAACAGCGGCGATATCTATCAAGGCATGAGCAAAGCGTCGCTGATTGTGACCAATTATGTAACCCCAGTTGCCGCCCCAGTGGATCGAGGCGATGACAATATCGCCCGCTTTTTTGATGTGCTGTACTTGATCGGCGATGACGTGTACTGTCGAATCGGACAAGTCAGGTAATAGATTAACACCAGGCCTGTCGATTTTAGCGCGCCAGTTCTGGCCGATGCCACTGCTCTCTGCACCAAAGGAGAAAACCACGACTCGGCCTTTGTTCGGCAATGTTAGAATCGCAGGGGCTTGAGCTTCATCTAGAGTGCAACCGGCACCTGCATATTTGATTCCGGCCTTGGTCAACGTTGCCAGTGTCTCTTCAAGTCCTGCCTCTCCCCAATCCAACACATGATTGTTTGCCAGCACACAGCAATCGATAGAAGCCGCTTTGAGACAGGGACTATTCGCCGGGTGCATGCGATAGTTAATGCCTTTCGGCAAGTAGCTATTACTAGCAGTGACCGCTGTTTCCAAATTGATAATGCGCACATCGGGTACTTGTTGTTCCAGCTCCGCCAGTGTATCTCCCCAGATGTAAGCGAAGTCAACCGGTTTGTCGATAGGGCCATTTATCCGCTCCGCCAGTTTGACATAATCACGAGCATCCTTGACATAACTTTCATAGATTTCTGGATCAACTGGGTGCGGAAGAATCTGATCGATGCCGCGTCCGGTCATCACGTCACCACATAAAAACAGAGTTACAGATTGTTTGTTCATGATAGTGCTTTCAGGTCTGCGCTGTTGAGCTTGTAACAACCATGGTGGCGACAATATCCCGAGTGCAATAGGGCACAATATGCGCAGAAAGCTTCGTCTGTTAAGCCGCAGAAATTGTTGTCGATTCGTTTTTTCCTGCGCTTTAGGCATTGATTTACTCGGAACAAAAATTTGCTGACTCGCCTCAATGAGAGATGCAATGTGCTGGCATGTTTTAGGTTTGACCTCACTCACAGATTAATGTTGATAAGTACCGATAAGCTCGGCATTGGTGATTACATGGCCTTGCATGGCTGTCTCTAGTTTCGCCTTGGTAGGTGATTTGAGATCGGGTAACACGGTATCGAGTGCATAAAGTTTAAAGAAGTAACGGTGCCGTCCTACTGGTGGGCAAGGGCCGCCATAACCCAGACGGTTCCAATCGTTCAATCCTTCCAGGGTGCCTGACGGCAGATCATGAGAGGTAATGCCTTCAGTCAAGCTGGTAGAGGAGGGTGGCAGATTGTACAGGAGCCAGTGCGCCCAGATCATACGTGGCGCTGCTGGATCGGGTGCATCAGGGTCTTCAACAATCAAGACCAGGCTCTTTGCCTCTGCCGGTACACCACTCCATTCGAGTGTCGGTGATATATCACTGCCATCACAGCTGTATTTTTTGGAAATCTCACCATTATTGGTGAAAGCGGGAGAAGAGAGAATTAGTGTCATGACAAACTCCTAGAGGTTTTTGATAAACCGTAGCGATGTTTTGTTATCGTTGTGCGAGATAATCAACGTCCCTTTATCTTCAAACACAAATGACACCCGCGCACCGTTTAACAGGGACTCAGTAACACAATCATTAATGACGGATTGTTTCAGCGAATACTTTTCGCCAATGTCTATTAAAGGATAGTTAAATGGATCCCCTGGCTGAGTTTCAACTGCCCTTGGTTCTTCATCCTGTAGCCGCCAAAAGACCACGCCATTTTCAAAATAGAGTTGATGCCAGCGCTTATTAACTTTCAGCAGTAAAACATCAACCTCCTGTTGCAGCTGGCCTTGGTTATAATATTGCTGACAGAGCAGTTCTTCACACTCTTGATTCGTAAGCCTGGGTGGAATGCCGTCGGTTTCCAGCATGTTCAGATACTCCCTTTACGATCGCTTCAAAAACGCATCGGCCTTCATATCATCTTAGTCAATAAAACATGATTTACCAAGTTACATTGCATAGCATCACTCGTTGCCCATTGAAACCGGTTATTTATGTTGTGAAATATCCAGAGTGGTTTATAGTTTCTTTGCTTTAAATATTAAATGCCGATTGGGAAGTCTTTGCTATTTATGCTCAATTCGATAAAGGTTTTTAAAAAAATCATGCCAAACTGGAAAGTGCTGTTTTTATTACTGCTATGCAGTCAGCCACTTAAGGGAAGTGCCGATGCAATAGGTGTGGAGATTATCACTCTTACTTCTCATGTTTCAGATTATACTATTACGACCGCCAGATTGCCTATCGCCCAAGCTATGCCTACATCGATAGTTTACGGGCAGTGGCTGCTGGCTATTATGATTCCATGAATCATTTCTCGGGTTATATTGCATATATGCCACGCTGGATTATATTTAACATAAAAAAATAAGTCTGAACTTTGGTGTTGGTCCAACACTGATATTCCGCGAAAGCTGGAATACTATTCCACAATATCGAGATGATGGATATTATCAGGAATCCGATGACTTTCTGCCCGGATATCAATACAAATTTATTTTAGGTGGTGATGTGAATTTTCATTATGAAATAAATAGTCGGTTAGAAGCGGTATGGAGTATTATCCCAGGCTTGTCGTATGTAATCACTCATGCTTTTGGAATGCGCTGGAGATTTTAGTCTGTGCTATATCTCCTGAATGTAATTCGTTATGGATATATGTACTATAATTATAGGAGGGCAGAGATTGCTTTGACAATTACCAGATCCGTGGAACACATATGACAGCTCTGCATGAAGCGCGTTTTTATGAAACACTGAATAGCAGCAAGGTACTTTGCACGTTATGTCCGCATGATTGTCATATTGCCAATGGTGCACGCGGTGTTTGCGGTGTACGTTACAATCATAATGGAAAATTGTACACATTGGTTTATGACAAAGTAGTGGTGCGGGAGGTGAATCCCATTGAGAAAAAGCCACTATTTCATTTTTACCCAGGGTCTCAGGCATATTCTATTTCAACTGTTGGTTGCAATTTACGTTGCAGCTATTGTCAGAACTGGGATATATCTCAATGGCCAAAAGACCATTTACCCAAGCATATTGAAATAAACAAGGAGCAGGGATCAGAATTTATTTGCCCACAACTGGAAAATATTGAACGCGGAATTGTCGGTGAGGCGGTTACACCGGAAACGATTGTTCAAGCTACTAAGGCGACAGGTTGTCTTTCTGTTTCATATACTTTTACTGAACCAACAATATTTTATGAACTGGCTTATGACACGGCGGTGATTGCCCGTGAACAGGGGCTAAAAAACACTTTTGTCAGTAACGGTTATATTAGCGAAGCACCGTTACGGGAATTGGCTACCGTTCTGGATGCCGCCAATATTGATTTGAAGTTTTTTCGAGAAGAAACTTATCGACATGTTAGTCGGGCAAGATTACAACCAATTCTGGATGCCATACACTTGTATTATGAATTGGGCGTTTGGCTGGAAATTACCACGTTAATCATTCCAGAACTTAATGATAGTGATGACGAACTTAAACAAATCGCCAAATTTATCCACGATATTGATCCCGCCATACCTTGGCATGTAACACAATATTATCCAGCCTATAAAATGGATCGCCCTCATACGCCGTTGGAAACTTTACGGCGAGCCCGCGAAATAGGACTAGAGACAGGTTTACGCTATGTTTACGAAGGAAATGTGCCTGGAGAAGGAGGCGAAAATACTTATTGTTACCAATGCGGTGTTTTGTTAATAGAACGTTTTGGGTTTTATACTAAACAAAATCGAATTACTCATAGTTGTTGTCCCGAATGCCATGCTCGCATAGATGGTGTTGGTATGAGTGGTGTCTAATATGTCGGATCAGCAAGCTACTGTCTATGGTATGCCGTATGTGCCTGGATTAGCCCAAGGTGTTTTATGGCAGGGAGTGAGTCACGTAGCTGCAGATAGTATTTTGCTGCTATCGCAAACTGATATTAATTCTTTGCAAGATTTGCCAGCAGGATTTATTGTGGTGGAAGGCGCACCATTATCTCATGCCATGGTGAAGTTTCTTAGTATTGGTTTACCTACAATCATTATCGATTCTCAACAAGCTGCTTCTCTTCAAGAAGGTGGTGTGATTGCCATTGATGGCGTAACAGGTAGCATTTCACAATATGCAGAGGATAATTTTCGCCTTTCCGTCCCACCAAAAAATCACAGACAAACTAAGGCCCGCACGACTGATGGCGTGGTTGTGCAATTGCGGGCGAGTGTACGAAATGTTGTCGCAGTGAAAAAAGCAGTCTCTGTCGGTGCTGATGCTATTGGTCTTGTGCGTTCTGAGTTTTTGCTACCGCAGGATGGCAGCATACCAGACGTGGATTTTTATCTACAAGCTTTTAATGACATATGTGAAGCGGCAAATAAGTTACCGGTGACTATACGTTTGCTGGATATCACGGCTGATAAGTTACCGGATTGTTTAGCGCAGGTTGATGCTGTTGGCGGCGCTTTAGGTATGCAAGGTGTTCGTTTATTCAAGCTTGAGCCTATCCGCAGTATGCTGCATGCACAACTCAATGCAATTAGTGAATTGAGTCGTTCCTATGATATTCGCATACTTATTCCCTATCTGGTGCGTAGAGAAGAACTGCATTATTGGGTAGACTATATTCACAAATATTTGGATGGTTCCATAAAAATTGGTGCGATGGTGGAAACCCCAGCAAGCGCTTTGGACTTTAATCATTGGTTTGATATTGTCGACTTTGTAGCAATAGGCAACAACGATTTGATGCAGTGTCTATTTGCAGCTGATCGTAATCGGCCGGAACTCAACAATTATCTGGATCCCTACGCGCCTTTGCTATTTCGATTTTTGAAACAGGTGGCTAAGTCAGCTAAAGGACATATCGAGCAGGTGCAGTTGTGTGGTGTGTTATCTCAATTGCCAGGGATATTGCCTGTTTTATTAGGTTTGGGTTATCGTGTTTTTTCTGTTGACGCAGCGATGATTCCACATCTTAAACAGACAATTAGTACCGCAAATCTTTCTGCTGCTGAAGCGCTTGCTATGAGGGTTTGTTCTTGTATTGAAACCAGGCAAGTAAAGAATATACTAAATATTCATTGCAAATTTGATGGGGTATAAATTCTTCACACTGCTTGCGGTGAGCACAAAACCGATGGGATTCTCTAAGGGGGAGAAGTGAAGTTCTTCCCTTTGGTTGTCAGCAGGATGCATGCCCCGTCACGATATAAAATTGATTAAGCAGTTAAGGAATTAAAATTGGCCGTCAATGTTCGAAACAATACAATCATTCCAAATTGGAAAGTTCTGTTGATGTTAATGCTATGCGGCCAGCCAATTAACGGGAATGCAGATGCAATAGGGATGGAGATTATCACGCTTACTTCTCATATTTCAGACTCAACGATTCAACTAGGTGAGGACTATCATCGCAAGCTATCAGATGACGGTCGTCATTTAATTACTCCGGGTGTTGAACTCTATTATGATAATCAGATTCCCTATCGCTCAACCTATGCCTATATCGATAGTTTACGAGCAGTAGCTGCGGGCTATTATGATTCCATGAATCATTTCTCAGGTTATATTGCGTATATGCCGCGCTGGATTATATTTAAATTTAAAAAAACAAGTCTGAATTTTGGTATTGGTCCAACGTTGATTTTTCGCGAAAGCTGGAAAACCATTCCACAATATCGAGATGATGGGTATTACCAGGAATCCGAAAATTTTCTGCCTGGATATCAATACAAATTTATTTTAGGTGGAGATATAAATATTCATTATGAAATTAACAATCGGTTAGAAGCGGTATGGAGTATTATCCCAGGCTTGCCATATGTAATCACACATGCCTTTGGGGTACGCTGGAAATTATAGTTTGTCGAGCGTATCAAAAAATATCGCTAACTATTTGGACGAAAAGTTCACATCATTATTGACATATCCATTTGTGCACTCCCTACATTTTAGTGAACCTGATTGCATCTGCTGATGCTTGGCCGTTTTCACCGGAGACTTCCACATAAGCACTCTCACCTGCGGTAAAATGATAGGTGCCGAGCAATACCCATTGACCTCCCAGTGCTGTGTCTCTTTGATTGACGTAATCAGTGTGAATACCTGTGGAATGTTGGATGCGATATGGCACATTACTGCTGCGATTTATGTGGTAGGTCCACCAGGCATAAACCTCGTAACTGCCACTGTTGGGAATCTCCGCTACCCAGCGGAAGCTGCCATTGCCATTGTTGTATAAAGATTCATTATCCCAAGGGTTGACGCCGCTGGAAGTGTTCCAAGTACCTGTGCGTGCGGTATTGAGGTCACGATTGTCGATGATTATTTCAGTCGCTGGTAGCGTAATGCTGAAATCGGCTGTGGAAACAAGGCTGTCTGTGTAGCCATTGCGGAAGGCTTTTGCATTTACAGTAGCACTGGCATTTAATAGAAAAGGTGTGCTGTATAGTTGTGATGTGGTGGTTGGTGTGCTGCCATCCAGCGTATAATAAATAGATGCATTAGTCGTTGCTGTCGTGAGGGTGATTTCCACTGGTGTGTCAAAGCTACCGCCAGCGGGTAGAATATTGGGCGCAATCGCATCCACTACCAAAACATCTGTTCCCAATTGGTATTCTGAAAGATTATTCAGCCCATCACCGTCGAGGTCAAAATCAGCATCCGCAGGATTACTGGGATCAAGACCATTGCTGAGTTCAAAATTATCGGGCATGCCATCATTATCAGAATCATTATTGCCGGCGACGGATGTTTGTGAAAAACGCACAGCATCCGCTGATGCCTGACCGTTTTCACTAGAGACCTCTATGTAATCACTATTGCCCGCGGTAAAATGATAGGTGCCGAGTAATACCCATTGACCACCCAGTGCGATGTCTCTTTGATTGACGTATACGGTGTCAATACCGTCGGCGTGCTGGATGCGATATGGCACATTGCTGCTGCGATTTATGTGGTAGGTCCACCAGGCATAAACCTCGTAACTGCCGCTGTTGGGAATTTCTGGCAACCAGCGGAAGCTACCATTGCCATTGTTGAATAACGATTCATTATCCCAGGGGTTGACACCGCTAGACGCGCTCCATGTACCGATACGTGTAGTGTTGGTGTCGCGATTGTCGATGACTATTTCTTCCATCTGGGGTAACGTAATAGTGAAGTTAGCTGTGGAAACAAGGCTGTCCGTATAGCCATTGCGGAAAGCTTTTGCACTCACAGTAGCGCTGACATTTAATAGAAAAGGTGTGCTGTATAGTGATGAAGCGGTGGTTGGTGTGCTGCCATCCAACGTATAATAAATTGAAGCATTAGTTGTTGCTGTCGTGAGGGTGATTTGTACTGGTATGTCAAAGCTACCCCCGGCAGGCAAAATGTTGGGAGCAGTCACATCCATTACCAAAACATCCGTTCCCAATTGGTATTCTGAAAGATTATTTAGTCCGTCGCCATCAAGATCAAAATCAGCATCCGCAGGATTGCTGGGATCAAGACCATTGTTGAGCTCAAAATCATCCGGCATGCCATCATTGTCAGAATCATTATTGCTTGCGACGGATGTTTGTGCAAAACGCACAGCATCTGCCGATGCCTGGCCATTTTCACTAGAGACTTCTATGTAAGCACTATTGCCGGCGGCAAAATTGTAGGTGCCAAGCAATATCCATTGGCCACCCAGTGAGGTATCTTTTTGATTAACGTACACAGTATCAATACCAGCAGCATGTTGGATGCGATACGGCACATTTGTACTTCGATTTGGATGGTAGGTCCACCAGGCATAGACTTCGTAACTCCCGGCGCTGGGTAATTCAGTGAACCAGCGGAAACTGCCATTGTTGTCGCTGAATAAAGACTCTCCATTCCATGGGCTAGCACCACTGGAAACAAGCCAAGTTCCCGTGCGTTCAGTATTTGCGTCCCGATTATCTCCAATAGTTTGGGAAGCATATATGTTTAGACTTAAATTCCGGGATTGAATACTGGCTAAACTATCTTGTAACTGAATAGTGAAATTATAATTCCCGGCAGTTACAGGCGAGCCATTAATCTCCCCTGTCGTTGTTTCAAGATTTAGTCCCGGTGGCAAACTACCATTGATGACATCCCACTGATACGGTAACACACCACCAGTGGCCATTAACTGTATCTGATAGGCGATATCGATAGTTCCGCTTTGCAACTCATTTGTATGTATGGTTAACGGGAGATCGTTGCCGCAACTATCACTTCCAACAAAACCCATGCCGTCAAGTTGGAATGTAATATTGGTTTCACAGCCTGCGGCGATGCTGATCTCATAAGGTGTATTTACTGTTCCTTCTTGAAATACAACCGGGGTGATAGGGTGAGGTGCACGAAATGAAGCTGAAATAGTAGAATTAGCATAAGGACCAACTCTTGCTGAACCATGAAAGTTTGACTGGATCGACTCGGCATGTAATGTGTAATTGCCAGGTGGTAATAATAGCCGAAAGTAACCCGTGCTTTGTTTGAGATAATCAGATACATAACTGAAGACTTGACCATTGTCAGTATTCTTGGCCCAGATATTGGCACCGAGAATTGCAGTCGTATCAGTGTTGATAAAAACACCTGTTAACTCACCATAAAAGTTTTGTGCATCTGTGCTTGGGTATAACGATGTTAACGATGAGACTTCATCTTCATGTAAAGAGAGACGGGTTCGATAGGCAGTTGGATACATCAGCGCATAATTTGATGTTGATAACCCTTGTGTACCATCAAGTTGTGTGTGATCAAGACCAAAGAGATGTCCCATTTCGTGTGCAAAAACAATTAGAAATGTTGTATCGGAAACTGCAATAGCACCGTTAATGACCATCTGCCCTTCAGTGTAGCGGGCCGTTGAGGATGAATAACCCGAACCGGCAAATCCCAAGACTGTGTTGTGTGCACCTGCACCAAATAGCGCGTCAACAATACTGCCATCACTATCGTAAATGACGGGATTGATCCCATCAGTAAATTTGTTTAATAGCGAAGAAAAATTTGTGTCATTGATATCTTGAGATAGATCATCCCCCTGGTTTAAAGAAATTGTCGCTGTACTCACGTTATTCCATAAATCAATTGCTTGATTGACTAATGTATCAGCCCGAGTATTCGATCGCCCACCTAACCCTCCTTGGTCAAAATTAAGTGTGATATCTCGACCACCATTGTCATAAATCACAGGTATGGAGTTATTTGTACCAGCAATGTTTAGCGGCCCGCCTGCAAAAATATTCGACAAAAAAATGAATTGTGAAAAAAATAGGAAAAGTAGATATTTAATAAAATAATTCATTTTTATTTACCTATTTGTCGCACTATTGATAGAAAATCATTGAGCGGTAATTCAGTACGTTTTGCATTTTTATTGACTACACTATTTTTATTTAACACAGTGACTTGTGATGGGATATTTTGTTGCGGTATGTTTTCTAGAAGCTGCTCAATATCTCTACCATTGCCAACAACGCGATTGCCTTGTTTATCAAAAAGGATGTCAAATTTTCCCTGGTCAAGGCCAATGGGGCTAGAGAAACCCAAGCGCGATGACTGTGGCAAAAAAACGACATAATTTTTTCCGATTTCAAACTTAGGGACACCGGGTATCATCATTAAGTCGGAGGAGTTTGGTAGATTTCCACCGACTTGCTTAATGGTGTAAGTTTGTCCAACGTTGCCTTTTAAAGTTTCAATAACTGAAAAAGTGGTAATTGTGACGATCATTCCTGTTTGTGTATCTTCCACCACATCATTGGCGATGCACTGGCCGTGAAAAACATAACTCGCTTCACTATGAATCTTATTTAAATCCAGTGGTAGTACAGTAGCGGAGAAGCTATGTATCGGAAAAAATAGATAAGTCAGAAAAATGACAATTGAAATTATTTTATTCACGATATACGTACTCCATAATTATTCACTAGAATCAGCGGCTAAGCGCTAACAAAAGCAGTTAGCAATACACAAGGAAAACAGTATGGATACGTTATCCTCATCAGCTTTGCCACTTTAAAATTTATATTTTTTTATTTTTCTAATTTCACTAAATTACAAACTTAACAGTTTTGTTATTTATTATCTAATTTTAGTCGTAGAAAATAATATTTTCTAGATGAGTAGTAACAATTGTTACAGCTTAATTTGATAACGTCTTGGTATTATTCTATTTTCGAATTTTAATGCAGGAGCTGTAACGACTTCATTGTTGTTCTCGTTCACTATAAAGTTTTTAAAGGCAATCTTTCTGCCACTTTTATCTCTGGATGAATGCAAATTGTAATGCATTATATGTCAGAAAAAATGAAGCTATCGGTAATCAATGCCTATGCTTGATGTAAACGAAACTGAAGTAGTTAAGTCAGTTGCGATTTGTCTAAAATTTTTGTCAATACGTAATTTTGCGCTTTATGGTATCTAGAAGGAGATGTTAAAGCGAGCTAGAAAAACGTCCTACATATTCATTTTACACGGTGGTAAATGTGAGTGAGTTGTAATGTAGGTATATATGTAATTAGTAGCAAAGATAAAAATCATGGGGGCACAATGAGCAGCTATGTATTTCGTACATCCAAACAATTTGTAGCAGTTTTTTCTTTAGCTTTTACATTATTCGCAACGCAAGGTTTTGCAAAAGAATTTACTGTTAATGATTTTTCTGATGCAGTGGATGTAAATGTCGAAGACGGGATTTGTGAAACATCCATTGAAAATAATTGCTCATTACGCGCGGCCATTCAACAAAGCAACGCATTAGAAGGTGTCGACACCATAAAATTACCCGCTGGGACATACACCTTGTCTATTGGCGCTTCCGGTGACGAAGTTGCGGCAAGAGGTGATTTAGATATTACTGATGCCGTTTCTATCACTGGAAATACTTCAGAAGACACCATCATCGACGGCCAGCAATTAGATCGGGTTTTTCATGTCCATGGTGGCGCAGCGCTGACACTAAAAAATCTGACAATTCAAAATGGCAAGGCTAGCAGTAATGGTGGGGGAATTTATAATGCCACCGATGCTATCTTGAAGCTGTCAGATAGCATGCTAATCGAAAACCAGGCAGTTGAAGAAGGTGGCGCTTTATTTAATCAAGGTATTGCAGTCATTGAAAATACGGAATTTTCTGCCAATTCTGCAAGCAGTCCTGTCGCGGAAGGTGGAGCAATAGCTAACGATAGAACTGGTTTTATGATCCTTAATGATTCTATTGTAAACGACAATAATGCCGGGACGTTAACTAGTGCTTCTACAGGTGGTGGGATTTACAATCGTAGTTCAGAGTTTTTTCTCACAAATGCAACCATCGGCAATAATATAGCTGGTTGGGGTGGCGGTTTATATACTACCGGGGTCGCATTTCTAAATGACTTAACCGTTACTGATAATCAAGCAACATTTGGTGGCGGTTTGTACTTTGCTGTTACTGATGAATCGTCAATGCAAAAAGCAATAGTATCCGGCAACACAGCAAATGCTGGCGGTGGTGTATATGTAGATCCTGTATCACCCAGTAAATTACTTACAATAGACTTGGTAACATTTAGTAACAATTCAACAACTGGTATTAATATTGGTGGTGGAATGTATGTTAAACAAGGCAAGGTGAATTTGAGTCGCAGTCTCTTAAATGCTAATAATGCCGACAAGGGCGGCGCTCTTCATAATGCTGCTGGAGAGCTGAAACTAAACAATGTGACCATTAGTGGGAATAACGCTTTAACATCTGGTGGTGGTATCGAACAAAATGGTAACGGCAGTGTAGAGTTAAATAATGTCACTTTAGCAGACAACACGACAGATGCTGTAGATAAAGGTGATAACATTCATAGAGAGTCTGGTGTAATTCGATTGAGGAATAGTATTATTGCCGATGGCGCTCCGAATTGTACGGCAAAGTCTTTGGCAGGTATTACTTCTCTGCAGTTTAATATTGCCACAGACGATACTTGTGAACTTCATTCTAGAACGAATGATATAATCATTAACCCACAAACTGATCCATTGTTAGAGGGCTTGGCTGAAAACGGCGGTTTTTCTCTCTCGCATGCATTACCGGATGACAGTCCCGCTATTAACTCAGGAAATTCTCCGTTTTGCTCGAAGACAGATCAGCGTCTGTTTTATCGTGGTGATGGGAAATGTGATATCGGCGCCTTTGAAGCAAATAGTGTCCTTGCTAGTGCAGGTAGTCTGGAATTTGAAAGTAGTGAAGCCTATCAGGTAAATGAGGATTCTAATGATGGCGAAATTGAGTTGCCAGTACAACGAACAGGCGGTAGCCAGGGCGTTGTTACCTTACGCTACACTGCGACCTTTGGCACTGCATCAAGATCGGATTATAGTCATAGTAAAGCTAGAGGTGAGCTCACCTGGAATGATGGTGATTTAACAAGTAAAAATATTACTGTTGAAATCGGATCAGACGATGACTATGAACCTACAGAAATGATTTCAGTAATGTTATTCAATCCTGGCGGTGGCGCTACTTTAGGTGATAACGTTTCAGCAAATATCAACATCCTGGATGACGATTTTACTCCTGGCCGTTTTCGATTTGAAAAAGAAATCGGTGGTAAGGAAAACAGTAGCTCTATGAAAGTTTCCGTCATTCGGGAAGAAGGATTTGGAACAGATGGCACTGTCTCCATTTCTTATTCAACTAATGATGATGTAGCCCGTGCAGGAGAGGATTATGTTGCTACCCAAGGATCACTGGAATTTGCACATGGTGATGTCAAGAAAGAATTTGAAATCGAACTTATTGATGACGAATTGTGGGAGGGCAATGAAAGATTTGGTGTAATACTTTCAAATCCAGAAGTTACTGATGCACCTTTTGGTGGTGAGCAACTAGCTACCCCGACTATAGAAACCAATAACGGATCAGTTTACGCGACTATCTTTGAAAATGAGCTAAGGCGACCTGGTAAGCTGCAATTCACTGAAGAAAACTACACTGTTGATGAAGATGTGGGCACTGTGGATCTTACTATTGAGCGCGTTGAAGGGACAGACGATGATATTACTGTTGTAGTGAACTCAATTGCTATAGGTACTGCAACATCCGGAGACGATTTTTCTCGAGTTTCCAGTGAAATCAGTTTTACACATGGCGAGAATATAAAAACGTTGATGGTTACAATAAATGACGATGATATTTTTGAGGAAGACGAGACGATCAATATAAGGATAGTTGGTGTTACCAATGGAGCAAAGATTGGTGAACTTGCTACAACAACACTGACAGTGAAAAGCCATGACCTGCCAAAACCAGGAACCGTTCAATTCTCAGAAGCGAGCAGAGTTGTAAATAAAGTTAATGGGAATATCGAAATCACCATTAATCGTGTCGATGGAAGTGATGAGGAAATTGCCGTCATGCTAAGTTCCGCAAACGAGGGCACTGCAATTCTCGGCGAAGATTATACTCAAGCAGCCACCGAAATAATATTTGCCAATGGAGAAACAAGCAAGACCCTACAACTTGTTCTTAGCGAAGATAATATCTCTGAAAGTGAAGAGACAATTATTATTAAACTACTCAGTGCCACAAATGGTGCAACAATTGGTGAAATTGATACCTTGACGTTAACAGTTGGAGACAAAGATTCAACGCCACAAGATATAGAAGATCAAGGTTCAGATGATCAAGGTTCAGATGATCAAGGTTCAGATGATCAAAGTACTGATGATCAAAGTACTGATGATCAAAGTACTGATGATCAAAGTACTGATGATCAAAGTACTGATGATCAAACTTCCGGGGATATTACCATTGACGACCCATCTGCTAATCCCTCGCCTTCCGGTGGAAGTGATGTGACTGCACAATCACAAAACAAGAAAAGCTCAAGCGCAGGAAGTATGGGTTGGTTTCTTTTTGTAGCAGTGCTTTTTCTCATTGGGCGAAAATATAGAGTTTTTTCTCGTAATTAAATAAAATCAACAATAGCGTTGTAACTCAGAGGTCGGTGATATCGCAATGTCATCGACCTTTTTGTTTCAAGCCTAAAGCGCTGGCCAAAGGCCAGAACATCACCTAACGCTTAACGCACTAGCTGCCATTAAATAGACAGAATTCGCAACTGTACAAAAGGACTCGGCACATCAATGTCATTAACTTAAGAAACGTAGCCTGGGTGGAGCTTGCGTAACCCGGGGAGAATGTACCCAGAACCCCCGGATTCCGTAAACTACATCCAGGCTACAAAAGCCAACTTCGGCTTAAGTTAATGGCATTGCTCGGCACATAAGGGGGGGATAGTTACCTTTGGAATTTAGTACAAATTGGATTAGATTGATATAATAAATCGTATTTCTCCAAACAACGATTGTATTTACTACATGGCATTTGCCGTTAAGCTACCAGCCCCCTTATTTCTTTGAGGTACTAACCTTTTTACGCGCAATTCGAAAATCTATTCCTTCCAGATCCTCCATCTCCAAGTTAGCTCGGACTTTTAATGCTGTTTTGTTGGTGATAATTTGATAAACAGGTGACACGGTAGTTGGATCTATTTCAATAGCATAATCACCGGGTTTAACTTCACCCAAATAGTACAGTCCTTCGGAATCAGTAATCGAACTTTTAACAATGCTGTTATCAGAATTTTTTCGTAATAAAACCACTGCCCCTGGGAGTCCACGCACTAAGGTATCCCCTTCCCAAATAGCAATCTTACCGGTTATGGCGCTAAGAACCGAAACGCCCAGATTAACATTGGTGAATATATATTCTTCCCATTCAGCGCGCTGCACGCCTTGAGTTGGTGTGTAAATCGCAGAAAGTTCTTTTTCATTCAAACTAACCCAAACTTCGTCTTCATCGTCACGTCGACTGAATAAGAAATATCCATCATCAGATGTCATCGCTTTTCGTCTCCCAGCAAGCATTACTTCGACATCGGGTACGCCGGGCTCCCCAGGTTCGTAGTGGCCATTAGCATTAGTATCAAGATAGACAAAACCCTTTATACCACCAGCTTGAGGATGAACTCGCCAATCCGGGTCAACTCGTTTTAAGCGGGCTTTATCTTGAAAAAAAAGTTCGCGAAAATTGATAAAGAGGTTGTAGCGATAGTCTTTTGTGATTTCGTTATATTCCACTCCAACTCCGATAACTTTACGTCGCCTGTTGTCAAGAGGTAACTCAAAATCGAGGCGCGAACTATTATAATCTCTCTCTATGTCATAACGATGCCTCAGCGCAAGTCCGGGCGAATATTTTCGACGCGACATCCGCCCCAGATTTAGTTCAGCGTTTTCCGTGCCCGCAAAATTATCCCGATAGGTGAGATCCAGCGAGGTGTTATACATCAAGACAAATTTCGATTGAAGTCGCAATCCATATGAAAGTACCGAGCCGACTTGAGGTACACTAATGCCATACCATAATTGACCTTCGGATGCTGGATTGATTGAATCACCCCATGCATATTCGCCAGATAAATTTACCCTCCGATGAGGATTGCTTTCCAGGTTGACTGAGTACATGATCTCTTTGAAACGTGAAGTATTTCTTGTATTTAATACCTCATTAACTTCAGTATGCTGCTTATCTAACCAATCCAGACGCATAGAAAACATTGTGCGAGGTAGTATGAACGGACCACTTAATGAACTGATTAGATAGCTTTCCTGTTGAGTGTCATCGCTGTTAGTCACCATGGCGAAAGTTGTATCGAGTTGCAGGCGTTTTAGTAAACGTAATCGATTAAATGCTGCGCTACCGGAGCGACCGCCAAGGTAAATATTGCCATGCGAATAGCCATCGTCATAGTCAAATTCGTATAAGGATAATACGCCCAGATCGAACCAGTAATGGGCGGACAAGTCGCGAGCGATAGGTCGATCGGATGTGTCAGGAACAACATTAACTGCAATTTCACCATTCAGTACTATGCTATCAAAAGCCCTAAATGTTGTTGACTGTCCCAAATAATATCGCTGGGGGAGACGTGTGGAACTAGAGTCGGTTGCATTAAAAAAATTTCTCTGGTTAGCAGCAGTGAAACCTAAAGTTAAGTGTTCGGTCAAACCGTAAAAAACACCGACACCGCCAAAAGAACCTTCAGCGTGAATCGCTCCATTCTTCTCTCGCCGTTTGGTGCCTACACCGGCAGAAAATGCTAGTTGGCGGGAGGGTAATAAGTTAGAGGAGCCTGCGATTGTTTTTTTATATTCATCAACAGTACCATCAGGCTGGCGTACCACGATTTTAACGTCATTGATAGAACGACCAAATAAACCAACACCAACAAAATCATACCTTCCTTGACCGGGTGGGGCTCCCTGTGTGTCATCAACAACTTGAGTATCTACCAGGCGATTGTTGGCATAAAACTCAACGGTGGAACCTAATGGAGCATAACCGTTAAAACTTGATTCAGAAAGAAAGGAAAATTGACTGCTGCTAAGGAAGTGATTGGCTGTTTTTTTATTTTTTGCACCGAAAATACCGCGTGCTACTGCACCAGTAAAACTGGCAGAAGGGACAACTAACCCGCCAAGCCCCTGACTTGTATCGCCGACTCGGATAGCGAAGTTATCGCCTTTCGATGTCCATAACCCTTTGTCCAGCCATAGTGCGGGATCAGGTACCTCTGAATCCTTGGTGTTTATATTTTCCGTTAGTCGGATATAGTAGTTTCCACCAATCATTTGACCATAAATAGAAACATCCGGGGTGACAATAGTTTCTCTTTCTGGTTGGCTATCACGATTATCAATGCGGGTGCCGGCTTCAACAAATGAGATAAACTGACGTGAATCTTTAGATAATCGCGCGGGTTCTGTTTCAGGTAGATTATAGGTCATTTGTTTTATTGCCTGTAAGGAGCGCTTATTCATCTTTTGACGATTAATAAATACGCGTAGCTTTTTTTTTGTTTGAATACGGTAAGCATATTCATTGTCACTCCATACTGCATTTAGCCCAAGAGCGTCATTGAATATGCGGTCGTGGACATAAACTTCACCCACGCCGGTGACATCTGATAAGCCAGTTTTTATTAACAAAGGCGTTGATTGATTTTTTACGTGAATACTTTTTTGTTGTAAATCCAGCTTGATTGTCACACCAGGTTCAATAGAAAAATTGACAACATCACCCTCCACACTACCTGTTGCATCAAGTGCTCGAAGTATTCTTAGTAGTGGAACCAAGCGCTGTCCATCTTCATTTTGTATGATATCCAGGTCTAATATTTCGATGGTTTCTCGCCGGGAATTGCCACGAACAATTAGCGCAGCAATATCAGTGCTAATTTCGGGTCCGCTAATATTTAAACTGGAAGGTGTAAAAGAAGATTTAGCAACCGAGCCGTAACTATGTGCAGAAAAGAACGCGCAGGCTAATCCAACAAACAATATGACTAAAGTATACGTTGATATACGATGTAAATTTTTTGATTGTTGCCAAAAAACATTCAAGACCAACTTGCAAAAATTTTGCGAGTGGTCGCGAATTAACAATGAAGAATGATATTGCTCCGTCTTAGGTGAGTTTTCGTCAGAGCGTTTATCCTGAAATACATCGTTTATCCTGAAAAGCATTAAACGAAATAACCTGTATTATATTTTTCATCTATTAACCCGGATATTTCATGAATTATCCGGGTTAGGGGAGTTCAAACTCTTCCTGGAGTGAAAGGATCACCTCATCGGGTTTTGATTGTTTTAAACGCAGCATGGCAGTATAACGTCCGCCAGGCAAACTTTCCTTCCCAAGTATCTTGATCCGTCTTTTTTGATGAGGCATAACATTAAAAATATTAACCGGCGTTTTGAGAGAGACTTTGCCTGACGTAGCATCGAGTATCTCTAATTCGCCTTTAAGGCGTAACACTCCTGTTCCAGTGTTTTCTACCAACGCAGTAAATCCTGTTTTATCTTTCACACGTTCGGCAGTAATGTCACTTACCTCTCCTTCATAATCAATGCCATTCGTAGAACCGTATATTGGGATGAGAAGCGCGGAGAGCACTTCAAAATTCATTTGGCGCCCGCCCTCATCGGTATCACCGCTGTATTTAACACCTTTCAATGGCATAAACTCTATTGCGCCCCAGTATTCCCTTGGTTTGAGATTTTTCTTTATAATAATGGTAAATCTGATTTCGCGACTTGTCTTGGGTGCGAGAGTGAATTCCTTGGGATTAAATTTGACCCATTTAGCCAACGAGTAGTCATCAGCTGGAACTGGATGAACTGAACCTTTTTCACTAATGGCGAAATGAATAGCATTGGCTCGATAGGTTTGGGTATCATCACTCATATTCGTGACGGTAAAAGTGCCAGAGGGATTTCGTTTTTCGAGATCAACAAACAAGTAAGCTGGTCTGGCGCCTAAGCTTGCATTGGCTGCAAATGGCTGGAATAAGATAAAGAAGACAAAAAAGCTAAAAATAAAATTACGGAATATGTTGATATACTGCATTGGTTACTCCTGTTGTCATTGTTGTTTTCATACACTTGATATTTTTGTGCCAATTTTTTATCTGGCGGCTACAGTAGATCGAAAAAACCAGCAAATTATTATCAGATCATAATAGATTAATTTGTATGTCTAAAACAATGATACTTATAGGTAAGGTGAGAAAAATTAAGTATAACAAGAAAATAACATTGATAACTCACTTTACTACAATATTTAACCGCGACAACAGGTCTAACTGAGAACGCAATAAAAAGCTGTAACTTTTGTTACACTAAGAGCCTTTTTATCAGGAGCGCAAAACTATTTTTAAATTACGGAACAGCGCTTACAAATAATTGTATATAACCACCATAAACACCTGCCGGCCTTAAGGTTTCATCACGTGTCCATGTTACTGTTAGGTCGATATCTTGATCGAACACACCACCTTGATTACTTTCCATATTAACTTGCTCAGTCTGATGTGCGTCAAACATCCCGCTGGGCTTATTTACACTGGTAGTTGAGGTAAATGCTGCATTCCAATCCGAACCCATGATGGTTCTTGCTGAAGATGGTGAAATGTCAACACCGGCCGCGGTATTTACATCAATTGGCTCTACTGTTGTGTCGCTCGGGTCAGTATCCTTATATAGATTAGTAACAATCGCATACACGGAAACGCTGGCTGTATTTGATTCAACCAGAAAACTAAATGAGCCACTAAAGTCACCAGTAGAAGTTGAAGGAATTTGTACGATATTATTAACTGGTGCCACCGCAATAAAAGGGTCGAGCTGCGCTTGTACAAGCAACTCTCCACTTTGTGCAATCGCTGGCAATGGCAAATGTGTCATTATAGCTAGAGAAAATGCTATTCCGATGAAATGTCTGTGAGTAGTATTCATGATCTTGAATCCTCCCTCTCTTGTCAGTTTATCGAACCTTGTTTTCACGATTTCGATATAACATTGTTAAAATAAATAAGGGCGACTATAACGGCCGCCCCAATTTATCGCACTAAAGCTCGGTTTTTATAGTTCGAACTTCACTGCTGCGGCTAATATGATGCTATTAACCACTTGTGTCGCCTTGCAACATGGTGTGTAAAATGATGTAGCCACTGTACTCACCTTGAGGTTGCTCAGGATCTGGTTGATCCCAACTAACTGATACATCCACATCTTGGCTGAAGTGCCCGTTTTGAGCACTCTCATATGGGATATCAATTGAGCGCATGCCTTCGCAATCCAGATGGCTTGTGGGTTCAGCCCAAGACAGCATATTGCTAAAGCTATTAAATGGATTTGCGCGTTCTGGATCTACTAATGCACCGTCTCCATTAACTGGTAAAGGTGCAACTTCAGGCTCAGCCTCGCAGACATCACCTTTATAAAGGTGAGTAGCGGTAACACCAAGAATTACTGCTTCTTCGTTAGCGTCAACACGGAAAGTTGCGGTACCGCCAAACTTTCCAGTCTGCACTGTCCCCAAGTCAACATGTGCATCTGCAAACATAACAGACACGTTAGGACTAACTTGCACATAAACTTTTGCAGAAGCGTCGTTAGACGTGTCAGCAATCGCACTACCAGCTACAAGCGCTAATGAAGCAACGGCAACTGAAATTATCGATTTTTTCATGATACACCTTCCTTCTAATTAATTAGTTAATTTGATGTTTTCATTGAAAGATCCAAAAAATTTTATTTCTCTTTCAGAAGCTAGCTTCGCAAGGAGTACGCCAAAAAATTATGTCTGTATAGAACGACAAAAGTATTGCCTTGTTATTTTGTAATATTAAAATCGAAACAAGATTAAATACTTATAAGTAAGTTGCTAAAACTATTATGTGAATAATTATTTAATATATTCAGAACTTCGTATAACTTTCTTTTTTTTGTACACTATATATGTCGTTGTTATTTACCCATAAAAAGACAATGTGAAGTGAACTATTTTAAAGCTGAATAATGTAAATATTTCCGTCTGAGTATCTTCTGCAATGTGCTATAGAGGTTAATTTATCATATTGAAATCACTGCAAAATATTAAAATCCATGGCAATATGCTTAATTATCACACAAAATATCATGTAAATATAACCGACAAATCGTTGATTTAATTTGATGTAAAAATCCATATTCTAAGAGCGCGTATCGATTGCGTGCTAGCCCCGTCAGTCATATATGATTCATTCCATGATGTATGAGAAATTACAATGAGGATAAAAGGTAGTTGCAGTAATATATCCGCCCTTGATCTGGCTACACTAAACCCGGACACTCAATTTCATATACACTACCATCAGAAATTGAGGAATAACCAAATATTTTGAATAGAAAATTCACAGTCGCTAAACCAAATCAAGTATGGGTTGGCGATATCATCTACATATGGACAGCTGAAGGCTGGTTATATTTAGCCACGGTTATTGATTTGTTTTCACGTCGAATCGTTGGTTGGTCGATACACAAACAAATAAAAGCTTCATTGGTCAATGAAGTATTATTATCGGCAATTTGGTACAGGAAACCCAGTAAAAAACTACTCTGTCACAAAGACAGAGGTTCTCAATATGCGTCGAATAGTCACCGAAAAATATTGAAGGCACATGACATTATCCAAAGCATGAGTCGCAAAGGTAATTGCTGGGATAACGCAGTTGCTGAAAGTTTTTTTCATACATTAAAAACTGGATTAGTAAATCACAAGTAGTATCAAACGAGAGAAGAAGCGAAACAAGACATATTCGAATATATTGAAGTATTTTATAATCGTCAGCGATTTCACTCTGCAAACGACTATCGGTCACCTGTAGATTATGAAGAGATGAAAAAGTTGTGTAATCGGGCGTCCGGTAAAGTGTTGACAGATCACATTAGAGTGGCACTACTATGTTCTTGCCTGGTATTGAGAATAATCTGGCTAAAAGGATTTAACAACCCGCTATGTTTCAGACACTGCGCTTATCATCTATTATCACTTTTCTTTTTATACCTTGCTTACTTGCATGGAGTGCTTGTCTCTACGCAGATCTTGAATATAAGAATCGAGGCGATCGGTTTGAAGGGAAACGTTCAGTGCCGGTAAGCGGTGCTTATATAGAGTTAATAAGCGCAACAGTGGATGAACCCACGGGTACTGAGGGACTACCCGAACACTTGAGGGTTAAATTTTTTCTGCCACATACAATACCCGTATTTATAACCGTGCGTGAACTAAAGAATAAACATTATTATTGGCTCGACAAAGTGAAGCCGAGAAAGCGGTGGCGTCCAGGCTTTGATAATCAGTTTTCCTGGTCCTCTACGGAGGTGCTGCAACACTTGGATGCTATGAAATTAGCTAAGCTTGGAGCGCTGGTGCGACTAGAGGAAGAAAACAGGAGTATGAAGGAACGTGTTGCGCCAGCGGTGTTTTATTCATCAGTCAGTCCCACACATGTCAAGGCGTATCGATTTGTATTCATACTGGGGCGAGTTGCCAGTTTGCGGTGCAGGATTATTAAAATAGACACTCCTGATGAACCCTTGTTTCATGAATACCGCCGCAAAGCGCTGGCAATAAAACCTATGTTTTTGGACTGGGATAGCTCCGAGGCTACGGAAGGATGGTATCGATTAACCATTGATGGTCGTGTGAAGGGAACAATTGAAGAGTGGATATATAGCGTGGAGTTCTATCACCAGCCGACTTTGGAGCCATAATATATGGCAAGAAATAGACTTTTAATACCTCTGCTATGGTTCTTTCTGATTGCCAGTGTTTTTGTTGCCCTGGCCTATGCATCAATGAATTGGCATATAGCGACGCGTATTCAAGTAGAGCTGGTTACTGATCGTGTACAATTTACGCTGGCCAGTGATGAAATGAAAACCATTCTTCCGTCATTACCATATCAGTCATTTTCTGTGACCAAATTTTCTACCATAGAATTATCGCCTGAGTTCTTGGCTGTGGCAGATCCCTCTAAGTATATTTTTGATGAAGACAGATATCCAGCAGATGCCTGGTTGCGTTTACCAGGTGTTGAAGATTTGCAGATTAGCGGTGATCAAGGTTCACGTCTGGCGTATGTGAGTTTTGAGGCCAGTGATAATCAAAACGATGAGGCAGGTAAGCTGTACTGTGTAATGGCGGACAACAATGCCAGGGTAAATATCGAGTTTTTGGAAAATGCTCGAAAACAAATACAGGTTGATATTGCTGGCACGAAATCTAATTTGCAATTGCATGTGGATGAACAGACCTATATGGAAGTGGATGGTGCACTGCCGGAAGGCGCTGGTGAGCTTCCGTTTCATTCGACACAAATGCGGTATCGTTTAAAATTACATGATCACGAGCGTTTGATTCAGGTGAATAGTCATTCATCCGGGCTTGATTTCTCCCTAACGCTACCTGAAAATAAAATTCCGATAACTGCTCTGCTACAGGATCTTCCAGTTTCCGCTATTGAATTTTTACGACAAGGGGAGAAGGGGCGGCCGGAGTCCAGTATTATCGGTGAGGGCTTGCTTTATTATCCGGATTATCCAGAAATAAAAGCACACAAGTTAGATCGATTTTTACGACTTGAGCAGCTGGAAAAATTTTCGATCCGGGAACTTCGACTGGACCAATCAGGTAAGGGGATGTATATTAAATTGGAAGGAATTGCGGGTATAGCAAGAACAGGTTACCGAGATTTTTCCGAAGACCTTACACTAACACTGTATCAAATCATACAGCAGGATATATGGATTAAGATTTTGTACAGCATAGTTGCGTTTCTTGCTTCTGCCACCCCTGTTGCTTTTCGATTTTATAAGGAATTTTGGCGATGAAGGTTTTACGGTTTTCACAATTGCTGCCCGTTTGTCTTTTTGCGTGGCTAATTGCTGGAACAGTGTTGGCACAAGAGATAAGCTTGCTGGAAGAAGGCGTGGTTAAAGTCCAGGTGAAAGAAAAGGGTGAGACCGGCACCGGCACCGGCTTTATCATCAAACTCAGTGATAATCAGATTTATATTGCGACAGCTGCACATGTCATTTGGGAGGAAGAGGAAGAGTATTCAGTTGAAGTGGAATTTAAAGCAGAGCGTGGAACACCAGTTGTCGCAAAATTACATCAGTTAGACGAGGATATTGATCTAGCAGTGTTAATGGTGAATCGAAAGGATGCGCCAGCTAATATTCGCGCCCTTGAATTTGCTTCCTTGGCTAATCGACTGAGCAAAGGTGATGAAATCCGAACTATCGGTTTTCCCAGAGGAGCGCCACCATGGGCGGTGGTTAAAGGCAATTATGTGGGGCTGGAAAATCGCGTGATGAAATTCACAGGAGCTGTGGATGCAGGTGCTTCTGGTAGTCCGATAATTAAAAACAACAAAGTATTTGGGCTGGTTACAGAAACAGGTCCAAATTTTAGTAATGCCATTCCATTGACAACAATGATAGAAACGTTAGATGGCTGGGACGTGTTGCCGAGTGAAGAAGATAAACTGAACACCGAGGCTAAACTTGCTTTTAATCAAGGCGAGTACAAAAGGGCTTTAAAAGCTTGGCGTGCCGTATTGGAAACTGATCCGTCCAACTCAATGGCAAACCAGGGTATGGATCAACTGGTAATTTATTATCTTAATCAGTCACAGATGGGGTTACAGGCAGAGGATTGTTATCAGGCAGAGACTCAGCTTGATGAAGCAAAGCGTATTCGACCAGGCCATGAGGAAATTAATGCCGTCAGAAAAATGATCGCTACAAATTGTCGAATGGTTCGTTATGGCAGTGTAGACATTGGCTTCATTTATGTACTGTCAACTTATACGGATAAGGATGAAACCGGTGAAAGAAGGGGGGACTCTGATGGCAATGTGTTATATAACCTGGGTGTCAACTACAGAATTCGGGACGGTCAGTATCTGAATGGGCAACTCCAGTACGGAACCATAAGTTTTACAGATTTTGCTGAAACCACAGATGAAGACTGGTTTGATATCACTGTGCTAGAAGCTTCCCTGCAAACACGTACACCCTGGTTTGAAAGTATATCCTGGGCCTTGGGCGTCGAGTATTGGTCATGGCAAGGTTCGCTGAAGAACCAAAGTGATTACGCGGCGATAATCATTCTGTCAGGCTCCCATTCTCTCCCGCCAAGAGGATTGCGCTGGATTTGGAACGTATCGGGCGGCGGCTTTGATCCGAACATTGGTAGTTGGAAAGTCGAAACTGGGTTAACAGGGCGATTACTTGATTTACCACTTGAATATACCCTAGCTGGCCGATGGCAATTGTACGACTCCGCTGGTGATAACTACTATAAAATGGATGCCAGGAGTGGAGTCGTAAAATTAAGCTATTTGTTTTAGATGGTTTGGATTTTTCTAACACTCACCTATAGCCACTTAAATTATCGAATCTTTCATTTTTATTGCAGCACAATAAAGCTAATCTAGCCAGTTTTCCAAAGTTAAACAATTGCTGACATTGAATCCTGTATTCATTGTTTCTCACTAATGGGTTCAAGTGGGCGAGGGCAGGGGGTCAGTTGATATTGTCATGAAGTACTGTGCGTAACCTTCCCGAGCAAGTAGGTCGTTGATGTTTGACAATTGACTTGACTTGGTTTTTTTCATCGTATAAAAATGATTTCAACGATGGTCTAAACGTTTTAATCCGTATATTTTTGCCTGTGCTAATGCAGAATGATATTCTTCGTAAGTAATTAGACGATCCAAAACAGGGTATTCATCGGCACGGTAGCAGGGGTGGTATTGATCCATTATATTGATATATGTATTTTTAGAAATCTCGGTAGCAATAAATTTTAATACTTTATCCGTGCTGGCTATGTTTTCTGGTAACACTAAGTGACGTACGAGTAAGCCTCGCATGGCGATACCTTGTCCATCTATTTTTAAATCGCTAACTTGACGATGCATTTCTAATACAGCAGCTTTATTGACTTCAAAGTAATTGCGCACTTTGGAAAATTTTCGTGCGTTTGTCGAGTCACCATATTTCATATCTGGCATATAAATATCGATAATGCCGTCAAGTAATGCGAGGGCTTCCGGGCTGTCATATCCTCCTGTATTATAGACAAGAGGAATCGTTAATCCGTTTTGTGCTGCGTGGTTAATTGCAGCGATAATTTGTGCTACGACATGGCTAGGTGAAACAAAATTGATGTTGTGACAGCCCTGTGCCTGTAAAGCTAACATCATATTTGCAAGTTCCTCAATCTCTACTTCTCTGCCTAACCCTTTGTGGCTGATATCCCAATTCTGACAATATACACACCGTAAATTACACCAGCTGAAAAATATTGCGCCAGAACCATGAATGCCACGTAGAGGATCTTCTTCTCCATGATGAGGTCCGAAGCTGTGAACCACTGCCTTTTCACCTGTTCGGCAAACCGCGCCCTTTGTCGTTTCAAGTCGGTTTATATGACAATACCGGGCGCAAAGATCGCAATCCTTGAGATGTTCATAAGCTAAATTTGTACGATTTTCCAACTCGCCACTTTCCAATAAATTGAGATAAGCGGCGGTGAAGTGATTATTCGTTTCTGACATGGAGTACTTACCTGCATATCGCTAATGATGCTATTCTTTAATCGATAATAAACAAAGCGGACTTTTATCTCTACATGAAACCAAAACCACATGTACTTTTACTTACAGGAACACCGGGTATTGGAAAAACAACTGTGATACGTCATGTTGCTGAACAATTAAGTGATAAACGACTTGGCGGCTTTTATACACGGGAAATACGAATTGGTGGTTATCGAAAAGGTTTCGAGTTGATTTGTTTCAACGGGCAGGCGCTTGTTTTTGCGCATATTGATTTTCCCAAGCATTTTCGGGTAAGTAAATACGGTGTTGATGTAACGGTATTGGATAAAATTGCTGACAATGTTCTATCGCCAAAACAAAGGGTGGATTTTTATCTGGTAGATGAAGTTGGAAAAATGGAATGTTTTTCCGAGAAATTTGTTCATGCAATACGCAAGCTTTTAAATAGTGACGAAAAAATTGTAGCAACTGTAGCATTGCATGGTACTGGTTTAATTGAAGAAGTAAAACAACGGCGCGATGTAACATTGTGGGAAATCACATATGAAAATCGTGATGAGATGTCTCAAAAAGTATTGAACTGGCTAAGTGAGTAGAGGAAAGTTCTATCAAAATCCCGAGTTGGCTTTAGGCTACCCTCATAAAGCTCACTCTTCAGGTGGTGTTTGTTGGGGAATCTCCATGGGAGGCTCCCAGGGAATATCCTCGGGCTGGTCCTGAGGAAAGCCTAATGGTTCTTCAGTTGGAGTTTCTGGTGAAGTATCCGGTGCTGGTTCCTCTATTGGTTGAACTTGTGGGATTTCTGGCGGTGCAGTTGGCCTTTGTGCCTGGTAGGAAGCGGTAATACTACTTGTGTTCCACATTGTGAGACTCCTGGTCAACGCTTGCGAGTAATGTTGTGCATCACTATTCATTATAGAATGCGAATAGTAAAAATACATCACAGAGAAGAGATTTTATGGGTAATGATTGGCTTCGATAAAGTTTTACATTTTATTTCGGGTTTCCTGATCTATAATCACTCATGTTATAGGCATTTACATAAACATTGCTCTTTCTTCGTTAGTCATTATGTTGATTGTTTTGCTCATGGGGATTACCAAGGAAATAAGGCATAAAAAATCGCTTCGGTATGCTTATCAATAAGCTGTTAGAAAGAAATTAATCTGTGTGTCTCTCAGTAAACTAAAATTTTTTATGCTAAAAAATATTTTACCTGATTAGGTGTGGAATATTGGAATGTTTTACAAGCACAATGCTTTTGAATTCATGGGAAAAAATAGTTTATACTTCATATACTTCTTTTCTATTTTTATTTACCCCCTCGTTCATCAACCTAACATGAGAACTGCAGCATGCGCCTAATAAAATCGTTGATCCCGTTTATACTGATATGTCCTCAAATAATTCTGGCAGAACAAAACCTACCGTTTGATACCGCCACGGTTAATCTGGAAAAATCACTGCAGACTCGCGCCTTTGATGGTGTTGTCGAAGCGATCAACAAAGCAACAGTTTCTGCACAAGTATCCGGGCGGGTGACAGAAATCAACTTTGATGTAAATGATTATGTAAAACAAGGTGAGGTCATTCTACGCATTCGAGATAACGAATATAAAGCCCGTTTGCGTACCGCTAAAGCTGGCTTGAATGAAGCCAAGGCGGGTTATAAAGATACACAACTAGAATATGAGCGTATCAAAGGCCTGATTAAGGAAAAAATAGTTTCTAATGCGGATTTTGATAAAGCAAAAGCTGTGCTAAAAGCCGCTGAAGCTCGAGTTGCTGCTAGTGAAGCAAAGATAACTGAAGCTCAGGAGCAGGTGGATAATACTGTGATTCGGGCTCCATTCAGTGGTGTTGTCGTAGAACGTCATGTTCAAGTAGGGGAAACAACTCAAATGGGACAACCGGTAATGACTGGCTTTTCGTTGCACGAGCTTCGTGTCAATACCGATATTCCTCAGGCTTTTATCAATCCAGTTCGAAAATACCAAAAAGCCAGTGTGCGTTTTTCAGAAAACGCGGATCAAAGTATTCCTGTAACAAGCATGATTACCTTTCCTTACGCCAACCCGACAAGCCACACATTTCGCGTACGTGCCAACTTGCCAGCAAAGGTTCCCAATCTGCTACCTGGTATGTTAGTGAAGATTGATTTTACTATTGATGAAGCAGAACGCTTGCTAATTCCTAATGCTGCCATTGTTCATCGTAGTGAAGTTGTTGCTACGTATGTTGTTAACGAAAATCGGTTAGCACTCAGGCAAATCCGATTAGGCTATCGTTTCGGGGATAAAACTGAAGTATTGGCCGGCATGACTGCAGGAGAAACTGTTGCTTTAAATCCTGTGAGCGCTGGTATTTATCTTAAACAGCAAGCGGAGTCAAAATAATGAGTGACCGCTTAGGTTTTTCTGGCACTATTGCTAAAAAGTTTTTGCATTCAGAAATAACACCATTATTGGCTTTAGTTGGTTTTTTACTGGGTGTGTTTGCGGTCATGGTTACGCCCCGTGAAGAAGAGCCACAAATCAACGTCACCTTTGCCAATGTATTTATTCCATACCCTGGTGCTACCGCTGTTGAGGTTGAAAGCATTGTTAGTACACCAGCAGAACAGGTGCTTTCAGAAATAGAAGGTATCGAACACGTCTATTCTGTCTCACGTCCTGGTATGTCGGTGCTTACCGTGCAATTTGAAGTGGGTGAAGATCGCACTCAGGCTATCGTTCGTTTGTACAATCAAATTTATTCAAACCAGGATTGGTTGCCGCAAAATATGGGCGTTGGCCAACCAATAATCAAACCTAAAGGAATTGACGATGTCCCGATTGTTACACTAACACTCTGGACGGAAGATGAGCAACGTGCCGGTTATGACTTGCAGCAGGTTGCTCACGCTATTGAAGCTGAATTAAAACGTGTACCTGGTACAAGAGACATTTACACCATCGGTGGCCCTGATCAAGTGGTTCGCGTATTACTCGATCCGCAACGATTAGCGGGTTATAGCGTTGATTTGGATCAGTTGAAAGCAACTTTGATATCAGCAAACACATCGCAGCAAGCTGGCTCAATCGTAAAAAATAATGAAGAAATTCTCGTTCAAGCGGGTACGTTTCTTAGTAATGTTGAAGAGATTAAAAACTTGGTGGTTGCTTTGGTTGATGGGGCGCCAATTTATTTGCGCGATGTGGCAGATATCAGTGTCGGGCCAGACCAGGCCGAACAATATGTCTGGTTTGGTACTGGTCTAGCTGCTGGCGACAAGAATATTGGTAGTGAAGGGCTGTTTCCCGCTGTTACTGTTGCAGTGGCGAAAAAACCAGGCGTCAATGCGTTTGATGTTTCCGAGCAAGTCATCGATCGACTGGAGCAACTAAAAGGTATTGTTATACCTGACGGGGTTAATGTCACAGTTACTCGAAATTATGGCGCAACAGCAAACGATAAGGCCATGACCCTGATTCAAAAACTTTTCTTGGCGACAGCTGTTGTTGTATTACTTGTTTTGTTCGCATTAGGGTGGCGTGAAGCAATCATTGTTGGTGTTGCAATTTTTGTTACTCTGGCTCTCACCTTATTTGCTTCCTGGGTTTGGGGGTTTACCTTGAATCGGGTATCCCTGTTCGCTTTGATTTTTTCTATTGGAATCTTAGTTGATGATGCCATCGTGGTCGTTGAAAATATTCATCGCCATATGAAAATCGGTAACAAAAGTCTTGCTGAAGCTATTCCCGTGGCTGTTGATGAAGTAGGTGGGCCTACGATTCTTGCAACCTTTGCTGTTGTTGCGGCCTTGTTACCCATGGCATTTGTTAGTGGATTGATGGGGCCATACATGAGCCCAATACCCATTAATGCTAGCATGGGTATGGTCATTTCACTTGCAATAGCATTTATTGTAACGCCTTGGCTGACGTTAAAAATTTTAAAAAATAGTAAACATGAACACAGTGCTGAAACGGACGAAAGCAACACGCGTTTATATAAATTTTTTAATGGCGTTGTGCGCCCATTTTTACACGGTAAAAAGGGTAGGGGAAAGCGCTGGTTGTTGACTTTTGGTATTGTCGTATTGATTGCTGGCTCTGTTGGCCTGGCGGGCATCAAACTGGTTGTATTAAAAATGTTACCGTTTGATAACAAGTCTGAGTTTCAGGTGGTTGTTGATATGCCTGAAGGCACAAGCCTTGAACAAACTGCGCGTGTTCTTGCAGAGCTGGGTGTTTATCTTTCCGGTGTTCCTGAGGTGACAGATTACCAATATTATATTGGCACTGCTGCACCGATTAATTTTAACGGTCTTGTGCGTCAATATTATCTGCGAGAAGGCGCAAACATGGCAGATATTCTGGTAAATCTTCAGGACAAAAAATTACGAGATCGTAAAAGCCATGAAATCGCATTGTCTGTTCGTGAACCGTTGCAGGCTATTGGCGTAAAATATAATGCTAATGTAAAGATTGTTGAAGTGCCACCTGGCCCTCCGGTACAAGCGCCTTTGGTTGTCGAAGTTTACGGCATTGATTACAACGGACAAATCCAGGTTGCGAAAAAAATACGTGAGGTATTGGAGCAAACTGATGACATTATCGATGTAGATGACAGCGTGGAAACACCTTCTGCAAAATGGATCATCAAAGTGGATCGAGCAAAAGCAGCCAGGCTGGGAGTTAATCAGAAAAATATCGCAGAAGCTATCGCCACCGTTTTTCACGGTTCTGATGTGGGCACATTGCACACTGAACACGTAAAATATCCAATGCCTATTCGCTTAGAGTTTAGCACTGCTGATAAAGCAGAAATATCTACTTTGCTAGCGTTGGAAGTGCGGGCACAGAATGGAAACCTGATACCTTTGTCAGAAGTGGCGAGTGTTGTGAAAAGTCAGCGTGAATATAGCATCTATCATAAGGACTTGTTGCCTGTGGTTTTTGTTACCGGTGATCTCGCGGGTGAACTGGACAGTCCTTTGTATGGAATGTTCGATGTGCTAGCGCAACTGGGTGATACAATTTTATCTCCCTTGCTGGATAAACCAATCGAACAATATCTGATTAACCAACCTTCCAATCCCTATCAATACAGCATTAAATGGGACGGCGAATGGCAAGTGACTTACGAGACATTTCGTGACATGGGGCTGGCGTACTCCGTTGGATTGATCATGATCTATTTGCTAGTGGTAGCACAATTTCGTTCCTATATGGTTCCGCTGGTTATCATGGCCCCCATTCCGTTAACTATCATTGGTGTTATGCCTGGCCATGCTTTGTTTGGTGCACAATTCACCGCAACTTCCATGATAGGCATGATTGCGTTGGCGGGTATTATCGTCCGCAACTCTATTCTGTTGGTTGATTTTATTAATGTTGAAATCAAGCGTGGCGTGGAGTTTCAGGAGGCCGTTATTCGTGCGGCTGCGGTAAGAGCAACGCCAATTACTTTAACTGCGTTAGCTGCGATTCTTGGTGCTTTGTTCATTCTCGATGATCCGATCTTTAATGGGCTGGCAATTGCGTTAATTTTCGGTATTCTGGTTTCGACAATATTGACATTGTTGGTTATACCGGTAATGTATTACGCGTTTAACTACAAAAAACTTGAAAATGCGACTCGATAGTTAATTCAGAATTTAGCTGCCTATCGAGCCAGTGTGATTTTTCATTTTAATTTGGGTAAGCGCATATCTGAATCTTCATAGGTACCTTTTTCAGCATCTAGATGACATGCTGCGCAATTGGTTTTACTTTTAACTTTTTCGCTTTGCCAATATTTATCATCAATTTCGTGATGCTTTTTCTTCCAGTATTTTGTTTCTGTAATACGAATTATGGTTTGATCAGCAGGGATTGAACGGTTGATTTTATGGGCTGGCTCAGTTAATCCGCTTTCAGCAGAATTATCCAGATGGAATTTTTTCAACTCAGCAAGGGTTTCTTCATCAAGATCTAAATCATCACCAAAATGTTCGTGCTGATTTTTAAAGATAGCGTTCCACGAACGTGCGGGCAATAACGTTGGATGAAAAGCAATATGACAATCACCACACTCTTCTCGCCAAGTGGTATTATCCGGTAGTTCTGGTCCTTTGAATGGTTGATAAAGATTGTCAGCTGTTTCCACCAGATAGCCTCTGAAATTAAAAAGCGCAGAAATAAAAACAATTGAAATGATTACAACTCCCAATTTACCGTGAACTTGAACTCCCTGGCTAGTATCAATGTTGCTTTTTTTACCGGTGATCATCGACCAAATGAGATTATCTTTATGCATCAAACTTTCGAAAATAACACCTGCTAAATGAATAAATACTACAAATAGCATTGCCCATGCGAGTATCTCATGAGCTTCGCGCGCGTACTCCGAGCCAATTTCAAAACTGACAAAGCCTGCCAGCGGGCCATGTCCCTCTTCACCGCCAAACACCATGAGGCCTGCAATACTGACAAATAATCCTAAAATTAACATTAGGAAGATCGCCCATCCTCCGGCAGGATTGTGACCAATGTGCCGCATGGCCTCGCCATTAAGTAATCCTTTTAAGTAAGCGGTGACTGACGACCAGTCGTAAGCGAATGTCCTAAACTTAGCATAGCGAGTACCGTAGATTCCCCAAAAAAGACGGAATAGAAGAAGACCGAAAAAAACATAACCTGCAAAAACATGGAAAAAGAGAAAGCGGTTGTCATCATAGCTGATCCAGGCTGCAGCAAAACTCGTAACAAGCAGCCAATGAAAAACACGAGTAGGCAGGTCCCAGATTGATACCAGAGCGTTTTTTGATTTTTTCACTGATTAGTTCCTTTTCTGCAAGTGATCTAGTTTCATTCCTAATGTTATGCAATATAGCGAAGCTTCAAATAATTTTGTAAATACTTTCATTACCAAATGGTAATGATTTAGAAATATGTATATAGAATAGTTTAGGCGATAATTAATTATCATGCTGCGAGTCATATTAGCCAGGGAGATGTTATGCATATAAAAGGGATAGTTTTCATACTAACGCTGTTTTTTTGTTTGCCTGTCACTGCCGAAGAAATTGATCTTGTTCAGATAAAGAGCGATCCGTATAAAAGTTTTATCTATGAACCGCTTTTCTTAGCGAGTGCGGATGATGTCATGGGAAATGAAAACAAAGTTAGTGAAACCAACGAATCCAAATCAAAGTATAAAGAACGATTTTTCACCCTAAACAATTCCCATAAATATCTTGGCCTGGGTTCATTAGGGTTAGCAACACTCGCGATCCTCTCCCCCAAACAAGACGGCAATAGTGCTCATCATCAGTTTGCAACCGGTGCAGCGATTCTTGGTGTTAGTGCTGTTGCCACAGGATTTGCGTTTCATTTAAATGATATCGATTTAAGCAAAGGGTTCAAAGATCCTGACAACTTACATATGGCGCTGGGTGTTTTAGGCGCACTGGGTTATGTCCTGGCTGTTAATGGCGCACCAGACAGTATGCATGCGACATATGGGACAGTTGGTATTGCAAGCATGTTGTTTGCTATCAAATTAACGTGGTGATAAAACAACGAAAATTAACTAAGTTAACTCGCACATTCATAAGCTATTCGGGTTAAAAATTTTTCACTGTTTTAAACGGACTTGGGAATTTATACAATGAAAATTCTTAGCATTATTTTAATAATTCTAGCGACTTTTGCTGTAGCACCAGTTGCTAGCGCAGATAACGAAAGTTTTTCCTCATGGCTTTTTTCGTTTGAACGGAAAAAAGAAGTGGCTTCTGTAAAAGACGATGTTTACCAAGAAGAATGTGGTTCTTGTCATTTCCCTTACCAACCAGGATTGTTACCTGAACGCTCATGGAAAAAGTTGCTGAGTGCTAGCGCACTTGAAAATCATTTTAAAGAAAATGCAGAGCTAGATGAAGAAACACGTTTACATATTGAGAATTATACAATCGGGAATTCGGCAGATAAATCTCGGTACAAACGATCCCGAAAAGTTATGGCCTCATTAGAATCTGATGTTACACCTATGCGTATTACAGAAGTGCCTTACATCAAAAGCAAACATGAAGAAATTCCAGAAAAGCTGATTAAAGGCAATGACAAAGTAAAAGCATTAAGTTTTTGTGATAAATGTCATCAGGATGCAGCTAATGGCAACTTTGATGATGATAGTGTAAAAATCCCTGGTTATGGGAACTGGACTTGGTGAGAAATTAATAAGCTGTGAGATGGAATCTGATTACTAATGATACAGAGACTCATGTCTTTTTGAGCAAGCAAAAAACTCTAATAGTTTACCAATCTCCTATGTTATGTAACTTCTCTACAACGTACATGCGTATAAAAAATTAGTCGCCCAATTAACTTAATTATTGTAGCGTTATTGGTTATGATAGAACACTAATCATAATCGATGGTAGCTCAATGGATCTTCTGACTCAAGGGTTGCTTGGCGCCACGCTGGCGCAGGCGGGTGCAAGGCCCAAAGAAATTCGTGTTGCGACAGCAATTGGTTTTTTGTCAGGGTTATTGGCGGATGCCGATGCATTGATTAAGTCCTCTCATGATCCTCTATTGACTATAGAGTTTCATCGCCATTTTAGTCACGCTTTAGTATTTATTCCCGTTGGAGCCTTAATCGCATCATTGATATTATGGCCCCTGTTTAGAAAACATATTTCATTTGGTAGGCTCTACTTTTTCTCGTTTTTGGCCTATGCAACCAGTGGTTTGCTGGATGCTTGTACTAGCTACGGGACAAGTTTGCTTTGGCCTTTCTCCGATGAACGCATTGCCTGGAATATTGTTTCGATAGTCGACCCCATTTTTTCCTTCTGTTTAATCATTGCCATTTTCATCGGATGGAGAAAACGGATTCCCATGGCGGCTGCAGCAGGAATGTTTTGTGCGATTGCCTATTTGTTACTTGGGTTTCTTCAGCATGAGAGAGCGGAAGATGTTGCTCATCAACTTATTAAGGAGAGGGGGCACAATGCAGAGAGAATTATTGTTAAGCCGACAATGGCAAATCAATTGTTATGGCGTCTGATTTATGAAGAAAAGGACATCTTTTATATTGATGCAATACGTGTTGGTTATTTTGGGAATGAAAAAGTTTATCAGGGTGGTCAAACGTTAAAATATAACTTAGAGCGTGACACAGCTTATTTGAAAAATAATCCTGTGTTGCTTGAAGATATTCGTCGCTTCCAGATATTCTCCGATGATTTTATTGCGGTCTCACCTCTTTCTCCTGATATCATCGGTGATGTACGTTATTCAATGTTACCCACAGGATTAAATCCACTGTGGGGAATTGAATTGAATGTTAAAGAAGGTGAGCACGCACGCTTCGAAAATTACCGAGACACATCAAAACAAACGCGGGATGCATTTAAGAATATGTTGCTGGGGAAAGAGTTTGAGTTGAATGTGAAATAATCATTCTTGTTTTACACAATGTTGACCGTCGGAGATCAAGAGCAGCACATAATTTTCTAAACAAGCTCTTTGGATTACTGTTTAGTCGCAAGCCAAGTGATTTTTTAGGCTAAACCTTTAATCAAGTATTAGCGCGATATTTAACCTGCATGCCTTGTAAAAAATTGCGTAAAACTTGTTCTTTACATTCACGAAAGTGTTTATGGCCTGGTTTACGGAAAAATGCACTCAATTCGTGTTTGCTCAGTTCGAAATCAGCTAGCGCTAAAATTTCCAATACATCTTCTGCTTTTAGGTCCAAAGCGATTTTTAGTTTTCTGAAAATGATATTGTTATTCAAACGTTGCTCTGGCACAGGTTGTGGTCCATCTTTTTTACCGCGCTTCTCGCTAATCAAACCGTTGAGAAAAATTGCTAATTGCTTGTCGCTAAGCTCCTGGTAGTCGGGGTCATCATCTTTTTTCAACCAATTTAAAATCTGCTCTTTTGTTACTTTGTGGTCTGCCAAGCCAAATATGGCAATCACTTTTGGGTCACTGAAGTCGAAAGCATAGCGGATACGGCGCAAGATGTCGTTATTGGTCACAAATTTGTCCTAGTTTAAACTGCAGTTGTGTCACAATGACTCACTGTCTCCTTGACGATTTTAACAGGTTTTTCACCTACTCATAATTAGTTCGTTTTTTCATAACGTTAATTGTAATTATTTTATCCACCAATTATTGATTATAGCTGGTTGATGGAGACTTTATGGTATTTTGCTGTGTGTTTTTTATCCTAATTATTTGAGATCGAGGAGCACATCAACAAAACCTATTTCCTCCTGCCATACTTGCTCCATTCGGTTATAATTGCGCCCAATATTAAGTGTCACACATTGTTGGAGGATTCATGCCGGACAAAAAACAGCCACAAGTGGCTATTGTGATGGGAAGTAACAGTGATTGGCCTGTTATGCGTAAGGCGGCTGAGATGTTGGCTGATTTTGGGATTCCTTATGAAGCGCAAGTGGTTTCTGCCCACCGTACACCTGAGTTGATGTTTGAATTTGCCGATGAAGCATCAGATCGAGGCATTAAAGTTATTATTGCAGGAGCGGGTGGCGCTGCGCATCTGCCGGGGATGATTGCTGCAAAAACGACCTTACCGGTTTTAGGTGTACCTGTTCCTTCACGTCATCTTCAGGGGCAGGATTCGTTGCTCTCTATTGTTCAAATGCCTAAGGGGATTCCCGTTGCAACTTTTGCGATTGGTGAAGCAGGGGCTGTTAATGCTGCATTATTTGCGATTGCTATGTTAGCCAACGAAAATACGGACATTTCAAAGCAGCTTGTTGAATTCCGTGAAACACAGAAGCAGATGGTTTTTGCCATGGAGCTGGAAGATAAACCATGATCAATGCTCCAGCTACGCTTGCCATCTTGGGTGGCGGTCAACTTGGTCGTTTTTTTGTTAGTGCTGCTCATGAGTTGGGTTATCGTGTTATTGTTGTTGATCCTCAAGAGGGATGTCCTGCCGGGCTGATTGCGGATGAGCACATTGTTGCTGATTACGATGATGCCGAGACTTCGGAATATATTTCACAAAATTGTGCAGCAGCAACCACTGAGTTTGAAAATGTACCTGCTAAAACGTTGGAAGTTCTTGCGCAGCACATGCCAGTTCATCCTGCTGCTTCTGCGGTAGCGATAGCGCAAGACAGGATTGTAGAAAAAACATTTCTACGAGATAACGGTTTTACTACTGCACCATTTTTTATTATCGAAAATGAATCCGATTTCGATAAGATGACTGATGATATTTATCCAGCAATTCTGAAAATTTCGCGTTTTGGTTACGATGGAAAAGGGCAGGAGAGAGTTAGTTCGTTTGAAGAAGCGAAGCAGGCTTTTCGCAATTTCAATGCGCCCTGTGTGATCGAAAAAATGTTGTTGTTAGATTTAGAAGTTTCTGTGGTAATGGCGCGAAATGCTGATGGGGTTTCAGAATGTTTTACTCTTGCAGAGAACCAACATACCCAGGGAATACTTGATGTCTCAATTGTTCCCGCTAGAACAACACAAGACATACTTGATAAAGCCAAACAGGTCGCTGATAAGTTAGCCGAAAAATTGGATTATGTTGGCGTGCTTGCCGTTGAGTTTTTTATTAGCAATGGTGAGTTGTTGGTTAATGAAATAGCGCCACGGCCACATAACAGTGGTCACTTTACTATTGATGGTTGTTTTACCAGTCAGTATGAACAGCAAGTCCGAGCTTTGTGTGGGTTGCCATTGGGAGCAGCTGCTTCTCACAGTGCTACCGTTATGGTTAACCTGCTCGGCGATTTGTGGTTTCAAGATGGCAGTGAAAAAAATGTTGAACCGGATTGGAGTCTATTAACATCTATTCCCAATTTGAAGCTACATCTTTATGGTAAAGCTTCGGCACGACCTGGGCGTAAGATGGGGCACTTTGTGGTGCTTGATAGTGAAGTGGATAATGCATTAAATATTGCGCTTGAAGCAAGAAAAAGAATTGGAGTTACGGATTAATTGAGTTGTGAAAAAGGGAAAGTTAAAGTTGTATGCTTTCCCTTTTTTGTTGTATTACATGGTAGACGGATTAGGAGCATCAAATGTTGTTTCACCTGTTAGATCATCGTCAGGATGTACTGAGGTAAGTTGAGTAAGATTTGTCAGTTCTGCATTTCGCCAGTCATCTGTAGGTTCCAGCGTGGTTGAATTTAATGACACTATTCCAAATATATTTGATTCAAAAAACTTGCTAACAAAATCGTCGCAATCATTATTTGACACAGTTGCATCATCAATACACGTGTTTGTTAAGTAGCCTTCACCTAGATTCCAGCCTTCCCATTCACCACTATTATCATCTAAAACACCATTGCCATTGTAATCACATAGTTCGCGCTCTATACAATTAAACATAGTATAGTTTGCATGCACTTCTGGGACTGAAGGTTGTATGCGTTGATGGTCTGCGATGTAAATTGCATTTCCTGTCGATTTATTTCGCCACTCCAAAACTTGTTCTACAAAAGGTGTTTCTGTATCCGTGGAATCATAGAGAGCAGGATCAAAATAAGTTGTGTCGTTAATATTGAATTGATATGAACCTAAATCAAATTCATTAGCATCAGGATCAATCACGCCATCTTGATTCGAGTCGTTATTCAGAGATACCGCAAATTTGTTGAAGTTTGCTGACGTGGCTCCAAGACCGCCTGCATCTACAATTGCGGTTGCTGAAAACTCAGGCAGGTCTATACCAATGGGGAGGTTAGGGAATGGTTGACCAAGAAATGTAATTAGCCCTTTTGCAGTATAGATAGCATCAGCTCCGTTACCTGTACGATTAACATCAATACGAAATCCATCCATGCCGCCACTATGTGTATCTCGCATATCTAGGTAGATTTTGTTTGTTGCAGATGTTGCTGTGCGAACAAAGTCAACGCGTAGACCTTCTGGTGCATCAGGATCATCTGCGCTTTGTGGCATATTTACCATGAAAAACTTGCCTGTCATATTGTTTTCAGTGCCAGTCCAGGTAAGGTAAAGCATGTTTACCTGACTGCGATCGACTGGTAGTGCTTCACCGTGGGTATGAAAGTATAACCAGACCTGATTGGTATCACCTGATTGCTCAAGTTGAACATGAGTTGGTGCTTCTGAGTCATTAGGATTGGAAGGAAGTGCGATAACGCCTTGGTTTATCCAGTTGCTTCCCTGAGCTACAACACTTGCCATAATAAAATCGGCAAAGCAGCTTTGTTGTTGCGATAGACCCACAAGAAAACGTGACATGCTGTATCCGTTTTCCATAAAATTAGAGTGAGGATCAAAGTGAGTGCTACATCCACTTGGGTCTGAATCTGAAGCTCGTGAATTTATTGTGCTTGATTTGTTATTGGTATCATCCACCACACTCGAAAGAGTTATTGGCAGTCCCATAGTGATGCGCGGAGCTGTCATGGCTGTTATTTCATCTTGATTATCGGGTTGATTGTTATTCAGTGTTTGTTCTTGCAGGTTGCATGCACTAAGCATAAATACTGTTAGAAGACTGGTTGTGAGTTTCGACAAATTTGATGGAGTTGGCAAATTTAATAACATAATTAATCCTGAAGTCATTGCTACTAGTTAGAGTTTTATCGGTGGGCCAACATTCTCTATTAACAGCATTCAAGGTTTAATATTGATAGTTGTGATTGGGTTTGAAGGTTTCGTCAGTTTTTTTGGACATCACGTTAACCTTTCTGGTTTGGCTTCAGATTTATTCTAGGTTATATTGCTTTTTTTATTTGTAACTTGGAGGCAGTCTGTCAATGTTAATGCAGGTCGGGGCATACGGTTGGGAGCATGATCAATGGCAAGGTTCATTTTATGAAAACAAGCTTCCAGAAGATTGGCATTTAACCTTCTATGCTAAGAGATTCAATACTGTTTTGGCCCCATACGAGTTTTGGACGCAATGCAGTGTTGAGCAGGTTGAAGAGTTTTGTTCGGATGTGGATAAAGACTACCCGCTTCTTTTTGAAGTGAACGAAAATGAAACCGATGAAAAAGTCATCCAGTTATTAGCTTCTGTTGATTCTTCGCTAAAAAATACAATCTGTTTTAATGAATCAGCTTGGTCTAAAGAGACATCGGGATATCATCTTCGACAAGCGCAAATCGTCCAGTCTCAAAATCTGGTTCAAGGTAATGCTGCAGTTTTTTTGCTCACTTCAGATCTGCTGTTGAAAGATGTGTTTTTGCGAGAAATTATGCAATCTTTAAAAACTGATTTTTCTCAGTACGATGTTATTTATCTCTATTTTGGTGGTGAGTTGGTTAATGTGGATGTCATCAGAACGGGGTGTACGCTTCTTAAAATGCTCTCACTAAATCACTAATCTGCTTGGTTTTCCATCGAGAAATTCGCACTTATTTACTTTTTCAACGATAATAGGCCTTTTTTTAAAAAACAAATAGGCAATCTTTAAGCATGCAGTTCAATTTAATCTCTACAGATAATAAAGCTCGTCGTGGGCAAATTACGTTTGAGCGTGGCACCATTCAGACCCCAGCTTTTATGCCAGTGGGAACCTATGGCACCGTAAAAGGGATGACACCTGAAGAAGTGGTAACCACCGGTGCAGAAATTATATTGGGTAACACTTTCCATTTGATGCTTCGCCCAGGTACTGAGATTATTAATCTTCATGGTGATTTGCACGATTTTATGAATTGGCATAAACCAATCTTGACTGACTCTGGTGGCTTTCAAGTTTTTAGTTTAGGCGATATGCGCAAGATTACTGAAAAGGGTGTTCACTTTCGTTCACCTCTTAATGGTTCAAAAGTATTTATTGGGCCTGAGGAATCTATGCAGGTTCAAAGACAGCTTGGCTCTGATATCGTGATGATCTTTGATGAATGCACACCTTACCCAGCAACTGAAAAAGAGGCGAATGATTCCATGCAATTGTCGCTTCGATGGGCAAAGCGATCGAAAGATGCTCATGGGAATAATGCAAATGCTTTGTTTGGCATTGTACAGGGAGGGATGTATCCCGCTTTACGTGAGGAGTCTTTAAAAGGGTTGTTAGATATTGGCTTTGACGGATATGCCTTGGGTGGTTTGTCGGTTGGTGAGCCGAAAGAAGAAATGCATTTTATTCTGGATAACACGACGCCGCTTTTACCGCCAGATAAACCGCGTTATGTGATGGGTGTTGGTAAGCCTGAAGATTTGGTTGAAGCGGTAAAACGTGGTGTGGATATGTTTGATTGTGTCATGCCTACCAGGAATGCGCGAAACGGTCATTTATTCGTCGAGCAAGGTGTGATAAAAATTCGTAATAGTAAGTATGAAAGAGATACCAAGCCGTTAGATGAATCCTGTTCCTGCTACACCTGCCAAAATTATTCGCGCAGTTATTTACGTTATTTAGATAAGGCCGGTGAAATATTGGGCAGTCGTTTGAATACAATTCATAATCTACACTATTATCAAACGATTATGCGGCAAATGCGTGAAGCCATCGAGCAGCAACGATTTGACGAATTTGTGAAAGAATTTTATGCCAAGCGCTCCCAATCGGCATTGGATGTGTAATAATGTGCCACTTTAATTTTGGCGGAAGATTGTGATTATCTGACCGAAGAGTAACTGCTCAGCGTGTTTAGATTTTGTTTCAGATCGAGGCGTTTTCGCACGGAAAGAGGGAGCATATAAATATATGTGACCGATTGAGTACGAAAGCAACGCTGATATGGGACAAAAAATGAATACGCTGAGTAGTTACACTGAAGATTACGCAATTTTTCCAAGTATTTAATAAGGATGTAACAATGAATTTTTTCATCTCCGATGCAATGGCGGAAGGTGGTGCTACCTCTGACGCAGGTTTGCTGGGCTTTCTACCGTTAATTATTATTTTTGTCATTTTCTATTTTTTAATTATTCGTCCGCAAGTCAAACGCGCAAAAGACCATAAGAAATTAACGGAATCAGTGTCAAAAGGTGATGAAGTCGTCACAGGCGGCGGGTTGTTAGGAAAAGTATCAGACGTGAATGATAACTTTGTTACATTGGAAATTTCTGATGGCGTCGAAGTCAAAATCCAACGTCAATCTGTTGCTTCATTAGTACCAAAAGGCACTATAAAAAGCGCTTAATTCTTTAAGCCTGAAATTTCTTGTGAAATTCCAGGCTTTTTCTTGTCTTTTAACTCGCAGGTTTAAATAACCGGGTTAAAAAATCAAAAACCCTTTAAGGAAATGCTGGGATGATGAATCAGTATCCTTTGTGGAAATACATTCTCGTAATTCTTGTTGTTCTTGTTGGTAGTGTCTATGCACTGCCCAATCTTTTCGGTGAAGACCCTGCTATTCAGATTTCAGGTACTCGAACTGTTATTGTAGATCAAGAAACGCTCAAGAAAGTTGAAGCCACATTAGAAAATAAACAAATTAAGTATAAAAGTATTGTCTTGGATGAGCGTGGTGTTTTAGTTCGTTTTGATAATACTGAAGTTCAACTGGAAGCACAGGATGCTATTCGAAATTCATTTGATGCTGGCCATGTCGTTGCTTTAAATCTTGCTCCAGCAACACCAAATTGGTTGCGATCGATTAATGCACTTCCGATGTATCTTGGTTTGGATTTAAGAGGCGGTGTTCACTTTCTGATGGAAGTGGACATGAATGCAGCAATATCCCAGTCACTTGAGCGATATAAAGGTGATTTTCGCTCTATGTTACGCGAGAACAAAGTGCGTTACCTAAGTATCGATGTGGGTGGTGATGTGGCCGAAGACTCCGGTTATGTGGTGTTGAAATTTCGGGATGAAGCGGTACGAAGTGAAGCGACGAAAATACTTAAAGATGAATTCCGGGAGTTGGAGTTTCTCAATAAGGAAGATGAAAAATATAGCTATTTACAGGCTTCATTGACCGACGCTGAAATTACGGAAACCAAACGTTTCGCTGTTCAACAAAATATTACAACATTGCGTAACCGGGTTAATGAATTAGGTGTTGCCGAGCCAGTGATTCAACAGCAAGGTTTGGATCGCATTGTTGTTCAGTTACCCGGTGTCCAGGATACAGCAAGAGCCAAAGAAATTTTGGGGGCAACCGCGACGCTAGAATTTCGTATGGTTGATGAAGAGCATAGTGCACAGGCTGCCGTGAAAGGCCGTATTCCTCCGGGCACTAAGCTTTATAAAGAGCGCGGTGGCGAACCGATTCTTCTTAAAAATCAGGTCATGTTAACCGGGGATTATATTGTTGATGCTTCCTCAGGCATTGATGCTCAATCAGGTGGGCCAAATGTTAGCATTACTCTTGATGGTAAAGGTGGTCGAATATTTAGTAATGCGACTAAAGATAATGTCGGCAAGCTGATGTCAGTTGTTTTTATTGAGCTTAAAACTGACAAGAAAATGGTTGATGGCAAAGAGGTTAAAGTTAAGCGTAAAGTTGAAGAGGTTATCAACGTCGCACGGATTCGTGAACGATTGAGCAAACGTTTTCAAATTTCCGGACTGGATAGCACTGAAGAAGCCAGAGATTTGGCGTTATTACTCCGTGCTGGTGCACTTGCGGCTCCCATCGATATTGTGGAAGAGCGAACTGTAGGGCCAAGCCTGGGGCAGGATAATATTGATCAGGGTTTTGCCTCTGTGATTATTGGCTTCGTACTGGTTCTTTTCTGTATGGCTTTTTTCTATCGAGGTTTTGGGATGATTGCCAATCTTGCACTGGCGATGAATTTAGTGCTTATAGTGGCAGTGCTCTCCATGATGCAGGCAACGCTAACTTTACCGGGTATTGCTGGTATCGTATTAACCGTTGGTATGGCGGTTGATGCCAATGTTTTGATATTTGAGCGTATACGAGAAGAGTTGCGGAATGGCTTAAAACCCCAGTCAGCAATTGATGTCGGTTATGGGAAAGCGATTGTCACTATTGCAGATGCAAATGTGACAACATTGATTGCTGCGGTTATTCTGTTTGCCATCGGAACAGGACCTATTAAAGGCTTTGCCATTACCCTTTCTATTGGAATCCTTACGTCAATGTTTACTGCAATTATGGGTACACGCGCTGTTGTTAATCTCGCGTATGGAAAACGTAAAGTAACTAAATTGTCGATTTAGAAGGTTAATCAACATGCAAATGTTTTCAAAAGTTCCAACGCTTCAGTTTATGAAACTGAAGAAAAAGGCATTGATAGTCTCAAGTGTTTTACTTGTAATCTGCCTTGCTGCAATAGTTGGTCGCGGCTTGAATCTCGGTATTGATTTTACTGGTGGTACCTTGATCGAAGTGGGATATCAATCTAGTGCAGACCTAAATCAAGTGCGTAGTGAACTTCAAGCTAATGGTTTCGGTGATGCAGTAGTGCAGCATTTTGGTACGGTGAAGGATGTGTTGGTCCGCATTGCGCCACGTGAAGGTGTCAGCAATGCTGAACTCAGTACTCAAATGCTATCCATACTCAAAAATACATCTGATGATCCGGTTGAAATGCGACGGATTGAGTTCGTTGGTCCTCAGATTGGTGATGAGCTGATTGAGAAGGGCGGCATGGCAATGCTTATTGCATTGGGCTGCATTCTTATCTATGTTGCATTGAGGTTTGAGAAGCGTTTCGCATTAGGTTCTGTTGCTGCATTGGTGCATGATGTTATCTTTACTATTGGTATTTTTGCTATTTTCCAATTGGAGTTCGATCTCACTGTATTAGCTGCTGTACTTGCCGTTATCGGTTATTCGCTCAACGATACTATTGTGGTGTTCGATAGGGTGCGTGAGAACTTTCGTATTATGCGTAAAGGAACTCCTGAAGACGTTATGAATAATTCTATTAACCAGACACTTTCACGAACGTTAATGACTTCTTTAACAACATTATTAGTGTTGATAGCGTTGTTTGTGTTTGGTGGTGAGTTAATTCATGGATTTGCGACGGCATTAATAATCGGCGTTGTTGTAGGAACCTATTCCTCGATTTATATTGCGTCTTCATCAGCGTTAATGCTAGGTGTGACAAAACAAGATCTGATGCCACCTGAAAAGGAAGGAGTGGAGCAAGAGTCTACACCTCTTTAATCACCAGTTATCTTGCATACAAAAAAGCCGAGCTTCAAAACTCGGCTTTTTTGTATCTATCATGGAGGTTTATGAATTATCCGGACTATGTTCTATATCTAAAATTGCGTTCACGAGGATCATGCCCGTTGCCGAAATTGATTAACTCATTACCTTTGTAGGTGCATTCACCAGTGACTTGTCTAAACTGGCAAATACCGGTCCCTTCTTTTTCATCAAAGTAAAATTGTCCTAAATAGTAGTCTCCATTAGCCCAGGTGAATTTTCCTTTTCCATGACGTAAGCCATTTTTGAATTCACCAACATACTGACTTCCATTTTCATAAGTCATAATACCTTGATCATTAAATTGACCTTGGTGAAAACTGCCAGAGTATACTTGGCCAGATATAAATTCATACACACCTTGCCCTTCAAAGCGACCGTTTGAAAATTGACCTCTATATATTCCTTGGTCTTTGATGGTTAACTTCCCCTGTCCTTGAAATACGCCTTGGTGAAACTGGCCTTCAAACCGATCTCCATTTTGAAAAACTATAGTGCCATTCCCGTGACGAAGATCATCTTTAAACTGACCTTTGTATCTATCGCCGTTGTGATAACTTAAAATACCCATGCCGTGATATAAACCATTTCGGAAGTGCCCATCATAAACATCACCCACAGTAGTTTCCAGTCTCCCAATACCATGGAAAAGGCCGTTCTTGAATTCTCCGACATAGAACATCCCATTGCGCCAGGAGAGCTTTCCATTACCATGAAAAAAGCCGCTTTCCATTTCACCCTCATAAACAGAGCTATCAGGCAGAACTACACTACTGGAAGTTGAAATTGGAGAGGGATTATCATGTTCAAGTTTTTTATTGATGAACGAGCACGAAGCGAGAATTGAGACGCTTGCCGTTAAGAAGATTGTTCGCGCTAATACTTGTCTTGTGATCACTAAAAAAGCCTGTTGAAATTATTTATTATTATTTGGTTCGGACAATATCAAATAATCAAAAAGGTTATATTGATAAATGTCCACAGCGGTATTCACCTTCGAATCATAAAGATTTTCTTGAAATGTGTAAATTATATCTCAAGTTTCGGAGTTCAAATCTATATTGGAGGCAACAAACATGGTGTATGTACAATATGAAAGACGCTGTGAATACCTCCATGTAAGCTCGACGGCAGCATCCATGCTGCCAATGCTTTCATATTGTACATACACCATGTTTATTGCAGCTAATTAAGAAAATTTGAACTCCGAAACTTGAGATATATTAGACGACAATTATCCTGTTCGGTTGGATATCAACGATCTATGTCGCTAAGCAGAATTGTAATTGATGTGAAACCCAGCTCTTTGCAGCGTTGAATTGCTGAATCTGAGGTTTTAAATAAGCGGGGCAGGCCTTTTTTGGAAGCGAGCACATGATTAGGAAGGTGCGTATGTTTTGAAATTAGATGTATCTGCCAGCCTTGTGGAGTAACAGTGCGTTTAATGATTGTTTTATTCCAGTGCCCTGCTTCGTGTAGAAGGCGAACATCCTTCTCGCAGATATTAGAGGCCATATATGGAGTGCTCAAATTGTCTGTTATTTAACTCTGAAAAAGACAGGAGTTAACCCGCATTTTCCAGCAGATTCACGGACAATTGCTTGCTCATTGAATCCACAAGAAAATTAATTCAGTTGGAAATACAGCCAGTATTTCACGCCTTCAGAAATTCTCTTGTGAATCCAACGTCCTACGCAATTATTCGACGGCCTGGTGAGAAATACGCACTAGTGTGCCTGAATTTGTGATATTAATCCTAATCAAAATATCCCTTATGGGCAAGGTAATATTTGTTATCCATAAAAAATATTAATAGGAATATAAGAACTATGCGGAACTTAGTGTGAAATTTAGGCGGGGTCTGAAAAGGAATGCACTGCTTCTTAGGAAGTACAATTATTTAGTTCGACGTTGATGATGTGTTTTATTGATAAAAAGGTGTTTACGGAGCGTAGTGGACTACGCTCCACACTTTGAATCTGTTTTAAAGTGAAACATAAGCTTCATTGATGCCAATTCTTTGGCAACAACGAAGAGAGGCATCCGCTGTTTTGAAAATTCTTGGCGATTTACTTCGCTTTGAATGTAACATTTGCTCGCTGCCACTTTTTGAGACTAGTTTGATAGTCCAGCCAACATTCTCTTCAGCTTGCTTAATAATGATTTTATCTAGCTCGCCAGATTCTGATAATAGTCTTGCGTCCCGTTCTTGCATAATAGGGTTTCTAACATCCTTAATATGGGTAATGAATCGATAATATAGCGGAAATTTTTAAAATGTTAAGTAAAAACTTTGTCAGTCTTTTAAAAATCTTAGAGAGCTATTTGCTCTCACTCATATATTATCCAAAACGATTACGAATTAAATAAAAGTAGATTATATATTAATCAAAACTAGTACTAAAGTACTAGTTTTGTAAACTTACTCTTTTACGACAGAAATGTAAAGTTGAGTAGTAAGTAATCTTATTAGTATTTTATTATATTCCTATAGGCGATATTTGGATGCGGCCGCCGTTTAGTCTTATTAGCCGTTAATATTATTATTTTAGAATTTCATTATATAAAAATAATTTATGACTGAGGTGATAATAACAGTGATTTAACCCGGATAATTCATAAAATACCCGGATTAACTGAAATTAATATTCTCGGTTCGAAATTTGCCCGGAATTCTTATGTGTTAAGCATTGAGAAAAACCCAGGAATTTGTTAAATTTTAGCCCCTTCAAAACTAACTCTTCCCCCTTGAGTAAAATCATTAATGACAAAGTATATTTTCGTAACTGGTGGCGTAGTTTCATCCTTAGGTAAAGGTATTGCTTCAGCTTCATTGGCGGCAATTCTTGAAGCACGTGGATTGAAAGTGACCCTGATAAAGATGGATCCCTATATCAATGTGGACCCTGGTACCATGAGCCCATTTCAACACGGTGAGGTTTATGTCACCCAGGATGGCGCAGAAACAGATTTAGATCTGGGGCATTACGAACGATTTATTCGAACGAAAATGACTCGAAAGAATAATTTTACGGCTGGCCGGATTTATGAAACGGTTATTCGTAAGGAGCGTCGAGGTGATTACCTCGGTGCTACCGTTCAAGTTATTCCCCATGTTTCGGATGAGATAAAGCGCAGTATGTTAGAAGGCGCTCTAGGTAGTGATGTCGCGTTGATTGAGATTGGTGGTACTGTAGGTGACATTGAATCACTTCCCTTCCTTGAGAGTATTCGACAGTTGGGTGTGGAGTTGGGTCCTGAGCGTGCGCTCTTTATGCACTTAACACTTTTACCGTATGTGAAAACTGCTGGAGAATTAAAAACCAAACCAACGCAACACTCTGTTAAAGAGCTCAGGGGGATTGGAATTCAACCCGATATCCTGGTTTGCCGCTCTGAACGACCGATTACCGATGAAGAGAAAAAGAAGATTGCGCTTTTCACCAATGTTCAAGAAAAAGCAGTTTATTCTGCACATGATGTAGACAACATCTATGAGATCCCGATGGTGCTAAATGCCCAGGGGTTGGATGAGTTTGTTGTGAATCGCCTTAAATTAGAAGCTGGTGAATCTGATTTGTCGGAATGGAAACATGTCGTTGACGCAATGGCTAACCCAGAGCACGACGTTACAATTGCTATGGTCGGCAAGTATATGGATTTAACCGAAGCGTACAAATCCTTAACCGAGTCGTTACATCACGCGGGTATTCAAACCTCATCCAAAGTCAATATTAAATATATTGATTCTGAAGATATTGAAAAAGATGGATTGTCGTGCCTTGGTGGTGTGGATGCTATTTTGGTTCCAGGTGGGTTTGGAGAGCGTGGTGTTGAAGGGAAGATTCAGGCAATTCAATACGCTCGAGAAAATAAAATTCCTTATTTAGGGATCTGTTTGGGTATGCAACTCGCAGTTGTCGAATATGCTCGGCATGTTGCTCATCTAGAAAATGCACATAGCACAGAGTTTGATAAAGAGAGTGAAAACCCGGTTATTGGGTTGATCAAAGAGTGGGTGACATCTCAAGGTGGTATCGAAAAACGAAGCGAAGTCTCTGATCTTGGTGGTAGCATGCGTCTGGGTGCTCAGAAGTGCCGTTTGGAAGAAGGTTCACTCATGCGTCAGATGTACGATAATGAAGTAATTGAAGAGCGCCATCGCCATCGTTATGAATTTAACAACCAATATCGCCTCCCGTTACAAGAAGCTGGTTTACGATTATCTGGCGTGTCTATTGATGAGAAATTGATCGAAGTTGTGGAAATCCCTGATCATCCCTGGTTTGTTGCATGTCAGTTTCATCCTGAATTTACATCTACGCCGAGAGATGGACATCCACTCTTCACCGGGTTTGTCGATGCTGCACTTAACTATCAGTCGAGCAAATAAGTATGAAATTATGTCATTTTGAAGCAGGACTCGATAAGCCATTATTTCTTATCGCGGGCCCTTGCGTTATTGAAAGTGAAGAACTTGCAATGGAAACTGCTGGTACATTGAAAGAGATATGCTCTGAGTTAAATATTTCTTTTATCTACAAGTCATCTTTCGATAAAGCTAATCGTTCTTCAATGGATAGCTTCCGTGGGCTTGGTGTGGAAACAGGATTGAAAATACTTGAAAAAGTCAAAAAAGAACTTTCAGTACCTGTTATTACGGATGTACATGAAGATACACCGTTGGATGAAGTCTCATCTGTTGTTGATGTGTTGCAGACGCCCGCATTTTTGTGCCGTCAGACAAATTTTATCCAGGCTGTTGCAAAACAAGGTTTACCGGTAAATATCAAAAAAGGTCAGTTTCTTGCACCCTGGGATATGATCAACGTGGTAAACAAGGCTAAGGCAACAGGCAATGAACAGATAATGGTTTGTGAGCGTGGTGCTTCATTTGGGTATAATAATCTCGTTTCGGATATGCGTTCACTGGCAGTAATGCGCGAAACACATTGTCCTGTTGTTTATGATGCCACTCATTCTGTGCAACTCCCTGGAGGACAAGGTGGAAGTTCAGGTGGCCAACGTGAGCATGTGCCAGTTTTGGCGCGAGCTGCGGTTGCAGCTGGTGTCTCGGGACTGTTTATGGAGACGCATCCCAATCCTGAAAAAGCGTTGAGTGACGGGCCAAATGCCTGGCCGATGCATTTAATGAAAGAATTATTAGAGACATTATTGGAAATTGACCAGGTTGTTAAAAGTAAACCTTTTCCTGAGAGTCAATTTCTTAGATAATACGCCTCGAAAATTAAGAGAATGATTAATTAATAATCGGCTCGATACTCAAGTGTCATATAACACTGTTATAACGCACACTTTTGTCATAAGAAATTGAGCTAGAGATAGAAATGAATGGAGCAAAAATGCCAAAAATCGCTGATATACGTGCACGAGAAGTAATTGATTCGCGCGGAAACCCTACTGTAGAAGCTGACGTAATCCTTGATAGTGGAACCCGTGGTAGTGCGATCGTGCCTTCAGGTGCATCAACCGGTTCAAGAGAAGCTGTAGAGTTACGTGACGACGATCAAAAACGTTACGGCGGAAAAGGTGTGCTAAAAGCAGTTGAAAATGTAAACACTGTCATAAAAGATGCACTCATCGGAATGGATGCGACGGCACAATCTGTCATCGATCAAACAATGATTGATCTTGATGGCACAGAAAATAAAGGTAAGCTCGGTGCAAATGCCATCCTTGCTGTTTCATTAGCTGTTGCAAAAGCAGCCAGTAATGATGCAGGAATGCCACTTTACCGTTACCTTGGTGGAGAGCATGACACGTTATTGCCTACACCTATGATGAATATCATCAATGGTGGTGAGCACGCAGACAATAATATTGATGTGCAAGAGTTCATGATTTTGCCTGTCGGTGCGCCAAACATTCGCGAAGCCATTCGCTACGGCGCTGAAATATTTCACGCACTGAAAAAAGTATTGGCAGCGAAAGGTTTGAACACTGCAGTGGGTGATGAAGGTGGTTTCGCGCCTAATCTTGGTTCAAATGAAGAAGCAATCCAGGTCATTCTCGAAAGCATAAAAAACGCAGGATACAAAGCTGGCGAAGATGTTGTGTTGGCCATTGATGTTGCGAGTTCCGAATTCTATAGAGATGGTAAATATCATCTTGAGTCAGAAGGTAAGTCACTCAGCAGTGAAGAATTTGTTGATTACCTTGCAAATTGGGTAGATAAATATCCAATCGTTTCTATCGAAGATGGTATGGACGAAGGTGACTGGGACGGTTGGGCTAAGTTAACTGAGCGACTAGGTGATAAGATCCAATTGGTTGGTGATGACTTGTTTGTGACTAACGCTAAGATCTTAAAAGAGGGTATCGATAAATCGATCGCTAACTCAATTTTGATCAAAGTTAACCAAATTGGTACCTTGACTGAAACATTAGCAGCAGTTGATATGGCGAAAGCCGCTAACTATACAGCTGTTATGTCTCATCGCTCGGGTGAAACAGAAGATACGACGATTGCTGATCTGGCTGTTGCTACCTCGTGTGGTCAGATTAAAACAGGTTCATTATCTCGCTCAGATCGATTGGCAAAATATAATCAATTGATCCGAATTGAAGAAGAGCTGGGTGATTCAGCAAAATATGCAGGCAAAGACGCGTTTTACAATTTGAAGTAAATTCGTTTTAAATCAGGTTTCATCATTGTGATGAAACCTGATTTCCATTCTGAGCCTCGCGACTAGCGTTTTTAAACCTAGAAAAATCAGTTGGACGCGAGATTGGAGTGCAAGTGTGTGGTTTGATTGGCGTAATAAAAAGTTTTGCGATCACCTGGTTGGTGATTCAAAATCTTTTCATATAGTCAGGCAAGCCACACACTTGTGCTCCAACTCGTGGATCAACTGATTTTTCTAGGTTAAGCGGAAGAATTGTATGCGTTGGTTATCCATCCTATTGTTATTTTTCTTTGTGCTTCTCCAATATCCTCTATGGTTTGGCGATAATAGTCTCCCTGATGCATGGCAGCTACAAGCCAAAATCGAAGATCAAAAACAAGAAAACGCTTTGTTCGAAGAGAGAAATCGCTTGCTCGATTCAGAAGTCTTAAATTTGAAAAAAGGCTTGGAAGTCGTAGAGGAAAAGGCACGTACTGAGCTGGGTTTAATCAAAGAAGGTGAAACCTACTTTCAAGTAATAGAAACAAAATAAAGCAATGACGACAAACTCTCCTAGCTTATGGGTAGTGCTTCCTGCTGCCGGTGTTGGTAAACGGATGAAAGTGAACCATCCCAAACAATATCTCAAAATTCAGAAAAAAACCGTTATCGAGCTGAGTATTTCACGCTTCTTATCGCATTCAAAAGTTGCGGGGATTGTTGTGGTGATTTCAAAAGGCGATGAATACTGGGAAGATGTTAAACAAAATTTTGAACGGAATGGTATAAAGCTTCATATCGCTGAAGGCGGGAAAGAACGTTGTCATTCAGTGTTGAATGGTTTGCGATACTTGAAAAATATTGCGAATGAGATGGACTGGGTAATGGTGCATGACGCGGCTCGTCCATGTTTGCATAAAGATGACATCCAGCAATTGATTGATAAGTTATGGTTTCATTCAACAGGTGGTTTGTTGGGCCTACCTGTTGCCGACACCCTGAAATTCTCGGGTGATAACATGCGTGTAAAAAAAACAGTTGATCGTTCGGGATTATGGCGAGCACTGACACCTCAGATGTTTCGTTATCAAAAATTGCTCGATTCTTTGGAGAGTGTTATTCATCAGCCTGAAAAAATTACTGATGAAGCGTCTGCTATGGAGCTCTCCGGTTATGAGCCAGTTATGGTGGAAGGGCGCTGGGATAATATTAAAATCACCCATCCGCAAGATTTAACACAAGCAAAAATAATTTTAGAGGCTCAAAAATCATGAGAATAGGTCAGGGTTATGATGTTCATGCCTTTGCGGAAAATCGCAAACTGATTTTGGGCGGTGTAGATGTGCCTCATGATGTAGGGCTGGCCGGCCACTCAGATGCTGATGTGTTGATTCATGCTTGCTGCGATGCATTATTGGGTGCGCTTGCGTTGGGAGATATAGGTAAACATTTTCCCGATACCAGTGCTGACTTCGAAAATATCGATAGCCGAATTCTTTTAAGACATGTTGGCTCTTTGATCAAAGAAAACGGTTATTGCGTGGCAAATCTTGATTCAACCATTATTGCCCAACGGCCAAAACTTGCCCCTTATATTGAGATAATGCGAAAAAACCTGGCGGAAGATCTGTCTATTTCCATAGATCAAGTTAGTGTGAAAGCAACTACGACTGAAAAATTGGGCTTTGAAGGGAAGGGTGAAGGAATTGCTTCCCAGGCGATTGTGTTGCTTGTCCCCAATTCTTAAATAGATAGCAATATGTTTGAAGTAGTAGCCCAAATGGGTGCCATTATTTTCTTCGGCGTCATCTGGCAGCTATTCAAACCCGGCGGTCTTGATCCGCAAGTGCTGCGAAAAGCGTTAACGGATACTGTCTATTTTTTACTGCTTCCTGCACTTGTGTTATCCCTATTGTGGCGTACAGAATTGAGTGTGGATTCATTCCGCATTGTTATATTGGCAGTTACCGGGGTGCTTGCAGGTTTTTTTATCGGTAAGATTGCTTGTCGTTGGTGTAATTTGCCATCAGCTACCGCGGGTGCAGCGCTATTGGCTGCCGCTTTTCCTAATGCGACCTATTTAGGTTTGCCCGTTTTAGAAACAACGCTAGGCAGCTGGGCTTCCGGTGTTGCCATTCAATATGATTTATTTGCATGCACACCACTGCTTTTTACTTTGGGTGTTTTTACCGCTTATAAACACGGAAGTGGCGATGGCGGAGGAATGTCTATTGCGGCTTTTTTCAAAATCCCTGCAGTGATTGCTGCAATTGTGGCAGTCATTCTGAATTTGAGTCATATTCCCCAACCTCAGTTTGTTTTTGGCCTTTTATCTACGCTTGATAAAGGGGTTGTCCCTCTGATGTTATTTTCACTTGGATTAAGTTTGCAATGGCGCAAAGGAGAGTGGAAGCGTCTACCGATTATCATTCCTATTGTGCTAATACAATTGGTGTTAATGCCTGCCTTAGTTCTGTTGGCGAGTTATCCTGTTGGGTTAGAAGGGCGATTATTAACAGCAGTGGTAATAGAAGCAGCAATGCCAAGTATGGTGATCGGCCTGGTGATTTGTGACCGGTTTAAATTGGATAGTGCTTTTTACGCGACTGCTGTCACTGTATCAACAGCACTTAGCTTAATCACCTTGCCACTTTGGTTTTCTTTTATGGAGAATCTACAAACTCCGCTGTTGTAGAATAAGAAGTTAGATTCGAGGGTTGAGCGAAGATCATTTCCAGGTTCAATCGTCTTTGTCTAAGATATATGTTGGGTGGCCGTCCAGACTAGTTTGGTTTTTCTCCTTCCAGTAATTGTAAACCCCATCTTCACCCTTGTTATTAGCCCATTTCTGCAATGTATCACGTTCTAGCATTGATTCTGCTATTGGTACTGCAAAACCACATGAGGTTTGAACGGACTCAATTTCTATCGTGACAATCTGTCTTGCACCAGAGTAGTCTTTAAATCGAGAACGCCAGTTATTCCAGTCATTATCGCTTGGTTGGATTACGCTGCCTTTGCCATATAATCGAAGAATTAGTGGTGTTTTGTTAAAACTGCAAAACATGACTGTAATTCGAGGATTAATTTTTAAGTGCGCGGCGGTTTCATTGCCGCTACCGGTGAGGTTTAAAAACGCGACTAAGTTCTTACCGACAACCGAAAATGTATCCATCCCTTTGGGGGAGAGATTGATGCGACCCTCGTCTGGTGCTGTGCTAACGAAGAATATTTTTTGATCACCAATAAAATTGATTAAATTGTCATCTAGCTCATTGTAAAGTTTGCCCATAGTGTCGCCTGCTTTAGAATAATGTATAGGTATCGGGGGGAAGTGTTTAGTATGATAAGACTATGAGTATTAGTGAACCATAACATAAAACCTAGATCCTGTAAGCGTGATCACTTGCAGGATTTAGGCAAAACATCAAGCTTGAAACCTAAATATGAAAAAAGACAAACTTTCCCGAGCAGAGTTACTGCTGAATGAAAATAAACCCCAAGAAGCACTACGATTGTGTAAAAGTATATGCCGAAAAAATAAAACCAATGTAGATGCCTGGGGGTTGTTAGGCATGATTTATGGGAGGCTGGGTGATTTTAGCGAAGCGGAAAAAAGCTTTGAGCAAATAGTACGTATTCAGCCCAAGTTAGCAGAGGGTTACTTTAACTTGGGAAAATGTCAGCAGTCGTTAAATAAGTGGCAAGAGGCTGAGCAAAACTATTCTAAAGCTACCCAGTTAAATCCGACATTTGCACAAGCGTTCAATAATCTCGGTGCGATGAAGATTAGTGTTGCTAAAGTTGGTGAAGCGGAAGAGTGTTTCTTAAAAGCCATTGAAATTCAGCCGAATTACCCTATGGCTTACCGAAATTTGGGCCTGTTATATCAGCAACAGGAAAGGTTGGAGGAGGCAGAAAACGCATTTCTAAAAGCATTGGAGTTAAAGCCAGATTTTTTAAATGTTGTAAGTTCCTTAGCTGACATAATGATGGCTGCAGGCCGCTATGATGATGCTAAAAAACAACTGTTCTATGCACACAAATTACAACCTGAGAATCCAAGTTCGTATGCAAACTTAGGCAAGTTTTACTATTCGACGAATAATTATGAAGAGGCCAAGGCGCAATATTCAATGGCGCTGGTAAAACAATCAGATTTCCTGCCAGCATTAATGGGGCTTGGTGCGTCGATGCAAAAAACCGGCGAGTTTGTTAGCGCCAAAGAATGTTACCGTAAAGTTTTAGCGTTGCAGTCAGAAAATTATCAAGCGCTGAATAACTTAGGTGTGGTGTTGACAGAGTTAGCCGAATACCAGGATGCAAAAGACTGTCTTGAGAAAGCGTTGAAAATTAACTCAACACGCGCTGATATTTTTATTAATTTCTCAAACGCATTGAGCAAACTTGGTGAGTTAGATAGTGCCATCAAAGTGCTTAAGAATGCGTTGGAACTTGAACCTGAAAATGTTGATGCTCATATTAAGCTTGCAAGCATGATGTTGTCGCAAGGGAAAGCCAAAGAGGCAGATCAGTGTTATCGAAATGCTTTGGGGATAAAATCAGAATTGGCTGAGTCGATGAATGCTCATTTACTGCCCATGAATTATTGTGATTTATATACCCGTCAAGAAATATACGAAGCGCATGTTAAATGGGGAGCTAAGCAGGAAAGTGCAAACAGTGAGAAAATAAATTTCGAAAATTTATTAAATACTGATCGAAAGTTACGCATTGGATATGTTTCCCCTGATTTTCGCAATCACTCTGTTGCATTTTTTTTGGAGCCGATCATTACTAATCACAATAAAGAAAAGTTCGAAATTTATTGTTATTCTGATGTGCCGAAACAAGATGCGGTGACTGAGCGAATCAAAAATAAAGTTGATTATTGGCGGCAATGTTATGCGGTAAGTAATGAAAAAGTAGAGGCAATGGTTCGCAACGATAAGATCGACATTCTTGTTGATCTCGCCGGTCATACTCAGGGTAATCGACTGGTGGTGTTTGCAAAACGTGTTGCTCCAGTCCAGGTATCGTACTTGGGCTATCCAAATACGACCGGTCTAAAATCGATGGATTATTTGATCACCGATGAGCACTGTGATCCCATAGGTATAGCAGATCCGTTTTATACAGAATCATTAGTACGAATTTCTCAGGCATTTTATTGTTACAAGCCTCCTACGGATGCGCCAGACATATTGTCGTTACCGGCAACAGATAACGGCTATATTACATTTGCATCGTATAACAATTTAGTGAAAATCAGTGAAGATGTCATTGAATTGTGGAGCAAGGTGTTAATGTCTATGCCGGGTTCAAAAATGCTTATTCAAAATCACTCTTTTAATGATTCTTCATCTAAAGAACGAATTGAGAAGCTTTTTATGTCGCACGGTGTTGTCGCCGAGAGATTGGTATTGCAAACATCCAGTGATTTTTCGAGCTATCTTGTTGGTCATAACCAAGTAGATATTATATTAGATACATTTCCGTGGGCAGGGCACACAATTACTTGCCACGCTTTAATGATGGGTGTGCCCGTGATTACTTTGGTCGGTGAAGAGCATGCCTCACGAATGGGATATAGTACGATGCAGAATCTTGGGCTTTGTGAATGTATTGCTTTCACTAAAGAAGAATACCTGGAAAAAGCGATAGCATTGGCAAATAATTTGCCATGGCTTGATGAAATGAGAAAGCAGCTGCGTCCCGCGCTACTGGGCTCACATTTATGTGACGGAATTCAATTTACTCAAAAGCTAGAAGATCAGTATCAAGTTATGTGGAGAACATGCTGTGAGAAAGCATAGCGCTTTCTCACTTGTTCTTAGTTGGACTAATCGCTATATTTTTGAAACGCAAGCGTACAGTTTGTGCCTCCAAATCCAAAACTATTTGAGATAACAACATCAAGATTAACATTGTCCTGCCGCGTTGTGGCGATTGGATAGCCGGTGGCTTTTTCATCAAGCTCAGTAATATTTGCAGATGCTGAGATAAAATTATTTTCTTGCATGAGCAAGGTATAGATTGATTCATTAACACCTGCAGCTCCCAGAGCGTGCCCGGTTAATGATTTTGTGGAGGTGACGGTTGGAATATTGTCGCCAAAAACTGTCCGCAGCGCTTCAAGTTCTTTCATATCGCCGACAGGCGTACTTGTGCCGTGCGCGTTAACATAATCGACTGGCTTAGATACGGTTTGTAACGCTAACTGCATACAACGTACTGCGCCATCACCAGAAGGTTGAACCATATCGTAACCGTCAGAAGTGGCACCATAGCCTATTAACTCAGCATAAATTTTCGCGCCGCGTTTTTTCGCGTGTTCCAGCTCTTCAAGCACGACAATACCGCCACCACCGGCAATGACAAAGCCATCTCGGTTTGCATCAAATGGCCTGGAAGCCGTTTCGGGAGCATCGTTGTATTTAGATGACATCGCGCCCATACCATCGAATAGTACAGATTGTGTCCAGTGTAATTCTTCAGCACCACCGGCAAACATGACATCCTGTTTACCCATTTGAATTAATTCGTATGCATTTCCAATACAGTGTGCACTTGTTGAGCAAGCCGAGCTGATTGAATAGCTGGTGCCTTTGATTTTATAAGCAGTAGAAAGAATCGCGGATGTTGTGCTACCCATGGTTTTGGTTACCATGTATGGCCCGACGCGACGGATACCTTTTTCTCTCATGGTATCTGCTGCCAAAACCGTATTTGCCGTTGATGCGCCACCAGAGCCGGTTATTAAACCCGTGCGAAAACTCGATATGACATTTTCTAAAAGTTTAGAATCTTCTATCGCTTCTTTCATGGCGAGGTAAGCGTACGCAGCAGCATCACCCATAAAGCGGTAAAGCTTGCGCTCGATTAGCTCTTTCGGGTTGAGTTTTACTGGTGCACTGACGTGGCTTCGAAAACCCATCTCAGCATAAGTTTCATCAAATGTGATTCCCGATATGCCTTCAAATAAAGCATTCTTAACTTCTTCTTTATTATTTCCAATACTGGAAAGAATACCGATGCCTGTAATTACAACCCGTTTCAATTTGTTTACCTTTAAAAATTTTCTGTATTTGTAAATAGACCAACACGTAGGTTATTTGCTACATAAATTACTTTGCCATCCACTTCCATGCGGGCGTCTGCAATACCCATAAACAGTTTACGCATAATAACGCGTTTTAAGTCGATATGGTATGTCACTAATTTAGAATCGGGTGTTACTTGACCGGTAAATTTAACTTCACCAGCACCAAGTGCGCGACCACGTCCAGGTCCACCTTTCCATCCTAAGTAGAAGCCCACTAATTGCCACATGGCATCAAGGCCTAAGCAGCCGGGCATAACGGGATCATTTTCAAAATGACAATCGAAGAACCATAAGTCTGGCTTGATGTCCAATTCGGCAATGATTTGGCCTTTGCCATATACGCCACCATCTTCATTAATGGATGTAATTCTGTCAAGCATCAACATTGGAGGAAGTGGCAATTGCGCATTACCTGGGCCAAATAGATTTCCGTGGCCACATTCGATGAGTTCTTCGTAACTAAAACTGTTCTTTGGGTTCATTCTTTTCTCAGTGTGTGTTTTAGCGGACAAAATTCCACTAACAAATATGCAAAACCGCATAAACTACCACATTATGATCCTAATTTTAATGATCAATTGTAATTTCGTTGTATATTTTCTAAAAGATAAGTCGATACGGTATTGCAATTGCTAGTTTTTTTCATAAGTGATTGATTTAATGTATTTACAATTGCGATATACTACTTATGAAATATTTTTTGTAAACTCTGGTCAATAGGTGAGCAATAACCTCCTGTCGGATACGACTTAACCGTAGCGATGACACAGTAATCTCTTATGGAAAAGATGAAACAAGTAAAAAGTTTAGAAGCACTATGGGCTGAATCAACATTAACGGGTGCAAGTGCAGACTTTATTGAAGCACTTTATGAACACTATGTCAGCAATCCTCTCACTGTCGATCAACAATGGCGCGACTATTTTGATCAAATACAAGATGGTCAACAACCCAACACTGAAGCAAACCATACTGAAGTCAGAGAAGCATTTCGACAATTAAAGTCTAAACCCTGTTCAGGTTCAAGTGCTGATGTAGAACAATATAAAAAACAAGTTGGTGTGCAGAATTTAATCCATGCTTATCGGTTTGGCGGTCATCAAAAAGCCGACTTTGATCCCTTATCTGATAGAAATAATACTCGCATCTCTTCCTTGCAACTTTCTCAATATCAATTGGATGAAAGTGATCTGGACACTGAATTTTATACTGATGATCTCTATGGACCTGAAAAAGCAACCTTAGCACAAATTATAGACACGTTAGAGCAGACCTATTGTGGGAAAGTTGGCTCAGAATTTTTGCACAGTACAACTATGGCTGAGCGCTACTGGATTCAGGAGCGTCTGGAAAGATATCGTTGCAATCCCGATTACCCCGCAGAATTGAGAAAACGCTTATTACGGAATACTAGTGCTGCTGAAGCACTTGAACGTTATTTGCACAGCAAGTATGTTGGACAAAAACGCTTCTCTCTAGAAGGTGCTGATGGCCTTATCCCCATGTTGGATGAATGTGTTCAGCGTGCAGGCAGTCGTGGTGTCAAAGAAGTTGTTATTGGCATGGCTCATCGCGGGCGTTTGAATGTGTTGGTCAACGTCATGGGAAAAATGCCTGGGATGTTGTTCCAGGAATTTGAGGGCAAACATGATCACGGTCACGATAGTACTGGCGATGTAAAATATCACATGGGTTTTTCCAGCAATGTAGAAACTAGCGGTGGTATTGTTCATATTGCACTAGCATTTAATCCTTCGCATTTAGAAATCGTTGGGCCAGTGGTAGAAGGTTCGGTACGGGCACGACAAGAGCGACGTAACGATTCAGAAGGTGATGCAGTAATCCCAATCATTATTCACGGTGACGCAGCATTTGCTGGCCAAGGTGTAATAATGGAGACATTTAATATGTCTCAATCTCGCGGTTATTCCACAAAAGGCACCGTACATATTGTTGTTAATAACCAGATCGGTTTTACAACAAGCAGCCAAAAAGATGCGCGCTCAACCATGTATTGTACAGATGTGGCAAAAATGGTGAATGCCCCAATTTTTCATGTCAACGGGGATGATCCAGAAGCGATCTGCTTTGTGACACGTTTAGCAATGGACTATCGCTTGAAGTTTCATAAAGATGTCGTGATCGATCTGGTCTGTTATCGGAAACATGGCCACAGTGAAGCCGACGAGCCATTGGCAACACAACCGATGATGTATCACATCATTAAACAGAAAAAAACACCACGCGCAATGTATGCAAAACAGTTAATTGAAAAAGGGATGATAACTGAAGCTGATGAAAAAGCGTTGCTGGATGATTATCGCGCAAGGCTGGATGCAGGAAAAACTGTTTTAGATAATTTGATTCCCGACGAGATTGCCAATTATAAATTCAAACACGATTGGGATCCCTATCTTGAGAAGCTTTGTGAGGCCCCGCAGAATACGCGAGTTGATTTAAAAACAATTCAAGCACTATCTGATCGCCTTACCGAAGTGCCAGAAGGGTTTAAACTTCATTTTAGTGTGAAGAAAATATTCGACAACCGCAAGAAAATGATTGCCGGTGAAACACCACTGGATTGGGGCTGTGCAGAAACGCTGGCCTATGCAACTTTGGTTAATGGCGATTTCAATGTTCGCCTGTCAGGGCAAGATGCAGGGCGGGGCACATTCTTCCATCGCCATGCGATTGTTTGGGATCAGGAAACTGGTGATAGCTATGTTCCCCTGCGTAAGATTGAAAATGAAAATGCCCAGTTTTTGGTGATCAACTCCCTGCTTTCTGAAGAAGCAGTTCTCGCCTTCGAATATGGCTACGCAACAACAGACCCCAATACGCTAACCATATGGGAAGCGCAGTTTGGTGATTTTGCCAACACCGCCCAGGTTGTCATTGACCAATTTATTTCTGCGGGTGAACAAAAGTGGAATCGTCTATGTGGCTTAGTGATGCTTTTGCCACACGGTTTTGAAGGCCAGGGGCCAGAACATTCTTCCGCAAGATTAGAACGTTATTTACAGCTCTGTGCACAAAACAATATGCAAGTCTGTGTACCAACAACGCCTGCACAAATCTTTCACCTTTTACGCCGCCAGATGGTCATGAGTTGTCGCAAGCCGCTTATTGTTATGGCGCCAAAAAGTTTGTTGCGCCATAAATTGGCGGTCAGTGAGTTGAGTGATTTAACTGATGGGGAATTCCACCCAGTAATTCCTGAAATCGATGAGCTGGATGAACAAAAAGTAACACGAGTCGTCATGTGTCATGGCAAAGTCTATTATGATTTACTCACTAAGCGACGTGAGTTGGGATACGAACATGTAGCGATTATACGTATGGAGCAGCTATATCCATTTCCAGCTGCTAAAATGAAAAAAGAATTGGCGCGTTATAGTAACGCTAAAGAATTTATATGGTGCCAGGAAGAGCCGAGAAACCAGGGTTCCTGGTTTACCAGTCAGCATCATGTGAGAACAATATTAAGCGACTCTCACTACCTGGATTATGCGGGGCGGCCATTTTCTGCTGCACCTGCGGTAGGGCACCCGGCATTACATGCACAACAGTTGAAAGACTTGATTGATGACGCATTAGGCTGCACCGATAACTCATCTAAAGATTAGATAAGGAATTCATTTTATGACCACTGAAGTAAAAGTACCTGCCTTTCCTGAATCTGTAACTGATGGAACAATTGTCACCTGGCACAAGCAGGTTGGTGAGCCTATTGAGCAGGAAGAAGTTATCGCCGATGTGGAAACTGACAAAGTGGTTTTTGAGATACCCGCTCCATGCAGCGGCGTAATAACTGAAATATTAGAATCTGAAGGAACGGTTGTCACTGCACTGCAACTTATTGCAAAAATCGACGAAACCGCTTCGGTTGCGCCGAAAGCAGCTCCAGCAGTGGTGGAAGCCAGGGAAATCCCCATAGAATCTGCTCCAGCTGCAGCATCAACAGCAGTATCATCGAAAGATTTAAAAGTTAATCCTGCGGCGAAAAAAATGGCGCAGGAAAAAGGTATCAGCCTTGATCAAGTTCAAGGTAGTGGAAAACAAGGCCGCATTTTGAAAGAAGATGTTCAAAATGCCGGTGCAAACGTTTTTTCCTCAGTCTCTGTAGGTGCAGGTGAGCGCATCGAAAAACGCGTACCTATGACTCGCTTACGGATGAAAATCGCGGAACGTTTAGTAGACGCGCAACACACCGCAGCCATGTTAACAACGTTCAACGAAATTAATATGAAGCCGGTGATGGATATTCGCGCCAAATATAAAGACCAATTTGAAAAAACACACGATAGTAAATTAGGTTTCATGTCCTTTTTTGTGAAAGCTGCAACCGAAGCGTTGCAGAAGTTTCCTGCCATTAATGCATCCATTGATGGTAATGATATTGTTTATCACGGTTTTTTTGATGTAGGAATTGCTGTGAGTTCACCTCGTGGTTTGGTTGTTCCTGTATTGCGTGATGCCGAGCAAATGGGATTGGCGGAAATTGAAAACTCTATACGTGCTTACGGGCTAAAAGCGCGAGATAACAAACTGGCTATTGAAGATATCACTGGCGGTACATTTTCAATTACTAATGGCGGTGTATTTGGCTCCATGTTATCCACGCCGATATTAAACCCGCCGCAAAGCGCAATCCTCGGTATGCACAATATTGTTGAAAGGCCGGTTGTTGAGAATGGTGAGATTGTTATTCGTCCCATCATGTATGTAGCGCTCACGTATGATCACCGAATTGTGGATGGTCGTGAAGCGGTTCAGTTTCTTGTTGCAATAAAAAATAGTCTGGAAGATCCTGTGCGCATGTTGCTGGATCTTTAAAAGGAAACATTACTATGGCAAAAGAATTTGATGTGTGTGTCATCGGAGCTGGCCCCGGTGGTTATGTGGCAGCCATTCGCTGTGCACAGTTAGGATTGAAAACAGTCTGTATTGATGATTGGGTTGATGCTGAAGATAAAGCCTCCCCTGGTGGAACTTGTTTAAACGTTGGTTGCATTCCATCCAAAGCACTCATTGAATCATCAGAGCTTTATGAGCACACTTCACATGACCTGGTTAGTCACGGGATTAAAGTGAGTGATGTAAAACTCGATCTAAAAAAAATGTTAGCACGTAAAGATCAGGTGGTGAAAGATCTTACCTCTGGTGTTGCTGCGCTGTTTATGGCAAATAAGATTACCTTTCTGCATGGGCGAGGCACATTAAAAGCGAACAAGGTTGTTGATGTCGCGCTACGTGATGGTAAGACAGAAACGATAAACGCAAAAAACGTTATTATCGCAACGGGTTCGTCTCCAACTGAACTTCCTGTCGCGCCGTACGATCATGAAACGATTGTGGATTCCACCGGAGCTTTATCCTTTTCAAAGGTGCCTAAGAAATTGGGCGTTATTGGCGCTGGTGTCATAGCGCTGGAACTAGGAAGTGTGTGGCGACGTTTGGGTGCTGACGTGACCATGTTTAAATCTCGCGATAATTTTTTACCCACCGCTGATGCGCAAATGGGTGCAGAAGCGTTAAAGCAATTTAAAGCGCAAGGCTTGTCATTTTGTATGGGTGTGAAAATTACTGCCTGTACTGTGAAAAATAAAAAAGTGACAGTAGAATATGAAGACAAAGAAGGTCAGCAAAAAGCAATATTTGATAAGCTAATTGTTGCCGTTGGTCGTGCACCAAACTCTCCTGGTGTTTTAGCCAAAGATAGTGGAGTGCAAGTAGACGAACGCGGCTTTATCAAAGTTAACGATTTTTGTGAAACTGATGTCGCTGGGGTTTTTGCCATTGGAGATGTCGTCCGTGGGCCAATGCTCGCACATAAAGGATCAGAAGAGGGTATCGTCGCAGCTGAAAAAATTGCAGGGCATTCACCTTTGCCAATTGATCTAAATACGGTTCCATCTGTCATTTATACCGCTCCAGAAATTGCATGGGTAGGGATGACAGAACCAGAGGCAGAAAAAGCTGGGATCAAAGTTAATGTAGGTTCATTCCCTTTTAATGCCAATGGACGAGCCAGAGCGATAAACGAAACCACAGGTTTTATAAAAGTGATTGCCAATGCGGTAACAGACCGTATTGTCGGCGTTCACATTATCGGGCCACAAGCATCAGAGCTGATCATGCAGGCAAAAATCGCAATGGATTTTGGGTCGAGCAGCGAAGATTTAGCGATGACAATGTTTGCTCATCCAACATTATCAGAAACATTGCACGAAGCTGCGCTATCTGTTGATGGACGGGCAATTCATGCCGTACAAAAAAAGAAAAAATAGTTAAATAAATTGCTTTTATAATAAAAGTAACATAAGGACGAATATGAACTTACACGAATATCAAGCGAAGGCGCTTTTCAAGGAGTATGGTGTAGCAGCACCAATCAATGGTGTAGTAAGCAGTGTCGATGAGGTTGACGCTTTACTAACAACGCTGGATTGTGATCGTTATGTAGTGAAAGCACAGGTTCATGCCGGTGGGCGTGGAAAAGCAGGTGGTGTAAAAGTTACCTCATCCAAAGAAGAAGCGAAAGAAGCGGTTAAAGCTTTGCTCGGGACTCGCTTGGTAACATTCCAGACCGATGCTGCAGGGCAACCTATAAATCAGGTGTTGATTGAAACACCTTGCGATATTGAACGAGAACTTTATCTTGGCGCAGTGCTTGATCGCTCACTACGACGTATCGTTATAATGGCGTCAACTGAAGGTGGAGTAGAGATTGAAAAAGTTGCTGAAGAGACGCCGGAAAAAATATTAAAAACAGCCATTCATCCTTTAGTCGGGATGCAACCCTACCAATGTAGAAAGTTGGCTTTTGGTCTAGGGCTTGAAGGTGATCAAATCAAACAGTTCAGTAAAATTATCATGGGCTTGATGAAACTGTTTCACGAAAAAGACCTTAGCCTGCTTGAAATTAATCCATTAGTGATCACCAAGCAAGGTGATCTGCTTTGTTTGGATGGAAAAATCAATATCGACGACAGTGCACTTTATCGTCAACCAGCAATTGATAAATTACGCGATACCACGCAAGAAGACGAGCGCGAAGTACGCGCTAAAGAGTGGGATCTAAATTACATCGCGTTGGATGGTGAGATCGGTTGCATGGTTAACGGTGCTGGCTTAGCGATGGCCACTATGGATCTAATCAAACTACACGGCGGTAGCCCTGCAAACTTTTTAGATGTTGGCGGCACTGCAACTAAAGAGCGAGTTTCCGAAGCTTTCAAAATTATTTTATCCGACAGCAATGTAAAAGCTGTGTTGGTAAATATATTTGGTGGAATCGTCCGTTGCGACATGATTGCCGAAGGCATTATCGGTGCTGTTGAAGAAGTACATGTCGAAGTGCCAGTGATTGTCCGCCTTGAAGGTAACAATGCAGAAAAGGGCAGAGAGTTGTTGAATAATAGTGGATTGCAGATCATCGCTGCCGAAGGGCTCGATCAAGCCGCTGAAAAAGTCGTCGCATCGATTAAAGGGGCGTAGTCGTGAGTGTATTAATTAATAAAGAAACTAAAGTTATTTGCCAGGGCTTTACCGGCAAACAAGGTACCTTTCATTCAGAACAAGCAATCGCTTACGGTACAAAAATGGTTGGTGGTGTGACACCGGGTAAAGGTGGCCAACAACACATTGGTTTGCCTGTATTCAACACCGTTCAAGACGCCGTTGATCAAACTGGTGCGACTGCAACTGTTATTTATGTCCCCGCACCTTTTTGTAAAGACGCTATTTTAGAAGCCGCCGATGCTGGTATTGAATTAATTGTATGCATCACCGAAGGTATTCCTGCCATTGATATGCTGGAAGCGAAAATGGTAGTAGAAGATGCTGGTGTTCGAGTTATCGGCCCTAACTGCCCAGGCATTATCACGCCAGGCGAATGTAAAATAGGAATCATGCCGGGTTCTATTCACTTGCCGGGTAAGATCGGCGTTGTATCCCGTTCCGGTACACTCACGTATGAAGCAGTAAAACAGACAACTGATTTAGGTTACGGTCAAAGTACTTGTATCGGTATCGGTGGTGATCCAATACCAGGTACAACATTTATCGATTGTTTAGAACTTTTTGAAAACGATCCGAAAACAGAAGCGATAGTGATGGTCGGCGAGATTGGTGGAACTGCTGAAGAAGAAGCGGCTGAATATATTAAAGCGCATGTGACGAAACCTGTGGTTGCTTATATCGCTGGAGTAACAGCACCAAAAGGTAAGCGTATGGGCCATGCGGGTGCGATTATTTCCGGTGGTAAAGGAACGGCTGCGGAAAAGTTTGCAGCGCTTGAGGCTGCTGGAGTTAGCACGACTAAGTCGCCAGCTAGTTTGGGGGCGGCGTTGAAAGAGCGACTTTAAGTTAAAATCTAGTAGGTGTTTTTTGTGAGTAGAAGGAATCTTTTCTCCTGCTCACATAGTAAGTAGTCGTGATCAAATATTAATGTTCGCTGATTATTTCGTATATATAGCAAGACACCATTTTCTTACTGTCAATAGGATGTGATGTAAAGTGGCGCTAAAACCTTGGTGTTAGTAAAGCACTAAATATGTTCAGGGTGAGCAAGCTGCTATTCATGTTTTAGCAGAAGCGTTCGATTTGCAAAAAGTAATCTTTATAGGGCGATTCCTGACGAGCATTATTAAGAGAAAACCAAGAAGCACAATACCAGTGGCACCACCTCCTCCGCTCTCCTCATTAACAGGCAATGTCTCTGCAGATTTAGTAGGTACTGGCTGGTTTGATCCAGCATTCTTCGAAGGATTATCTTTCTCTGGTTCTAAATCCGAAGAAGTATTTTCGATAGTCAGTGGTTCACTAAAAGCGAATTGCTGAATGACCGTTTGATCAAACTGATTGAAGAGATCAAGCGTGACATTATAAGTGCCCGGTGGTGGTGTTGTGAATTTTGTAGACTTAGCAAAGTCTTCAATACTCGAGTGTGTGTTTAGCGCATTGAGAGTAATCTCGCCGATTATTATCTGTTGACCATCCTCTTCAGATGTTGCTTTTAAATGCAACAGCAAATTAACAGTGCTTGGGGTAGTGTTAATGATTTTTGCAACACGGATCATAATCTCACTGCCATCAAACTCCAGCCCAAACGGTCCTGACATTGCGATTATACTTTCCGGTACAATAAGCTCGTTCGTTAAAATGAGACTATCAAGAATTATGGTTGAATCTGTTGCATCGGCCAAATTTAAGCTTAGACTGTAAGTTCCCGGTGGAGGTGCTTGGTAGTCTGCAGTCTCACTCAAGCTAGCCAAAAAATTTTCGCCATCCAGTGGTGTGAGCGTAAACGAAGCGATTACGAACGATTCACTGTTTTGCGTCGCAATGAGCTGGAGCAGGGGAGTGCGCGTTGCTTGGTCATTATTTATAAGGCGTTCTATCTGCAAGGTAACATTGCCGTTATCAATCCCAAAGCCGACAGTACCAGAGATTTCTAATGCGGGTTCTTTAGCTGGAGGGTTATTCTCAATAATCAACGGTTCGTCAAATGTGATTTTTTGAATGACCGATTGATCAGATTGTTTGACGAGCTCAAGCGCTACATTATAGGTGCCAGGTGGGGGTGTGTTGAGTTCTGTAGACTCAACAATATTGTCTATGCTTGAGTGTCCGCTCAGCGAATTGAGTACAACCTCGCCCAATATGATTTGTTGGCCATCCACCTTTGATGTTGCTTTTAGATGTAAGAGTAAATCAGCGGCGGTTTGGGTTGAGTTAACGATCTGAGCAACATGAATCGTAACCTCAATGTCTTTAAGTTCAAACGAAAACGGCCCAGACATGGTAATTTGTCCTTCTGCTACAACAAGCTCGTTCGTGAAAACGAGGCTATCGAAAATTACCGTGTGATCTGATGCATCGACCAAGTTTAGGCTCAAACCGTAAGTCCCCGGTGGTGGCGCATGGTAGTCTGCTGTCTCATCTGCGCCAACCAAGAGTTTGCCGCCATCTAGTGGCGCGAGAGTAAACGAAGCGATTACGAACGATTCACTGTTTTGTGTCGTAATGAGCTGGAGCAGCGGGGTACGCAGAACTTGGTCATTATTTGAAAGACCGTCTATCTGTAAGCTAACACTGTTATTTTCGATCTCAAAGCTAACAACACCTGAAATATTTAAGAGCGGCTCAGTTACCAACGGCGGCACATTAATTTGCCCCGAGAACTCTTCGCTGTAAAGTAATTGTTCAGGATTTTCTGTCGTAACGATCTCTAATCGAAACTGATAGGTACCTTCGGGAGGGCGTAGGTACGGGCCGGTAAATGATAAATTCTCAGAGACACCGGGAGAAACCTGGCCCAAATCCAATTCCCCGACCAGGAATATCGCTTTTGTGCTTACGTCCACGGCCCAAAGATTAGCGGAAAGCGCAGAGGTTTCTTGTTGGTTGTTCCAGAGTTCACCGACATTTAAGGTTAAAACATCATCGGTGATGTCAAAGCTGATTACTCCGAGTTGCTCGATTGCAGGTATATTTAGGTTTAGATCCAGGATTACACTATCCGCAGTACTGTCATTATCCAATAAATTGAGTAGCAGCGTGTAAGTACCTGGCGGTGGTGACGTGTAAATTATTGTTTCTTGGTTAATGTTGAGAAGTTCTTCTCCTGAGGGAAGGCTACCCAGTAATACGCGGCCGATTTCATAATTGATATTGGTACCGGACTTGGGTTGAGCCGACAAAGCTAATGTAACTTCGCTATTAGTAGCACCATTGTTAGCAATGCGCCCAACCGATAGCATTAATAACTCGCCGTCTCGGGCATACCTTATAGATCCGGAAAGATCCAGCTTGGGTGCACTTACCTCTGAAATAGTCAGCACTTCGCTAAAGGGAACACTGGCTAAGTGTGTAGACTCGTCCAGCACTTTGAGGCTCACAGCGTAGGTACCTGGCGAGGGTGCGTTATAAGTGGTGGTATAGTTGAGATCGCTGATGATTTTACCACTTTCAAGTAAGCCAAGTTCTACTGTACCCAACACGACGTAGTCATTTGTCTGATCAATATGCGCCCAAAGTACCAAAGAAGCATTAGTCCGCGGTAATCCATTATTACGAAGCTTATCAATACGAATACTCACCATATCGTCGTTGATCTCGAATCCAATTTCGCCAGAAAGATCTAACTCAGCTACTTCGAGGTGTTCGCCAAACGTCATTGCGTAAACAGGTTCTTCAGGATCCGATTGGTTCGAAATCACCAAACTAATGCTGTAACTACCGGGAGCGGGTGATTGAAAGTTGGAATTGGATCCAAAGAAAAGCTATTGAGAACAATAAACGGATCGTCATCCAGAGTTGCACTCAATTCCAATTGCGGTGAAAAAGCTGAAGTCCCTTGATTTGTTAACCGAGTTATGTTGAGAGTGAGAGCGTCAAAATCAATCTTATAAGCTACATTACCTTCTAGAAAAACATCCTGAGAAATGGCGGTAGTTGGTAAACAAAAACTAAAAAAGACAAATATCCAAGGCAGTGTTTTTCTAGGCAATTTGATGTTTATTGTTAGCATAACTCCGAATACTGTTACTTCATTGTGATTTCTTCAACACGATATAGTGTCAAGGTTTTTTTGTTGTGATGGTTGTTGAGTATTAATGCCATCCGTCCGTTGTAAATCATATAGTGTGTTAGTTACCAGCTCATAGGTAAGGATCACACCATGTATTATTTTATCTCAATAAAATCAGTGCTCATTACAGTTTGATATTCTAAGCTGGCGATATTTCAATTTAATGATTTTTAAAATTTAGATAACACTATGTACATTAAGAGATTCAATAAATGGAAAATGTTCTTTCTTGGTTATAATTGTTTTCCGTAGTGATGAACTGTTAGCAACGATACTGTCTGTTGTGGCCGGCTTTCATCACTCATTAATTAATGCCTCTTCAGAAAAATCTATGGGTCATTTCAGGCTCAGGAAGCTTACCCATTGTATGATATAAAGCTATTTCAAGCGTTTCATACTGCCTAAACCCATAGGCTTTTCTGAAGAGGCATAAAAGAAAATAGGTTCATGTATTGATTCTTGTGCTTAGGTGTTTTTAGTGTTACTTCTTGCTTGTGTTTGTTTTCCACACTTAAGCGGTCCTAGAAGGCGCAGTAAATTTGTATAAATTTGATCTTGGCGCTAAGCCTTCGTCTATTAATCTCGACACAATATTTTCACCACACAAACAAATCGATACACCAAAGCCAACTATTCTTGCTGTTGTAGTAATTACTACAAAAACTCATACCCTAACAAATTTTAGAACTCTGTTTTTTGGTTATAAGCATGTTTTGCCTATTTTTTATGACTTCATAGCAAACTGAGTTAAGATACATAATATTGAATAATATCTATTGATTGTTGCGCATAAAGGCGAGACGAATAACCTTAGGATTTCACATGACAGAAATGACAAAAATTATCTATACCCTGACTGATGAAGCACCAGCTTTGGCAACCTATTCATTTCTACCCATCGTAAAAACTTTTGCCAGTGCAGCGGATATCACTGTTGAAACTCGTGATATTTCTTTGTCTGGGCGAATTATCGCCAATTTTTCTGAATACCTGAAAGACGAGCAAAAAATTGGTGATGCTTTATCCGAGCTTGGCGAGTTGGCTAAAAGACCTGAAGCTAATATCATCAAGTTGCCCAATATCAGTGCGTCAATTCCTCAATTAGTCGCAGCCATCAAAGAATTACAAGACAAAGGTTACGCGTTGCCGGATTATCCTGCTGACCCAAAGTCTGAGCAGGAAAAAGCGATTAAAGCGACATATGGAAAAGTCTTGGGCAGTGCTGTCAATCCGGTATTACGCGAAGGTAACTCTGATCGACGCGCACCGGTATCGGTCAAAAACTATGCGAAAACACATCCTCATTCAATGGGGGCCTGGTCGGCAAATTCTAAATCCCATGTTGCACATATGTCTGAAGGGGACTTTTACGGTTCCGAAAAGTCGATGACGCTTGCTGACGCAAGTGAGTTTAAAATCGAATTTGTTACTGACGATGGAACGATAACTGAACTGAAAGCCAGTGCGCCGTTGTTAGCGGGCGAGATTATTGATAGCTCGGTAATGAGTTATAACGCGTTAAAAACATTCTTGGCTGAAGCCATTGCTGAAGCCAAAGCACAAGGTATTTTGTTTTCCTTACATTTGAAAGCCACGATGATGAAAGTATCTGATCCGATCATCTTCGGTATTGCGGTTTCAGTATTTTTCGAAGAGGTATTTGATAAACATGCTGACACTTTTACACAGCTTGGGGTAAATCCCAATAACGGAATGGGCGATGTATATAGCAAGATTCAATCTTTACCCGCCGATAAACAAGCTGAAATTGAAGCTGATATTATTGCAGTGCTGAATACTAAGGCAGATATTGCGATGGTTGATTCAGATAAGGGTATTACTAATCTACACGTGCCGAGTGATGTGATAGTTGATGCTTCCATGCCGGCGATGATTCGAGGCTCTGGCAAAATGTGGAACAATGCAGGCAGGCAGCAAGATGCTTTGGCGGTGATTCCTGACCGTTGTTATGCCAGTGTATATCAGGAAACCATCAGTTTTTGTAAAGCACATGGGGCATTTGATCCTACTACCATGGGTACCGTACCGAATGTAGGTTTGATGGCGCAAAAAGCAGAAGAATATGGTTCGCACGATAAAACATTTCAAATGTCTGCCAGTGGTACTGTTCGTGTCGTCGATGGGAATGACAAGGTGCTAATGGAGCAGGTTGTTGCGCAAGGTGATATTTTTCGTATGTGTCAGGTGAAAGATGCACCCATTCAAGACTGGGTGAAACTGGCTGTCACTCGCGCCCGCGCAAGCAATACGCCTGCGATTTTTTGGCTAGATGAAAATAGAGCGCATGATGTAGAGATGATTAAAAAGGTAAATCAATATTTGGCTGATCACGATACAGACGGGCTGGATATTCGCATTATGTCGCCGACCGATGCAACCCGATTTACTTTGGCTAAAATAAAAGAAGGCAAAGATGTTATTTCAGTAACAGGTAATGTGTTACGTGATTATTTGACAGACTTGTTTCCAATCTTAGAGTTGGGTACCTCTGCAAAAATGCTCTCTATCGTACCGTTAATGGACGGCGGTGGCCTGTTTGAAACGGGTGCAGGAGGTTCAGCACCTAAACTTGTCCAACAGTTGCTGTCTGAAAATCATTTGCGTTGGGATTCTCTGGGAGAGTTCTTAGCCTTAGCAGCTTCTCTTGAACACTTAGCGGTGAACTTTAAGAATCCCAAGGCGCAAGTGTTAGCAGATACTTTAGACGAAGCTACAAGTCGCTTTCTAGATAATAATAAATCACCCTCTCCTAGAGTTGGGCAGTTGGATAATCGTGGTAGTCACTTTTATCTTGCCATGTATTGGGCACAAGCAGTGGCAGGACAAACAAAAGATGCGGAGCTTCAAACACGGTTTGCACCTTTGGCTGAAGCCTTAACTGCTAATGAGAACAAGATTGTGACTGAATTAAACAGTGCGCAAGGGCCAGCTGTAGATATCGGAGGCTACTATCGACCTGATGCAGAAGCTGCCTCAAAAGTAATGCGCCCTAGTGCAACTTTGAATGCAGCGCTTACGGCGATATAGTAAATAAATTGTGTTACTAGCTAGGCCCTAACGTTGCAAAAGTATCGGAATAAAAAGCTTTTAGCGCTAGTATAGTATTTTTTGAACGATATCTTTTGCAACGTTAGGATGAACTTTAACACAGGTTGATAAAATCAAATTTATCAAGGAACATAAAGAGAATGAAAAAAATAATAATTTGTGCCTTATTGACTATCGCAGCTAGCGCTTGTATTCCCATTGACGAGTTGGAAGATGTATTTGGTAAAAAATATTCATATACCAATGGGGATGCAATAGCGGAGTTGACTAATAAATTGGTTTACCCGGAAACTGTTATTGTCGGTGAAGAAAAGTCTTTTACTGTAGATTTATCAGTCGATGCTGATACAGCTGAGGCGAGATTGATGCTTGTAAACATTAGTGGAGATATCATTGGTTCAGGCTCATTAAGTATAACACCTGGCACAGAGCAAGATATAACAGTAGATGTTTTGCTCAGCTCTGGTTCACTCATAAGTGTTGGTGACTACCAAATTAACATCCGTTTATGCTCTGAAGCTGGGGTATGTAATGACTCAGACTCGTCTTTGTCATATTACAGCAATTCATCTTCTTTTTTTGGTAAATATAAACATAGCTATTTTTTAGATAGAGCGATTGTTGTGGTTGATTCTGGTGAAATTCCGCTTGCAATTATTTCAATTATTGAAGATAAAACAAATTGTTCTCCTGGTGTTGATTTTAGACAAGCGACGATAACTGAAAGAGATTTAACTTATAGTTGCTATCGTTTGAATACTACCTACGGCGATATCGATTTGGCGATTAACAAAATAAAAGCTCCGCTACATGCGCAAAACTTCGCTTTCTATGTTGAGAGAGGACATTATGAAGGTACTATCTTTCATCGAGTTATTCGTAATTTTATGATTCAAGGTGGAGGGTTTACTGCAGATCTTGAAGAAAAACCAACAACAGCCCCTATAGAAATAGAGTCTGATAACGGGCTCAGTAACAAACGATGCACAATAGCTGCAGCTAGGATGCATGATCTAAACTCAGCCCAATCACAGTTTTATATCAATGTTGTCGATAACGGTCGTGCACTGGATTACAAAGCGAATGTGGAAGATAGCTGGGGTTACACTGTATTTGGCCATGTAGTTAACGGTATGAGTGTTGTCGATTATATTCGACAGCTACCAACCGGGGAAAGAGATAATTTTAAGAACGTACCACTAACGAATATTGTAATAAGCTCGGTGAATCCGATTGCGTGTGATGCGCTTCTTTATTGAAATAGAAGTTGATATTGGAAAGGGATATAACAAAATAGTGGGTATCACAGCTATGCTGTCTGGCAGTTGGTTCATTCTTTTGTGTGATCAAAAAAATGAACCAAGACAATTAGGATTTCTTCATGAGTTTTACTAATTCCTGCCATTCAAAGCGATTCAGGATAGCTATTTTGAATTGTCATCAAGTGTAAGAAATAGTGACATATGTGAGCTTGCTGGATTATGGTGTTCGATACGAGCGCCTATTGGGAAAGCGAGTGCAAAGTATAAGGAAAAATCGAGAACATTCGAGCCGCTATCCTAATAGTCAGCTGTTACTTGCTGTGACAATCCGCATTGAGCAACTCTGCTATTTTCAATAACATCTTCTTGCTATCAACCGGTTTTTCAAAGTAGGCGATATCCATCTCTGTTACTTTTGTGGCATCAATCTTGTCACTGTAACCGGTGCAAAGGATCGCCGGTAACTCTGGGCGGATTTTTCGTAGCTTTTTAATCAGTTCGATGCCGGTCATCTGGGGCATGGTTTGGTCCGTGATCAGCATCGAGAATCGTTTCGGTTCATGCTGAAATAACGTTAGTGCTTCAGTGCTATTGGTAACAGGGAGTGCCTCATAACCGTGGCTCATAACAAGTTCGGCTATGAAGATCCCAAGGCTTAATTCATCATCAACCACCAGAATTTCTGAGCCGTCTCCTTTGGGGAGCTGAAGGTCAATTTGATTATCTTGTGATAGATCATGATTTTTTTCGAGGATGGGCGGGAAAAGCAACCGGAATGTACTTCCTTTGCCTAATGCGCTTTCAAGCAAGATATGTCCTTTGTGTCTTTCCATGATGCCATAGATTACAGATAATCCCATACCGGTTCCCTTTCCCACATCCTTGGTGGTAAAGAAAGGATCAAACATACTTTTGGCCGTATCTGAATCGATGCCAGAACCGTTGTCATTGACACTTAGTTCGATCCAGTCACCTATGACAGGTTTATGCGAGACTTGCGACTCAGTATTGAGATTACGTGCCCAACCGAGTTTAATGCTCAGACGACCGACCCCGTCCATAGCATCACGAGCATTGATGCAGAGGTTCATCAAGATTTGATATAAATGAATGGGATTCATTAATACATTTGGTAGCCCCGGTTCGATCTCGGTTTTGATCTCTATCGTACTGGGTAATGTGGATCGAACCATCTTGAGATCATCTTTGAGTAATGGTTCAAACTGAATTGGCGCATCATCGGCCGGATCACTTCGACTAAATGCAAGCATCTGCGTAACCAATTTAGCAGCGCGATTACCGGCCTCTGCAATACGATCAATATACTTTACAGATTTTTCGTCTCCCTTGTTAATATGTGTATCGTGCAGAAGAGCTGCGTAGCCGTTTATAATTCCCAGCAAGTTATTGAAGTCGTGTGCAATACCTCCAGTCAACTGTCCTAGCGACTCCATCTTATGTGCTTGTTGCAATTCACGCTGAAGTCGTTCGTGTTCTAATTCGTTTTTTTTCTTTTCAGTGATATCGTAGCCCATCGCAACAATATGGCTGATTTCCCCATTCTCATCGCGCAGTACTGAGTTATGCCATTGAAGGAGGCACCGGTCCCCATTGCGGGTTAACCATTCATTTTCATACTGGCTGGCAATGTCGACTTCACCATTCCGTAGATGATTAAATATATTCTCTACACTGTGTCGTTGCTCGTAGGGAATAACCAGTTCCCAGACTGGTTTACCCAGCACATCTTTAATTGAGTAATTGGTGAGTTCTTCCGCAACACGATTGAATCGCACAAATCGCCCTTCAAGGTCGAGTACAATAATGATATTGCTGGCTGCATCGAGTACGGTGTCGGTAAAATCACGTTGCGCTCTAAGTTCAGATTCATTCATTAGACGTTGGGTAATATCACGATTTACCCCACGATAGCCTAGCAACTCTCCCGACTCACTAAGAATCGGAACACCACTGGCCTCCAATATCACGAGTTGACCATTTTTATGGAGATTGGTGTTCTCCAGGTTGTGAAAAGAACGCTTGCTAGTAGAAATTTCAGCAAAGATAGCGCTCAGTCGCTTAGCATCTGCTGGAGGCATCAGCTCAAATGGTGTCTTACCGATCACCTCTTCAGGGTGATAGCCCAAAAGTTCATATATCTTTGGACTAGCATAGGTGTAGACAGTATTGGAATCAATTTCCCAGATCCAGTCGGGGCTCGAATCAACCAGTGCCCGGTAGCGTTTTTCACTCTCTCGCAGGGCCATGTCCATCGTTTTACGCTCAGTGATTTCACGGAGTAACTTAGTGTTGGTGTTTGTCATTCTGGCAGCATGTCGAGTTTTAGTGAATAGGAAAAATGTCAACAGGAAGGTAAATGACAAACCTGCTACTAATACTGACCAAGATTGCCAAGTCCGCTGTTTCTCAAGGAATAGAGGTGCAGGCATGAATAGAAATGACCAATCACGACCGAGGATGTTGATTGTGGTTTTCCAATGGAGGTTATTTTCGGCCTTTTTAAAGTCTTGCTGTGTTGGTTGAAAGACTTCGTCTCGCGTTCTTGATGAATGAAAATGCAGAAACTGTTTATCAACTGGAGCAGACTGATCCAATATTAAAAAATCCATACCAACAGGTGGCAAATCTTGCATTGAGAATGGCAACCAATCTTTGAAACGAAATACGCCAACTGCCAGGCCAGTAAATTGTTCACGTCTCTGAGCTATGGTATCTGGAATTATACCTGATCGATAGACTGCAACAAATAACAGATAAGCAAAGGAATCGCCACGTTCTTGAACTAACTTTATTCTTTCTGTAATTATGGCTTTGCCCGAATCGCGTGCTTGTTGTATTGCTTCTAGTCGTCCTGGGTGTGAGGCGATATTGAAGCCCAATGCTTCTTCGTTTCCAGCATGAGGGGCAATGTAATAGACAGCTACATATTCATCATGAGTCGCAGCTTTAACTTTTTGACCATTAGAATTTAAATCAGTAATCTGAAAATCGCTGAATCCATCTTGATGTGCTTTCTCTTCAACTTGTTTTCGTTCATCTTTCTTGATTAATAAATTCCACCCTAATCCTTGAATACTTGCTTGGCGGGACAAAGCACCCTGAACGAAGGAATGAAATTCCTTACGAGTAATGTATTGCGAAGAGGAAAACAGATCAGCTACGGAATTGACCACTTCCTGGTGGCGGATAATATCCGTCTGTAGCACAGCCAATCGATTGCGCGAACTGGTTTCAAATAAACTCTGAAGTTCAGCCTCTTCCCAGTTTTTCGTCAGAGAGAAAACGGATATGGATAAAATAACACCAATAAAACACGTTATTACTGGGGCAATATATTTTTTTGGATTAATGCTAAACACTGCGCGCTCTGTTTTTAATTCCCTGCTATTTATCATTGGGTTTGATATTGGCTCTCACTAGTGATTAAGAAGGGTGCGGTAATTGGTATAACTAAATTAGGATATAGGATTTTTTCGTCATGATTAAAATGTAGTCTTGCACCACATTTATTCATTTTAAAAGACCCATCACTGGCTATGTTTTATCAGTGAGAAGCAAAGGTCAAGCCCGATCTTTTTAACGCTAGCAAATAAAAACTATGAATGACAACTTCGGACAATGACAAGTGAGCCACCTTATTGTATTAACCAATACAGCAATCAGGATTAATATTTGCATAAATTCGTATTGCAGTAAGATGTTTCTAAAATTGGAACTACTAGCTTTCTTATCAGGAATCGACAATGGAAGATTAAAACCGATATCAACGGCATGTAATTACTTTTTCTAGGTTTAACGCAATCCATAGTAATTTGATTGTATTATGTGGAACTAATGGAATTAGCAAAATGAATATTACTTGGGTCATAACAAACAAACTTGTAGAAAAAAATGGGCGATATACATCTCCATTAGCAAGCGCACGTTATCGTTGTATGATTCCCGCCTATGCTCTAATCGAGGATGGATATAATATCAATGTAGTAGTGATCGATAAAAAAGAAAATATCAATATAGATGCTGAAATTAGTACTGCAGATATTGTTGTATTTTCTAAAATATTTAATGATCAGTGTGCGAGTGTTGCCGAGCAGGCCAAGGCGTTAGGGAAACGTATTATAATAGATTTTTGCGACAATCCTTTTACATCTAATTTGGAAATGAAGTTTGTTGAAAAAATACTAAGCATGGCAGATTTGGTGACAACAGCGACACCTCAGATGGCAGCTATTGTCAAATTACATACTTCAGTTCCCATTGAAATTATCCCAGATCCTATAGAAGGTATAGCGTATGATCCAGCGTTTTTCCCTTCTGATCCATTAAAGCTTTTATGGTTCGGGCAACCGACAAACTTCGATACTTTAGATCAATTGCTTAGAGAAATTTCAGTAGCAACAATACCAGTTTCGTTAGATTTGCATGTAATATCTCTGGATGTTAACAAAAATATACACAAGGCATTTGAGGAATACAATGCAAGCAACATTGGGAAAGTTAATGTCCATTTTTCTAACTGGTCTCTTGATTTAGTATGGGAATCTCTTAAAAATATTGACCTGGTTGTTATACCAAGCAATAACAATGAATCAAAGCTACTTAAGAGTAATAATCGATTAACCGAATCGCTGTATGCAGGGAAAATGGTAGTCGCATATCCTCTACCTTCCTATCTGGAGTTTAGTGACTATGCAGTTTTGACTGAAAATATGCACGAGGGAATTTTATGGTGTGTCAATAATCCTAAATTAACACGAGAGCGTATAGAAAAAGGTCAAAAATATGTGATGGATAATTTTAATCCGAAAAAAATAGGCCAACAATGGGAATCAGTTTTCCTAAATCTTATTGAAAATACCACCGGTACATCAGCTCAAGTAAAAGTTAGTTATAAAAAGTTGAATTTAGGTTGCGGAGATAAAATTCTACCCGGCTATATTAATATTGATGTGGCAGAGAGTCGAAAAGGAAAGAAGCCAGATATTCTATGTGATCTTCATAATCTATCTATGATTGAATCAAATAGTGTGGACGAAGTATTAAGTGTCCATGTCATTGAACATTTTTGGCGATGGGAAGTTGATAACATATTGAAAGAATGGATTAGAGTGTTAAAACCTGGTGGAAAGCTAATTCTCGAGTGTCCCAATTTGATATCTGCATGTGAAGAGTTTCTAAAAAATCCTGATGTTGCTTCTGGCGAAGGCCCGGAAGGGCAGCGCACTATGTGGGTTTTTTATGGTGATCCCGCATGGCAAGATCCACTGATGAATCATCGCTGGGGATATACTCCGAATAGCTTGGGTAAACTCATGAGTAAAGCAGGTTTATGCAATATCCATCAAGCGCCGGCGGAATTTAAACTCAGGGAGCCAAGAGATATGCGCATAGTTGGAGAAAAAGCTGTTTTATAAGAAATTATTTCTAATGTTCAATCCCAACTCCGTGTCTAGCGGGAATTGCTGATAGTTTGATAACACACTTGGTTTATCGAAAGATATCGGTATCATATCTTGTTTAACTGAGATCGAATGAAAGTATGGCAGGCCAACACAAGGGAGAAGCAGTAAAGCTACGATCACTTCATCCAAGAAACCCTCATAAGGGGCGTTATGACTTAGTCGTTCTCAGTAAATCATGTCCTGAGTTAAAAACTTTTTTCAAAGTAAACCCGACAGGGGATAAAACCATTGACTTTAGTGATGATAAAGCCGTGCTCTGTTTGAATAAGGCTTTGTTGGCGCATTATTATCATGTTATCAACTGGAATATTCCAGCGGGCTATCTCTGTCCACCTATCCCTGGGCGTGCCGATTACATTCATAATCTCGCTGATCTTCTCGCTAATTGTGATCAAGGGAAAATACCCATGGGTAAGAAAGTTAAAGTGTTGGACATAGGTACCGGCGCTAATTGTATTTACCCTATTATCGGTAGCCAAAGCTATGGCTGGCAATTTGTTGCAACAGACATTGATCCAGTATCAGTTAAAGCGGCTAGCTTGATTGTAGATTCCAACGCGTGTTTAACCAAGCTCATTAAACTGACACTGCAAAATGACAAGCGAGCAATCTTTAGCGGAATTATCAAAGACAAAGACCGATTTGACCTCACACTATGCAACCCTCCATTCCATGCATCTATGGCAGATGCACAGGCCAGTAGTCAACGTAAATTACAGAACCTCAGTAAAGGAAAGTTGAAGAAAAGTTCGATCAAGCTCAATTTTGGTGGACAGAAGGCAGAGCTTTGGTGTCCTGGTGGAGAAATTAAATTCTTAAAACAAATGGCTAAAGAAAGCGTAAATTATTCCAAGCAGGTTTGTTGGTTTACCAGTCTGGTTTCCAAAAGTGAAAATGTTCGACCGTTAAAAAAATTATTGAATCAACTGGGCGTTAATCAGATTGAAGTTATTAAAATGAGCCAAGGGCAAAAGATAAGTCGGCTCATCGCCTGGAGTTTTTTGACAAGCGATCAACAAAAGTTCTGGGCTCAGGAATATTGGAAATAAAATTTACTGCTGGTGTGGCTTGAAGAATTCGAAAGAATATAGGTGTGAAATCTCCAGCAACATTAGGCTCAGTTGATACTTGAGGGAAAGTGTTAATATTTGCAAAATCGGATTAGAAGCCCTGTAAAAGCAGTCAATTAAGCTCTATCCTTTAGTTCATTATTAAACGAGGATATTAATTGTGAAAACCAAGAGCACTTTTGCAACAATGTTATTTGCCTTTGGTGCATTAGCACAAAGCCAATCTTTTGCTGGGAATGATTTTGATGATCGATGGTATGTAACACCATCGTTGTCATATATCATTGCGGATAATGACCGAAAAGCAGATGACGACTTCGGTTTTGGTCTTGGCGTCGGTAAACCTTTATCAAAGTACTGGAATCTGGAATTAAACGGCGTCTATGATCAGTTGGATGTAAATAATAGCAGTTCATCCTACAAACAAGCCGGTATGTCATTGGACGGTTTGTTTTTCTTTAATAGAAACGCAAGTTTTTCACCTTATGGCTTGGTGGGAATCGGTGCTCTCAATACTAAAGTTAATAACGAACGTAATACCAATTTAATGGGACAGATCGGATTGGGAGCAATGAAAGTATTAAATGACTACGGAATAAGTTTGCGTGGTGATGCGCGTTTCCGTGTCGATAATGATGACAATAGCATTCCTAAAGAAGATCGTTTTGGTGATTTTTTAGTGAATCTATCATTGGTTATTCCTTTGGGTAGTAAAGCTAAACAAGCGGCTCCTTTAGCAGCAATCGCAGCACCTGTTGTAGCAGCTGCTGCTGAAATGGAACCTAAAGAAGAAATTCCAAAAAAAGTTAAAGAAGAAATTAAAATAGCAGAGCCAGTAGTAGCTAAAGTCAGGGATCTAGACAATGATGGGATTCCAGATAATCTTGATCATTGTAATGATACGCCGAGAAATGTCGCTATCGATTCCATGGGTTGTCCTACCGATATTGACGGCGATGGAATAGCTGATTATCTTGACATGTGTAGCAATACTAATTCTGGGGCATTTGTGGATGCGACAGGTTGTGAGCCGGATTCCGACAATGATGGTATCGCAGATGTTAGAGATTTATGTGCAGATACCGGTACAACGACATCAGTTGGGGAAGATGGTTGCGCACTAAGCCAAATTGTTAAAACACGGGATTATAATTTTGATTTTGGATCAACTGGCCTAAGTGAAGAAGCCCAGCAAACATTGACCGTAATCGCTGATCGCCTTAAACAACATCCTACTGAGAAAATTGAAATCGTTGGCCATACCGATAATGTTGGATCATCAGCGGCAAACAACAGGCTTTCGATTGAGCGAGCTAAAAAAGTTCAGGAATACTTTCTTGAGCAAGGAATTGTGGAGTCCAGGTTAGTTATTAGAGGCGCAGGTGCTAACAATCCTATAGCTGATAACGAGACTGACGCTGGTCGTGCAAAGAATCGTCGCGTTGAAATGTATGTATTAGATTGATTTCAATTCATTCTTAGGAATAAAAGGCTAATTAATGGCAGTAGAGATGCTGCCATTATTCATTTCACTACACACACTTCTAAACTCTTCTCTCTCCATTTGCGAAGTAACCGTTCTGTTACGAAACAGGCTCCTGCTTTATCTAGGATAATTCAGCGATTAGATTAGTAGAGCGTTAATAGAGAATGGAAGATGATGAGAATGTGTAACTTAAAGCCCCGCTAGATTGAGGCTTCCAAATGAAAAAATGCTATCAATTCTCAGGAATTTGATAGCATTTTCGTCAGGACCAATGAGTTTTAACTATTTGGCGTCAGGATTGTTTTCAATGTCGTTGTCGATTGTTGCGGCCCAATAAAGAACAAGTGCCATTGATCCTGCTGAAAAAACAAAAAGAATGAAGTTAACATAAAAGTTTGTATCGCTGAGTAACATTGTGTAAATATCCTTTAATTCTAAGTTTTGAATTATATTAAAAACTCTGATTTTTGTGGTAATTACAAAATACCAATATATGCAATTTAAAGGCAAAAGCGATAAATTGCAACTTTTTACAACGGCTTTATTGTGTGTAAATTGATCGGCTCATTGATAACAATAATTTTATAAATATTTTCATCTATGGCTTGTTTTCTTTGTAATCGTTATTTGCGTGAGTTGTTGGAAATATGAGCGTTTATTTGTGATGTTTGAATGATATTTCTTATATGATGTTGGATAGAGCTGGATGAATATTGAGCTTTCTTGACTAGGTTGTACTCTTTAATCTATTCTGGTTATGCACGTTCCCAATTGCTACGGGTATAGATCAGCAATCAACTAACACAACAGGAATATGACGATGCTCGAAGACAATGGAACGGAAAAACAAAATACGACTACAGGTAAGAGTAATGAAGATAGGCCCAAGCGAGGTTTGGAAGACTGGGAAATGCTTCAAAACAAAGAAGAGCCTCCACTCCGTATACCTTATTGGTCAATTATATTAGTTGTTGGTTTATTCATTGGTGCTGTGTTGTTATCTTTTCCGTTCATGGGTGTTAGAAGCGGATTTGAGCGACCATGGTTTGACTGGGGGTTGCTGGTCGGTGTTGGTTATGGCGTTTTCGCTTTAGTGGTGATTTACTTATTTATGCGGAATCGTAAAAAATCAGCGAAAGAATCAAAAGCAAATATCACTGATACAAGAAAATAGTTTTTTTCAGAGAATACGCTAACGGCGAAACCTACTACTAAATAATAGAAAAAAAGAGTCCATAACTTGATAGGCATATGGATTTAAATAGCAGTATTTGACACCTACAGGATCAAAAAAATTCATCACTCAGCGCACTAAGTGATGAAGTTATCGGTGCCGTAAGCCCTCTACAACCAAGGTGGTAGTTCACCTCTTTGCGGCAACATCCCGTCGCAACTATCTGGCACACCATCTTGATTTTCATCGATAGCTGGATTATCCCGGATGTCACAGCTATCCGGGCGATCATTGATGTTGCAATCAAAACTCACCGGCTCTGGGCGAACATGTAAAACCCAAACATCATTAGTACCTCGATGGGAAACAGCGATTTCTGGACGGCTGTCACTATCGAGGTTACCGACGTAAATACCGGTGGGAGAATCTGAAACCGGCAGATGTATTGCTGGCCTTAATTCCCTGCGGTGGAAGTTGCGCAGCAAGGCAATAGTGTTCGTGGACTGTTCTGGGAGGATAACATCTATGTCGCCATCGTTGTTGATATCGCCAGCACCAATGCCAAGTCCGCCACTACCTTCACTATAATCGAACAGGTCGGCAGGTACTGACAGAGTGCCGGTTGTATTAGACAATACGTTGACGACGCCGTTTGTTCGCAATACTGCGAGATTTGGTCCTGCATCGTCTTCAAGATTGGCGGCTGTGATTGCAGCGATACCTTCTCTTCCAGGGAGGTTGCGGTCAGTGTGAATCCAATCAGAAAAAGCAGCTCCGCTAGTGGTTTCGTTTTCGATGATCCCGATTTCATCGCGTCCTTCAAAAATCACCTCTGGGAAACTATCACCGTCCAAGTCGGCACTTGTTAAATTTTGGATTTCCTCCATGAATGTTTCGCGAAACTCTCGAGAGCTGAAAGTGCCGTCACCGGGGTTGCGGAATAGTGTGATCTTTTCAAGTGGTGCGCTTGGAATACTATGAACGCCGGAAGTGGTTAATATATCCGGATCATTGTCGCCATCGATATCGGATACAATGACGCACTTGGGTGCATAAGATTCGGCAAGTTCGTCGGCGAGTAATAATTCTTCCAAAGCAAAATCGCCGCTGCCATCGTTGCGCATGATGATGACAAACTTATAAGGTGGTGTTTCGGGTCCTACGACTAGGAGCCTGTCCGAGAATAGAAAGCTTACTGCGGATTGTTATATTGATCATCTTTTCCGATCCTTTTCGACGAATAGCTACGGCTATTAGTCTCAAACGATCAAAAAATCTGCTTCAAAATAACTTTCCTTCGCTACAACTTCTATTCTCGGGACAGGCTCCTAAATTAAAGTTTAGTTCAACATTGACAGGCTAACCAATCAGCATGTAAGCGCTTTCAGGAAATTGATCGTGTATGAGCATGTCTAATATTTTTTTCTTAATAACCGTGCTAGAAGCTTGTGCATTGAAGCTGAAATTCAATCGCAATTGGGTTTAGAATTAGGGATTGATGGATAAGGAGAATCAAACTTGAAAGTGATTGTGTTAGGTGCTGGTGTAGGTGGTTTGAGTAGTGCAATTGCATTGAAACACAAAGGCTTCGAGGTAGAAGTATACGAAAGACACCCGGCCAGATCAGATATTGGTGCAGGTATTGTGTGTTGGCCGAATGCATCTTTTGTATTGAATGAGTTGGGCATGCTCAATGATATTGCCGCAGTGTCCGGTCATGTATGTAAAATGCAGCGTTTATCAAGCCAAGGAGAATTTTTAGGTTCCTTGGACATTCTTAAACTAAATGAACGCATGGGATATCCGAGTTTTTCAATACTCCGTAAGGATTTAATGAGAATTCTCGACATGCATGCTGCCAGATTAGGGGTCGAAGTTAAATACAATCACACGGTGGAAAAAATTGTATCAACGCAATCGAGATTATCTCAGGTTCATTTCGGTGATGGCTCAGTTATTCAAGCAGATTTGATTCTTGGTGCTGATGGTCGTATGAGTTCTGTCGCAAGAGCTTTTGTTAATGGTGATAACCAAGCTGTCTATCAGGGGTTTATTAATTGGATTGGTGTTTTTCAAAGTGCAGAAGCAATTTTTAAAGAAATAACTGTTAGTGATTACTGGGGAGTTGGTGAGCGATTTGGTGTTGTACCGGTTTCGCCTGATACTGCTTATTGGGCTGGAGGCATGGCTGCATCAGAGGTAGGCGAAAAAGACCCTGCTGTTTACAAACGCGAATTGCTTTCACTGTTTCAACATTGGCCGGAACCCATCTTAACAATAATCAACAAAACTCCGCTAAGTAAAATTAATAAAATTTACGTCCATGACCATAATCCGATGGATATTTGGCATAGAGATAATGTTTTAGTGATTGGTGATGCCGCTCATGCACCATTGCCGACGTCGGGGCAGGGCGCGTGCCAGGCACTTGAAGATGTTTGGCATTTAGCTGAGTTACTGGAAAAAAATTGCTCCAGCTTGGAAACGGTTTTCCAGGAATTTACTAAAAGACGTTTCTCTAAAACAACGGGGATTACAATGGGTGCTCGACAGTTTGCTACCTCTTTGTTTAATACTGATGCAGAATATTGTTTACAGAGAAATTTAAACAGTAAAACTACCGACTACAATTCGGTAATTGAAGGAATGTCTCAGGGTTGGGGGAGTGGTTTACCGATGACTAAGTGACACCACTGACTTAGTCGAGAACCCATTCCCTTTTTTCAATTCGATTATTTTTACTTAGGAAGTGTCTTTTTTTCTTCCAGGTGATTTGAAGAGGAAAGCTTAGTTGTAGATTCAACAATATGGGCCTCAACCTCGGTTTTCTTGGCAGTAGCTGATATTTTATCCATTACAGCGAATAATAGACCAGAGACAATAAAAGTGAGATGAATACCGACTAACCATCCTAATTCTCTATCTGTATATTTATCAACCATCATGAATGCTTTGAGTAGTTCGATGCCTGATATAGCAACAATAGACCCAAATAGCTTTATCTTTAACTGAGAAAAATCAACATGCCCCATCCAGCTCGGGCGATCTTCATGCTCCAGATTATTTATTTTGGACACAAAGGTTTCGTAACCAGAAAATACAATAATCAGTAGTAAATTGGAGAGTAGAGTTAGATCGACGAGCAACAATATCTGCATCATGACCTCTTTAATACTGGCGTCTAGCACGCCTGGAATAAATGCAATGAATTCCTGGGTAAATTTGATCAATAAAACAACAATACACGCTACAAGCACACCATAAAAAGGTGCTAATAACCAGCGGCTCTTAAATAGCCAATCTTCCAGCTTATCTTCCATGTTGTTCACAGTTGTTTGTTTCTCCAGCAGAGGTGTGTAAATGATGCTATTAATGAATTTATTATTGTTAACCCATAAATCCTGTTAGAAATGCGGGTTAAACCTTAACAAAGGTGGCTTTTGTAGAAGCATCGATAATAAATAAGTGTAGCATGTATTCGATTTGAAAAATGAAATCGGGATATATGTGGCGCTTAAGGAGGAGTTTTTCAAATTAATTTATGCAACAATGTCATATTTCCATGTGCTTTTCGTTTTCAGGAGTATTTTTGTCTTGGCAGTTATTTCAGTGAATCCACTTATGGATAAATCGACAAAGATAGCACTGTCCAGAAATAAGAAGATTTTTTACTGGGTGCTGATGTTTGTTGCACTTTTGATGATGGGCGGTGGCGTTGTAGCCGCTCTACCTCACCTTATTCAAGGTGGAGAAAGAGTGCCTGAATACATAAATCTTACATGGGCGCATGAGCAAATTCTTATTACCCAACTTATTTATTCGGCCACAATGCTTTGGTTGATGGTTAGCTCATTATTTTGGGGAGGCTGGTTATTGAGCCGGTCAATGCGCAAGCTTCAAGGAAAAACCTGGCGTATTGTGGATAAAAAAAGTGGTAAATTGAAATTTTTTCCACCAGTAACTCGCTATCTTCAACTTTCTTGTTTTTACCTGTTGCTAGTGTTTTTATTTGTTGTTTTTCAGTATCCGCTCCAGTATATAATCTTTACTACTTAAACAGCGCAATTTTTATTGGCTATAGGTGTTTGATGAACCGGAAAACGAGTTTTATTATTGCCGGAACCTTAGTGCTTCTTCTGAGTGTGTTAGGGCTAATTGCTTTTTCATATACTGAAACTGATAAACCAAAATTTTCATATCTTGAGCAGATTCGACAGAACAATGAACTGCTGGTACTAACGCGAAATGCTCCTACCACATACTACGAAGGGAAGAATGGCCCTGACGGGATTGAGCATGATTTGGTAAAACAGTTTGCTACGTATCTGAATGTCAATTATCGCATTATAGTTAAAGATAGTACTGAAGATGTTATAAACAGCCTAGTTAGCGGTGAAGGTCATATTGCAGCTGCTGGATTAACCCAAACAGAAAATAGAGCAAAAGATTTTTTGTTTGGCCCAAGTTATCAACCTGTGGAACAGCAAGTTGTGTGTCGTCGTGGAGCGGATATACCCGATTCAATTGAAGAGCTCGTGGGTGTTGATTTATGGGTGACGGCGGGAGCGAGTTATGTTGAAACTTTGAATAAGCATAAAATTCGGGTTCCGGAATTATCTTGGCAAGAAACAAGTGATTTTGAAACAGAAAATTTATTAGAGAAAGTTTGGTTAAAAGAAATTGAATGTGCTGTTGCAGATTCCAACATTGTAGATATTAATCGTCGTTATTATCCTGAGTTAATGATCGCTTTTAACCTCTCAGAAGCTGAAAATATTTCCTGGTTAATGCAAAAAAGTGCATCAAGATTAAACGAAGAGCTAATGAGATGGTTCGACAACCTGGAGAAAAAAGGCGAATTAGCATCGATTTTGAATAAGCACTATGGTTTTGTCGAGTTATTTGACTATGTGGATCTCAGTCGTTTTAATCGAAGAATCAAAAAGCGACTACCACGCTATACAAAGGACTTTAAACAAGCGGCTGATGAATTTGTTTTACCTTGGTCTTTACTAGCCGCTCAGTCGTATCAAGAATCACATTGGCGTGCGAATGCAAAGAGCCCAACAGGTGTGCGGGGTATCATGATGCTGACATTGATTACGGCAAAGGAGATGGGGGTTAAGAGCCGACTCAATCCTCAGCAGAGTATAAAAGGCGGTGCAAAATATCTGCGAAGCTTAATCGATCGATTACCTGAGGAGATATTAGAGCCAGACCGAACATGGATTGCGTTAGCGGCATACAACGTTGGTATGGGACATATTTACGATGCTCGGCAGTTAGCAAGAGAGCAGGAAAAAGATCCAAATAAGTGGCATGATTTGGAAACTGTATTGCCTCTGTTATCACAGAAAAAATACTATAAAAAACTCAAATATGGTTATGCTCGAGGAAAAGAACCGGTAAGGTATGTTCAGCGTATCCGTAATTTTCAAAATATTTTAGAGCGGGAGCTTATTGTTACCGAAGAGAAAAAATTGAAAGAATTTACTGCTGAGTTAAAGATCACAACGAATTAAACCCTAACGTTTCAAAATAATTTCGTTGAAAAAGGTTTTAGATGCAGTAAATAAAGCAATAAAATGACTTTTTGCCGAATTATTTTGAAACGTTAGGGTAAATAATGGATTGGGTAGTATATATAATTCTGTGTAACGACAATTCTCTTTATACGGGTATCACGACTGATATTGAAAAACGCTTTCTTCAACACGCATCAAATAGAGGTGCAAAATATTTTAGGGGTAGGGAACCTATGCAGTTGGTATATCAAGAGAGCGGACATGATCGAAGCTCAGCAACAAAACGTGAGTTAGCGATTAAGAAGCTCAGTAAATTACAGAAAAACCGTCTTATTTCATCACATTTCAATGAACTCAATATTATCGTGTAATGACGATAACTCACTGCTCGGCTAGTTCATGCATCCCCTGATAAAAATACTTTGTTTTATTGCATTCGCTGCATTTGTTTCAGCTGGTTTTGTTGAAATGATTCTTTCTGGCTTCGGGCTACTATTGGCTGTTTGGGTAGTGACTAAAACCTTTCCCGATGGGAAGAGTTTTGGAATGTTACGGCGAATGAAAATATTTTTCATATCTATTTCTATCATCTATATATGGTTCACGCCTGGGGAATTAATTTTTCCTGTTTTGGATGAATGGTCTCCAACATATGAAGGCTTTATTTTAGCATTACTCAGAATTTCTGCACTTTGTGTGTTGGTGTTGGGCGTGACGACGTTATTGAAATTGACACCAAAGGAAGAGTTGATATGCGGTCTATATTATTTTTCATATCCATTTTCAATGCTTGGACTAAATCGGAAAAAACTGATAGCGCGAATAATTCTTACCTTCGATATCGCCTCCAGTGCTGCGCCACGTGAAAATAACAAAATCCGCGAAAAACTCTCAATTCCTAATTACATAGACTCTATGGTCGATAGGTTTGTGCAAAAAATTGTAGGCGCTATTGATGTTAAAAATCCTCCAAAGGAGTTGGTTGTGGTAATTTCGCCTCCTCCTTCCTATAAAGAATGGTTTGTATTTCTCAGCCTAATAACATTTTTTACTGTTATATCGCAGAGTTTTCCTGTTTAAAATTATTCAAACTTGTGTGAAATCCGAAACTGAAGTAGGAAAGCAAATCATAAATAATTATCGTACATACGCAATGATAGAAATAAAATGAAGAGTCGAGCCCAATAGAACAAAAAGATGCCAGATGCCGTGTGCATAGGCGAGTTTGTTTAAGCCATCCAGCACATAAAATATAACACCTATGGTATATGTGATACCTCCAGCGGTTAACAACACCATACCTGGTGTTGGTATTGCTGCAAGTAAACCTGAAAAATCAAGTGAGCAAGCCCATCCCATCATTAAGTATATTGTAATTTGTAATAGTTGATTTCGTTTCGGTATAAACAAATCCAGTAAAATACCAATGATAGCAAGGCTCCATACTAGTGAAAGTAGCCATGGGCCATTCCCATCACCTAACGATACTAACATGTAAGGTGTGTATGTCCCTGCGATCAATAAATAGATCGATACGTGGTCAAGTTTTTGGAAAAGTTTTTTGAGTTTTGGTGGATAAAAACTGTGGTACAACGTGGACATGGTGTATAACACCACGAGAGTAAGGCCAAAGACTGTAAAACTAAAAATTAAAACTGGGTTTTTTTCTGAAATACTTACCGCCAGCAATGCACCAAAGCCCATTAACGCTAAAACAGCGCCGATTAAGTGCGTTATGCTGTTTAATCTTTCGCCATAATACATCTTTCTGAACTCATAAATTTTTCTATAATGTAAAGAATAGACTTCATTGTCGTGTGACTGCAAGTAATTGAACTAAACAATTTATATTTAGTAGAAGCATCTGCTTTACTAGCTTTTTCGAGTTAGCTATACAGCGCTTTGTCTAACTCATCTAGAATGTTGAAAGATTGCTTACCTGCCGAATCAAACGTCTTATGGGTGTAACTTCCGTCTTTTTGTTTGATATAGTGTTCACAGTAAGTATCAATATTGTCTTCGATATCAATGAGCGCACTAGTCAGTTCGTTAATATCTTCTTCTGTTGTATAAAGCCCAAAACTTGCCCGCACCATTCCACGGCGATCTTGAATAAGTTCTTCTAAGGCATCGTTATCCAGATTTTCACAAGCTAATTCTTCAAACTCTTCAGTTAACATCTCTTGAACATAAGGGTGAGCACAAAAGCATTGGTTGCGCACAGCGATGCCGTGATAATCGTTGAGGATCGCAGCAACAAGACTATGGCCGATCCCTTTGAGATTAAACGCAATGCTGGCAACACGTTGTGATTTTTGTTCACCATAAATGATAATAGTGCGACAAGTTGAGAGTTTTTCTAGCGCATTTTTTACAAGATCTCTCTCTTGTTCAAAAATAGTCTGCATACCAGCACGCGAGAGGCTTTCCAACACACAAGCTAAGGTGATGGCGCCAGGGATGTTCGGCGTGCCTGCATATTCTCGTTCAAGTGGATTTTCGGATAAAACATATCCCCATTTGGAAACGGAACCAACCATACCGCCGCCAAATTGTGAAGGTTGCATGGCACTAATGATTGAACGTTTGCCGATTAATACACCGGGGGAACCGGGAGCATAAACTTTGTGGCCAGAGAAAAGAAAAAAATCGATATCAGAGGAATTAATATCGACAGGAACATGTGCAACCATCTGTGCACCATCAACAATCAAATAAGCATCGTAACGATGGACTAACGTCGCAATCTCCTGAATTGGATTAATAATTCCAGTGACATTACTCACGCCGGTAATGGCAACATAATTGACCTTGTTTTTATGTTGCTCAAGTAACTCTTCCAGGCTTTTGATACAAACCTGCCCAGACAACTGGCCTGATCCAGTCAGAGGAATATGTGCCACCGTTTTTGAATAAGCGCGGTGGGGCAGGTCGTTAGAGTGGTGTTCCATTGAAGAGATAAGTACAACATCTTTTTCCGGTCTCAGGGTCGATAAACCTTCAGCCACACGGTTAGCTGCAGCAGTGGTGCCGTTGCCGATAAATGTGCAAAGATATTCATTATTATCAGCGCCCACAAATTCGAGTACTCGATTGTGCGCCCATGTTATGGTAGATGAAGTAATCTTTGCTGAAGTATGTACGGTAGTATGGGTGTTTGCGTAGTGAGCCAGATAAGATTGCACCGCATCATTGGCAGGTTTCATCATCAGTGTAGATGCGCCAGAATCGAGGTACACCCTGCGCACCGTTTGTCCATTGGCGAGCTTGTAACGGGTATTCAGGCCAATGAAGGCGTTTTTTAGTGATTTGTACAATGCTAAATCTCTGATTGATCAAATTTCGCTATTATAACGAGAGACGAGGGGGAATAAAAAAGCTTTTAACAATTTCTGTAATCGCTATCATTGGATAAAACCTGATATTACCGGCCAAAGTCTGAATGATCAGATTGTTTTCTAATCCGGGTGCATCAAAAAAATAGCGTTTAAAAAAAATGGTTTTTTATTTTATTTAGCCATTCGTTCTGAGGCCTAAATATAAGCAAAACCAATCCGATAAGAATAATAAATAATTTCCTAAGACCTATTCAGATGGGATGGAGTTCTCGTTAACAAGGTGTCTCCAGGTATTCTATGATAAAGAAAATTCAAACTAGTGATTTAAAAATCGGCATGTACATTAAGGAGCTGGACTGTTCTTGGATGGATCATCCCTTTATGGCGGGTAGTTTCAGCCTGAAAAATGAAAAAACACTCAATAAAATATTAAAAGCGGGGATCAAAGCTGCCTCTATTGATACATCATTGGGGGAGGATTTTATACCTGAAGAAAAAGTAGAGCAGGAGATAGAAGAGCCAGTACAGGAACCGATTAAAGCTGCAACTAACAAAATTGCTACAACGAAAGAAAAAATTTCGATTTCGCAGGAAGAAAATAAAGCACGGGCTATCTACAAAGAAGGAACCGTAATCATACGTAAAATGATGGAGGATGTTCGACTTGGAAAACAAGTTGAAGTGGAGTCTGTCAATCCGTTAGCGGAAAAAGTCGTACAGTCAATATTTAGAAATCCACATGCGTTAACAGGTATATCCAGAATAAAAACAAAAGATGAATATACATTTATGCACTGCGTTAGTGTAACTGGATTAATGGTAATGTTTGCCCGAAACCAAGGGCTGAGTGAAGAAGAGATTCATGATGTTGCCATCGGTTCATTGGTCCACGACGTTGGTAAAATCATGGTTCCTGATAAGGTACTAAATAAACCGGGGAAGTTGAGTGTTGATGAATTTACCATTATGAAAGATCATGTCACATATAGTCGAGAGATATTACAAGACAATCCTGGTATTTCACAAACGGCACTTGATGTCGCAGTGTTGCATCATGAGCGAATGGATGGCTCAGGCTATCCTTTGGGGTTAGCAGGTGATGAAATCAGTTTGGTAGGCCAAATGTCTGCAATTGTTGATGTCTATGATGCACTGACGTCAGTACGTGTTTATAAAGATGCCTGGGAACCCACCCAAGCGTTGAAGAAAATGATTGAATGGAGTCCTGGTCATTTCTCCCGAGAGTTAGTGATGCAATTTATTCAGTGCTTGGGGATTTATCCGGTTGGTTCTCTCGTAGAAATGGAATCAGGTCGAGTAGGTACTGTATTAGAGCAGAACGAGGATATGCTAAGACCAAAACTTCGTATCATCTATAATGCTAAGAAAAAATGTTACGTCAAAGTTGTTGATGTTGATTTGGTCAAAGAAAAAAATGATAAAATAGTATCAGCGATTTCACCAAAGGAATATAATATTGATCTGTCCAAATTTTTGTAATTTCTGATAGCTATTTTTTGATATATCTAACATTCAGTCATCCCACTGCAATTAAATTTTTTTTAATAAGGCGAAATAGACTTGAGTTTGCGAACATTCGTTTATCATCAGCAAATTGATTATTGCCCGCAATAAATGAATCGCCCATCTTTTTTTTGAAGCAAGAAAATGGCGGAATTTTATTAATTGCCATGAAACTGGATGTCTTACCATATACTGATAATAAGTTTCTACAAAATTGCCAACACCTAAATTCGCACAAAATAGGGCAGTCCTATCAATAAAACGCCAACAAATACGAGAATATATACATTTGAAATAAAATAAGGGAACACAAATAAAGCAATTCCCGTTATTAATGGAACGACAGCTTGCTGCCTCCTTCCGTAAGTAAAGAATCCGAGACCAATTGCTCCGAATATTATTCCCCATACAAGTAGTGATGTACCTTCCATATTTGAACTTACCGCCTTTCTTTTTTTATACTTGGATTTTAAAGCAAAACACCAATTTAATATAACTTGAGGCTCTTCATGCTCATGGTTTTCTCCTTTTAATTTTCCTAAAGTGTAGTACAGCATATATACTTTGTGTGATGTAGAATCTTGATGTGTTTCATTTTTAACCGTATTCTCAATTCGATAAAATAAGTTATTCTATAAATATGAAGTATTGGTGTATGGTGTGGCGTTAATGAACATGGCATTGAAAATTGTTGCAATTGCACGCAAACTTTTATTGAAGAACAGATAGTGAAGGTAATTATTGTGAATTTATCTATGGGAAACAGGGTAATCCTGCTGACATGCGGCAATTCAAATTGTAGGGCTGAGGTAATTAAGGCGTTGCAGATATGAGTGAACCTGTACGTCTTGCCAAACGTTTGATTGAGTTGATCAACTGTTCCCGCAGCGAAGCCGAGAAATATATTGAAGGCGGTTGGGTGTTGGTTGATGGAGAAGTAGTGGATGAGCCTCAGTTTAAAGTACTGGAGCAAAAGGTTGAGTTACATGCAGATGCCACACTGGCACCGAGTGGACCATCGACCATTCTGCTGCATATGCCTACGGGATTTGATGTGGCCGCCCCCACCGCAGCGCTAAAACTGATCACACCTGCAACTCGAGCAGCCGATGACAGTTCCGGTATTCGTACTCTTAAGCGCCACTTTGCGCGACTAATGCCAACAGCGCCACTCGAAGCGGGTGGGACTGGTTTGCTTGTCTTTACTCAGGATAGACGAGTGGTACAGCGATTGGTTAAAGATGCAAACAGAAACGAGCAAGAGTATGTTGTTGAGGTGAGTGGTGAAATTGAACCCGACGGAATTGAGCGGCTTAACAAAGGTATAAAACAAAATGCCTGGCCACTACCCGCTGCCAAAGTTAGCTGGCAAAGTGACAACCATCTACGCTTCGCACTCAAGAATGTCCACCCAGGCCAGATTGAGTTTATGTGCAAGAGTGTGGGGTTAACAGTGGTGGGGATGAAGCGTATTCGTATTGGTCGTGTGCCGATGGGTAAGTTGCAGCCAGGGCAGTGGCGATATTTACCGACGGGTGTATTGTTTTGACCTTGAGAGGAAGGCCCAGATTTCGTATGCGTTTCGCACAAGGTATTTGAAGGTACACAATCAGATATTTTTTATAGGTTGAACATGAGGGTTGCTTCTACCACTACTACTGTAAATGCTCATAGTGCACAACAAATCTACAACCAACACTAACCCAGATGAATATGCTCAACTAAATAATCTAAAAAGCTCCGTACTCGTAGATTCATCTCATTATCCGAATAAAATACCGCATAAATTGGGATAGGTATGAGCTGCGTTTCTTCCTCAAGTACACAAACCAGTTTGCCGGCCAGCACATCCTGTTCCGCAGTAAACGATGAAATACATGCGAGTCCACATCCTTGTATCGCTAATTGTTTTAAGGTTTCACCGTTGTCAGCAACAATGTCAGGCCTAACTTTCATCCATTCGCCGTTTCCATTAATCACAGGCCATGTGTTTAATTTTTCTGGTTTAAGAAAACCCAGACACGTATGTTGCGCAAGGTCACTTACCTTTGATATTTCTCCATGTTTTTTCAAATAATCAGGCGAGGCAAAAATTTTCCGAAAACTATCACCCAGTTTTCTGGCTTTTAGAGAAGAGTCACTTAGATCACCAATACGAATCGCAACATCAACATTGCGATCAATTAAATCAATAATCGACTCACTAGAAGTCAGGATAATATTGATTTTCTCAAACTGTGTTTTAAAACCTGTAATAATAGGCGCTACGGCATGTAAAGCGAACGGCGTAGCTGCATCTACTCTTATAGTGCCTTGTGGGTACTTATGTGACTTGCTTAAATAACTTTCAATACCCGCAATCTTATTGATGATTTCTACTGCTTTTTGATACAACCACTCACCTTCCTGAGTCAAAATCATTTTACGCGTGGTTCTGTTGAAAATTTTAACGTTAAGCTTCCTTTCCAGTTTTTGAATACTACGACTTACCACAGATGCCGCAATTTTCAACTCTTCAGCCGCTTTAGAAAAATTGCCATGTTTTACCACGGCAACAAAGATCTCCAACTCAAATATCTCAGTGTTTACCATTTTTAATTAATGTCAAATTAGCAAAAGTATTTTGAAATTATAGCGATTTATTCATAAATATAAAGTCGCTATATTTATCTCAATTTCAAACTCTATTAGCACAAAGGTAGGAGTAATTATGTCAAGAGTAAATATTCAACAATGTCAACCTGAAGCTTATAATGCAATGTTTGGTTTAGAAAAATATTTAGCCAGCTCGACGATAGATGCTGATCTACAAGAGATCATTCGTGTCCGTGCATCCGTGCTCAACGGCTGTTTTGTTTGTCTTGGCATGCACAGTAGTGGCGCAAAAAAATTAGGTGTGAGTGAGGAAAAAGTGGCTGCAGTCGCAGATTGGCAACAAAGTAAATTATTTAGTGTTAAAGAGCAAGCTGCGTTAGCTATGACAGATTCAGTCACTCATATATCAGTTAACGGTTTGCCTGAACATGTGTACCAAAACGCAGCAGAATTATTTAATAAAGATGAGATGGCACAATTAATTATGTTAATCTCTGTCATCAATGCCTGGAATCGTATGGGGGTTTCTATGGCTGGTTAATGCAACTAAATTAACATCGATTTTTTCAGAACTCACACCTCCATAACTGCCCATAATACGAACGTTTACGATATACAATTGCAATATCATTAACAAATTTGGTAACGTCTTAAAACCAACAAATCAAAAGAAGAGGCCGGAAGGAATAGACGATCTTTACAGACGCTTTCCAGTACTGACAAGGAATTTTTACTTAATCTTATAAATCCTTGGTATACGGCTTCATTTATTGTTAAATTTCCACGTTTATTTTTCTTGTTATGTATATTTAGTCGCGCTAACTATGTAGCGTTTGGTGCGGGTAGAAGGTGCTAAATTTGTTGAATTCATGTAGTTAGACGTATTCACCTTAAAACCAGTTGCCTCTAGTAAATAAGGTATTGTCGCTGTCGTTTGGCAAGCCGATAGTGGAAGAACGTCGATCTCTTCCTCCCATTTTCCTGCCCACGCAGACCGATCATACAATCCATCAATGACGATAACAGTTCCTCCATTTTTTAACCATCTATGCCAATTTTTGAATGCACTAATTGGGTCGAACAATCCATTTACAAGTTGGCGAGATACGATAACATCAAAGGACGAATCGTCAAACAAATCGCAGTCATTATGTGAATCACAGAATCCTTCAACGACTGTTACTCTATTGAGTTCTGGTTTAGCTTTTAGTTTCTCCAACATAACTGGAGATGGTTCCAGCGCCGTTAAAAAAAGATTTGGAACTTTTGATAATATATTGCACAACGCCCCGGTTCCAGCACCTACATCGAGGATTGACATTCCCTCACTAAATTTGAATACACTTGATATATCGGATAAGACTGCCTCATCATCTTCTCGTGTTAGCTGAAGAATCCATGACTCATAGCGATCGACTTCATCAGAATCGAATTTCTCTAAATATCTCTTTCGAGAATCCGACTGTGTTCCACGCCAACTCATTTAACTATCTCCTTGTATTTTTGTTTTTCTGTAGGCATCGGGTAGCGCCGGGATCTCATGACCCCTTTACCCCCTAAGAACCGTACGTGATAGTTTCTCATCATATGGCTCAAGCTTCTCAAAGGCCGGTATTTCACGACCCAGTTGTTTGTCTCTAATAAAGATGTTAACGCCATATTGACAACTTATCAAAAGAAGAATTTGAAAGAAATAGACGATCTCTCATTCTCAACCTGTGATGGTTAATTGCACGATCCCAAAGTATTCCTGTGAGTCTGGATCATATGGATTAGCGCTAGCGCGGATTTTAATATGATAACGGATAGGTATATCTGTAAGTCTAAAAAGGTGAACGGATTTACGCTTTATTTTTAACGTAATATAGAAATCCCCGAAATTCCATCGACCGTTTAACCGCTGTCTATATCGCTGAGATAACTATGCCCATGTTTTAGCTGGATGTGCTTTGCGTAACCAGTGACGGGCACGTTTAAAGATAAAATAATCCAACTGACTCATGAGTTCTTTAGCCACCACATGACGATGTGAGTAAATTCAACCGAGCAGAACGCGGTTGAGTTTAGCTAGCATCACATGAAAAGGCGTACCACAGAATGTGTTGAGCAAGACTTTGACTTTTTGTAATACAAGTTTAAATGCAATTTAGGTTGTTGTTGATTTTGATTGCGCCTGAGTTTCAGAGATAAAGGAAATTCTAAATTAGATTTGTGCCTAACGCCTTGCATCACTGGGCCGCAGTTTGGCTCTAGTGAGTGCCTTGGTTATGCCCATTCGCTGTCCATACTATAGAGCATAAAATTTTGTCAACCTACTGCTATTTCCATTGATAAAGATACTACATAATCGACCTGATATTAACTTAGGCGAGCCTCCATCATTAGGAATGAATTGCTCAAAAAGATTTATAAAAATGATAGTATCTACCAAGTTTACTCTAAACTCATCGCCAACAATAACTAGCAGCTAACTTTTATTTTTTTTAATCATCTCAAGTGAGGACTAGCATGCCAGGGAAACGGGCCCATATGCATGTCAAGCATTACACGCCAAACATTTAGCGGTAGCCATTCCTCGTACATTGCCCAATGTTTGTATTTAGGTAATTTGACAGTGCTTGGAATTGCTCCAAACGGTGTGCCTTTTTTAAATTCGTCTACAATGGCCATTTGTAACTCTTCGATAAACTCGCGTGTTTTAGTCACATCGGATTTGCTACCCAGTGGCGCTTTGGCGTGTGAATGCGAAAAAATCGCCTTTCTAAAATCCATTTTTTCGATTTCCGCTAACGCTCTAACCCATTCTTTGATGTTAAAGTCGGGAAGTATCGCAAAACCTACGCGATTTGGCGTGACAATATCCGCAATGTATGCGAGTTTTTCATCAGGTAGAATAAATACGGTCATACCTAGGCCATGACTCATTCCTACATAGTGCAATTCAATAGTTTTTCCACCAAGTATTATATCTTTCCGGTTACCTGCCCAGCTCTCGTCAGGTAGTGCGAGTTCAGGGTGTGGGTTGGCTTTCATCCATTCGTAGGCTTCCGCATGGGCAACAATTTTTGCTCCCGCATCCCTAAACAACTGTCCGCCTTTAGAATGATCCCAATGGTTATGACTATGTAATAAATAAAGAACAGGTTTATCGGTCACACTTTGAACGGCATTTAGTAGACCTTTTGAATGTTCAGTACTAACCGGTTCGATTGCTATTACACCATCATCAGTAACGACAAACATAGAAATATAACCATTTCCTGGATCATATTTATAAACACCTTCAGCTGCTTTCCATATGTGTTTGTTGCTAGAAGCATTGCCATACAACGGGAAAGTTACAGTTAAGACTAGGAATAAGATAAAAAACATTTCCTTTTTCATTAAAGTGCTCCTTTGTTTAATGTGTTTACTCAATTATAAAACTCTCAAGCGTCATAAAATCACCGCCACATTTGCAAAGCATGCAAATATGTATTGGTCGGAACTTTACTACTGCTGTTTTCCTATTCACTGAAATGCGTCAAATAGCAAACCACTAAGTTCTGAAAAAAGATTATATTGTTGACTGGCACAAAGATATATGCCCTAATAATCAACTTATTGTTTCCAAGTACAGCATAATATGTCGATGTTACCTCTCATGGAATCCTTTGCGGCGGTTGTGGAGGCGGGCAGTTTTACGGATGCTGCTGAGCAGCTCGGAATTTCCAAATCGTTTGTTAGTAAACAAATTTCTCAACTTGAAAATAAAATGGGAACACGTTTACTTCACCGGTCGACAAGAAGACTTAGCGTAACGGACGAAGGGAAACGATTTTATAAACATTGCAAACTGATTGTTGACGAGGCTGCGAAGGCGCAAGAGGAAATCATCGACAGCCGAACAAACCCCCGAGGTCGACTAAGAATCGCAATTCCCCAAAGCATTGCTATCTCTAACTTAGGGTCAGTATTTAAGAGCTTTCAAGAAAAGTATCCAAATATTCTTTTGGTAATAATTGCTAGCGGTGTTACAGAAAATATAATCGATGAAGGATTTGACCTCGCGCTTAGAATCGGACGACTAGAAGACTCGACACTTATTTCTCGCAGACTCTCTGAGTGTTTCTACCAAACCGTGGCCTCGCCACAATATCTAAGGAAGTATGGAAAACCAAATCACCCAAAAGAGCTCATTAAACATAATTGCCTAAGTTATGGAAGCTCATCAAGACAATGGACTTATCAGAAAATAAATGGGGAATCTATAACAGTATCGGCAAGGGGAAATTTAGTTTGCAATGAGGGAAATTTAATTGTCAACGCGGTCCTTAACGGGCAAGGCATTGCGTACGGGCCAAATATTTTGTATCAATCCTATATTTCTCAAGGAAAGTTGGAACTTTTATTTGAAAACTACACTGCACCGCCGGTTTTGATCAGTATTGTGTATCCTTCTAAACAAAATCTATCGCACAAAGTTAGTGTGTTGATCGATTTTTTATCTGAGCATTTGTTCGTAGAGTCATAATCCCAATCTAGCATTGTCATAGGGCTATTTCCGATATGTTGGAGACTATTATACTCTGACACCGGCACTATAAATTTTCGTTTTCAGGCATAACTTAAAGTTAGGTCTTTTAATCAACTCTGACAGTTGCCTCTATGGTTATTAGTAATTCGTTGGGAAGAGTAGAGACGAACAATTAACATCAATAAGGACTTGGACGTTTGTGTTATAAATATTTTAATTGTATTGTTAGCTGTGTTATCAAACAACGAACTCTACCGAGTCTTTTGCAATAAAATTCTTTTTGCGCATAACCGTGATAGCTATAACCTCACGTTCTTCATGTTCAATATTTGACATTTTTCTTGACATTGCACATGGAATATTAATATCAGACATTTTGCATCTTATATTAAAAGTGTCGTTGCTTTTTAACGCCATAAGCTTACTTATATAAACGGTTGTCAATCTGTTAAAAATACCCTGGAGTTCAGTGATCGTTATTGATGGTGTATTTCTAGGATCATTCATTCGGTCTCTAACAAAATGGACAGACATTTTGAAGCGCAAATGGTCTTTTGAAAATTTTTCATTTAATACACCTTCGAGAAGAGAAATTTCATCTAATGCAATACCCATTATTTCTCTCCCTTGTAATTCTCAAATATTTCTAATAGTTTTGCGTTTAATTCCTTTGTTGATTCAGCAATAATTTTCCCTGCTGGTTCAGATTCATTTATAGTACCGATTCTCACTTCAAATTCTTTATTGTCGAAAGAATCCACAAAAACGGAGACTCCGGTATCATTGTCTATAAATGAAGCGAAATTATCACTAATATCCATATCAAATTTCATTCGATCACCTTAATTTTGTTCTCCACAGAACTCATAATATACACTATTTCTAGAGCCGCATAAGATTTATGACATTGCCAACAGCTAGCCGCGTTAAGGGGTATTTTACAGTGTTTTTTTGCTGTGCGACAATGAGCGAGAGCGAATAGCGCGGCTAAAACACGCTGTAAAATGTCCCATTGAACGTATTGTTAGATGCTATTTCATTGTAGGAGTGTAATGCCGATATTAAACGCTTAATCTTGCTACAAGTTAACTAAATAATCAGTTTTGTGTGATTTACGGCAAAATGGGGAAATTTCTATTGTTATATGCTCATTAGTACGTTATATATTATGTGCGCATTGATAATGAGGGAAGTGTATGCACCAGATATATGATGAATCTGCACCAAAAAAGTCGGCAAACCTTAGTGTAAACAGTGACTTACTCAATAAGGCTAGGGGCTTGAAAATCAACTTGTCAGCCACATTAGAACAGGCATTAGCACTACAGGTCAAGAAGATGGAGCGTGAATCTTGGCTTAAAGAGAACAAGGAAGCTATAAACACACTGAATGAATTAGCTGATGAAAATGGCCTGTTTTCAGATCAATTTAGGAAATTTTAGTGAGTCAATTTACTCTATACAAAAATGAAAATAAGAATACAAAAAAAACTTATCCTTATTTTGTCAATGTACAAAGCGATTTGTTGGATGAATTAAATTCAAGAATAGTTATTCCATTATCTCCACTTAAAGCTCTCAATAATACGAATGCAAAAAAGCTATGCCCTATAATAGATATTGACGAGGGTAGTTTTGTATTGCTAACTCATCAGTTAACTTCAGTCCCAAAATCTATTCTCAAGAAAGATGAAGTTTCTATCGAAAAATACAGGCATGAAATACTTAGTGCGATTGATTTATTATTAACGGGCATCTAACGAGGCTGTAGAAAAACTCATTTTAAATAAACAGCCTCTCTACTGCTGACAAATACCGATTCTATTTTTCAACATGCTTTTACAAGAAGGCAAATTGCCGCTTTAACTTGATGATGTTTT
>Ga0316204_10000665_pt1 | contig 118072 bp, 75 predicted proteins | sample 6monrhotite_MG_2_FD_205661 | JGI IMG/M metagenome (GOLD analysis project Ga0316204, IMG submission 205661) | Microbial mat bacterial communities from mineral coupon in-situ incubated in ocean water Damariscotta River, Maine, United States -... | ecosystem: Environmental > Aquatic > Marine >...
CATTTCGTCGAAATAGGCCGAGGCGTCTTCTTCGCTGTCGAAGTAGCCGCCTTTCCAGCCCCAGTACGCCCACGTGCCGGCCAGACGGTCGAACACTTGCTTGGCGCTGGTTTCACAGATGGAGCGCGCATCAGCGTCGAGCTTTTTCAGCGCCGCTTTATCGGGCTCGGAGCGCCACAGAAATTCGGGCACGTCTTTTTCAGCAACGGGCTTCAGGGCGGCGGGCACACCGGCTTTGCGGAAATACTTCTGTGCGATGACGTCACAGGCCACCTGGGTCCAGGACGCCGGGGCCTCCATATCGTCCAGTTGGAACACGATCGAACCATCCGGGTTGCGAATCTCGCTCGCCGTGGAACGGAATTCGATGTTGGCGTAAGGCGATTGCCCTTGTTTGGTGAAGTGACGCTGAATACGCATATGAGCCCAGACCCCAGGTTCTTGTGGTTGCTTACAGTGGTGCATGGATAGGAGACACGAGGCATCCCCCAACTCCCCCCAGATTGCCCCGAAATGACCGTTTGAAACGGCTCTATGGCTCGACATGGTGGTTTTGCACTACCAAGTGTGTCGCCAGTCACGGTGCGGTACCATATGTAGACCAAGACAGGTTAAGGCTCAATGAATCATCTCAGCATTGGGCACAAAAAATTGTGCATAAAACTCTACTAGCCTCTAAATGTTGTGGTGTTTCAGTATATTGTGAAAGGCAGATTACATTTTGCTTGAGCTGGATGGGGTGTGACTAATCCGTTCCGTCTAGGCGGCGGTCTAAGGCCGTGTTGCGCCTAGGAAAAGCGCCGCTTAAGTGCAATCAACGGCAAAATTGGTGCGGGTGGCGCGACTGTTGCGGTGCTGAAATGACCGGGTGAGAATCGATTACTTTCGATTTTGCTTATATAAAAGAGGGCGTTGCCTGATCCATGATTCGTTCGATCCTCTAGACGGATTGGGGTGCTCATGCGATAAAAGTGCCGCCCGCTCGTCTTGGAGATTCCTTTCAAGGTGGGGTGGGGCACACGATGACTATATGTGGAGACGCAGGACCCATGGATATCGGCAGTATCGGCACGCACCTCTACACCATGCTCAGCGGTGAGCAGGTGGGCTCCGACGAATTCGGCAACAAGTACTATCGCAACAAGACCAAGCTCAATGGTCGTGAACGGCGCTGGGTCATTTTCAAAGGCAAAAAAGAAGCCTCGAAAATTCCGCCCGAGTGGCATGCCTGGATTCATCACACCACCAGTGAGCCTTTGTCCGAAGCCGCAGCTCAGCCCAAAGACTGGCAACAGACCCACATTCCCAATCTGACCGGTACGCTCAATGCCTATCGTCCCCAGGGTAGCGATCACCGTGGCGGCAAGCGCGCCGCGACCACCGGTGATTACCAATCCTGGTCGCCTTAAAACGGAAATCTGAGACCATGCGCAACAACGACAATCGCGACACACTTGTGGGCGGACTGGTGATGCTGGTCGTGGCTGCGCTGTTCGCCGTTTCTTACGGTGGCAAAGATCTCAGCGCCCAAGCCAACGTCGGCAGTTATCCCGTCACGGCGGTGTTCAATCGGGTCGATGGACTGTTTGAAGGTGACGAAGTGCGCTTAGGCGGCATTCGCATCGGCACGGTGGTCGCCCAACACCTGGACCAGCACTTTCGCGCCGTGGTGACGTTGAACATCGACAGCGCCGTTCAGGTGCCGATCGACAGCGCGGCGGCCATTCACACCGATGGATTGTTTGGATCCAAGTTTGTGGTGTTCGAGCCGGGCGTCGAAGATCAAAGCCTGAAAGCCGGCGACAACATTGAATACACCCAAGGTGCGGTGATCGTGGGTGAGCTGTTGGGCTTGATCATCGACGAAGGCAAGGCGCGCAAAGAAAAAGCCGCCGCCCAAAAAGCCGATAAAAACATCCAGTTACAAGAACAAGGAAACTGATCATGGGCCGCAATGCGATTGAAACCGTCATGGGGGCCGCTGTTTTGCTGGTGGCGGCGGTATTCGTGTACTTTGCTTATAACACCGCCCAAATCAAGGCGGTGACGGGTTATGAGGTCACCGCGCGGTTCTTCAAGATCGGCGGTTTGGGCAAGGGTTCCGACGTGCGCATCAGCGGCATCAAGATCGGCACGGTGGTGTCCAATACACTCGATCCCGTAACCTTCGACGCCATTGTGACGATGTCCATTCGTCCCGACATCAAATTATCGACCGACACCGTTGCGACCATCGCGTCGTCGGGCATGCTGGGCGACAAGTATGTGATGTTGTTGCCGGGCGAGGGCAAGGAACAGCTCGCGGTCGGCGGTGTGATCTCCAAAACCAAAGATTTCCGTTCGCTTGAAGATCAAGTCGGGGAAATCATCTTCCTCGCCACCGGCGGCGACGACGCGGGGCAATAAAACTTTCGGGCCAATAAGACCTCCTGGGTAAGCTTATGCTGCATTGCAAAAAATGACGGTTGCTATTTACAGGCAATGTTCGTAATTAAAAGGCCTTCCCCAGGTGTAAAAGAGACCGTCAAATGATCAAAGCGCAGCAAACGTGGAGCCCCGAAACCTATCTGAGGCACGGGGCATTCGTCTCGCTGCTTGGTGAGCCGGTGGTTCAGATTCTCGCTCCCAAAGCGGGCGAACGGATTCTCGATTTGGGTTGCGGTGAAGGCATCCTCACCGAGAAAATACGTGAGAGCGGCGCAGACGTGCTGGGCATGGACAACAGCGCTGAGCTGATTGAAGGCGCCCAGCATCGCGGTTTGAAAGTGGTGTGCATGGACGCCCTGGAAATGAATTTCGAAAACGAATTCGATGCGGTGTTTTCCAACGCCGCGCTGCACTGGATGAGCCCGCTGTCGAAAGTGTTTGAAAACGTGTTCCGTGCGCTAAAGCCCGGCGGGCGCTTCATCGCCGAAATGGGCGGTGCGGGCAACATTCAAAGCATCCGCATGGCGCTGTACAATGCGTTGATGCGGCGCGGCATCGATCCGGCGCTTTATGACCCGTGGTCATATTTGGGCGACAGTTCCGCCAAAATGATGTTGCAACGTGTCGGCTTTGAAACCCGTTCGGTGACGTTGATCCGTCGCCCGACGGATTTACCGGGGGACATCGGACCGTGGCTGGAAACGTTCGCAGGCAGCTTTATGCAGGCGGTGCCCGAAGATCAGCATCCCGCACTGATCGACGAAGTGCGCGACGCCTTGCAACCGCACCTGTTCGACCCGCACAACAAATGGGTCGCCGATTATGTGCGTTTGCGGTTCAAAGCGGTGAAGCCTGGATGAAAAAAGCGGTACGGATCGGATTGACGGTTTTGGCGGTGTCTGCCTTTGCTGGCGACGCGGTGGCCGAACCCTATGAGACCGCCGTTCTGCAAGGCTTGGACAAAGTCACCGCGCGGGTGACGACGCTGGAAGCAAATCTCGGCGACGTGGTGCGGTTCGGCACCTTGGAAATCATCGTACGCACGTGTGATAAGCGCCCGCCCGAAGAAACGCCGGAAAGTGCTGCGTTCCTCGACATTTGGGAAGTGCGTCCGGGCGAATCGGCGTTCGGCCTGTTTCGCGGCTGGATGTTCGCCTCAAGCCCCGGCCTGAATGCGTTGGAGCACCCGGTCTACGATGTGTGGCTCAAAGACTGCGCGAACAAGCTTTCGATTTCCGATGACAGCTCTGCGGGCGAAGGCTCTGTGGGGAACTGAGCATCGACGGTGAAGGCCCGTTCCAGGCGGTCGAGATACTCTTGTCCGGCGATTTCCACGCCGCCCATGGTGATCAGATGCTCGGTGATGAACTGGGTGTCGAGCAAGGTGTATCCACCCATGCGCAGCCGCGCCACCAGATGCACCAGCGCCACCTTCGATGCGTTGGTGCGGGTTGAAAACATGCTTTCGCCCATGAACGCGCCTTTGAGGCTGATGCCGTAAAGCCCACCCACCAGTTCTTGACCGTGGGGGCCGTCTTGCCAGCATTCGACCGAATGGGCCAGACCGATGTGATGCATTTCGACAAACGCGCGAATGATTTCGTCGTTAATCCAGGTGCCCAGTTGTCCGTCTTGACCGGGGCGGGGCTTGGCGCAGGCTTCGATGACGTGTTCAAAGGCTTGATCGGTGGTGACCGTGAACTCACCTTGGCGCAGGACCTTGCGCAGCGATTTCGAGATATGCAGGCCGTCCAGCGGCAACACCCCACGCATTTCCGGGTCGACCCAGAAAATGGTCGGGTCGTCGCGTGCTTCGGACATGGGAAACACCCCCGCAGCATACGCGCGCACGAGGATTTCAGGCGTCAGTTTATGAGGTCCGGGGATCGGGCGTGCGGCCATATGGGCAGGGGTCCGTGAACGAAGAGAGGCAATGTCTGCCCCCAATATAGGCTTGGCGCGTGCGCATTTCACCCATGTTGATGGATTGCACGCAGCGCGCACCAAGTGCTAACCTTAAGGGGATGAAGTGACGGTCAGAAAGATGATGAGCAGGAGCGCCGCGTTATGCCCAAATTGGTCCGGTTTTTGTTGGTTCACGCCGCGATAGGCTTTGGTCTGGCGTTTGTCTTTGTCGGCGCACTGGTGGCGTTCGACACGGGCGGGCTACGCACCTTGATGATGAGCTCCGATGTCGGCTTGGTGGCGTTTTTTCTGTTGGTGTTTTTGAACGGGTTGACGTTCGGTAGCGTTCAGATCGGCGTGGCGGTGATGCTGTTGGGTGAAGAGGATGGCGACCACGGCGGCGGTGGGGATCGCTTATGGAATCGGACCTGGAGCCAGGTTCGCGCTTGGTTGGCGCCGCCCCCTAAACATGCCCCTAAGTATGCCCCGGTCACCATCCCATCAAAGCATCGCTGAGCTTACGCGTTAGCCTGCGTAACCGAGAACGATGTCGCCCAAAAAGAACATCCAGCTCAGCATCACCGCGCCGATAATGATGAACAGCAAAGGCAAGTTGTCCGTTCCCAGACTCCAAACAAAGGCGGCGACTTTCGACATTCTTTTTCTCCTTGAAGGATGTTTTGAAAGGCGGGGAGGCGCGCGGAAAATCTCATATATTAGAGAAATGTCAATTTAATTTATAAAATTAAACGCCCTGCTTTAAAATATTGATTTAACCACACTTTTTAGTCGCGAGTTCTTGCGATGAAGGCGCAAAAAAGCCCCTGATCCGTCTGGATGCAGGGGCTTTTTGATTGAAGACCGAAAGCGCTTAGCCCTCGTCTTCCTCCATAAAGTGTTCCAGCCAGTGGATGTCGTAATCGCCATTGACGATGTCCGGCGCGTTGACCAAGCGTTGGTGCAGCGGGATGGTCGTTTTCAGACCATCGATCACATATTCCGAAAGCGCGCGGCGCAAGCGCATCAGGCACTCGTTGCGGTTGGTGCCGTGCACGATCAGCTTGGCGACCATGGAATCGTAGTAAGGCGGCACGCTGTAGCCGGTATAAAGGCCACTGTCGACACGCACACCCAAGCCGCCCGGGGCGTGATATATGCCGACCTTGCCGGGGCACGGCATGAACGTCACCGGGTCTTCGGCGTTGATGCGGCATTCGATCGCGTGACCGATGAACGGAATGTCTTCTTGAACGTAACCCAACGGTGCACCGGCGGCGATGCGGATCATTTCGCGCACCAGATCCAGGCGCGTGATCATTTCCGTGACCGGATGTTCGACCTGTAGGCGGGTGTTCATTTCGATGAAAAAGAACTCGCCATTTTCATAGAGGAACTCAATGGTGCCCGCCGAGCGGTAACCGATTTTTTTGACCGCTTCGGCGGCAATCCGGCCGATTTCTTCGCGCTGCTCTTTGTTCAGCGCAGGCGAGGGGGCTTCTTCCAGAACCTTTTGGTGGCGGCGTTGCAAAGAGCAATCGCGCTCACCCAGATGCACCACATTGCCGTAGTGATCGGCCAGCACCTGAATTTCGATGTGGCGTGGCTTGGTGAGGAACTTTTCGATGTAAACCTCGCCGTTGCCGAACGCGCTTTCCGCCTCGGCGCGTGCGGAACGATAGGCCAGTTCTAGATCGGCCGCCGTCGGCGCCATCTTCATGCCACGGCCGCCGCCACCGGCGGTGGCTTTGATGATCACGGGATAGCCCATGTCTTCACAGACTTTGATGGCTTCTTCGTAAGTGTCGACGCCGCCATCAGATCCGGGAACCACCGGGATGCCGGCTTTCATCACCGCTTCCTTGGCGGCGATTTTGTCGCCCATCAAGGTAATGTGTTCGGCGGTGGGGCCGATGAACACGAAGCCGTGCTCTTCGACCATCGAGGCGAAGTGAGCGTTTTCCGACAAAAAGCCGTAGCCGGGATGGATCGCGTCCGCCCCGGAAATCTGCGCCGCCGATAAAATCGCCGCGATGTTGAGGTAGCTGTCTTTAGCCGCCGGCGGGCCGATGCATACCGCTTCGTCCGCCAAGCGCACGTGCATGGCGCTTTCGTCTGCGGTGGAATGCACGGCGACGGTGCGGATGCCCATTTCGTGGCACGCGCGCAAAATACGGAGTGCGATTTCACCCCGGTTGGCGATCAGGACCTTGTCGAACATGGATGCGCTGCCTCGCCGTTTATTCGATGATCAGAAGGGGTTCGCCGAATTCGACCGGAGAGCCACTTTCCACCAAAATGTTCTTCACCGTGCCGCTCCGCGTCGCCTTGATCTGGTTGAAGACCTTCATGGCTTCAATCAGCAACACCACCTGGCCTTCGGACACCGGGTCGCCGACATTGACGAACGCGGCTGCGCCCGGTTCGGCGGAGGTGTAAGCCACGCCCACCATCGGCGAGGTGACCACGCCCGGATGGTCGGCATGCGAAACGGGGGCCGCTTCCACCGGCGCTGCACCAACCGGAGCCGGGGACGGAGCGGCCACGGCGGCGACCATGCCGCCACGGGCGACGCGGACGGTGAAATCGTCTTGCCCGATCTCAATTTCGGTCAGGCCGGTGTCGTCCATCAGGCCTGCGAGTTTGCGGATCAGGTCGTCATCGACGTCAATTTTTTTGCTCATGAGCTATTTATCTCACTTCTTGGTCAGCATGCGTGCAGCCGATTCCAACGCCATCTCGTAACCGAAACCGCCAAAGCCGCAAATCATGCCTTGGGCGACTTTGGAAACATAGGAGTGATGGCGAAATTCCTCGCGCTGATGAATATTGGATAGGTGGACTTCGATCACCGGCAGGCTGACGGCTTTCAGCGCGTCCAGCAACGCCACCGAGGTGTGCGTGTACGCACCCGCGTTGACGATCAGCAGGTTGTGCGTGTCGCGGGCTTGTTGAACCCAGTCGACCAGCTGGCCTTCGGTGTTGGTTTGGCGAAATTCAATTTCCAGGCCCAGGCCCTTCGCGCGCGCGCGGCAACTGTCCTCGATGCTCGCCAGCGTTTCAGCGCCGTAAACATCGGGTTCTCGCGTTCCCAGAAGGTTGAGGTTCGGTCCATTGAGGACCAAGACCTTGCCTGACATATTTGAATTTCCCCCCTTGGAATATCCAGGGTCTCAAAGAGATTTAACGTCCAAGATTAGGCGACAATCTCTTAAGAATGTATGCGCGGTTTATAGCACGCACAATCGCTTGTGGAATAGCGTCTTTGGCCTATGTTACAACGCACAGCACAAATGCACCGTCAAAATGGCGACATTATGGTAAAAAATGGAAGGGCACAGGGGCATGCGTCTCACCATCAACGGCGAATCCCAGGATTTTGAAGCATCACTCACGGTAAATGAGCTGTTGAGCCGAATCGGTCTCGACCCCGCAAATGTCGCGGTTGAGCGCAATTTGGAGATCGTACCCAAGTCCACCTACGCCGATACCGCGCTGGGCGACGGCGATAAGCTGGAAATCGTCCACTTCATCGGAGGCGGTGCGCCTGAGCATCCGTGCGACAACCCCAACACCAAGGGCGATTGCTTTGAGGTCGCGGGCGAGCAGTATTGGTCGCGGCTGTTGGTCGGCACCGGCAAATACAAAGATTTCGAAGAAACCAAAAAAGCCATCGAGGCTTCGGGCGCTGAAATCGTCACCGTAGCGGTGCGCCGGGTCAACGTCTCCAACCCCAATGAGCCAATGTTGACCGATTACGTCGATCCCAAGACCTATACCTACCTGCCCAACACCGCGGGCTGCTTCAGCGCCGACGAAGCGGTGCGCACCTTGCGCCTAGCGCGCGAAGCGGGCGGCTGGGATTTGGTCAAACTGGAAGTGCTCGGCGATCAAAAGACTTTGTATCCGAACATGCCCGAAACCTTGATCGCGGCCAAAACGCTGATTGATGAGGGCTTTAAGGTGATGGTCTATTGCGCCGACGATCCCATCCAGGCGAAAATCTTGGAAGAAATGGGCTGCGCGGCGATCATGCCGCTGGCCGCGCCGATCGGTTCGGGGCTGGGTGTGCAAAACCCCATTTCCATCCGCATGATTATCGAACAGGCCAACGTGCCGGTGCTGGTCGATGCCGGGGTCGGCACCGCGTCCGACGCCGCCGTGGCGATGGAGCTGGGCTGTGACGGGGTGCTGATGAACACCGCCATCGCCGAAGCCAGAGACCCCATCAAAATGGCTCGAGCGATGAAAATGGCGGTCGAAGCGGGGCGCTTGGCGTATCTGGCCGGACGCATGCCGAAAAAGATGTACGCCGATCCGTCATCGCCGCTGGCGGGGATCATTTAAGGATACAAGCTATGAGCCTGGAACTGTGGTCGTCGTTTGTTGCGTTGACGTTGGTTGCGGTGTTTTCGCCGGGGCCTGCGGTGCTGCTTGCGGTGACACATGCTGCGCAGTTTGGTGTGCGCCGGGCGGTGTTTCCGATTCTCGGCAACATCACCGGGCTGGCGATTTTGGTGGGGTTCACCGCGTATGGACTGGGCTCGGTTCTGGAAAGCTCGTCGCAGTGGTTTTTGGGACTGCGCATTGCTGGCGGGCTGTACCTGATGTATCTGGGCGTCAAGCTGTTGCGGGCCAAGTCGCTTGATCTGAGCGATGCCCAAGCGCTCACCGTTCAACCGTCACGGCGCAAAAGTTTTCTGCAAGGCGTCATGGTGGCGCTGAGCAATCCCAAGGCGATCTTGTTCATCGGTGCGTTGTTTCCGCAATTCATCGATCTGGCGCAGCCGCTGTGGACCCAGTTGAGCATCATGGGCCTGACCTTGATGAGCATGTCGTTTGGTGGGCTGATCGTGTGGGCGGCGCTGTCGGGTGCGCTGATTTCCAAGGGCCGCAAGGCACTTTATGGCAAAATCAACAAAATCAGCGGTGCACTGTTCATCGCCTTCGGCGCGGCCCTTGCGGCGGGCAGCCGTTAAAGGTTTCCTCCATCAGATTTGCAAAAGGCCGGAGTTTTCTCCGGCCTTTATTATGCGTTGCGTAGACACTCAGCCCTCAGAGCGTTCGACCATGCCGCTGGCGTTTTTCAGCGCGCCATCGCTTAGCTCAAGTCCCAACAGCCGCGCATGGTCCACCGGGCCGGGCAGGGACAGGTTTTTCGCCAGCTCGCGGCGAAAGCCGAAACGGCGATAGTACGGCTCATCACCGACCAAGATCACCGCATCCCAGCCCAAATCCTTGGCTTTTTGCAAACTTGTGGTCATCAAAGCGCTGCCGATGCCGCAGCCTTGGTGATCGGGGTGGATGGCGATGGGCCCCAGCAGCAGCGCCGACGCAACACCGGGGATTTTTACCGGCCAATAGTGGACGGTGCCCAACAGGTGCACGCCGTCCAACACCACCAAGCTCAACGGATCGACCGGCTCCACACCTTCGCGCAGACGGTAGGTGGTTTTGCGCAAGCGATCGGGACCGAACGCGAGGTCAGCCAATGTTTCGATGGCGATGGCGTGTTCCGGCCGTTCCGCCGTCACGGGGACGTGCGGGAGCTGGGAGCGCTGGGGCGGGTGGCGTTCTTGCATGACTTAACCCCTAGCACACTTTCATCGTTAGATGCACACAGCTTCAAGCGGCTTAAAGCCGTTGAAGCTCACCGCCGAGTAGGTGGTGGTGTAGGCCCCGGTGGACAAGATCAGCACCTTGTCGCCTTCCTTCAGGTCCATCGGCAATTCGTATTCCGTGAATTCGTACATGATGTCGGCGGAATCGCAGGTCGGTCCCGCCAGCACCACGGGGCCGGTTTCGCCGCCGTCGTGGGGGGGGAGCAGGCGGTATTTGATCGCTTCGTCCATGGTTTCGGCAAGGCCCGAGAACTTGCCGATGTCGAGGTAGACCCAGCGATTGTCTTCATAGACGCTCTTTTTCGAGACCAGCACCACTTCGGCCTGGATCACACCCGCGTCGCCCACCAGTGAGCGGCCCGGTTCCAAAATAATTTCCGGCAGATCGACGCCGAAATAAAACTCCATGGCGAACATGATTTTTTCGGCGTAGTCCTCAAGTGTATGCACGGCGGTGCGATAGCGCGACGGGAACCCGCCGCCCATATCGATCAGCTTTAGGGTCACGCCGCGCGCTTTGGCTTGCTCGAACAATTCGGCAACCTTGGCGATGGCGGGGCCCCAGCGATCTAAGTTGGTCTGTTGAGAACCGACATGAAATGATACGCCGTGGGCATCAAGACCCAATTCTTGAGCCTGCACCAGCAATTCCAGCGCCATTTCCGGGGTGCAACCGAATTTGCGCGACAGCGGCCATTCGGCGCCGCCGCTTTCCACCAGGATGCGGCAATAGACTTTGGAGCCCGGCGCGCTTTGGGCGATTTTAAGCAGTTCGTTTTCGCTGTCGAAGGCGAACAGGCGAATGCCTTTGGCATAGGCATAGGCGATGTCGGCTTGCTTTTTGATGGTGTTGCCGTACGAAATGCGTGATGGCGCAATACCAAGATCGAGACACAGATCGAACTCGCCGGGGCTGGCGGTGTCGAAGCTGGACCCCAGATCGGCCAAACGGCGCAGAATTTCTTCCGCCGGGTTGGCTTTGACCGCGTAGTAGACGTTGGCCATCGGCAGGGCCTGGGTCATGGTCATATAGTTGTGTTCGACCACGTTCACGTCGACAATCAGGCACGGCGAGGGCAGCTCGTTCGCGGCGATAAAGTCCGCGATGCGCGGCGGTAGGTCGCCTTGTTCGGCAGGAATCCGGAGGCTTTCGGATGGCCCTTGCGCTGCAGAGTGTGGATTGTTCTCGGAAAGATCACGTCGGAATCGGGCGTTGTCGCCCAAGTCGGTTGCAAACATCGCTACACCCCTTTTAGACCCGGCCTCGGCCAGCGTTGTCAAAAAAGGACGCGTTCGTCGTTGCATAAACCACGATGGGCCAGGGGCACGTGCGTGTGCGTCAATAAGCGGTGAATTAATCCCCTTGCCCGTTGATTGCAATCAAAAAGAAGCGCCCGGAAAACATTATTTTCAGCTGTTTTTGATTTAAAGCAGAGTGCATTTGAAAAGGGCGGTTTTGTTCATTTTTGGTCTCGCCCGGTGTGGCAAGTGTCAAAAAAAGAAAACGGGTTTTCGGGTGCTGGAATCGGGGGCGTCTCGCGATGGCAGTTCAGCATCTGGCAATCTCGTCTGTATGAATGATTGAGAAAGTGCGCTAACTTTGCTACTCAGTGCTCAACCGGAAACGCAAAAATGCGTCTGGAAGATCAAGAGGGATTGCTTATGGGGACCGAGACATCTTCCAATGAGGAAGGACGCCCGGTCGTTGTGCTACCGGAAACGATTCTGGACGGCATCAGCGGCATTGAACGCGCGATTAGCCAACAAACCGATTGGTTCAAGAAATGGCACGATCGGGTCGTTGTCAATCACGATATGGCGGCCTTTACGGTGGGGGGCATCACCGACATACCGCTGGGCAAGTGGTACGACAGCGACGCGTCGAAAGCGTTTCGCAACAATCCGGGCTTTATCACCTTAGGCAAACGCCTTGAAGAACTGGTCACCCAGGTTCAAGGTTTTTTGACCGACACCCCCAATGGCGAGCCTCATCCGGTTGATGATTACACCCAGTTCATGAACACCCTGCTGGACTTGAATGATCTGGTCCAGCATCTGCAAAATGACGCTTGGCGCGGCTTGACCAAGATGGATCCGCTGACCGGAGTGCGCAACCGCCACGATATGATGGTCGAGCTGGACATTGAACGCGAACGCGCTCGGCGCACCGATCATCCCTGTTCGGTGGCGATGGTTGACTTGGATCATTTCAAGACCATCAACGACACGTACGGCCACGTGGTCGGCGACATGGTTCTGCGCCACGTCTCAGGGCTGATCGGCGATCAATTGCGCCCCTATGACATCGTCTATCGCTATGGCGGGGAAGAGTTTTTGCTATGTCTGCCCAACACCGACCTGGATACCGCAGTTATGGTGTTGGAGCGCCTGCGTGTAAAAATTGACCAAACCAGCATGCCTTACGGGCAGAGCGGCAAAGAGATTTCCATTACGGCGTCGTTCGGCGTCGCCGAAATCGACACGGTCGAGCACATCGTCAAAACCATCGAGCGCGCCGATATGGCGCTCTACGACGTGAAACAACACGGGCGTGACGGCGTTAAGGGCTGGAAGCCCGAATAACCGCAATTTAATAATATAAACTCAGTCTTCTGATGAGTTGGGCGTTTCCGGCTGAGCAGGTGCATCGGCCTTAGGCGCGGCTCTCTTGCGCGGGGCACGCTTTTTTGGCGCGGCCTTTTTCGGCTCAGCTTTCTTTTTGTTCTCAGGCTTTTTGTCCTCAGGTGCGGGAGCTTCAAGTGCGGGCGTATCTGGCGTGCGCATCAAGAAGGCCGGCATGTGGCCGTTGCAAATCTCGTTATGGATTTCACGAACGGGGCTGCGATCACGACCACCCCGGTCTTGGCCACTTCGGTTTTGACCGCCACGCTCACGTCCGCCCCGGTCTTGACCATTTCGACCACCGCGTCCACGACCACCGCGCTCGGGGCGTTCGGAACGCTCTGGGCGGGCCTCGCGTTGCGGGGCTTCAGCGGGCTTATCTTCGGCTTTTGCCGGTTGCTCAGCAACGTGCGCAGGCTTGTTCTCGCTTACAGCTTGCACAGGGGCAGCTTGCACAGGGGCAGCTTGCACAGGGGCAGCTTGCACAGGAGCGGCTTGCTCAGGTGCGGCTTGCTCAGGTGCGGCTTGCGCAGGGGCAGCAGCTTGCGCGGGAGCAGGTTTGCGATCACGGCCACCGCGTCCACCGCGTTCACCGCCCCGTCCTTCACTGCGGCCTTCATTCCGTCCGCCGCTCCGTCCGCCACGACCGCCACGGTCGTCGCCTTCGCTGAGTTCGGCTGTTGCGAAACCGTCCATGCTCAGGCGCGGAATTTCCTTGCCGACAAGCTTTTCGATGGCGGCGACGAATTTACCGTCTTCGGGCAGGGCGATGGAATAGGCATGGCCTTCTTTGCCCGCGCGCCCGGTGCGACCGATGCGGTGCACGTAATCTTCGGCGTTGATGGGGATATCAAAGTTGAACACGTGACTCAGGTTGGGAACATCCAAACCGCGCGCGGCGACGTCGGAGCAGACCAAAATATTGAAGTCTTTGTTCTTGAAGCCCGCCAGCATTTCGGTGCGCGCGGGCTGGCTCATGTCGCCATGCAGTTGACCGACCGAATAGCCGCGCTTGTGCAGCGATTTGTAGACCGCCGCAACATCCGTTTTGCGGTTGCAGAAGACGATCGCATCGCTCACGGCTTCGTGGTCGATCATTTCGCGAAGCACGTCGCGTTTGAGTTTTTTCTTGCCGTCCATACCGCGATGCTCGCTGGTGGGACGCACGATGGCGAGGCCCTGGGTCACGGTCGCCGCCGCCGAAGCAGGGGCGGAAACCGAAATTTCCTTAGGATTTTGCAAAAACTTGTCGGCCAGGCGTTTGATTTCCGGCGCCATGGTGGCGGAGAAAAACAGCGTTTGGCGCAGCGGCGGCAGCATCGCGACGATCTTTTCGATGTCGGGGATGAAGCCCATGTCGAGCATACGATCAGCCTCATCGATGACGAGGATTTTCACGTCACGCATGATCAGGTGGCCGCGCTCAAACATATCGAGCAGGCGACCCGGGGTCGCGATCAGCACATCCGCGCCCGCGTCCAAAATCTTGATCTGGGCTTTCATGTCGGTGCCGCCGATCAGCAGCGCCTTGTTGAGCTTGCTGTACTTGCCGTACTTGTCGAAGTTCTCCGCAACCTGGGTGGCCAGTTCGCGGGTCGGCTCCAAAATCAAGGAGCGCGGCATGCGCATCTTGGCCCGGCCATGGGACAAGATGTCGATCATCGGCAGCGTGAACGACGCCGTTTTGCCCGTACCCGTTTGGGCGCAACCCAGAATATCGCGACCCATCAATACGGTCGGGATGGCTTTTTCCTGGATAGGAGTGGGGGTGTCGTAGCCTGAATCGGTTACGGCCTTCAGTACGTGTTCGCTCAGTCCGGTATCGGCAAAACTCATGGGGCTTTGGTGTGCTTTCTCAAAATTGCGTTACGTCAGTGTGGGGGCTCCCGCACACGACGCCCAAGCTTCCATGGCCTGGGGCTCAGTTATTCTCCGCTCGGGAGGCGCGATAAACAACACGTTCTTGCCCGTATGTCAACGTTAAGCAGGGCTAAACCAGGGCTTGGCGCGTTCGTGAACGGTACGTTGGGGCGCGTGCATGTTGCGTTGCACACCTGCCATTGGGCGGGTAACGTGGGTGAATATCTGAAACGAATGAGGATCTAAGCCCGTGCTGATCGATGCTGCGACGTCTTGTCTTTTGGTGGTCGACATCCAAAGCAAGCTCAATCCGGTGATGTTCGACCCCGCCCGCGCGCCCAAAGGCGCGGCGAAATTGATGCTCGGCGCGGAGATTTTGGCCGTGCCTACCGTGGTGACGGAGCAATATTCAAAAGGCGTCGGCCCCACCGTGGATGATTTGCAAGATTTCATGCCCGCAGGCAGCCCAATGGAAAAGAACACCTTTTCATGTGTGGCCGATGACGCTTTTAGGGAGCGGTTTAAGGCGCTGGGTAAAAAACAGGCTGTGATCGCGGGCATCGAAGCGCACGTCTGCGTGCTGCAAACCGCACTGCAGTTGCTGTCTGAGGGCGTCGAGGTGTTTGTGGTCGAAGACGCCACCGCATCGCGCACGGCGGAAAATCACCGCGCCGGATTGGAGCGCATTCGCCAAGAAGGCGTGCGCATCGTTACGGTGGAAATGGTGCTGTTCGAATGGCTCAAGCGTTCCGGCACACCCGAATTCAAGCAAATCAGCCAACTGATCAAATGAGGATGATGATATGAGTACGAGACCGACCCTGATCCTCATTCCCGGCCTATTGTGCGACGCGGCGCTGTGGGCGCATCAAGTGGTGGCTTTGTCGGACATGGTCAATGTGCACGTTGCCGATATCGCCGACGAAATCAGTATGGAGGACTTGGCGGGTTCGGTTCTGGACAACGCCCCGGATAGTTTCGCGCTTGCAGGCCTTAGCATGGGCGGTTATGTGGCCCAGGAAATCATGCGCCAAGACCCAGGCCGGGTGAGCCACTTGGCCTTGTTGGACACAAACGCGCGTGCCGATTTGCCTGAGCAATCTTTAATGCGCGAGGCCCTGATGGCTGAGGCCGAAGCAGGGGACTTCGACGCCATCGCGCCCAAGCTTTTGCCTAAGTTGGTCAACGCCGAACACGCCCAAGATCCGGCCATCGCCAAGGTGGTCATGCAGATGGCCGCGCGGATCGGCGTGGATGGTTTCCTCAATCAGCAAAATGCAATTTTGAACCGCATCGATGGACGCGGAGACTTGGCCGAAATCAATTGCCCGACGTTGGTGCTGTGCGGCGCGGACGACATCATGACGCCGCCTGCCGTGCATCAGGAAATGGTCGATGGCATCGGCGCGAACGCAAAACTTGTGCTGATACCCGACAGCGGCCACCTTAGCCCGTTGGAACAACCGGACGCCGTTACAACCGCAATGCGCGCGTGGTTGAGCTAAGCGATGGCGATCATTCTTCCTTATCACGGCATCACGCCGAATATTGACGATAGCGCCTTTGTCGCTGAAACTGCTGTGCTCACTGGCGATGTCGAGATCGGCGTGGACAGCGGCATCTGGTACGGCTGTGTTCTGCGCGGCGACGTGAACTCCATTCGCATCGGCGCGGGCGTGAACATTCAAGACGCCACCGTGGTGCACGTCTCGCGCCCGTATCCCACCGTGATCGGCGACCGGGTGTCGATCGGGCATATGGCGTTGATCCACGCTTGCACCTTGGAAGACGACAGCTTTGTCGGTATGAAGGCCTGCGTGATGGACGGTGCGGTGGTGGAAACCGGCGCGCTGGTCGCCGCCGGTTCGTTGGTGACGCCGGGTAAGCGCGTGCCCGCAGGGCAAATGTGGGCCGGATCGCCGGCGCGCTATGTGCGCGATGTGAACGACAAAGACCGCGAGATGATGAATTATGTGCAGCCCAATTACGTCACCTTGGCGCGCGACTACAAGACTGCGGAAAGCGAGACGTGATGGCTGACGATCCTACCTCTTTGGTTGCTGATGTACTGGCGGGAAAAACCCGCGCCATTGCCCGCGCCATGTCCATCGCCGAAGGCCGCAGCGCGGACGCCGAAACGCTGATGGCGCAAATCCATCGCCACGCCGGCCGCGCCCATGTGGTGGGCCTGACGGGGGTGCCGGGCAGCGGCAAATCGACCTTGGTGGCGGCGCTAACGCGGGTCTTTCGCAAGCAAGGCAAATCTGTGGGCATCGTCGCCATCGATCCCTCCAGCCCGTTTTCCGGCGGTGCAATCTTGGGCGACCGGGTGCGCATGACCGGGTTCGCCGAAGACGATGGGGTGTTCATTCGTTCGATGGCGACCCGCGGTGCGCTGGGCGGCTTGGCGCGCTCATCGCTCGACACCGTTGATGTCTTGGACGCGGCGGGCTTTGACGTGGTGCTGATCGAAACGGTGGGCGTGGGCCAAGACGAGGTCGATATCGTGCAAGCCGCACACACCGTGATCGTGGTGTCCGCACCGGGGCTGGGCGATGAAATTCAGGCGATCAAAGCGGGCGTTTTGGAAATCGCCGACATTCACGTGGTCAGCAAAAGCGACAAGCCCGACGCACCGCGCACCATTCAAGATTTGAACGGCATGCTGCACTTGGGCCGACCGGGTAAGGGCGACAAAGCGTGGGCGATCCCGGTGGTGCCGACCAGTGCTGAAACCGGTGACGGCATTGAAGAGCTTGCCGCGAAGATCGCCGCGCATTATGAGCATCTGGACAGCAGCGGTGAGATGGATGTGCGCAAGCGCCAGATTTTGCAAATGCGCATCATCAAGACGGCGGAAGACATTTTGCGCGAGCGTCTGTTGCAAGAACGCGAAGGCAAGCTGCAAGGCTTGCTGGACAGCGCCTACAACCGCGATATAGATGTACGCGCCGCCGCCCGCGATTTGCTGGATGCGACGACCGGAAAGGACACCCCCGACGATGAGTGACGAACTGGAAAGCCGCATCCAGGCGCTGGAAGAAATGCTCGCGCACCGTGACGGCGAAGTACAAGACCTGTCCGACATGGTCAGTCAGCAGTGGAAGCGCATCGAAAAATTGGAACGCGAAATTGAACGCACCAAGGACCGCATTATCACTTTGGAAGACGAGGTCGGTGACGGCCCCGAAGCCAGCCAAAAACCCCCACATTGGTGAGAACTTAAATATGAAAACCACAGCTTTACGCTTCGTGACGGCCTTCGTTTGCGCCTTGGTTGGTGCCGCGGCGATTTCATCGCCCGCCATGGCAGGGTTCGCAGAAGGCTTTCAAACCCCGTATCACGCCATCGCCAATCCCAAAGAACAGTGGTGGGATGACGCGTGGTGGGATCGCGGACAGCTGCCCAGTGTGCAAAACCACAAGGTGACTGAACGTACCGTCAGTTATCAAAACGGCGATGTCGAAGTGACCGCCGTGGTGCTGCGCCCCGACGACGATAAACAATACCCAGCGGTGTTGTTTCAACATGGCCGGGCGGGATGGAACGACTTGATCCAACGCCACGCACGGCGCGTGGCCGCACGGGGGTTCGTGGTCCTGGCCCCAGATGTCTACGCGGCGCGCTTTATCGGGCGTCCCATTGAACACGACTATGCGACCGAGGGCGACGTCAATGCCGGGCTCGACGCGCTGTTGGCCTTGCCCGATGTTTCGACCACGCGTGCCTGCCTGTACAGCCATACCCGCGGCGGCTATTACACCCTCAAGGTCGCAGTGACGCACAAGCGTCAAGACGATGCGGCGGCGTGTTACGTGTCCTATTATCCGCACCTGCAAGATCCCAACGCGCCGGAGCCGGAACAGGTCTACCGCTATGCTAAAGAAGCCGATGCGCTCACCATCCCGGCGATGATTTTCATCGGTGAGCATGAGCAGTATCAGCGCAAGCGTTCCATCGAGACGGCGGTGAAGGCGATGATCGATCGCAACCACGACGCCACCTTGGTCACCTATCCCGGCGTTGGTCGTGCATTCGATTTTCGTCCCATCAACGTGCGCACATTCGCCGACGACTTGGCGGCTAAGGATGCGGTTGCCCGCGCTGCGGGTTTTATGCGTAAGCATTTGAACGGATTTACAAAATAATATGCAAACTTCACGTTTTGGCTCCACCAGCGTTGACGTAGAGCAAGCTGAGCAGGATACTTAAAAGACGATGAGTCCAAGAGGTCTCCGTCGTGATAGGCGTTTCGAAGTAAGGGGCTAACGGGTATGGCGCCAAGGATACCGGTGCGTAAAAGCATTGGCGTCAGGATCTTTATCTTGATCTTGGCGGTGGTCGTTCCCTTGGCGGGGTTCGATTTCTATAACAGTTCCAAAGAAAAGAAACGTTGGACTGAAGAAATCACCCAGGACCTCAACGCGGCCACGCGTGAGGCTACAAACAAAATCGGCGATCTGATCAATGCGTCCGAAGACCTCTTAACGGGGTTGGTCGCAACCGAAAGGGTTAGCGACCGCAATTTGTTTTCATGCAGGCAGGTGCTGCGCAACGTCGCGGCGCAGTTTCCCAAGTACACCAACTTTTCGCTGGTAAACGCCGACAAATTTATTGTGTGCAGTTCGGGGGTATTGCCTAAACCCAAAGACGTCAGCAGCTCATCCAACATCATCCAAGCTTTCAAAACCAAGGCGTTCGCCATCAGTCCTTTTAAGTTCGGTGTGCTCACCGGCAAACCGGTGTTGGTGTTTTCCAAACCGATACTTGGCTCGGACGGCACGGTTGTGGGAACCATCAACAACGGTCTCAGTTTGACGTGGTTGAGCGAATTTTTGGCGGGCATCTCGCATATCGATGGCCAGCGCATGGTGGTGTTCGACGGCCACGGTCGGGTGATGGCCGGTCATCCCCAAGCGCAGTTTAAGATCGGCACCTCGGTCTTTGAAACGGAATTGGGACGCGCGGTGATCGGCAAGGCGGATGGCGCTGTGCAGTTCGTCGATGATGACGGCGAAGACATTTTGGCCAACGTTACGTCGATTCCGCGCATCCCCGGGGGGGCGTATATTGTCGCTTTTGCACCGCTGGGACCGTTGCTGGCGCAAACCAGACGCGATCTGTTCGTTCACCTCACGCTTTTGCTGACCTTGGCGGGGGCTTCGCTTTTGCTGGGCTGGACGGGGGTGCGGGTGTTGGTGCTCGATCCTATCGATAAGCTCACGGTGTTGGCGGGCAAGGTGGAAGAGGGCGACCTCACGGCGCGATCGGAACTTGCCTACCACACCGGCGATTTGGGAACCTTGGCGCTGGCTTATGATCGCATGATCGAGGCCTTGGATACGCGCACCAGCGCGCTGCGCGAAAGCGAAGCGCATTACCGCGAATTGGTGGAAAGCGAAGAACAGCTGATCCACCGTTTCCTGCCCGACACCACGGAAGTGTTTGTCAATCAGGCTTTGGCTGATTTCTTCGGCGGCAGCCCGGAACAGTGGGTGGGTCAAAAGTGGGTCGATCATGTCAACGCCAAAGATCGCGAAACGATCTTGGAGGTTCTCCACAGCTGCACCCCTGAAAAGCCTGCGAACGTTTTTGAGCACATGGCCACAAACGTTGCCGGTGAAGAGCGCTGGCTGCGGTGGAACAACAGGGCCTTTTTCGACGATCAAGGACAGATAACCCATTTTCAGGCCGTGGCCGTGGACCTGACCGACCGCAAGAAGGTCGAACACAGCCTTGAATTGGCGATGATGGATGCCCGCGCCGCCAACCGGGCGAAGTCGAATTTCTTGGCCAACATGAGCCATGAATTGCGCACACCGTTGAATTCGATCATCGGCTTTTCCGAGATGATGTCGTCGGGGGTTATGGGCAAGCTGCCGGAAAAATACGAAGAGTATTCGCATTTCATCAGCTCCAGCGGCCATCATCTTTTGAACATCATCAACGATATTCTCGATCTGTCGAAGATCGAAGCGGGCATGCTGCAGCTCGAAGAGGAAGAGGTTCACCTCGAACGCGAAGTGATCGAAGTCTTGTCCATGCTCCAAGATCAGGCTTTCAAAAACGACAACGAACTGCACAACAAACTTGAGCTCGACGGAACCTATGTTGTGCGTGCCGATCGCATGCGCATCAAACAAGTCTTGCTCAACATTATAAGCAATGCCGTTAAATTCACCCATGGCGGGGTGATCAAGGCGGAGGCCAGTTTGGCCGATGGCGCGATTGCGTTGACCATCACCGATAGCGGCATCGGCATGACCCAGCGCGACATCGAGGTCGCGTTGCGGCCCTTTGGTCAAGTCGACGGTCAACACTTGAACAAGCGTTACGAAGGCACCGGCTTGGGCCTGCCGCTGGCGGAGCAATTGATGGAGATGCACGGCGGCAAGCTGGTCATCGACAGCACGCCGGGCAAGGGCACTTCGATATCGATGGTGTTCCCGCCGGAGCGAACGGTGACCAGCTAAATCAGTCGCGCAAGCTGTCTTTGAACGGGATGGTGTTGAGATAGTCGTGCAGGCGTTTGCCCGGCTCATCGCGATAATTTTCTGGCAAGACGTCCATTTCACGGATGCGGTCGAGACGCCAATTGCGAAACCCATCGCGCAGCTCACACCACCCCAACACCAACCAAACGGAACCGAAGAACGCCATCGCAAGCGGGCGAACGGTTCGCACCGTTAACGCGCCGTGCTCGTCTGCGTAATGCATGTGGATTTTCTGGCGGGTGCGAATGGCGTGGCGGATGGCGCTGAAATCAACGGTCCACGGAACTTTTTGCGCACTGTGAGGAGCGAATAGGGCCACGCCCTGAAGCGCTTTGCGCTGGCGTTCGCCCAGTAGGGCTTTGATCTTGCCCATGGTTTGGCGCGCGGTGGCGGCGGTCGGCTCGTCGGTCCAACTGCATGCCATCGACAGGCCCAGCACCAGACATTCCAGCTCTTGGGCGTCGAACTGAATGGGTGGCAGGGTGAAGGTGCGATCCAACACATAACCGACGCCCGCCTCGCCGCTGATGGGGACGCCCGATAGCATCAAATCGTGAATGTCGCGATAAATCGTGCGTGTTGTCACGCCGAACTCGTCGGCGATGCGCGCCGCGGTGACGGCACGCCTGCGCCCTTGCAGAAAATTCACGATGCGAAAAAGTCGGTCCGAACGACGGCTCATGAAAACACTCAACCACAACCTTACTGACACCACGCTGTCAGTAGAGTGTCAGTATAACGGTTTTTGTCAATTTCAACACAAACCAAGGAGCACACTTATGAACACCGTAACCAAGACCGTTCACCTGAATGCCGACCGGAACCGGGTGTTCGACTTTTTATCGAACATTGAAAATCTGCCTAAATGGGCGACCAACTTTTGTCAGGGCGTGAAACAAGAAGGGGACGACTATAAAATCGTCCGACCGGATGGTGAGCTGTTTTTCAAGATCGTCAGCGATCGGACAACTGGGGTCGTGGACATGTATGGCGGCCCGGACAAAGAGCAGATGGCCGGGTGGCCAGCGCGCGTCATGGGGCTGGCGGACGGCACCAGCTTGTTTGCTTTTACATGCGTTCAATTTCCGGGCGTAACGGATGAAGCGTTCGCAGACGATTGCGTCAGTGTGGATGGCGAACTTGAGATTTTGCGCAACATCTTGGCTTAAGGTGGAGTGTCTTTAGGCATAACCGTGCGGTGATGCAGGGGCGGGGGCTGTGAACGGCAGTTCCCCGCTCAGGACGCTTTACTTTTTTTCCAGCCCCAACGTATCGACCATGGATTTGATTTCGTATACCTGGGCGGCCATGGTCAGGCGCGTGGCTTTGTTTTGTTTGACCGACGAGAGTGTTTCCTCAGCGTACGTCTGGATGCGGGTCATGTTGCTTTTGAGGCTTTGCAGCATCAGCAAGGCGACCTCTTTTTCTTGGGTGGTGGACAGCAACACTTCTTCCAACTTCCACAGTTGTTCAGACATCTGCACCATCTGTTCGGTCTCAAGGGCTTGGGCCTCGATCATGTTGTTGAGGTCGGCCTTGAGGGCTTCGTTTTCTTGCTGCAAGTTGACGATGTGCGTTTCGGCGGCCTTGAGCAGCGCTTTGCGGTCGGGTGTGTCCGTCATGGCCTATGAACCTCGTTTCAGGACGTATTCGCCGGGTGCATCGCACAGTGCTTTCAAGCTGCCTTTGCCGGGGTTGCGCGCCTTTTGATCTTTTTTGCCAGCAAAGCGGTTGACCCACTTGTTCCAATCTTTCCACCATGATCCCGGATGTTGGGATGCGCCTTGCAGCCACGCGCCGGGGGTGGCTGGCTTTTTGGTGTTGGTCCAAAAGCAGTACTTGTTGCGCGCCGGGGGGTTGATGACCCCCGCGACATGGCCGGAGCCCGCCAACACATATTTGCTCGGGCCTTTGAGCAAGCGCGCGCTTTCATAAACCGATTTCCACGGCGCGATGTGATCGTCCTTGGTGGCGAGGAAATAGCTGGGCGTCTTGACCTGGGAAAGATCAATGGGCTGGCCCATGATCTCGATCCCGCCCTTGGTGCGCAGACGGTTTTCCAAATACATGTTGCGCAGGTAGTAGGCATGCATGGCGGCGGGCATATTGGTGCTGTCGGCGTTCCAAAACAAAATATCGAAGGGACGCGGGTCTTTGCCCATCAGATAGCTGTTGATGGCGAACGACCAAATCAGGTCGTTGGCGCGCAATAGGGAAAAGGTCGAGGCCATCTCGCGTCCCGACAAAATACCGTTGTCCTTCATGTGCTCTTCCAAGCGCGACACCAGGCCTTCGTCGATGAACACCGACAATTCGCCGACGTCGGAAAAGTCTAAAAGCGTGGTGAAAAACGTCGCCGACTTGATGCGATCGGATTGGTCGTTGGCGGCCAGATGCGCCAGCGTCGTCGCCAACAGCGTGCCACCGATGCAATAGCCGATGGCGTTGACTTCACGTTCGCCGGTGGCTTGTTCGATGGCGTCGAGCGCCGCCAGCGGGCCTTCGGCCAAATAATTTTCGAACGCTTTGTCTTTGAGGCTTTCGTCGGGGTTGACCCAGGAAATGGCGAACACCGTGTGGCCTTGTTCGACCGCCCACCGCATGAACGATTTTTGTGCGCCGAGATCGAGAATGTAAAATTTGTTGATCCACGGCGGCACAATCAACAGCGGCGTCTTGCGCACTTTGTCGGTGCTCGGCGTGTATTGGATCAGTTCCATCAAATCGTTGCGAAACACCACCTTGCCCGGCGTGTTGGCGAGATCCTTGCCGATGGTGAAGGCATCATCACGGGTGGTGCGCACGGACAATTTGCCGTGACCCTTTTCCATGTCTTCGATGGCCATTTCCAGGCCGCGGATGAGGTTTTCACCGCGCGTTTCGATGGTTTCGTGCAGCGCTTCGGGATTGGTCAGCAAAAAATTCGTTGGCGCCATGGCGTCGGTCAGGCGGCGGGTGAAAAACTGCGCTTTTTGCCGCTCGTGAGGATCAAGACCATCCGCGCCGTCAACGATGTCTTCAATCCACGATGTGAACAGCAGGTATTGCTGCTTGAGGAAGTCGAAATACGGGTCTTCGCTCCAATCGGGATCGAGAAAGCGTTTGTCGCCGCGATCCGGCTGGGCCACGGGGGCGGGTGTTTTTCCGGCCAAGCGCGCGTTGAAATAGCCCAGCAGCTTGAGGCCGTTTTCCCAAAACTTCATTTGCGCACTCGCCAGATGCTCGGGCTCGGCGATCATGCGCCGGGTCAATTCGGCGAACGTTTCGGGCAAGCCGACGATTTCCGTCAGATTGAGCTCGGAGCGCGCGGTGTCTTGCCATGCGGGGTCAACGGCGTGGCGTTCATTGAATGCGCGGATCATGTCTTGCGAGCGCGTCGCCACATCAGCGAGGATCGTGGGTAACTCGTCAAGCTTTGTGAGGGACGTATCAGAGTGTACGGTGCGCGTACGTTCTGAGTTTTGATCCGACATGTCTAGGCCCTTTGGTTTTTTGTCGTGATTAGCTTCAATATGTCATATCAGTTTACGCATTAGAAACGAAGCGTGCGTTAAATTCTTAACAAATACCGTTCAGTGTGCCATTAATGATCGGAAATTCAGGTATTTGGGGACTTCCTATTATGGATGCGTTTGCTAAGCAAAAAGGGACAGAAGTCCATCAGAGCCATCAGCGGGCTAAATCAGGCGTGTTTCGCGGGGTTGTATCCGCGGCGTTGTTGAGCGTGATGCTGGGCGCGTGCTCGTCCGTGCCGGACGTTGTGAACCCTGTGTCATGGTATGAAAAAACCACCGATTTCTTCTCCGGTGACAGTCAGGCTGCCGACCCAATGGTGATGCCGACGGCTGGACAAGATCCGCAAAATCAAGGTCTTGCCGCCGATCCCAACGCACCGCCGCCCGCGCCGGCCCCGGTTCCGAGCCAGGCTGTTAGCACCGTGCCCAGCGGTTTGAGCGCCGATCAGGTGAGCAGCAATTACGCATCGCCCGCAATCGAACGCCAAGGTGCGCCGAGCAATGTTTTGACGCCGCAAGCCCCTGTTGCCCAAGTCGCGCAGGCGCCTCAAGCTGCGCCGCCTGCGCCCACACCCGCGCCACGCCCGACCATGGATGTGACGACTGCGCCTGCACCAATGGCGCCCGCCCCGTTGAGCATGGCGTCCGCGCCGCCGCCGATGCCGACCATGCCGTCAGCATCGGGCGCGCCTGCCCCTGCTGCCCCCGCACCGGCACGGCTGGCTGTGTCCGAGGCCCCGACCGGGCCTATGACGCCGCCTGCGCCGTTTGAATTTCCCGCACCGAACGCCATGGCGGCTTATGGTGGTGAGTTTGAAACCGTGGTGATTTCGGCGGACGGTATGGCCGAGATGGCTGAGCCTACTGCAATGCCGCAATTGAGCATGGCTGGTGCGCCGACGGCTGCGCCGCAAATGTCTGGTGGAGCATTGTTCCCCGAACCGGGCGCGACCACCTCAGGCACCGTCGGTCCTGCGACCGTGGGCGGCATGGTGCGCGTTGCGACCATTCATTTCGCCAACAACGCGGCCAACTTGGACCAGCGTGACCGTTCGATCTTGGGTGCTGTGATCCAACTGCAAAAAGAACGCGGCGGTCGCGTGGTCGTGGTCGGCCACGCCAGCGCACGCACCAAGGACATGGATTACATCAAGCACCAGATGGTGAATTTTGAGGTTTCCATGAACCGTGCGGGCACCATCGGTACGGTCTTGAAGACCATGGGCCTTCCGGCCGAAACCCTTGAAGTTCAAGCGGTTTCCGATGCCCAGCCGTTGTTTTTGGAAGTCATGCCGTCGGGCGAGGCGGGCAACCGTCGCGTGGAGATTTATCTCGCGGCCGCGGCCACCTAAAACGGGCGACGATCCGGATTTTCCGGCGCCGCCGTCTCACACCTGGGACGGCGGCGTTTTCACTTTCGCATTGTACCGGCGTCGGTCATAACAAATGCACTTGTTTGAACTCTAACCTTCTGGCAGAACGAGCCCATGGAACAGGAATTTCACCGCATTCGCCGTCTTCCCCCTTATGTCTTCGCTGAAGTCAATAAGATGAAGGCCCGCGCCCGCGCCGCTGGCGAGGACATCATCGATTTCGGCATGGGCAATCCCGATCAGCCGACGCCTGCGCACATCGTTGAAAAGCTGGCCGAAACGGCGCGCAATCCGAAAACCCACGGCTATTCCAATTCCCGTGGCATTCCGGGCCTGCGCAAGGCGTTGGCGGCGTATTATGAGCGCCGTTGGGATGTGTCCATCGATCCGGAAACCGAAGCCATCGTGACGCTGGGTTCCAAGGAAGGCCTCGCCAATCTCGCCAGCGCCATCACCAGCCCCGGCGACGTGATCTTGGTGCCCAACCCCAGTTACCCGATCCACCAGTTCGGTTTCATCATCGCCGGTGCGGCGGTGCGCAACATTCCGGTGTCCACGGGCCCTGAGTTTTTCGAGGCGCTGAAGAACGCGGTCAACCACTCGGTGCCAAAACCGTCCATGTTGGTGATCAACTATCCCAACAACCCGACCGCGGAAGTTTGCGACCTGGATTTTTACGAAGCTGTGGTCGATTTCTGTCGTCACCACCAAATCTACGTGCTGTCGGACATCGCCTATTCGGAGATTTATTTCGACGACAACCCGCCGCCGTCGATCTTGCAGGTTAAGGGTGCCAAAGACGTGTGCGTCGAATTCACGTCCATGTCCAAGACCTACAACATGCCCGGCTGGCGCATCGGTTTTGCGGCGGGCAACCCGCGTTTGATCGGCGCGCTGACGCGGATCAAGTCGTATCTGGATTATGGCGCGTTCACGCCCATTCAGGTCGCCGCCGCCACCGCGCTCAACGGTCCGCAAGATTGCGTCGATGACATTCGCCAGCTTTACAAAGAACGCCGCGATATTTTGATCGACGGTCTCGCCAACGCCGGTTGGGATGTGCCCAGCCCGCCCGCGACGATGTTCGCGTGGGCGCCGCTGCCGCCCGCGTTCGCGCATTTGGGCTCGCTGGAATTTTCCAAGCTTTTGCTGCGCGAAGCCCAGGTCGCGGTCGCGCCGGGCATTGGCTTTGGCGAACATGGCGACGGTTTTGTGCGCTTGGCGGTGGTGGAAAACAAACACCGCACCCGCCAAGCGATTCGTTCGATTAAGTCCTTCATGGACAATTACCAAACTGTATTGGAAGACGCGGAAAAACGCCGCGCGGAGGCCAAGTAAGATGACGCCAAACAACGTATCCAGCGAACCCTTTAAAGTCGCCATCGCCGGCCTTGGCACGGTGGGCGGGGGAACCGTCAAGGTGCTGCGCGACCATGCCGAGGTGATCGCTAGGCGCTGCGGTCGCCCGGTGGTGATCAGCGCGGTGTCGGCTTTGAGCAAAGACGGGCTGGGTTTCGATGTGTCTGGTTATCAGTGGTTCGGCGACGCCGTCGATATGGCGAAAAATTGCGACGCCGACTTGCTGGTTGAGCTGATCGGCGGATCGGACGGCATCGCCAAGACGGTGGTCGAGGCCGCGTTGGCGGCGGGCCGTCATGTGGTCACCGCCAACAAAGCACTGGTCGCCCATCACGGTGCCGCTTTGGACAAACTGGCGACAGACAATGGCGTGAGCCTCAACTATGAGGCCGCCGTCGCCGGTGGCATTCCGGTGATCAAGTCGATCCGTGAAGGTATGGCGGGCAACCACATCACCAAGGTTCAGGGCATCTTGAACGGCACGTGTAACTACATCCTCACCACCATGCGCGAAGAAGGCCGTGATTTCGCCGAAGTGCTCAAAGACGCCCAAGACTTAGGCTATGCCGAAGCCGATCCGGCGTTCGACATAGAAGGCGTGGACGCGGCGCACAAGCTGGCGATCTTGGCCTCTGTCGCGTTTGGCGTTGAGATCAATTTCAAGGACGTGCACGTCGAAGGCATCACCCACGTTTCGGCGGTCGATATTCAATTCGCCGAAGAACTGGGCTATCGCATCAAGCTGTTGGGTGTGGCATTGCGTCACGACGATACGGTCGAACAGCGCGTGCACCCGACCATGGTGCCGCTGAGCGCGCCCATCGCCCAGGTCGAAGGTGTGTTCAATTCGGTGGTGATCGACGGCGACGCCATCGACACCTACGTCCAGGTCGGACGCGGTGCGGGTGAACTGCCCACGGCGTCCGCTGTGGTCGCCGACATTTGCGATCTTGCGCGCGGTATTTCGGTGCCGACGTTCTCCGTCCCGGTTGCCGATTTGAAAAAAGTCCCGACCCGCGCGATGAGCGAGCACGTCGGTGAGTATTACGTGCGCTTGACCTTGATGGACGTACCGGGCGTGATCGCTGATGTCGCCGCCGCGCTACGCGACCATGGTGTGTCGATGGAACAGATGATCCAACGCGGTCGTGAAGAAGGCAAGCCGGTGCCGGTGGTGATGACCACCCATAAGACCTCAGAGGCCAACATGACAGCCGCGCTCGCCGCGATCGCTGCGCTCGACAACGTCGTCGAAGCGCCGCGCATGATCCGCATCGAAAGCGCATAAGGCGGACGGGGAGGGACCAGCTATGCCCTCCGACCTTGGTGTCACCGAAGTCTTCACAGACGGCAAACTGTCGTTGGGTGGCAAGCGTTGGCTGCTCAAAGACATCGACGAACGCCAAGCCTTGGCGCTGAGCCAGCGCCTGCGCGTGCCCGAAGTGGTCGGCCGGGTGCTGGCGTCACGCGGCCTGGACGTGGAAACGGCGGACGGATTTCTTGATCCCAAGCTCAAGACCCATCTGCCCGATCCCGGCCATCTTAAAGACATGGACAAGGCCGCAAAGCGCATCGCGGACGCGGTGCAAGCGGGCGAGAATATTGCCATCTTTGGCGATTACGACGTCGATGGCGCGACCTCGTCGGCGCTGCTCAAACGTTTTTTGCAAGCCGCAGACGCCAAGGTGCGGGTCTACATTCCCGACCGCCTGGAAGAAGGCTACGGCCCCAACGCGCCCGCGTTGTTGAAGCTGCAAGCGGACGGCGCGTCTTTGGTGGTCACGGTCGATTGCGGCCAGACCTCGTTCGAGCCGCTGGCCGAAGTGTTTGACGCCGGGCTTGATGTGATCGTCGTTGATCATCACGAAGGCGAAGCCCGTCTGCCCAAGGCGTTCGCGGTGGTCAATCCCAACCGCATCGACGATGACAGCCCGCACGGCCAGATGGCCGCCGTGGGGGTGGCGTTTCTGGTCGCCGTGGCGGTCCATCGTCAACTGCGCGACGCGGGTTGGTACGCGGATCGCACCGCTCCCGATCTGATGCAATGGCTGGACATCGTGGCGCTGGGCACCGTCTGTGACGTGGTGGCGCTGAAGGGCGTCAACCGCGCGTTGGTGGCGCAAGGCTTGAAGGTCTTGGCGACGCGCCAAAACGTCGGCCTGCGCGCGCTTGGCGACGTCGCGGGCATCAACGAAAAGCCCGGCGCGTATCACTTAGGATTTGTGCTCGGTCCGCGCATCAACGCGGGCGGCCGGGTAGGCCAATCGGATCTCGGCACGCGCTTGCTGTCCACCAACAATGAAAGCGAGGCCTTGGCGTTGGCCCAACGGCTCAACGACTTGAACATTGAGCGTCAAGAGATCGAAGCCGCTGTGCAGGATGAAGCCATCGCCCAGGTGGAAAAACGCCTCGCCGGGGACGAGCCGGGCCCCATTGTGATCGCTCACGGCGACGGCTGGCACCCCGGCGTGGTTGGCATCGTCGCATCGCGCTTGAAGGAAAAATACAATCGCCCGTGTTGTGTGATCAGCTGGAACGGCGATCAAGGCACCGCCTCGGCGCGTTCGGTCACCGGTGCGGATTTGGGCAGCGCGGTGATCGCCGCGCGCCAAGCGGGCTTGTTGGTCAAAGGCGGCGGCCACGCCATGGCGGCGGGCTTCACGGTGGAACGCGCCAAACTGCCTGAGTTGGAAGCCTTTCTCTCTGAGCGCATGGTCAAGGCGCTCGGCGAAAACCCACCGCCGCCGGGGCTGTACATCGACAGCACCAGCGCCGTCGCGGGCGCGAATATGCATCTGGTGAAAAAGCTCGAACAGGTCGGTCCGTTCGGCGTCGGCAACCCCGAGCCACGCTTTCGCATCAAAGACGCCACCATCGTTAAGGCCGATACGGTCGGCGCGGACCAAAGCCACGTGCGCTTGGTGCTCACCGGCGAAGGCGGCCAAGGACGCCTCACCGCCATCGCGTTCCGGGCGTTTGACACAGACCTCGGCCCCGCCCTGATGAACCACGGCGGCCAACCGTTCGATTTCGTCGGACGCTTACGCATCAATGTGTGGAACGGCTTTGAAAGCGTACAGTTGATGGTCGATGACGCGGTTCAAAGCTGGGCGTAATGCGCCTTTTTGTTTGCGCCCGATGGCCCTATTTCAGCCATGATCCTGAGCTCTTTTGTGTCCATTATCGAACCGATTGTGGAGATCAGGTGTAATGGATATCAATCGCTTGTTGGACGGCTTTTTAGGCTCCGGCGCAGGGGCATCGGTGGCGGGTAGCGCGTCGCAGGCCGGTACGGCGGTAAAAGGCGCGCTCGGTAACATGCCCGGCGGCTTGGTGGGCGGCGCTGCGGCAGGCGGGCTGGTTGCTTTGCTGTTGGGCACCAAGAAAGGCCGCAAGTACGGTGGTGCGGCGCTCAAATACGGCGGCATGGCGGCGCTGGGTGGGTTGGCGTACAAAGCCTACAGCAATTACAAGTCTAACTAGGCGGCCCCATCGTCCTCATCGACCCCATCGTCTTCGCCGGTCCCGCAACATCAACATGGGCCAAGCACCGCGGCCGTGGCTCCGGCCCCGACCGACAGTGGCTTCGACCCCGCCCAAATCACCGATGCACGCGGTCAGGATATGCGCCTGGCTTTGGTCCAGGCGATGATCAGCGCGGCGAAAGCGGATGGTCATATCGACGCGGCGGAAAATCAGACCATTATGGATCAGATCGACCAAATGGGTTTGGCCGCGGATGAAAAAAGTTTCTTGTTCGATCAGTTGCGCGCCCCCAGCGATCCGCTTGCGATTGCCAATCTGGCGTCTGATGAGCCTCAAGCGGCTGAGCTTTACTTGGCATCCTTGCTGACCATCGATGCGGATACAGCCGAAGAACAGCGCTATATGGAACGGCTTGGCGATGCGTTGCGTCTGCCTGTGGCTCTGCGCGCTGAACTCGCCGCCCACGCCCAGGCTAGCCTGACATCCTAATGCGGAGACATAAGTTTTCACCCGTGCCCTTTTCGGGACACGGGTGAGGAACTTATGGTCTTGAATTTTAGGGGGGAGGTGTTGGGCTTGAAAAGATTACTCAGCCAATTCCATGACCGTCATGCTTACAAAGCCGACGATGACGATGACCAGCATCCAAAATAGCTCAATCATGATTGTTACTCCTGATCAGGACGGTATGCCGTCTCATTCTTAAACTGCGATGCTTTATATATTATGACATTCTAATGTAAAGCATAAAATACATACAATAAGATGTAATTTGAGCACATCGAAGGGCAACTGAACGCGAGTTCTTGGGCTGAGACGTTTATCGTCCGCTCACCGTCCGTGACTCATTTTGTATGATGTATTAAACTGGTCGCTGTGCCGCTTCTCTCGTGCGCTCACCCAGCGCGGCTCTACGAGAGACCTGATGAAAAACAGTGAAGGCAAAAGGAACACGTTCACGGGGTAGACAAATTGGGGGTGCCAGCCCCGCCGCAAAGGAGTGAAGGATGGGCAAAACCATTACTTTCGCACTGCTCTTGTTGGTGTGCTGCACATCCATCGCGATGGCCGAAGACACGCCTCCGCCGCCGCCTGAAACCGATACCGTTTTGCAAGTCAGTCATATTTTGGCCCCCGCGCAGTCCAGACCTGGCTCTTGGACCACCGCGGTGCGTCCCATGACGCCGATTCTGGTGGTGCCAAAGGGCTACAATGTCCCCTTGGTGTGTCAGCGCGTACCGCGGGTGATTGAGGCTTTGTTGAATTACTTTTTGAAAGAGCCGGCGCCTGTCGACAGAAAACTTCGCTTGGATTCCACGGCTCTTGAATTGAAAAAAACGGTTATGGCCGCGCACGTCAACCGTGCCATCGGCATAAATGCCGTCAGCGAGGTCTACATCTTCGAGGGTGGAAAAGCGCTCTCGTCTGGCGTGGCGGCGCGATTGCCGGGTGGAAAGGCCTCGACAGCCTGTGGGCCGGTGCTTGAAGAATACGAAAAGAAGATCAAGGCCTTGCTTGCAGAATAAGGCATGGGTGAGGGGACCGTACCTCGGGCAGCGCCCTTAACTTAACTTGCCGAACCAAAATTCCAAGCCGTTGTTGAGGAATTCGTCATAGCGGATGTAGTGCGAGCCGTCGCATGAAAAATTCAGCGCCACCATCCCATTGCAGATGTTGATCGATCCGGCGCGCAGGTAGATGTTTTCATCGGCAAAGCGCAGTTCGCGAAACATCTCCAAGATCGGGGCGATGCTCGATTGCGGCACCACCGCGCGGCTTGAGTAGTCGCGGTGCGGATAGGCCAAGCAGGTGTCGGGATCGGTGAGGTCTTCGAAGCTGAGAATGCGGTAGCAGTACGGATTGTCCATCAACCAGATGGTGGCGCGGCTGCTGGAAAAGTGCAGCTTGCCGTGGAACACCCCGTGGTGGGTCATCAACTCGGTCATCAGCGCCATCACGTTGTCGACGTGCACATCGACCTGACTTTCCACCCGGTGTTGCTGAAACAGGTTGCCGCGAATCGACGGGTCGCCCTTAATCTGCCGCCACACTTGGGTTTCTGCGTACAACCCCTGGGTTGCGGGCAGTTCACGCAGGTCATAATCGGCACCCAAAAAGCCCACATGGACGTTGTCGCGGTCACGTATGACGCGAATCGCGGTCAACGACGGACGCTTGGAATTACGGCTGATGTAGGCTTCCGATAGTCGGAAGTTGGTGGTGCCCAAAATGCCCTGCATATAGGGGCGATGAGAGCGATCACGACCGAAGTGCACTTGGTCCGGCCCTTCACGGGTGATGTTGGCGACGGTCTGCACGCCGTGTTCATCCATCACATAGAGGTGCTTGCAATCGGGGATTTCGTCGAGCGCCTTGGTCAGGCGTTGCTCCAACGCCGCGCGGTCATCCATCAAGGCGACGCATTCACGCGACAGTTTGCGCATGGCGCGGCTGATCATCGAGGTCAGCATCTCACGCTGCTTGAGAATAGCGGTCCTCAAGTCTGGCGGCGTCGGCTCAGCTTTGTTTTTTTTGTTCACCTTGATCCCCCATATCCTAAGTATCACGATGACCGATTTTGTTGCACGAGACTAGGGCCAATAGATGGCATAGGCATGAAAAAAGGCCGCCCGGTTGGGGGCGGCCTTTTGTTTCGCGTGTGCTTTGAGGCTTATTTCTTTTTCAAGATTTTCGCCACCGTGTTGTTGCGATCAAGACGCGACACCATCGGCAGGCCGTCGGAGCCCAGCAGCGGCGTCAGGTACTTCATGAACTTGTCGGTGACGTTGTTGCCGTCCTTGTTGATCATGTTCGGCGCCATCACTTTGGTCAGCGCGGCGACTTCCTTGATCTGCGACAGCTTGTATTCAATCGCATAATCGCCGGTGCGGTGGATCGTCACCGTGCCGTGCTTGCGCCCAGAAAAGTGCGCGAACTGAGCGGCTTTTTCGCCGACTTCGCGCGCTTCGATGGCATCGACGTCGGACACGCAGCCCAAGAACGAGCGTTGCAGATAGCCGAACGTATCGCCGCGCACGCGGGTGATGCCGGTCTTGGCTTTGATCTGGTCGCACAGCAAATCCGCGAGTGCGCCGGTGCCCGATAGTTGCACGTTGCCGTGGGCGTCTTTTTCCACGTCCTTCATCATCTTGGTGACGATGGGGGTGCCTTTGGCGTCGTGGATGCCTTCGGATACGGCGACGATGCAGCGGCCATACTTGTCGTAAACGCGTTTCACGTCTTTGACGAAGTTGGTCATGTTGAACGTGGTTTCCGGCAGATAAATCAGATGCGGGCCGTCGCCCCCATACAAACGCGCACCAGCCGCCGCAGCGGTCAAGAAACCCGCGTGACGTCCCATCAACACACCGACATACACGCCCTTGAGCGCGGCGTTGTCTTGGTTGATGCCGGCGAACGCAGAGGCCACGAACTTCGCCGCGGACGGGAAGCCCGGGGTGTGATCGTTGACCATCAAATCGTTATCGACGGTTTTGGGAATGTGGATGCAGGTCAGGTCGTGACCGGACTTTTCCGCATATTCAGAAATGATGCGTGCGGCGTCGGACGAATCGTTGCCGCCGATGTAAAAGAACGTGCCGATGTCGTGGGCCTTGAGAACCTTAGAGATCTCTTGGCAGTACTTGGCGTCCGGCTTGTCGCGGGTCGAGCCCAGCGCGGAACACGGCGTCGCGGCGACGGCTTCCAGGTTGGCGTTGGTTTCGCGGGTGAGATCGAGGAAATCCTCGTTCACGATACCGGAAACACCGTGCAGAGCGCCGTAAACGTGCTCGACACCAGGAAATTTGCGCGATTCGAGAATTGCGCCGACGAGTGATTGATTGATGACGGCCGTTGGGCCGCCGCCCTGTGCGATCAGGACCTTACCTTTGAGCATGTGGGTATACTCCCCCTTATTGCTGTGAATTCTCCCGCGCGCAGTTTAACCATAAAACCGCCCGCGTACAGCCCCCCATTGAGGTAGCAATACGGGCTGTTATTCCCGCGAAACGGGGAAGATGCGAAGAAAACGGGTAGGGAGATGAAAAAAGAGAAAATTATCTGTTTAAAGAGCTTGATCTTGCCTCAGTGAGCGGTTATTTAACGCGTGCTTCCAACGAGACCCCTTCGTCTAGAGGCCTAGGACACTGCCCTTTCACGGCGGCAACACGGGTTCGAATCCCGTAGGGGTCACCATTCTTTTCAATGCGTTAGCGGAAGCCTTCCCAAAACTTAGGTAACTTTTAGGTACTATGCCTGTGCGGATTCCTGCGCACGGACGTGTATGCACGTGCATTCATTTGGTCTTGTTTGGACTCTTGGTGTCGTTTGGCCGAGCTGGCAGGGGGCGATCACCTTAGCCGCAGATCGTCTGTCTCAATGGTCAACGCTCGTCGGTGGGGTGCCTAAGGCCGACACCATATAAGCGGGGCGGGGTAAGGAGAAGGGACGACGAGCAAAGAAAAACAAATGTGCTTTCGCGTCGATCAGAGCTTCTTTGAAGAGTTCATTGATCTGCCACGTAAAGACAATGGGTTCGTTTAAGCAAAGTGGTAGGTTCAAATGAGAGCGTGCCGAAGTGCGCGGCATTAGGCTGGTATTATATTAGAAGAAGAATACTGCTCGTATTAGATTGACTGTGGAAAAATCCAAAGATTAACAACGGGCCGTCGCGCGGCAGTTTTTAGGGGGCAACCATGAGCGTTGGGATGACGACTCTTCCTGATGGACGGAAGGTTCACTGTGTAAATGACTATGAGGTTGGCTTCGGTTGGCATGAGATTGCCTCAGATGACTTGACCCAGCACGGGCTTAACCTGCCGGCAGACGGAACTTATGTCGATGTTGGCGCCAATATCGGCCTATTCTGTCTGAGGCTGCGCGACCTTTGCCCGGCTGCGCGGATATATGCCTTCGAGCCAATGCCTGCCGCCTTCGAAGCCCTACAGCACAACGCGGCGAGCATGGGCGGGGATGTAGAGGCATGTCGCCTGGCGCTTGGTGCTGCTCCCGGGCAGGCCGAGTTTGACTACTATCCGGCGCTGTCCGCACTTTCCACCGGCGATTCTGCTGCGGGCAAAAACCTAGCCGAGGGGCTGCGTAATCTTCTCTTTGGACAGGGGGCGAGTGAAGATATCCGGGCGATCATCGACAGTACCGGCGCGCACGAGAAGCTCGATGAGGAAGCCTTCATCGATAGGCTTTTTCAAATCGAATCTGTGATCGCGGATGTTGAAACGCTGGATAATGTGGTGGCTCGCTACGGCATTGAGACGATTGACCTGCTAAAGATTGACACCGAAGGACAGGAGCTTTCGGTGCTGGACGGCATCGGGGAAGCGCTCTGGCCGCGGATCCAGCAACTTTTGGTCGAGGTGCACCGCGGGCCAGAGGAACTGCGAACCATCCGCACGATGCTCGAGGAACACGGTTACAACACAGCGGCTCAAGACCATCCTATGGCGCAGGGTGGCGCACCGGTCTCCCACATCTATGCGCACCGCTCCTGATGAACGCGCTGGCCTCATCAAGTTCGGTTGATCGCGTCAATATGAATGGTGGATGCGTTTTGTAGGGATGCGGTATGGTTAAGTCGGAATCGAGTTGACCCAGGTTGGCGTGGAGTAAGTGGTGCAAATGACAGGCTCCAGCGAGCGAACCGCGATGCATGATGGTGGAAAGAAAGTATGCTTTCTTTTTTCCGGTCAGGGTTCTCAGTATCGCCAGATGGGGCGTGAACTGTATGATGAGGTCGCGTTGTTCAGGGGGTTTATGGACGCCTTGGACTTCATCGTTTGCGAGGAGACGGGGGGCTCTCTGCTGCCCCAGTTGTATGGGCAAGAATGGCGCCGCAGTGATTCTTTCGATCAGACGGGGGTGACCCATCCGGCGTTGTTTATGGTGCAACTCTCTCTGGCACGGACCTTGATGGCCCAAGGGTTGCGCGCCGATGCTGTGCTTGGCAGCAGTTTGGGGGAGTACGTCGCCGCCGTCGTGGCGGGGGCTGTGGATGGCGACGCGATGATGCGAGCCATCGTTCGATCCGCACGCTCCATTGAACAGTACTGCGAACCCGGCGCCATGCTGTCAGTCTTGGCGCCCCGTCGGCTTTACGATGACGAGCCACGGATACGCGAAGCGGCGAGCTTTGTCAGCAGCTATCAGGCCAACCATTTTGTCATTGCGGGGCCGCTGGACGTGATCAAGGCAGCCCGTGATCGTTGGGAGGCAGCTGATGTCGTGAGCGTGATGTTACCGGTTTCCCATGCCTTCCATAGCGATGCTATGAACCGTTGCGCAGATTCGTTGCGCGATATATTCGCGGAACTCTCCATCGAAAAACCGCAAACGCCCTTTTACTCCTCACTGCTTGGCAGAAGGGTGGAAACGTTGACCTCATCCCATTTTATACGTGTTGGAAGAGAGCCGATCTATTTTATCGACGCGTTGCAAAAACTGATTGGGGCACGGGAAGCTGTTTATGACTTCATTGATATCGGGCCTTCTGGCTCCCTGGCCGGAATTGTGAAACAGTATCTACCGACAGAGCAGGGCGCGCGCAGTTTTGCACTGCTCTCTCTCTTTTCAAACCCACGCGATCAGTATGAGAGCTTGATGGCCGGAAATCTGTCTTGCAATAGATCTCAAACCCTTTCCTCTTCTGACTGAATTGATCCGGGCTGGGAAGATGATGGAATATGATAAAGTGTTCGTCGTAGGCTCCATATGCCTGTAATGATGAAATGTCCGGTTTCAAACCGGCTGTGTCTGAAGCTATAGATTTTTCATTTTGTTGGATGTCATGGATAGAATACGCACATTTGTGGAAGAACAGTTTCTCATTGAGTTTGATGAGACTTTCCCGGAAGACAGCAATTTGTTCATGGAGGGGGTGATGGACTCCTTCGGTTATGTCCAGCTCTGTCGTTTTTTGGAGCAGGAATATGAATTTAGGTTCACCGAAGAAGAGATGACGGGCAACGTCTTGACCAGCCTCGCCCAAATTAAAAAATATATCGCTGCCAAAATCGCCGCAAAAACCACTTAGTAAAAGAGTTTCATATCGTTCAATGTGTGGCATTGCCGGCTTAGTCAATCCCGATCAACCTGTGGACCGTCTGCCTGAAATCGTTTCGGGCATGCTCATGACGATCGGCCATCGTGGCCCGGATGGGCTTGGCTATGTGCTGGAAGACCGTTTTGCCATGGGCACGGTGCGTCTGGCTATTTTGGATCCAAAATCCGGCATTCAACCGATGTCTGATCCCAGTGGTCGCTATTGGCTCTGCTACAACGGCGAAATCTACAACTACCGAGAGCTTCGCAGTGAATTGGAAGCGGCGGGGACCGTGTTCCAGACTCGTTGTGATACCGAAGTGGTGCTGCAGGCGTGGCTGGCCTGGGGTGCCGATTGTCTTTCACGCTTTAATGGTGGATTTGCCTTCGCACTTTATGATCGGCACGAACAACGGCTGGTTTTAGCCCGAGACCGATATGGTAAACGCCCACTCTTTTATACCCGACACGGCAGCACCTTGCTGTTCGCTTCGGAGATGAAGGCTTTTTTGGCCGTTCCCGGATTTTCCTTTGAGCAAGATCCCGAACAATTGGCTGCGATTTATGCCCAGTGGACTCCTCTGCCGGAGCAAACGGGGTTCAAGGGCATCAAGAACCTGCCGGTTGGGGCTTGGCTCACCTTTCAAAACGGTACGATTGAACAGCACACCTATTATCGCCTGAACTTTGAATCGAATATTCGCCTGCAGAGTGAAGCAGAAGCGCTGGAGAGAATTCGAGAAACCATATCTCAGAGTGTTGCTTTGCGCTTGCGCAGTGATGTAGAGGTCGGGGTTTATCTGAGCGGGGGCGTTGATTCGGCCATTGTCTCCTCTCTGGCGAACACGCTCTCACCGCACACTTTGTCGACGTTTTCTGTGGCATTCGAGGACAAGGAATTTGACGAGTCCATCGAACAGCGGTTGGTTGCTGAACAGTTGGGTACGCGCCACCATGTTCAGTCAATCAGTCACGGTGACATCGTCGAAAGTTGTCCGAATGCGGTTTACCACGCTGAAGTTCCAGCCTTTCGCAGCGCATTTATCCCAATGTTTTTGCTTTCCAAGCTAACAAGAGAGGCCGGAATTAAGGTTGTTCTGAGTGGCGAGGGGGCCGATGAGGCTTTTTTGGGATACGATTTATTTAAAGAGACCATGCTGCGCGGTGCCTGGGCGAACTTGTCCGTTGAGGCGAAAAGCGCGCGGCTAAAACAGCTCTATCCTCATTTGTCTCACTATGGCGACCAGGACAACGCTGCGATGATGGGGCTCTATCAGCAGTTTTCCACCGAACACATGCCGGGGCTCTTTTCTCATGAACTGCGGTTCCAGAACGGGCGTTTTTCCGCGCGGCTCATTAAGGGTGAACACGCGGGTGATCCTTTTGGTGAGATCACAGCTTTGGCAGCGGGTGATCCTGAATTCCAGGCGATGAGCCCGGTGGAAAAGGCGCAGTGGCTGGAATATAAAACGTTGTTGCCTGGCTATCTACTTTCCACCCAGGGAGAGCGGATGGGTTTGGCGCATGGGGTGGAAAACCGGTGCCCGTTTCTTGATCCGCAGGTTATCGAATTGGCTGCGGCGACCAATTTGAAATTTGATGATGGTTTTCGGGAAAAACGGTTGTTGCGTGAGGCATTTCGCGGCGCGTTGCCGGCGGCCGTGGTCGATAAACGGAAATTTCCTTATCGGGCCCCAGACGCGGTCGCCTTTGGCGCTGAAGCTCCAGATTATTTGGACTTGATCCGGTCCGATGTCGAACTGGCCAAAATACCTTTTGTGAACCGAACATTCGCCAAACGCCTGACGGAAAAGGTCTTGAATGCACCGGCTGATGGGATCAGCACCAAGGAGAATCAGACGTTTCTCTTTTTGCTGACCACGGCTTTGTTGCATCACTTTTTTGTTGCCCGAAAATCGGGTCCGCTCGCGTTGACCACAGGGGTGCAGCCGCCTGTACAGCGCGTTGTGGATCTGCGTACTGGGGCAAAAGATTAAGTTTCCCTAGATTAAGGTTCCCACGGGAATTTCATCTCTTTCACATAACGGGTGATATTGCCCCGGATCTTGGGGTCGGAAAAGAGCGCACGGTTGGCGGCGAGGGCAGGGGGTTTGCGTTGCTGAAGACTATCCGTCGTTTCACTCATATAATTTTTGTAACGACCGATGGCCGCTTTATCGAGATGGCGAAGACGCATCAGATGTTGGCGCAGCAACGTCTCCACCGGGGCTTGCATGGCATCCGCCAAGCCACACGATAGGGCCTCTTCAGCCGAGATCGGTCGAGTCATCAAGGTGAGATAATGCGCTTTTTGGAATCCGATCCGCCGGATTAAAAAGGGCAGGACGCAGGCCGGGAACAGGCCGAACAGCAACTCTGACAGGCCGAAGGTCGCGCTTTCGTCCGCCAAAACGATATCGGATGCGGCAACAAAGCCGATACCGCCGGCGTTGGCGCGTCCTTTGACCACGCTGATGGTGATCAGGGGTGCCGTGGTCAGGCGCAGCCAGAGATCGTAGAGGGGTTCAGGATCATCGGGTTCGATGCTGCTGGCCGTCGCCTCAAAATCGCCTCCGGCACAAAACGCATCCGGTGCGCCTTCAAGGACCAAAATCGTAGTCGGTGGCGAAGTCTCTTCCTCACAGCGACACAAAACGGCGGCCATCTCTTCAACCATCTTGGCGTTGATGCTGTTTCCCGCTTCAGCGCGATTAAAGCGGACACGGCAGATGCCAGCGTCGAATTCTACGCTCAGGGTTTCCCAGTTCATGGTTGGGGTGCTCCTTGGGGTGGCGCTTCGACAACCAAGGCGGTGTTGATGCCGCCAAAACCAAATGACAATTTCAGCGCCCTTTGAATTTGGTGAGGCTGGGGGGTGTCTCCAACCCAGCGCAAGGTGTCATCGAGAGGCGGGGAAAGATTTCGTGATGGATGTAAAATTCCATATCGCATTTGTAACAACAGCGCCGCCAACTCGATGCTGCCAGCGGCGGATAGACCGTGCCCAAGGATTGATTTGGTGGTGTTCGTCCAGGCGCCGTGCAAGCCGAGTTGTCGATAACTTTCCAATTCCGTTTCATCGCCCAGGGGGGTGCCTGTGGCATGACCGTTTAGATAATCAATATCCTCACCGCTCAGTCCCGCTTCGGCGAGGGCCATACGGGCCGCCCGCTGTTGTCCGGCGCTGTCAGGTTGCGGTCCCCGGCTGCCATCGACGATTTGTGCGCCGCCAGACAAAATACCGTAGTGGTGACGTGCTGGGTTCGCCCGTTCTATGACCAAAGCGGCAGATGCTTCGCCAAAAATAAAGCCGTCATGGTCACGCGACATGGGGCGGCAGGCTTCTTCGGGGGTGTCAGCGTAACGCTCCGACCCCATTGCCCCCAACGCGCGCAAGCGGTGAAGGTCTAGGGCGGAGACATCTTGCATCCCGGCGAGGGCGATGCAGACATCCACGCGTCCCGAGCGAACCGCTTCCATCGCCTGTATGGTCGCGGCGGCACCGCTGGCTGAGGCTGCGCCAACAGTTTGGGAAAACCCACGAATGGGAAAAGAAGCGGTGCAGATCCCGCTCAGGTCTGAATCCAAAAACACATGACCATGGCGGGGGGGGATGAAGGCTGGGCGCTCCATGTCGGCATCGCTTGCCAGGGCTGATTCTCGAGACGAGAAATTGGAACCGCCAATGATCAACCCAATGCGTTCCGGGGCAAAGGAGTCTAGGTCGGCTTCCTGCCATGCTTCGTTCAGGACCGAGACCGCGACCCGGCCACTTAATCCCACCGTGCGTTCGACGCGCGGCGGCAGAATGGATGGCGGGTCGGGCATTTCGACGCCGATAAAACGTTTCTGCCCCGCGAAGGGCTGACGACCGGGGCGTTGTAGAAAAGTAAACAGGTTTGGTGCGGTGAGCAAACCGTCCCAAAGCACCGATTTGCCGTGACCCAACCCACAGGCAACACCGATTCCGGTGACGGCAAGAGGGCAGGGATCAGGGCGTTTGCTTGGCATGAATTCGATCGGCCAACTCGCCGATATTTCGAGGGCCGTGCAGTTGGACCATGGGCACCTCCAGCCCGATGGTTTCCAGGGTCGCAATGATAATCTCACTGCGTTCGATGGAATCCACGCCCAGATCCGCCATCGCGTCGGTGCGGCTGATGGCGTGATCGGCCAGTTCCGGAACGGTGCGGCGGATCATCGTGATCAGTAAGTCGGAAATGGCGTGGCTATCCAATGGTCATCACCTTGAGGCGTTGGGTGTTGGGGTGGTGCTGAGGGCCAAGTGGCATCAAGCCCAGAGATATTTGCGATGATATCCGTCAACGGCATCCAGGAAAAGCCATTTCCCATCTCCGGCTTGGGGCCAGACTTCGGGGATTATGTCGCGGTCCAGCTTGGCGTCCTTAGTGCCGAAACGGACCACTTGATCACCACACAACAAGGCCTCGTACTGTTCGATGGTGAGTGGGTAGCGGCGTTCAAGTGCGTCTGGGATGTTCATGCCCTGCAGACGGCTTTGTCCGTCAGCGGTGACGGTTCCACTGAAAAACTCCGAACAGCAGCCGGAGCCGTAGGAGAACAGGCCGATGCGAGCCGGATCCGTCAGGGCGGGGATCGTGTTGATGGTGCCGGCCAGGGCAACGTACAGCGAGCCACCGGCGCTATTTCCCATCTGCTTTCCGTAGGCGAGGCTGGGCCTCAGACGATGTTCGAAATCGGCATCGATCTCGTCCGGGTCCGCCTTGTAGAGCTTGCGCATCAGGTGGCGGTGGGCCCCCCGGACCATGCCGCCGAAGGGGGTGTGAAAAGAAAGATAGTCGAAGGTTTCACGAAAGTCGGCGCCTTCGACCCGGCGGGCATAATCTGTGAAAGCACCGGCGCAACAGTCCAGATAAGCCATCAATGACAGATCGGCATCACCGGCCTCGGTGTCGGGTCCCGGTCGACAGGTGTCCATGACTTCAAAGGCGTGGTTGCCGTAAGCGCCCGTGTCGATGGCAAAAATATGCGGTGTATCGGAAAGCAGCATAGCCACCGCGCCTGCACCGGAACTGGGTTCTGAATAGGCCCATTCCTGAACGGCGTTTGGATCGGCCAGGGCAAAGCGGGAAATATCGGTTGTCACCACCAACACCTTGGCGCCGGGAGAGGTTTGACCAAGAAGAAAGTTGACGGCCATCTGCAAACCGACGGTTCCCGAATAACAGGCTTGCTTGACTTCAAACAAGCGACAGTTGGAGGGCAGGTTGAGCAGAGGGTGGAGATAAGTGCTCAAAGATTTGCCGAAATCGATTCCTGATTCGGTGCACGTGATGACCATTTCGACACGCGCCAACTCTTCGGGCGACAGCTGATCGATCAAAGGCCGGGCGGCGTTGACCGCATAGGTGACCGGATCTTCGTAAGGTAGAGCGACGGTTTTTTCTTCCATCAGCAGGTTTTCAAAACGCGGCATATCCAACCCGCGATGGCGGCATAACGCCAGCACGTCGAGGCTGGCGATACCGCCGTAGAGATTCATGGCTTCGATGCCAACACGTTTTTGCATGATTAGACTTCCAGGCGAACGGGTAGATTGCTCAGCCCCCGTGCGTTCAGCCGGTCAAGACGCCATTCGGGCTTGCCGACGAGTTCGATGGTTGAAAAATTTTCTAACAGTGCGGAAAAGGCGATGTGGGCTTCCATCCGGGCTAAAGGTGCGCCGATACAGACGTGGGCGCCGCCGCCAAAGGTATATTGAGGATTGGGCGAACGTTTTATATCAAAATGCTCAGGGTTCTCAAACTTATTTGGGTCGCGGTTGACCGCACCGATCAGCCCGATCACCATGGCCCCTGCGGGAATGATTGTATCTTCCAGTTCATAATCTTGAAGTGCAACGCGCAAGATCATATTGCCGCCCGGTTCGAAACGGAGAAACTCTTCGACGGCGTTGCGCATGTGTGAATTGTCCTGGCGCAGGGTGGCCATCTGGTCCGGGTTGTTGAGCAACAGAAACATACCGTTGCCAATCAGTGTGACCGTGGTTTCATGACCAGCAATGAGCATGGAAACCAGATTGGTGAGTGTTTCTTCTTCACTGAGGGTCCCGTCGTCCAGGGCGCGAATGGCCACATCCATCAAGCTGTCACCAGGGTTTTTGCGACGCTGGGCAATCTGTTCCGACAGATAAGCTTTGAACTCGTTTTGCGCCGTCAGCGCTTCCACTTTCTGTTGTGGGGACATCATAATGTCGGCGAGCCGAATGAGAGCTGAACTCCATTTGCTGATGGCGGCGTCCATAGAGGGCGGGATGTCAAACAGGTTGGCCAACACACGCAACGGCAGCGGCGCGGCATAGGCCTCGATAAAGTTGACGGTTTTTCCGATTGGAAGTTGTTCAATCAATCGCGACGATTCCGCTTCGATCATGGGCGCGAGGTCGCTCATCATCTGTGCACGAAATGCGGGGGCGTAGACCCCGCGCATGCGAGCGTGATCATCGCCATCGCAATTGATCATCTGTGGCTGGCTACCGCTATAGAGTTCGTATCCAACGGGGTCCCGGTCCCGATATTCTGAGGAGTGCCAGCCGCCTTTCCACTTGCGTGTGTCGCGTCCCATCTGCGGCGCTTTGGCCATTCGGGAAAAGCTATCGTGCCCTAAGACGAAATAAATGTTTGTCTCGGGATCGAAGTGCAGGGTCCCTCGTTTTTGTAAACGATTAAGAGTGGGATAGGGGTTTGTCAGAAAATCCAGATCACTGAGGGTGGACCACCAGTCAATGGGGGCTTGGTGTTCTGGCTTGGTCTTGGACATTACTTTTAATCCTTAAATGGATATGGGTGCCAAAAGGTTCCATCGTGCTCGTGTTCGGCAATCTCCTGGGTTTTATCCCATTTGCGTGTGCTTTGGAGCATGGGGACAACGGTCTGCGTGCGGCGTAGTGCGCGTTTGACCGTCGGGTCCAAAAGCCCGCGTCGGTGTAAGGTGCCGTTGCAATTCCAGACCACCAAATCTCCTTTTTGCCATTTGTGGGTATAGATAAACGGATCGCGGATAGTTTGGGAAAATAGGGCCTTGATATAGGCGTCGCTGTCTTCTCGATTCCAACCCACAACACGGTCCATGTCATGAAAGTTCAGGTAAAGGTATTTTTTTCCGGTAACTGCATGTTGCTTGACCAAGGGTTGGCTGACCGGCGGGGTTGGGTCGGGCATGTTTATGCCCTCGACTTCAGGGAAGACCATGCAGTGAATGACGCGGAGCGTTTCGGCGTGTTCACGGGTTTCTGTATCCATCGCCGCGTAGGCTGCCGCAGTATCGGAAAATTCGGTATGCCCCTCACGCTCGGGGACAATAACGGGATAGAGAATGTTGACGACCTCAACATTGGTTTTTTCCGTGTCCCCCGTATGCCAGCACGACGTGCCGTGCATTTTGTACTGGTCTTTCATGTCGAAGATTGCATTGGGGTCGCGGTCGCCTTCACACAATTCAGGTCCGTTGACAAAAAAGAGTTGGTTGCCTTTGTTGAGAATAGGCAGCGGCCCAAGGGCGCCATGACGACCAACCCGCGATTCGGGGTCGGCTTCGGGTGCCCAGACGTGTTCGCGCTGATCCCTCTGCATCCCAAAGGCCTTTGTGAAATCGTCTTGTTGATCGTCACTCAGGTCTTGTCCGCGAATGACCAGAACCGCATGTTCCGCCAGTAAATCCTGGAGTTCGCCAATCAGCTGATCGTTTAGGGTTTGAGAGAGATCCAGCCCCTTGATCTCAAGAACGAACGTTTCGGCAAGACGTTGAAATTGGACGTTCTCCAAGGCCGTGGATGAAGACATAGAGGACGCATCATGATTGGGTTGAGTGTTCATAATTCTAATCTCTGCTACTGAGCAATGGGGGCAATTGGCTTAAATTGATCATTTACCAAACCGGAAATGTCTAGGCGGCGCGGATTGAGCCAGCGTATTCCAGACCCTTTGGAAAAGTCGATGGACTTAACATTCACATGAATCGTGTTGGGAGTTTCAATGAAGTCATAATGATAAACGCCGTTTTTTAAGTCCGATACGGAGACCCACCACGTGGGATAGGCGGCGCCATTTTGATAGGGGGCACCGATGGGCGAGATCACCGTCCGCATGACGGAGAAGACTTGGGCAACGGCTTTTTCCGGTTTTTTGGTTTGGGGAAGATAACGGGAAAAATAGCTGAGCCGGGCGAAGCGCTGGTTGGACTCAATATCCCCTGGCAGGATTTTTTGGCCGCCGAACGGTTTGTATTGTTTGAGTTCTTTGATCTGCTCATCGTAAGGGGGATTGTTGGTCATCACGGTGTAATTACGGCCGTGATGGATAACCTGCTTACCGTTCACGAACTCGATGATGGCGGAATCTCCGGATTTGTCTTCGATGGCGACATGAAAATCCAAAGGGTGATCACCAATCTGCGCGTGAACGATCTGAATGTGATCCATTCCGGCCAAGGCCTCTTCGACCGTGGCAAAATTATCGAGAAGATAACGGACCCAGCGCGATGTACTGACCGCCGGTATAGAGGGATCGCGTTTTTCATATCGCGATCCGGACAGAAACAGAAAATGAGCGGCAAACCCTTTTTCGTTGATACCGTCCGCCGCGCCATCGTCAAGAGTGAACGGTCCTTGTTTCACCAGCCAATTGGAAATGGAGCTGGTGACGCTGCCGTATTTGACCGTCCACGACAAAGGGTTGATCTTCGTCCCGCCATTGATCGTCGCGCCCCGGGGTGTGATGTAGAGATTGTTCTCAAAGGGAAAGGCCCAGTCCATGGTCCGCCCCACGATCACTTGATTGTCAGTGCTGTTCCAGAGCAGGCGAGAGCAGGCAAAGGCGGGGGGCGACGATAAAGTGATCAGCAAAAGCGAACCGATCAAGAACTGTGACGGAGTGAAAATGAATCGAGCAAACAGCCCTTCAATTTTATTTCTATCCGACATATTTGCCCCCCCGCAACGGATATACACAACCATTCATAGATGACATTAAGCAGGCATAACATTTCCAAGCCAAGCTCTCAATAGATCAAGCGGGGGAGCGTGAAAACCGTATGGAAACGATTGCCTTAGGCTGAGAGCTTCATGATAAGGTCGGGTCATGAAACTTTGGGCAATCAGCGATCTACACTTGGGCACCCCGGACAACTTGTCGGCTTTTATGGCGTTGGGTGATTTTCCCGACGACTGGCTGATCTTGGCCGGAGATATCGGCGAGCGGATGGGTGTCCTCGACCTTGCGTTTTCCGAAAGCGCTCGTCGCTTCAAGCAGGTCATCTGGGTGCCGGGAAACCACGAGCTGTGGGCGGTCCCGGAATTGGACTCCGATACGCCTCCGTTGGCTGGCGAGGCGCGGTATCGAAAGTTGGTGGAGTTGGCCCGTCAGCACGGCGTCTTGACCCCGGAAGATCCCTATCCACTGTGGCCTGGAGCGGGTGGGCCGATGGAAATTGTGCCCCTGTTTTTGCTTTACGATTACAGCTTCGGGCCGTCCGGCCTCTCTACGCAAGAGGTCGTCGCCTGGGCCCGAGAGGAACGTGCGGTGGCCGCAGACGAGATGCTTCTCTCTCCAGAGCCGTGGCCTTCCCGGGAGGCTTGGTGTGCCGAGCGGTGCCGTTTGAGTGAACAGCGGCTTTGTGATCTGGACCCGCAGGTGCCGAAAGTTCTCATCAACCATTTCCCCCTACGCCGGGATCTGATCGACATTCCTCGAGTGCCCCGATTTGCACCCTGGTGCGGAACCCAAAAGACCGAAAACTGGCATCGTCGCTTCAATGCCGCCGTGGTGGTTTCGGGGCATCTGCACGTGCGCCGCACCGATTGGCGCGATGGAACTCGATTTGAGGAAGTCTCTTTAGGCTATCCCCGCCAGTGGGATACGGGCAAAGATCTTCAGCACTATCTGCGCGAAATCCTCCCCGGTTAAGGCTCTATGCCTATCTCAGTCCTGCAATCCAATCCAGCGGCGCAGCCTCTATCGTGACATCAAGGCTTGGTGGGTCGGGGTGGCGTATCGCCAAGGCTAAGCGATGGGTGTCGGTGGGGTGGGCGTGACGAAACCACCACGTTGCTGGATCGTTTGGGGTGTCTTCCAACGACGGCATCTTGAAATGGATAGCCAGCGGTTCAAGGCTGAAATGAAAGGCGTTCAAGGGCTGGGACAATCCTTTGCCGATCGCCTTGATGTAGGCTTCCTTGAGCGTCCAGAGGGTGAGGAACAAATCCTGCTTTTTGTCTGCCGGTGTGTTCTGCAACAAGGCGCGCTCTTCGGCAGTGAAGACTTGTTCGGCTAAGCCTTCGATATCGCATTTTCGTTCCAGCCATTCGACATCAACGCCGATGTCGTGATGTTGGGTTAAGGCAGCGGCGACCATGCCGCGGGTGTGAGAAAGATTGATCCTCAATCCAGGCCGCTCGGGCGGGGAAACGACCTCCGGTTTTCCGTACGCTCCGATGGTAAAACGCCACGCCAATGCGTCATGGCCCGCCCATCGCGTCAACAGGGCGCGGGCCACAGCGTGGGCGGCGATGTAGGCGTGGCGGTCGTGGGGGAAATGAAAACGCTGGGCGCGCTCTTGCTCCTCGACTTCAAGGAGGTTTTCGAGAGCCGACCAGTGGCGGTCTGACACCACCGCAAGGTCAAGCCACCAAACGCTCACCCGATTTTCGATGTTGGGCTCTGTTGATTGCGCGGGGCGATCAATATTCATGGTTGTCCTTGATATCAGACGGTGTGCAAGCGATGTGACTCTATGGTGATGGGCTATCACTTTAACAAAGGGGCTTCAACTATATGAAAAACACTCTATGATTTCAGATAGATATTATATCATGCAAGGCTCTAGTGCATCAGAACTAGTTGAGATGGGTGGTCTGCACCTTTCGGCGAAGTCTATCGTGCGGCCCAACTAATGAGGATTGTTATGAGAGCCTATATGTTTCCCGGGCAGGGGGCCCAGAGGGCGGGAATGGGTGATGGGGTGTTTGACAAGTTTCCCGACTTGACGGCTCAGGCGGACGGCATTTTAGGCTACTCCATCCGTGAATTATGCCTAGAGGGATCCTTGGAACGGCTGACCCAGACCCAGTTTACGCAGCCGGCTCTCTTCGTCGTCAACGCCCTTAATTACCTGAAAAAAAGAGAGCAAGGCGAGGGGCGGCCCGACTATCTGTTGGGACACAGCGTTTCTGAATACGTGGCGCTGTTTGCCGCCGGGGTGGTGGATTTCAATGACGGTTTGCGGCTGGTCCAAAAGCGCGGCGCGTTGATGGCGGCGGCGCAAGGCGGCGGGATGGCCGCCGTTTTGGGGCTGAGCGGCGAAACGGTTGAGGCTTTGATTCAAGACCATGGCTTGTCCGATATTTATGCGGCCAATTTCAATACCCCTCTGCAAATCGTGGTGTCAGGCAAACGTGAAGCCGTTGTGGCGGCTGAGCCCATTTTTATGGCGGCCGGCGCTTCACTGTACAAGGTGTTGGCGGTCGGTGGCGCGTTTCATACACCCTTCATGGCCGCCGCAAAGGCGGAGTTCGGCAAATTTGCGGCGGATATCGCGTTTGCCCCACCTGAGATTCCCGTCATTTCGAATGTGACCGCCCGTCCCCATCAGCCCGAAACCATTTGCCAACAGATGGTCGAACAGATCACCGCCCCTGTTCGCTGGAGCGACAGCATCCGCTATTTATTGGCGAAGGGGCTAACGCCCGAAGCGTTCAGCGAGATTGGCCCGGGGGGATCGGCCATTCTGGTGCCGATGGTTAAACGAACTCTTGCGGAGGCGGGGCCTCTGGAGGACAAGGATTTGGCCGGTGAGGGTGATTCTAGCGTTGCGCCACAGCCGTCGATGCCCGCACCGATCATACAATCCGAGACGGCTGCGATTGGCGTTGAAAATCTTGGTTCTGGGGCCTTTTGTGATGCGTTTGGTCTGCGCCACCCCTACGTTACGGGTTCGATGTACAAAGGGATCGCCTCGTCGGATTTGGTGATCCGCATGGCGGGTGCGGGGATGCTGGGCTTTTTGGGTGCCGGCGGTCTCTCCATGGAAACGGTGGAAAGCGAAATTCAGCGCATTCAGGCCACTTTGTCGCAAGATACACCCTTCGGCGTCAACTTTATCGCGCACCTTCAGCGCCCCCATATGGAAGAGGCGTTGACCGATTGCCTGCTGCGCAACGACGTTAGGATCATTGAGGCTTCGGCCTTTATGGAGGTGACCCCCGCCCTGGTTCGCTATCGGGCCAAGGGGCTGTCACAATCAGGGCGTGGCGTTGAGGTGAAAAACCGAGTTATCGCAAAAGTGTCCCGTCCCGATGTCGCCGCTCAATTTTTTGCTCCCGCCCCCGAACGCCTATTGGAAAAAATGTTGGCGTCGGGACAGCTCACCCCCGATGAAGCGGACTTGTTGCGCCAGGTGCCCATGGCCGACGCTGTGACGGCGGAATCGGATTCCGGCGGTCACACCGATCAAGGGATGCCCTTCACCCTGATCCCGTCCATTTTAAAAGTGCGTGAAGCGGCAGCAGAAAAATTCCCCCATTTTGGGCCACTCTTCGTCGGTGCCGGTGGCGGGATCGGAACCCCACAAGCGGCGGCGGCGGCATTTGTTCTGGGCGCGGACTATCTGGTCACCGGTTCCATCAACCAGTGCAGCGTCGAGGCCGGGACCAGCGAGGCGGTCAAAGAGATGCTGTCCGAAATGAATGTCTATGATACGGCCTATGCGCCGTCGGGTGCGATGTTTGAATTGGGGTCTAAGGTTCAGGTGTTGAAGAAAGGGCTTTTTTTCCCCTCGCGGGCGGAAAAACTGGTGAGCCTCTACCATCAACACGATTCCCTGGAGGCCATAGACGCCAAACTCGCCCGACAGATTCAGGACCGTTACTTGAAGCGCAGCTTCGCGGACATTTTGGTGGAAATTGAAGATCGCGCCACGGATGAAGAGCGCGACCGAATTCAGCGGATGGCCAAATATCGCATGGCTCAGACGTTTCGGTGCTATTTCAACGATGCGACCCGTTGGGCGCTGGCCGGGGACATGGACCACAAAGTGGATTTCCAAGTCCATTGCGGCCCGGCTCTGGGGGCGTTCAACCAATGGGTGGCGGGATCAGAGCTGCACACTTGGCGGCATCGCCATGTTGATGACATTGCCCATCGTCTGCTGGATGAGACGGCATCCCTGCTTTCGCGCCGTATAACCTCAATGCTGCCTGGGGACAGATACGCCTGATGAGCACTGAGGAAAAGATCATACCGGAACCCGTGGCCATTATCGGGGTGGGACTGCGCCTGCCTCAATCGGATCGGCTTGACCAGTTCTGGCGTCATTTGGAAGCTGGAGAGTCGTTGATTTCTCGTGTGTCTCCGCGTCGTTGGGACGCCGAAGCCCTTCAGGGAAATCCGGCAAAGGGTAACCACACACGCAGCGTTTGGGGTGGTTTTTTGGAGGATGCGGATTGTTTCGACGCCGCTTTTTTCAAGATTTCACCGCGCGAGGCGTCTTGGATGGATCCTCAGCAACGGTTTGCCCTCGAAATGGCCTGGCATGCCATAGAGGATGCCGGTTTGCGGGCCTCTGCCCTAGCTGGGAGCCGAACAGGGGTCTACATGGGCGTGTGCCACTGGGATTATGCCGAGCTCCTGGAAAAACATCTGGCCCATGTTGATGCCTACACCCCCACCGGTATTGCGTTCTCCATCATCGCTAATCGGATATCGCACTTTTTTGATTTTCAGGGGCCGAGTATCACCAACGATACTGCTTGCGCCTCCTCGATGACGTCGGTTTACGAGGCGGTGCGCGCGCTGCAATCGGGCGAATGCGATCAAGCCTTGGCGGGTGGCGTCAATCTGATTTGGTCGCCAAACCATTTTGTCTCTTTTTCGAAGGCCGGGATGCTGTCTGCAACGGGAGAAAGCCGTGCGTTTGACGATGGAGCCAATGGCTATGTGCGTGGCGAGGGCGGCGCGGTGCTGTTGCTCAAACCTCTCAGTCGGGCGATGGCCGACGGGGATACGATAAAAGGAATTATTCGTGGGATTGGTGTCAATCATGGCGGCCGCACCAGCTCTCTGACGGTTACAAACCCGCAGGCTCAGGCCGACCTGATTCAGTCAGTTTATCGAGCTGCTGACATCGCACCCGATAGTGTTGATTTTATCGAAGCCCACGGACCGGGCACGCCATTGGGCGATCCGATTGAAATCAGCGGACTGAAACAGGCGTTCGCAGCGCTCTATGCTGAAACCGGTGGAGACGCGAAACCGGACACCTGCGGCATTGGTTCGGTCAAGACCAACATCGGCCACTTAGAAGGCGCCGCCGGTGTTGCGGGGATCGTCAAAGTTTTGGCTGCCCTTCGCTATCAGCAATTACCCGGTAATGCTGGCTTTAAAAGCCTCAATCGGTTGATTGATTTTTCTCAGACCCCCTTTCGTATTCAAGCAGAGACGACGCCATGGTCGAAGGGTGATCGCCCCCGCCGCGCCGCGGTCAGTTCATTTGGCTTTGGTGGCAGTAACGCGCACGTCTTGTTGGAGGGGTTCGATCCCGTTCGCGCAGAACAAACAGTCTCTCTTTCGCGCCCCGTCGTGGTCCCCCTGTCGGCTCAAAATGAGGAGCGTCTTACCGCTTATGCCACCGCTCTGGTCGATTTCGTCGAGGCGGGGGAGGTGGCGGAGGCAGAGCTGCCCGATCTCGCCTATACATATCAGAGCGGACGCGAAGACATGTCGGCCCGGGTGGTCTTTGTTGCCGACGATCAGGCTGAACTGATCAACGCGTTGCAGGCCTTTTTAACGGGTGGTTCTCATTTAGGCATCTTGCGGGCGGGCGCACCTTTTAAAAATGAAGAGAACACGGTGTCTGCGGTGGCAGGACTTTGGCTGTCGGGAGAGAGCGTTGATTGGCGTGTTCTGCACCAGCCGGAGGTTTCTCTTCAACGCGTCTCTGCGCCGGGCTACCCCTTTGCCCGGGAACGGCACTGGATGGACGAGTCCCAGGGCGGTAAGGATACCGCGCCCGTTCTTCATCCGCTCTTGCATCGCAATGTTTCCGGTTTGGATGGGCTTCGCTATCAGACCATCTTGAAAGGGTCGGAGTTTTTTTGGGCCGACCATCATGTCGGGGACACGCAAATTCTGCCCGGTGTGACCTGCTTGGAAATGGCCCGGGCGGCGTTGGGTCAGGGCGCAGAGAAAACAGATCCGCTTCACAGGCTGACGTTAGAAGAGGTTGTCTGGATACGTCCCATTCAGGCGGGCGCTCAGCCGGTGAGCGTCTTCACAAGTTTGAATAGGGATGGCGACGATGCTTTTGATTTTTCCATCGCCCTGCCTGGACCGGATACAGAGACCGTGCCCCATGTTCAGGGCGTTTTGCGTATCCAGCCGGGCGACGGCCCCCAGGTCTTGGCGTTGGATGCGTTGCGCCGGACGGCACCTGAAAAGGTGGCGGTGGCCACCTGTTATGAACGCTTGCAAGCCAGTGGCGTTCGGCACGGCCCAGCGTTTCAGGCGCTCTCGAGCGTGCAGCGCGGCAACGGCGAGGTCGTGGCCCGGTTAAAATTACCCCGCCGCCTGCATCCGACCCTGACCACCATGGCGCTGCACCCGGTGATGCTGGATGCAGCCATTCAGGCCTGGGTGGCGTTGAGTGACGAAAACCCCAAAGGGGCCGCCGTGCCATTTTCCTGTCGCCGGATCGTCGTGCACGGACCTTGTGAAGCGGTGATGTGGGCACGGGTGCGTTCGACGGCGGCTGCGCGGACCGGAGCGGGCATCCAACACTTAGATATCGAATTGTGTGACAAGGACGGCAATGTCCGGGTGAGCTTCCAAGACTTAGCCTTGCGGATCATGACGGCCGACGCATCCCGTTCGGAGCCATCGGTGCGCCTGTCGGAACCGTTGCCTCTGGTGTTGGCAGAACCGGCGTGGCAACAGCGGCCCTTCCCACAAGGCCTTCAGCATGAGGCCAGGCAAACGACCCTTATATCGGCGGGCTTGGGGGAACGCTTGGAACAGGCTGTCGTCGCACGTCTGTCTTGCCCGCTTGTTCACTTTCCGGACACAACATCGTTGGATGAGCCCTCCGTCGTTGGCGCCTGGTTTACCGACCTGCACCGGCGCCTTGCCGGATTGATGGCGGAGCGCCCCAAAGCTTTCCAACGGGTTTTGGTGCTGGTGCCAGAGGCCCTGTCGGCGTGCTGCAGCGAACCGCTGGCCGCATTGTTGAGAACGGCGGCTTTGGAACATCCAAAAATTGGTGGCGCGGTCATCACCGTTGCCGATGGATTGGACGCAACCCAGTTGGCGCAGATGGTTGACGCGGAATCTCACAATCGTGAGGGCTTTAGCCAAGTTCGCTATGATCGGGACGCAACCCGCTGGGTTTTGAAACCCCATCCGGTCTCTCTCGCGGCGGGGGGCGAACTATCCAATGCTTTGACGCTTTTGGCCGACGCCGCCTATTGGATAACCGGGGGAAGCGGCGGTCTGGGTCTGCTGTTTGCGGATTGGCTGTTGACCCAGGGTGCACGACATATCGTCTTGAGTGGTCGCAGCCCTGCCCCAAATGCTCAGGGACGGGAAGCGATTGCTGCGCTCGTTGGCCGGGGCGCGATTGTTCATTATCGCGAATGTGATGTCGCCGATGCGGACTCGGTCAAACGCAGCCTCACCTGGATCGCCGATGAGGTCGGATCGTTGAAGGGGATTATCCACGGGGCGGGCCTTTTGCAAGACGGCTATATCCTCAGCCAGCCTGACACAGACATTGCCGATGTGTTCGCGCCCAAGGTGGCGGGCAGCTTTAATCTGGACGCCGCGACCGCTGAGATAGAGCTCGATTTTTTTGTGCTCTGTTCTTCGATAGCGGCTTCGTTCGGCAATCCCGGACAAGCGGTCTATGCCGGGGCCAATGCTTATCTGGACGCCTTTGCGGAACAACGCCGTCGGCGGGTACAGCAGGGGGAACGTCATGGTCGGACCGTTTCCATCGCTTGGCCGTTGTGGGCGCAAGGGGGGATGAGCGTCGATGCCTCGACCCTCGAAGCTCTTGAGCAGCGTTGGGGCACGACACCACTGCCAACAGCCGTGGGGCTTGCGGCGATGGAGCAGATCGTGACGCTTGGTGAGGGCAGCGGCTATACGGTTCTGTACGGAGATGAGCCCCGCATCCACGCATTTTTGAGCGCCTATGGTGAAGTCGAAAATATTGCTGCCGCCGCTGCCGATGGCACCGGGGATTATGACGATGGGGCTTTGCGCAAAGTGGCGGTGACCTATCTGCGTGAGGTGCTGGCTGACGTCCTGCAGATGGAGTCCGAAGGAATCCGGGTCAATCAGAAGCTAGAAGCATACGGTCTCGATTCCATTTCCATCGTCGAGACAACCAACCGACTGGAGAAGCGGTTCGGCCCGCTCTCCAAAACTCTGTTTTTCGAGTATGTGGATTTAAATGGCATCGCCGGGCACCTGCTGGAAGAGCATAAGCAAACTCTCGCCAAAATTTTGAACGAGGAAGAGGACGGAGAGCTTCCGCCCGCCTCAGTGGAGCGGGCGTTGCCAACTCGGTCCGCATCGCTGGCTAAAGTGGTGCAGAATACGGGACATGGTGATGGTCAGGAGAGCGGTTCGGATTCCGCTACGCTCAAGCAGGATTCATTACACGACATCGCCATTGTCGGCCTGTCGTTACGGGTTGCCAAGGCGGCGGATCAGGACGCGTTTTGGAAAATGTTGTCTGAGGGGATAGATGGTTTTGAGCCCTATCCACAGGCTCGTTGGAATCATAGCGCCTTACTGCACCCGGAACGGGACGTGTTGGGCAAGACGGTGGTGCGCACCGGTGCTTTCTTGGACGATGTCGATAAATTTGATCCCCGTTATTTTCAAATTTCTCAGGCTGAAGCCGAGCTGATGTCTCCGGAGGTTCGACTGTTTTTGGAGTCCTCCGTCGAAGCGTTTGAGGATGCCGGCTATTCCCGCGAGCAGATGCAGGCCCGGTATGGTGGGGAGGTGGCGGTCATCGTCGGCTCCATGAGCAATGAGTATGACCTATACGGTTTTCAGAACATGTTGGTGCGCGGCGCCAAAGCCAGTGGCAGCTATACCGGAACCGTCCCCAACATGGTTTCTTATTATTATGGCTTCACCGGCCCCTCTTACTTTTTGGACACCATGTGTTCGGCGGCTTCTGTCTGCGTTCACGAAGCCGTACATATGCTGCGCGCCGGACGCTGCAAAATGGCTCTGGCTGGTGGCGTTAATCTGCTTGTGCATCCGCAGAAATTGATTGCCACCTCGCAGGAGCATTTCACCAGCAAGACCGCCGACGTTATCCGCGGTTATGGCGTTGGAGCCGACGGCACCATTCTTGGTGAAGGGGTCGGGGCCTTTGTGCTGAAACCCCTGATTGACGCTCAGCAAGACGGCGATCACATCTACGGTGTCATCACCGGCAGCGGCACCAGTAACGCCGGAATTCGAAATGGCTTTACCGTTCCCAATCCCAAGCAGCAGGCGGTGGCCATCGAACGGGCTTTGGCGGATGCTGATATTCCCGCGTCCGCTATCGATTACGTCGAAGGTCACGGTTCCGGCACCGCCCTGGGCGACCCCATCGAAGTGAAGGCGTTGACCCAGGTCTTTCGCCAAGATACCGACCAAGATAGCGATAAGGTGCAGTGGTGCCCCATTGGCACGGTTAAAGGCAATGTCGCTCATCTGCTGGGGGCATCGGGATTGGCCGGTATGGCCAAGGTGTTGATGCAGTTGCGCCACGGTGAGTTGGCGCCCTCTCTCCATGCCGAGACCCTCAATCCAGATATACCGTTCGACAGCAGCCCTTTTTATGTCCAGCGCAAGCGTGAGCCCTGGGCCCGTAGATTTGACCCGGACGGGCGGGCGTTGCCACACCGCGCCGGGGTGACCTCCATCGGTGCGGGAGGGATGAATTCTCACATCATCATTGAGGAATACCGAGACAGCCCGCAGCGTCCAGAACACGTGGACGGCGCACCGGAAATCTTGGTTTTTTCGGCCATGAACGAGGGGCGTTTGGTCCAGGTGATCGAACGTTTTGAGACCTTTTTGAAAACCGGGTCAGGTCACGATCTGGACGATGTTGCCTACACGCTTCAAGTGGGTAAAAACGAGCTGACCTGCCGACTGGCGCTGGTCGTAGCGGATGTCGGTGAGGCCTTGACCCGGTTGGCCGCCTTTGTCGCGGCACCATCTGCGGGGGACGGTGTCTATTATACCCGCTCCATTTTAGATCAAGACCCACCGGACAGCGCAGACCATCTGCCCGGTTGGCTGGACGAACGCAATTTGCACGCCATCGCAGAGGTCTGGAGCCAAGGCGCAGACGTTACTTGGGATCAATTGCAGCGGGGCCGGGTCGCGCGCCGCGTATCCCTGCCAGCTTACCCGTTCGAACGGGTGCGGTGTTGGTATACGGATGAGCCGGACGTGCCGTCGGTGATCAACCCGTTGGGATCAAAATTAAAGCTGCATCCGTTTGTCGGTCGCAACGTTTCGGATCTTTGTGGGGTGAAATACACCACGGCGATCCATGCGGGCGAGCTGTTGGATTATCTCTGCACCAAAGATCGGGAACAGATGTTGTCGCCCCTGGTTGCCGTGGAGACGGCGGCCGCGCTGGCGAAGATTGCCGGTGTCAGTGAAGGCATCAGTGAAAACGTGTCCCTCCACAATCTGGCGGTGAACGGGGCGGTGGCATGGTCGGCGGTGAAAACGTTAAATGGTCATGTTGAACCGGATGAGGGGCGCGGCGTCCGGGTGGTGTTGGAAACGGTGAACGGTTCTGGTGAGGTGTGGAACTGGGCCACAGTGGAACTGCATGCCGAAACCGTAGTGCCCGCGTCCCCCATCGATCTGCAAAAGCTTCGGGGTGGTGCAACGCAACGGTTGGGCCATGGCGAATTTTATGAGCTCCTCGCGGGCCAAGGTTACGGTTTTGGTCCCTATATGGAAACGGTTGAGCAAGCCTACCGGTTGGCCGATGGCGGCATGCTGTGCACCCTGCGCCAAGATGCGCCGCAGCAAGATTTCTTCAAGAATAATCTGCAGCTTTCCGCCCCGGCTCTGGCTGCGGCTTATCAATTGTTGGCGTGGGCGGATCCATGCTGGTCGGACGATTTCCCGTGGTCCCTGGATGAGGCCGGTTTTTCCAAAGCCGACGTAAGCGATGTTATGGTGATCCCTGACGGTTCGGGACAGTTTTCAATAACGTTCATCGCCAGTGACGGTAGGCCAGCAAGTCACTGGACCGGGGTGGCCCGCCAATCGCGGTCGATCTCTGCCCCCGCCGCAGCTCCGGCCCCCATCCCCGTCCAGGCTCATCAGGCCGTAACGCGTGACGCATTGGCGGCCACAGCTACGGATCAGTCTTCGGGCGTGATCGCCGAGTTGCGCCGGGTGGCGGCTGAAATTTTGAAATTTGCGCCCGAAGATATCGGTTTGCGAGATCTATTCCATGATTTGGGGTTCGATTCCATCACGCTCACCAGGTACGCCCATGACCTGAGTGCATCATTCAATATCGAGCTGTCACCGGCACTTTTTTATGAGTGCGAACATATTCAGGCGTTGAGTGTCCACCTGATCGGCAAGCACGCACATCTCCCCCAGACGGTGGACAACATAAAGCCTGTGCCTCCGACGAAGGCGCGTGTTGAAGCGCCGTTTAAGGAAACGATTTCGGGGGATGATGTTGCCATCATCGGTATGGCCGGTCGCTTTCCGGGCTGCGACGATATTGAGACGTTTATCGATAACCTGCTCGATGGTCGGGACCTGATCGGTGATCTGCCTTTGGCGCGTTATGGGGATGCCTATCGGCAGCGGGTCGAGGCCTCCCCGGTTGTTAAACGCGGCGGGTTCCTCACCGACATCGACCGTTTCGATGCCGCCTACTTTAAAATATCGCCGGTTGAGGCCGAGCGGCTGGACCCCCAGCAACGGCTGATGTTGGAGACGGTCCGCCATGCTCTGGACCATGCCGGTTACCGGGCGGACGAGTTGCCGAGCCAGACCGGGGTCTATGTCGGTGTCAGCGCCTTGGACTACGCCGATCTGCTTCGGGCTGAGGGGATATCTCGTGACGGTTATGTGGCCACCGGCAACTCATTGGCCATGGTGGCCAATCGGATATCTCACGTCTTGAACCTACACGGGCCAAGCTTGGCGCTGGATACCGCGTGCTCCAGCTCGCTTGTCGCCCTGTTGCGGGCGGTGGACGCGGTTCGAAGCGGAACTGTTGACGCCGCAGTGGTCGGCGGGGTCAATCTTTGTCTCTCGATGGATGGATTTGAAGGTCCTCATGACGCCGGTATGTTAAGCCCGGAGGGACGCTGCAAAAGTTTCTCAGCGACGGCCGACGGCTACGTTCGCGGTGAGGGTGCGAGCGCCCTGTTGGTCAAACGGTTAAGCGATGCCGAGCGCGACGGCGATCGGATCTTCGGTGTGGTCCGAGGCGGTGCGGAGAATCACGGCGGACACGCCGGATCGCTGACGGCGCCCAGCGTCAAGGCCCAGGCCGGATTGATTCAACACGCGATGCGGGGCATTGATCCTCACTCCATTTCCTATATCGAAGCCCATGGCACCGGAACCAATTTGGGCGACCCGGTAGAGGTCAACGGACTAAAGCGGGCTTATGCGGCCATGCTGGGGGACCAAGATACCTCGGAACCCTTTATCGGTCTGGGTACGGTCAAATCCAACATCGGTCATTTGGAAGCGGCGGCCGGATTGGCCGGTGTGATCAAGGTGCTTATGGCTATGGAGCGCCAGATGGTGCCGCCCACGCTGCACTGTGGAGAGATCAACCCGCATATTGAGTTGGGGGGAAGCCCGTTCCGTCTGGTTCGTGACCGGGAAAGCTGGCCGCATCGGCAAACTGAGCGGGGCATCGACCAACCCCGGCGGGCTGCGGTGAGCAGCTTTGGCTTTGGTGGCGCCAACGCCCATGTCGTTCTCGAGGCCTATTCGGCCAAGGTACCGCCCCGGCGAAATCCGCTACCGCCATACGCCTTTGCGTCGACCCGTTTTTGGGTGCCGAGGCAGAGGGATGAAGACGTAAGGCCATCTGACGGCAAAACCGGGACAGTAACGTTGGTTCCCCTTTGGGAGGCCTCACCTCTTCTCGATGGCCATGGTGCTCCGTTCGATCGGCGGATTGTCGTCGGGTGTGAGATCGCTGTCGCGGCGGGCCATGGTGCGGAGCTTTATCCCATTGAGTTGAATAGCGGGGATATGGCGCAGCGATATGCGGCGTTGGGGACACATATTCTGAACGTGTTGCGCGATCGCCTATCAACGTTCAATGGCGGCACGGTCAGGGTTCAGCTTGTCGTTCCCGTGTCGGATGAGCGCGCGCTGTATGCCGGGCTTGGGGCGATGTTGGATAGTGCTCATGAAGAAAACCCCGCCATTTCGGCACAGGTGGTCATGGTGCCCGACACGCTTTCTTCTGACGACGTGGCGATGCTTTTGGCTGATGAGGCGAGGGCGACCCAAAAGCGGGTTCGGTACCGTTTCGGTCGACGAGAGGTCTTGCGTTGGATCGAACAACCCGCAAGCGTTTCCGGGCATCGCTGGCCGGATGGCGGCGTGACGCTGATTGCCGGTGGTATGGGTGGGTTGGGCCGTCATGTGGCTTTGGATATTGCCGAAACCGCGCGGGGTGCCCGATTGATCCTGACGGGACGTTCGCCGTTGAACGGAGAATGCCAAGCATTTGTGGAGCAGTTGCGTGGGTTGGGAGTACACGCCGAGTATCGCTCCGTGGATATGACCGATGGCGGTGCCATGACCGCATTGGTTCAAGACATCGTCCGCGTCCATGGGGCGTTGAATGCGGTGGTCAATTGTGCCGGATGTTTGCGAGACGCCTATATTTTCAACAAATCCGATGAGGACCTGGCGAGCGTTCTGGCCCCCAAAGTGGCCGGCACCTTGGCGCTGCAACAAGCCTGTGCCGACGTGACTTTGGATGCCTTTGTTTTGTTTTCCTCCCTAGCCGGGGTATTGGGAAATGCGGGACAAGTCGATTATGCGGCCGCCAACGGATTTATAGATGCCTTTGCCGAACGCGAAGGCGGAAACGTCATCGCCATCAACTGGCCGTTGTGGCGTGACGGCGGCATGAGCGTGGATGCACAAATCGAAGAGGGGCTTTACCGACAGATGGGCCAACGCCCACTTTCGACGGAGGCCGGATTGGCGGCGTTGCACGATGCTTTGGCCGGTGGTCGATCCCGTGTTGCGGTGGTGGGCGGTGAACGGGACCGGATCGTGGACTTTTTTGCGGATCGTTTTTTAACCGGTCACCAGCCAACGGTACAGGACTTGACGGCCAGTGACCGTCCGTCGCCTGACCAAGACCGGCTGAAAGAAGCGGTTGCGGTCGCGATGCGCGAAACGTTTGGCCGCATTGCCGGTCTCTCTCCAGATCGTATCGGGGCTAAAACCCCGTTGGAAACGTACGGCATTGATTCTTTGATGATCACCCGTCTCAACGCGGCGCTGGAAAAGGTTTTCGGCCCGTTGCCCAAAACCCTCTTTTTCCAGTATCGGACCTTGGCTGAGGTGGTGGCGTATCTGACCCGCGAGCAGGAGGCCGGATGTCGAAGTTGGGTCGGCTTAACGCAGAGCCAGCCACTATCCTCTCCGACCGTGAGCAGGTCGCCGAACGAACCAGTTACGTCTGCTGTTTCTTCTCCCCCTCAAACGGGATCGAGCACGGCTGTGGAACCCATTGCGGTGATCGGCATCAGCGGCCGTTATCCCGGTGCCGATGATCTGTCCGCGTTTTGGCAGGCGTTACGTTCGGGCCGCAATATGATCGGCGAAATTCCTGAGGAACGTTGGCCCCTGGACGGGTTTTTCCACGCTGATGCCGACGAAGCGGTTGAGCAAGGGATGAGCTACGCCAAATGGGGCGGGTTCCTTGATGGATTTGCCGAGTTTGATCCGCTGTTCTTTAAAATCTCTCCGCGCGACGCTGCGGCCATGGACCCCCAGGAACGGCTCTTTTTGATGAGCGCCTGGGCGGCGTGTGAAGAGGCGGGTTACAGCCGAAGCCGTTTAAAAGCGGTGACCGGCGGCGAGGTCGGGGTTTTTGTCGGGGTGACCAAAACGGGCTTTGCCCTGCATGGTCCGTTTAAGGGCGAGGGGGGGGCGAGAATCCGCCCCATGACCTCGTTCGCCGGGATGGCCAATCGGGTCTCCCACGCCCTGGACACGTGCGGTCCCAGCCTATCGGTGGACACCATGTGCTCCTCTTCGTTGACGGCGATTCATGAAGCATGCCTCTATCTGCGCTCAACCCCTGACGCCATGGCCCTGGCCGGCGGGGTCAACCTCTACCTGCATCCGTCCACCTATATTGATTTGAGCGCATCGCGGATGCTCAGCGCCGAAGGACAATGCAAAAGCTTTGGCGCGGGCGCAGATGGTTTCGTGCCGGGGGAAGGGGTCGGCTGCGTTGTTCTCAAACCGCTGTCGCGGGCGCTGGCCGATAACGACCGAATTCATGCCGTCATTCGGGGCAGTGCAGTCAATCATGGCGGACACAGTCATGGCTACACGGTTCCCAGCCCGGCTTCTCAGCGCGAGGTAATTCGAACAGCACTTTCTCAAGCCGGAGTCGATGCCGCCAAGATCAGCTATGTCGAGGCCCACGGCACCGGTACCGAACTGGGCGACCCCATCGAGGTCGAAGGTCTGAGCCAGGCGTTTTCAGCCGATACGCCAGAACGGGGTTTTTGTGGTCTCGGTTCGGTCAAGTCGAACATCGGCCACTTGGAAGCCGCAGCCGGTATCGCGGGTTTAACAAAAATTATTTTGCAGATGAAACACGCCACGCTGGCGCCCACTCTGCACGCGAAACCGGGCAACCCCAATATCGATTTTTCCGCCACTCCTTTCGTGGTGCAGCAGGCGGCCGCGCCCTGGCAGGTGGACGGAACCCGATATGCGGGGCTCTCTTCGTTTGGGGCGGGCGGGACCAACGCCCACATGATCGTTTCGGATTGGCCGGACGCCGGGGAGACGATGACGCCGGAAATGAGCGGTGCCGATGACGGTGGGCTCCAGGCCATTGTTCTTTCCGCAGACAGTCCGGAGCCCTTGCGAGAGCAGGCGCAACGTCTGTTGGCCTTTTTAGCGGCTGGCGGCACGGACCGTCCCGCCAGTGTGGGTTCTGCCGAACAGGCCGTGGCTCTTGTCGAAAAGTTGGCGGCGCTGTTGTCGGTGAGACCTGAAGACATCGACCCAGAAGAGTCGTTTGACGCTTTGGGTCTGGAACCCCATCACATCGTTGCTCTGGAGCGCTGGCTGACGGAACGCTCCGATGGGTCGGATTGCCCCGTTTGTTCCCTTGACCGCGATTGTACCCCGAACCGGTTGTTGGCCGAGCTTTCTCCGCCAACCCCTGTGGCCGGACCGTCCGACACGATCAATCTGGCCGATCTGGCCTTTACCCTTCAAGTTGGTCGGGACGGGATGGGGTGGCGGTTGGGACTGGCTGTCGACTCGCTCCCGTCGTTAATCGACGGGTTGGGGCATTGGCTCCGTGAGGGCAACGCGGACTTCCCTGGCCTGCATGTGGGGCAGGGTGGCGCCCAGAGAGAGGCGGTCGCCGAACTGTTCGACGAGGATATGGTCGACGAGGGCATCGAAAGATGGTGGCGCCAAGGTCGCATGGAGGCGATCGTCAAGCTTTGGGTTGGCAGTGTCGATGTGGATTGGGATGCGCTACCGAGAAGCAGGCCATCGCGCACACTTTCTTTGCCCACCTATCCCTTCATGCGTCATCGTTTCTGGCTGCCGACCGGACAGGCCCGTGACCCCCTTGCTGCCGTGACGGCACAGTTGGCCAAGCCCGACGGTTCTTCATCATTGCAAGAAAGCAACCAAACCCTGGAACGACACCTCGCGTCTGTTTTGAACGCGGTGCTCGCACAACAAGCGGATGGCGTGATTGCTCCCGGTCTTAAGCGCTGGCATGAAGCCGTGTTCGCCCTGCTGAAAGCGTATGGCGCACCCCGTAAAAACGTGGATGAGGCCTGGGCCGATTGGCAAGCATATGGGGGCCTGGGGGAAAATCGAGCTCAATTCTTATTGGCGACAACGGCGTTGCGGGCGCTGCCGGAAATTCTGGCCGGACGGGTACAAGCGACCGACGTTTTGTTCCCCGATGGTTCTTTGAAATTGGTCGAAGCGGTTTACAAGGATAACCCGGTTGCGTCCCGTTTCAGCCAGACCTTGGCCCAGGCGGTAAAAGGTTACGTTCACGCCCGGTCTCAGTCAGAGCCGGGGATTAAAGTGAGAATTCTTGAGATTGGCGCCGGAACCGGCGGCACCAGCGAGCCGGTTTTCGCAGCACTCCAGGGCGATGCTGACGCCATTGGTGAGTATTGTTATAGCGATGTATCCCGATCATTTCTGATTCACGCCCAGCGCCATTACACAGGACAGATTCCCAATCTGACCACGGCCCTGTTTGATGTCGAACGCCCCCTGACAGAACAGTCGGTTCAAAAGGGAAGCTATGATCTTGTCATCGCCGCCAACGTGCTTCACGCCACGGCGGACATTGAACGGACGCTGGCGACGGTCCGCGAGACCTTGGCACCCGGTGGCTTGCTTCTGCTCAACGAGACCAGCCAAGCAACCCTGTTTACGCATGTGACCTTCGGACTGTTGAAAGGCTGGTGGCGGTTCACCGATGCCCAGCGGCGTATACCCGGTACACCGTCACTGACCGTGGGCCATTGGCAGCAGGCCGTGGAAGCGGTGGGGCTTGAGTGGGTCGCCGGTACGTCTGCGGCCGAAGCGGCCTTGGGGCAGCAAGTTCTTGCCGCACGGCGGCCAGGAACTCATCTGGGGAACCAAATGGCGGACCGCCCCTCCTCACCGGTTTTGCCCCTGCAAGAGGTCGCTGTCGATCAACCGCTTCACACATCTGAGGCCCATAAAGGGCAGGGGCTGAGGGCGCGATTGTTAGAACAGTTGGCCGGAATTTTAAACATGCCAGCCTCCGCTATCGACGTTGAACGGGCGTTTGCCGATTTCGGGCTCGATTCGATTTTGGGGGCGGAATGGGTGCATCGATTGCGCCGTGAACTGGCCATCGAGTTGGACCAGACCCGCATGTTTGACTTTGCCAATGTGCGACAACTGGAAGTCTTTCTGTGCGAAACCTATCCAGAGGCCGTTGCGGCGCTCAGCCAGGCTGAGCCAACCGCGGTCCCGTCACGTGAGGCGCTTGCGGCTGCGACGATACCAACACCGAGCATATCCTCCGCTGCGGCAAAAAAAGCCGACGGCGAGCGCGAGCCAATTGCTATCGTGGGCATGAGCGGACGATTTGCCGGTTCGGAAACGGTGGCTGATTTGTGGAGCCACCTGATGGCCGGAACGGATCTGGTTCAGCCCGTGAGCCGTTTCGATCTTTCGCCGTTTTATACCGAAGATGAGTTGTCGACCCTGGGTCGGCATGGCAGCTTTATTGATGGAGTCGATCTTTTCGATCCGGTCTTTTTTGGCATCTCAGGGGTTGAAGCAACCTATATGGACCCCCAGCAGCGGCTCTTTTTGCAAGAGGCATACAAGACCCTGGAACATGCCGGTCACGGGGGTGAGGACATGGTCGGGCGGCGTTGCGGTGTGTTTGTCGGCTGCAGCCATGGGGACTACCAAAACCTGTTTTCCGGCAAGCCGCCGGGACAGGCGTTCTGGGGCAATACCAGTTCGTTGATTCCGGCGCGCATCGCTTACTGGCTCGATTTAAAAGGACCGGCCATCGCGGTGGACACCGCCTGCTCAAGTTCATTGGTTGCCGTTCATCTGGCCTGCCAGAGCCTTTGGAGTGGTGAGTCCGAAATGGCGCTGGCGGGGGGCGTTTTCGTTCAAAGCGGTTCACGTTTTTTCCTCTCTGCCAATCAAGCGCAGATGCTTTCACCCAGTGGACGATGTGCCTCGTTCGGCGCCGGGGCTGACGGAATCGTTCCCGGAGAGGCGGTGGCTGCTGTGTTGTTGCGTCCCCTTTCTGAAGCCCTGGCCGACGGGGACACCGTTCATGGTGTCATCATTGGCAGCGGGACCAATCAGGATGGTGCCTCCAACGGCATTACCGCTCCCAGCGCGCGTTCCCAGGAACAGTTGATCCATCAGGTCCATGACACGTTTGGGATCGACCCCGCCAGTATCGGAATGATCGAAGCCCACGGCACCGGCACACCCCTGGGCGACCCCATTGAATACGCAGCGTTGAATAGGGTTTTCCAATCGGAGACAAGATCAGGACCGGCCTGTTTCTTGGGCTCGATCAAATCGAATATCGGCCACGCCACGACCGCATCGGGGATATCTGGGTTGATCAAGGTGCTGTTGAGTCTGCACCATCGCCAAGTGCCGCCAACGTTGCATTTTGCCGGTGGCAATCCGGCCATTCCCTTTGCGGAGGATCTTTTTTGCATCAACACCGAACCGATGTCATGGGATGCACCCAAAGGCGAGCGGCGTCGCGCTGGAATCAACTCATTTGGCTTTAGCGGCACCAACGCCCACCTGGTTGTGGAAGAAGCGCCGGAACCGGTTGCGACGATGACGCAGAGCGGACCGTTTTTGTTTGTTCTGTCGGCCCGTTCCTCTGATCCGTTGCGCCAACAAGCGCAACAGCTGCTAGATCACTTGGAAGCTCACCCCGATGTGGGCGGCGAAGACCTCTCCTTTACCCTTTTGATGGGCCGGCGTCATTTTCACCATCGGTTGGCGGTGGTGGACAACGACGTGGCCGCGTTGGCCGATCGGTTGCGCGCTTGGTTGGCAGACGAGTCTGACGGGGACGTCGAGGTGCGGGAAATTGAAGCCCAAGATCATCGTGAGGATGTTGAAAAGAGCCAGACCGGGACGATGTTGCTGAATCGTTTGGCGACGAACGAGCGTGGAGATCAAAAGGCAAGAGAACAAGACTTACAGGCATTGGCAGGGCTTTATCTGGCCGGAATCGGTCTTTCATTTGAACAGCTTTTTTCCACCGGATGTCGCCGCCTGCCTTTGCCGACCTATCCGTTTGCCCGCAATCGCTACTGGGTTGAGGCGTCTCACGTCGTCCCAATAGTCGCTGAGGCGAAAGTCAGTTCTGGAAAAATTAGGCTTCGTGATCCGCGGGCAGAGGACGGCCCCCGCGTTCCGCTGACGTTGCCTCGGATCAGCTTGGCACCTTTGGGCGGCATGCAGACAGAAAATGCTGCTGTACCCCCGACGCTCAGGCGTCTTCCAGACGGCCCCGACGGGGTCTGCATACTGGAGTTATTGGAGCCTTTCAGTCACCGTAGTGGAAGGGACTTGCGCCAAGCATTGGCGGATGGCGAAGCGGATAATGCGTGTCGCGCCGTACTGATTTTCGGCTCGACCGGATGGCAGGGTGGCGAAGCCAATTGCATAGATGCGCAGATCACGCGCGCGGCGTGGGCATGTCGTCTGCCGGTGGTCGCCGCGCTCGAAACTTCAGCGACGGGTCCCGGCGTAGCATTGGCCCTGATGGCTGATTTTGTGGTCCTGGCCGAGGACGCTGTTGTCGGTGTCGGTGTCAATGGTGGTGGGGGCAAACCGGATGCCGACGCATTGGAGATCTATAGCCGTCGCTTGGGTCGAGCCCGCGCCGAGGATGTGTTCGGCTCAGGTAAACCTATCAAAGTCAGTGAACTGAAAGCGCAACACAGCGGTGTTCAGTTTGCGGCGGCAGGGCGGGTCTATGAGGCTGCCCTGGATATGGCTCGTCAGCTTGCGCAAGCCCCGCGCGAGGCGGCGGAACTCTTGAAGCGTCATATGCGCCACGAACTGTCCGTTTTCACATTCGACGATGGTGGAGACACAAAGGCGTTCGCGGCACCGGACAAGCTCCGCACCGATTGGCCGTCGGTGGACACAGCCCAGAGGATCCAACTGGATACGTCGGTGATGACGCTGGACCTGTTCGACGATGGTGTCGTGGTGCTGCAGATGGTCGAAAAAACCGGGCACAACACGTTTACCCCAGCCTTCATGGATGGAATTGATGAGGCCTTTGCCGCCATTGCCGCCGAGCCGCAGGCCAAGGTGGTGGTTCTGACCGGTTACGACGGATATTTTGCCTGTGGCGGCACCGCGGATGGTTTGAAGCAGCTCCAGGCCGGCGCCACTCGATTTACCGACCGAAAAATATATAGCCTGCCTTTGGCGTGTGAGCTGCCCGTGATTGCCGCCATGCAAGGCCACGGCATTGGCGCAGGTTGGTCCCTGGGGATGTTTTGTGATCAGGCCTTGTTCGCCGCCGAAGGGGTCTATCACAGCAACTACATGTGGTACGGATTTACCCCCGGCGCCGGTGCAACCTTGATTTTCCCCTACCGACTGGGCGATGACTTAGGCCGCGAGGCGCTGTTTACGGCGCGGGAATATCGGGGTAACGATCTGGCCGGGCGTGGGCCGGGGGTGACGGTGTTGCCCGCAGTTGAGGTTTTGCCGCGTGCGTTGGCCATGGCCCACAGTTTGGCGCTGCAAACAAGGGCGCAATTGCTGTCCAGTAAAGCCGAAGCGGTTAAACCGGTCGCGTCCCGCCTGGATGATGTCTTGGGCCGCGAGTTGGCGATGCATGCGAAAACGTTTGTAGGAAACGAACGGGTACGAACCCGCATTGGCGAAAAATTTGGAGGTGAACAGCCCAAGCCGTCACCCCAACAAACGCCAAGTCCGGGGATCGAGATAGACGTTCGTGGTCAATTGATCGCGACGTTGGCGGAAGACCTGATGATCGATCCGGTTGAAATCCGTGATGAAGCGGGTTTCCTTGATTTGGGGTTGGATTCCATTTTGGCAGTGACCTGGATCCGGCGTCTCAACGGCGTGTTTGGCACCGCGTTGCCGGCAACGGTCATTTACGCTCACCCAACGGTGGGGGCTTTGGTGTCTCATGTTGCTGATCAATTGCCAGGTGCAGGAAACGTGGAGAGGCCGGTGGCCCCTGTTGCGTGTGTCTCTATGCCCGAACCGGTTGCTGTAGAACCGCCCCCCCCTCATGCGGACGTTCGGGACCAACTGATTGCGACGCTGGCTGAGGACTTAATGATCGATCCGGTGGAAATCCGTGACGACGCTGGGTTCCTCGATTTGGGGTTGGATTCCATTTTGGCGGTGACCTGGATCCGGCGTCTCAATACCGTGTTTGGGACCGCGTTGCCGGCAACGGTCATCTATGCCCATCCAACGGTGGGAGCACTGATTTCTCATGTGGCTGAGCTGCTGCCGGACGCAGAACAAACGCCAACAGTGGAGCGTTCCGTTCCCATCGCGAAAACCGTTTCGCCGGCGGTCGAAGAGGCGCCAAAGGTTACGGTTTCGAATGAACATTCCATCAGCGGGGCCGTGGCGATTATCGGTGCGTCGGGGGCATTTCCCAAGGCGAACGACCTAGAAGCCTTTTGGCAAAATATTCGCGACGGCCGCGATTGCATCGAGGAGGTGCCTGCTGATCGTTGGGACGTAGAGCGTTTTTACCACCCTGACCCGAACCATCCGGATACCACCTACTGCAAATGGATGGGGCGCATCGAACAGGCCGATTGCTTTGATCCTCAATTTTTCAACATCACGCCCCGTGAGGCAGAGTTGATGGATCCGCAGCAACGGCTCTTTCTTCAGCACGCCTGGCACGCCGTAGAAGACGCCGCCTATGATCCCTTTGCCCTTTCCGGCGGACACTGCGGCGTTTATATGGCCTCAGGCCCGAGCGGTTACGCGGATCTGAGCGATGAGCAGAATGCCTACACCCTGTCTGGAAACTCGGGATCAATTTTGGCGGCGCGGATCTCTTATTTCCTCGACCTTCACGGTCCCAGCCTGTCCATTGATACGGCCTGTTCCAGCTCTTTGGTCGCCATCGCCGAGGCATGTGACGCCCTGTTAGCCGATCGCTGCGATATGGCTTTGGCGGGCGGCGTCAGTCTGTTGATCGGGCCGAAGATGTTTATCGATACCAGCAAGGTCAGCATGCTCTCCAAATCGGGGCGCTGCTATACCTTCGACCAACGGGCCGACGGTTTTGTGCCGGGCGAAGGCGTTGGCGTGGTGGTGTTGAAACGCTTGGATGCAGCGCAACGCGACGGAGATCCAATTCGGGCGGTGATCCGGGGTTGGGGGGTGAACCAAGACGGGCGCACCAACGGTATTACGGCCCCCAATCCACGGGCACAGACTGATCTGATGCGAGATATCTACCGTCGCTTTGACATTGATCCGGCCAGCATTGATCTGGTGGAATGCCACGGTACCGGCACCCCGCTGGGCGACCCCATAGAAATCGAAGGTTTGACCGACGCTTTTGCAAACTCACAACAGCGAACATCAGACTGTGTCCTTGGTTCGGTCAAGAGTAATGTCGGCCATCTTCTGGCGGCGGCTGGCGTGGCGGGAGCCCTGAAGGCAGTGTTGGCGCTAGAGGAAGGTCAACAACCACCTGCGGTTCATTTCAATCAGTGCAACGAAAACATCAACTTAGAAGAAACCCCGTTTACGGTTAACACGTCTCTGCAAAACTGGCCGCAACCTGATAAGGGACAGCGACGGGCGGCGGTGAGCGCGTTTGGCTTTAGCGGCACCAACGCGCATCTGGTTCTGGAGGCCGTGGGAAAAGCGCCGGATGCAGCTTCTTCCACAGGTCCTTGGTTGTTTACCCTGTCGGCCCGCACAGCGGATCAATTGCAGGCCTACGCGGTGCGAATGGAACGTTTTGTTGCCGAGCGGGCGGATTTGGATTTGGCCGGGCTGGCCCATACGTTGCAGACCGGGCGGAGCGACTTTTCTCAACGATTGGCCTTCGTTTTTGAGAACCGCCCGGGCTTGCTGAAAGCCCTGGCATCGGTGACGGCAGGTCGGCGGGATGGCAATGTCCACCTTTCGCAGCCCGATGCCGCCACGCCATCTGTGCAGGACGCGGATGAGGATATGGACCTTTTGACGGCAAAATGGTTGGGCTCAGGTCAGCGCGATAAACTCGACAAACTGGCGGCGTTGTGGGTGAAGGGGATTGCGGTGAATTGGTCACATGCACAGCCTGCCACACGACTGCGCATTCCCGGTTATCCGTTTGCTGAAGAACGCTATTGGCTAACGCCAAGTCTGCCAAAGCAAGAGCAAAGGGATTTGAGAAATGACCAGCGACCTCTCGTTCTGAATGGCGAGAAAAAGCAGGGACTGTTGGCGCGCCAATCGTTTGAGGTGCCAAAAAACAGTGCCTCTCTGGGGGGAGATGGCAACGGTGGGGACAGGCAGTTGACGGGGTTGTTTTTGCCCGAAATGGCCCGTGCCGCTGTGGAACGTCTGAGCGGTCAACCGGTGCGTGGATTGGCGCACCTCATGTGGGGCGCGCCCATCCGTTTGAACGGCAAGGGGCGCAGTTTAGATATCCTCATTTCCTCGGATGCGGAGGGACTTCTTTATCGGGTCGCCTCAGACGGCGATGAGGTCAGTCCATACCATTTGGGTGAGGTGCTGAGCGCAGCCGAGGTTGAGAAATCATTCCGCCCGGATGATCTCGCGCTGGATCGCTTAGGCATAGGCGAGACGATCGAACATGACTTTGCGATCCCTTCCGGCTCTTCTCTTTATGTGATGGATGTCCGCCAAGACAGTGCAGAACTTTCAGTCCGAATACGGCGGACTGATGGGAACGGCGGCTCGGGAAAAGCTGGTCTGTTTGATGCAGATTATTTAGAAGTGGCGCGGTTGCTGACAGATTTTTGGCAATTTAAGGGCCGAAAAGCGAAAAACGAAAACACGGCGCTGGCGCCATTGGCGATCAAGAGTCTGGTCGCATATGGCCCATTGGCTGATGTTGATTGGTTGCGAATTTGGAACCGTGCGGATGTTGATGAGCAACAATCGACAGTGGTTGCATTTTATGGCGCGGATGGAACCGTCCGTCTGGTGCTGGACGATATACGGTTGGTGCAACCGGATCGGTGTGACACCATCCATTTGAATACGGAGTACACGCAATGAATAAAGCATCAGGGAAGATAGCGATCATCGGGGGTGGTCCGACAGGAATAGGTGTTGGACGTGAGCTGATCGAAGCTGGGTTCGAAATTGATTTGTATGAGGCAGAATCCGACTTTGGCGGGGTCTGGAACGCTGATGCCTCGTGCGGGCGAACCTATCGCTCCTTGCATCTGATTTCGCCTAAGTTCAATACCCAGGTGCCTGACTTTCCCATGCCCGATGACTATCCGGTCTATCCGAGCCACAAGCAGATGCTGGCCTATATTCGCTCGTATGCGAAGGCTTATGGTCTTTATGATCGGGCTATTTTCAACGCCCCCATCAAGAGCCTGACACCCGAGGGGGAGCAATGGCGACTGGTGACGGAAAGTGGTCAGGAAACGCTTTATCCTCTGGTGGTCGTTTGTACCGGTTTGCAGCGGGTTCCCCGCTATGGCGAGTACCCCGGCGTTTTTTCCGGGCAAGTGCTCCATGCGTGTGACTATAAATCCGCCCAACAACTGATGGATCAGCGTGTGCTGGTCATCGGCGGCGGCAATTCCGGTTGTGACATCGCCGCCGACCTCGTGCACAGCGCCAGTGAGGTTTTTCACAGCACCCGGCGGGGATACTATTATCAGCCGAAATTCATCGACGGCAAGCCAACGCCGCAATGGCTGATGGAACTCGGCAATAAATTCGACACCAAGGAAGAGACGCTCGCTTACGTTGAGGAGGTCTTTCGTCTCGCTGGTTTTGACGGCGAGGACTATGGCTTGCCACACCCGGACTATCCTCTAGATGGCGCCCATCCGGTGATGAACTCTCAGGTCCTTTATTATGTTGGCCACGGAAACATCGTTCCCAAGGGCGACGTTGCTTCATTTGATGGAAATCGGGTGCGGTTTGTCGATCACTCAGAGGTGGAAGTCGATGTGGTGCTCCACGCCACCGGCTACAAACGAGACTTCCCCTTTCTCGACGATGGTCTTTTGGAGTGGAAAAAGGGCATTCCGGACCTCTTTCTTCACGCGGCTCCGCGCAATCACGACAATCTCCTGTTTATGGGCTTTATCAATACGGCCGCAGGGTTGGGTGATGGATTAAAAACCCAAGGGCTGTTCGTGCGTAACTATGCTCGGGCTTTGTTTGAACAATTGCCGGGTCTGAAGCACTTTTTGGCCGCCAAGCAGGTCGATACACCGGACTTGGGTCAGACCTATTTTGTAGATTCCTACCGCCATCTGTGGGAAGCGGATCTGTGGAAATTACTGGCTCACTCCAGGCATTATCGGGAAATGTTGTTGGAAGGCGCGCCGGATGACGGGGAGGGCGTGGGGCCATGAGGTCACGATCATCGGGTGGTCGGAGTGGCGCTGTAGGGTCACTTCTGGAGCAGGAGATGATCCGCCGCGCTCAAAAGCGGGTTGGCGCAGGCCGTGTTTCAAACACCGCCTCTGCGGTTGATGTTGCGCCGACGCCAGCCCCGGAAAAGATCGAAGAGACGTTGGCGGCTGCGCCGGATCGACGTCTGGAAGAGGACGTTCTGCGTCTGGCTGGCGAGGCCTTACGGATACCCCAAGAGCGTCTGAACCCGACAGAAAATCTGTCCAGCTTTGGCGTCGATTCCATTGCCATTACCGAGGTGATGGTCCGCATATCGCGTTGTTTCGAAATTTCAGTGGCGCCAACCACCTTTTTTGAAGCCAAACACCTGGACGACCTTGCCGCCATTTTGCGGGCGCGTTACGGCGAGGCCATCAACGCGCACTATGCCAAATCAGAGCCGTTACCTGAGGCCAGCCCGTCTCCTGTGACCTTTGAACCGACTTCTGTGAATTCAGAGTCAACCGTACTCCCGGCCCGCGGCGTGGATCCGTCCTGGTTGCGGCGCCATCGTGCCTTGGTTATGGATAGGCCGGAAAAACAGCCGGGTCCAACCTCAAAACCCGTATCGGCCCCCGTCATAAAAGAAAGCGAAAGTCCGGTTCCCGTTGCCATCATCGCCATGGAGGGCATGTTTGCTCAGAGCCCCGACCTTGTCGCGCTGGAGGCGCACCTCGCGAACGGTGACGATTGCATCGAGGACGTACCAGCAGGTCGGTGGGATTGGCGAGACATTCAAGAAGGCGTTAAGGACAGCTCGCAGACATCGCTCAGATTTGGCGGCTTCGTCCCCGGACATGATCAGTTCGACGCCGCCTTCTTCAATCTTTCCCCACGCGAAGCGGAGCTGATGGACCCCCAGCACCGGTTGTTCATGATGTGTGTCTGGAAATTGATCGAGAAGGCTGGGTATGCGCCGGGATCCCTAGCAGGACAGAAGATGGGGATTTTTCTGGGTATCAATCTGCTGGATTATGTGGATTTGGCCAACCGCGCGGGGATTATGGACCCCCAACAGATGACCGGTTTGGGTCACGTTTTTTGCCCCAATCGGTTGTCGTTTTTGCTCGACATTCATGGCCCTAGCCAGGTGGTGGATACCGCGTGCTCCAGTTCATTGGTGGCGATCCACCGGGCGGTGATGAGTGTTCGCCACGAGGGGTGCGAGATGGCCATCGCCGGTGGCTCAAACCTGATGCTGACACCGACGCAGCATATTCTTTTTTCTAAAATCGGCATGCTGGCCCCAGACGGGCGCAGTAAGGGTTTTTCCGCTCACGCCGATGGTTATGGACGGGCCGACGGGGTTGGGGCGGTCTTGCTGAAACGGTTGGACCGGGCAGAGGCGGACGGCGACACAATCTTGGGCGTGATCACCGCATCGGTAGAGCAGCATGGCGGTCAGGGAAGTTCTCTCACGGCGCCTAATCCCAAAGCCCAGGCGGAACTGATTGTGGAGGCTCATCGTCAAGCCGATGTCGATCCGCGCAGCATCGGCTATGTCGAGTGTCATGGCACCGGCACGCCATTGGGCGATCCCATCGAGGTGCAGGGATTGAAGGCCGCTTTTGATCGACGCTATCAGGAATTGGGGATCGCTCCGCCGCAGGGGCCACATGTCGGGCTTGGAACAATCAAATCCAATATCGGCCATGCCGAAACGGCAGCCGGGGTGGCTGGATTGATTAAGGTCCTGCTTTCCATGGGGGCTGGCAAGCTCTACCAAAGCCTTCATTGCGAAGAACTCAATCCCTTGTTGGAATTGGCGGACACGCCGTTCTATTTGCTGCAGGGTGCGCGGCCCTGGTCGCAACCGGACGTCAACGGTGTCCAGATGCCAAGGCGGGCTGGGCTTAGCTCTTTCGGCGCTGGTGGCTCCAACGTTCATTTGATTGTCGAAGAGTACCGCCCATCTGCGACGACCAGCCGATCCGAACCGTCCTCCGACAAAACCATGCTGTTTCCCATTTCGGCTAAAAACGAAGCGGCTTTGAACGAAGCGGTTGCGCAGTTGCGGTCCCATGTGAAGGACGCGACATTTGCCGATTTGGCCTATACGTTACAAGTTGGCCGGGACGCCATGCGCCACCGCCTCATGTTTGTCGCCGCCGACAGCGGTGAATTGCAGCGCCAAATGGATGCTTTTCTTAAGGGCGATGAGCCCCGGGTGATGCGGGGGATCGTTGCGCGTGGACGGCACCAGAATTTGACGGCATTCAATCCAGTTGATGAGGACGCGCAGACGATTGCCCAGCGTTGGGTGGACGGAGAAACGGTCGATTGGACCCGCCTTTATCCTTCGGATGCGGGCCGCATCCGCTTGCCCTTGCCGACCTATCCGTTCCAATGCAAACGCTTTTGGTTGCCCGATGATGATTCCGATGCTCTTGCACCAATTGTGGTGCGGGCACAGCAACCAGTTGCTCGTCCGCTGACGCCTCGTGCCGATGGCGAAGAACGTTTTGTACTGACATTGAGTGGCGCTGAATTTTTCCTGGCGGACCACCGGGTCGCGGGCCAACCGGTTTTGCCGGGGGTCGCCTATTTGGAAATTGCTCGCGCCGTAGCGAAACAGTTGGGTTTCGAACAGAGCCGACTTGAGCAGGTGGTCTGGGTGAAACCGCTTTTTGTCGAACGCCCGGTTACCGTGGAAGTTTTGGTCGACCAATTGTCAAAAAAGCAGGCCCGGCTGCGTATTTATCACACCGTCGACGGGGATGGTCGTGAAGAGCATGCGCAAATGCGCATCGCCCAAGTCGAAGCCGTCCAAGCCGCCCAGGCCAATGAGAGCGCCGAATTGGATCTGGCCCGATTGCAGGCGGCGCATCATCAACGCGTTGAGGCGTCACGGGTCTACCGAATTTTCGATCAGATGGGGCTGAACTATGGACCCAGCCATCAAGCGGTGCAGTGGTTGACGACCGGACAGGACGCGAACGGCGATCCATCGGTGTTGGCCCGTCTTGCGCTGCCAACCGAAGGGCTTGGCGAGGGGGGTGTTTTTGACCTTCACCCGAGTTTGATGGATGGCGCGTTTCAGGCGGCTGTGGGGATGGCGCTGCCGGTTGACGGGTCGGATTGCGTCGGTGCGGCATTGCCATTTGCGTTGGCTTCGGTTGAGCAGCTGGGCGCGTGTGAGCGGCACATGTGGGCTTATGTTCGCACCGCTGCGGATCAAAGGTCGGGGACCCGTGTTCTCAAAACCGACATTGACCTGATCGCCGACGACGGCAGCGTGCGGGTGCGCTTGAGGGGCTTTGCCGCGCGCACGGCGATTTCAAAGCAGACCATTTCGGATGCCGCCGTTCAGACATTTGTGCCCCGTTGGCAACCGTTTGCTCTGCCAACTGGGGTGGATGAAAAATACGCTCAGCGGGTGCTCCTGCTGGCTGACGGGCTTACCGATCAACAGGCCCTTGCGGTTGAACTTGACGGTTGGAGCGTTCAGACGCTGGTCGATGACAAGGCGACGCCACTGGCCGAACGTTACCATCGCCTCGCCGAAGAATTATTGAGCGTGCTGCAAAGCTTAACCAAGGGCGGAGGGACAGCCCGGACCCTGGTTCAGCTGGTACTGCCGGAAGGGGAAGAGCAGGCCCCCTTGAGCGGGCTGATCGGCATGCTGCGCAGCGCCGGTTTTGAGTACCCTAATCTCAGCGGGCAGCTGATGACGGTTCCGTCGGGTGTCGAACCGACGGTGCTGGCGCGTAAGCTGGCCGTTGCCGCGTCGGCACCGCGCGGATCGCTGCTGCGCGTCGATCCCACGTCGGGTCAGCTTGAAGTTGAAGGCTGGACCGTGACGGCACCGGGGGACAAGCCAGCCGGTATTTTTTCCTGGCGTCAAAAGGGAATATATCTGATTACCGGTGGAAGCGGCGGCCTCGGCCGTCTGCTGACCCAGGCAATTTTGGATGCCGCCCCAGACGCGACGGTCGTGCTGGCCAGCCGTTCCCAGCCCCAGGGGGAAGGCGCGGCGTGGATGGCCCGGCAGGACCCTGAGCGCGTCCGCCATATGCGCGTCGACTTGGCCGATGCCTCGGCGGTGATGGATGTGGTCGCGACCGTGCGCCGTCAGTATCACCACCTTCACGGGGTCTTTCATGCTGCTGGCGTTTTGAACGATGCGGCGTTAGCAAACAAAAAACCGGCGGACCTCTTTAAAGTATTGTTACCGAAAGTGACGGGAACCTGTCACCTGGATCAGGCGATCGGCGACGAACCGCTGGACTTCCTTGTTCTGTTTTCTTCCATTGCCGCGACCCTGGGCAGCCCCGGTCAGAGCGACTATGCCGCCGCCAACGGGTTTTTGGATGGCTATGCGGTGATGCGTGAAATGCGCCGCAAGGCCGGTCTTTGTCAGGGCCGTACCCACGCCATAGCTTGGCCTTTCTGGCGTGATGGCGGTATGGCTATGGATGCTTCCGCCCAGACCAAAATGACCAAACAGACTGGATTGATGGCGTTGGAAAGCACAGACGGCATCGCCGCCTTGGTTCAGGCGTTAAGCGGTGACGAGCCCCGCCTTTTGGTGGCGGCTGGGCAACGCCAGCGGGTGCGGAATTTGATTGAGGGAGACGCGCGCGCGCCGGACCAGCCCGTGGGCCGCGAGGCTGAAAACACGCCAACTCCTGTGGTGGATGGCAGTACGACCACCACCCTGACCCCGAACGATGATCTTCAAACGCGTGTGTTGACGGCCTTGGAACGGATTGTCAGCGCCCAACTCAAAGTGGATCGGGAAGAACTGGACCCGGATGTTGAACTGCCCGAATACGGTTTTGATTCCATCAGCTTTACCCAGTTTGCCACGGCTTTGAATGATCAGTTTGATCTGGATATCACGCCGACGATCTTTTTTGAGTGTCCGACGCTGGCACTGCTTTCGGCGCATCTTTGCGACCACCACGCACCGGCGCTCAGCACCGTTCTGGGTGGCAGACACAAGCAAACGGTTTCACCAATCGCCGCCGACGTTGGACAGCGCCCGGCCTCGGTGAAATCTTTCGCCGCCCCCATCGCCATGTCGCGCGCGCCGGCAGATGACGCCATCGCCATCATTGGCATGAGCGGACAGTTTCCCCAGGCCCCGGATCTTGACACGTTTTGGCGAAACCTGGCGGCGGGACATGACGCGATTTCGGAAATCCCATCCGACCGATGGGACTGGCGGGATTATTGGGGTGACCCATCGACCGAGCCGGGGCGCTGTAACGTCAAATGGGGTGGCTTCTTAGACAAGATTGCGGCTTTCGATCCTGACTTTTTCGGTATCTCCCGACCGGAAGCCCGCTATATCGATCCACAACAACGCCTGTTGCTGACCCAGGTTTGGCGGTTGATGGAAGATGCGGGATATGCCCCCAGCACCCTTTCGGGCTCAGATACCGGACTTTTTATCGGCACAGGCGATTCCGGTTATGGCCGTCTGGTGATGGAGTCCGCCGATCACATCGAAGGATATGCCATGACCGGATTGGCCCCTTCCTTAGGGCCGAACCGGGTGAGTTATTTTTATAATTTGCACGGCCCCAGCGTTGCCGTCGAGACCGCGTGCTCCAGCGCGTTGGTCGCGGTGCACCGGGCTGTTGAGGCCATCCAGGCCGGGCACTGTAGCGCCGCATTTGCCGGTGGCATCAATACGCTGCTGTTGCCGGACCCTTATATTGGGTTCGCCAAGGCCGGGATGCTGTCGCCGACGGGACGTTGCCATACCTTTTCGGCCCAGGCTGACGGTTATGCCCGCGGTGAGGGCGTGGGATTGGTGTTCCTGAAACGGTTGCAAGATGCCGAGCGTGACGGCGATCGGATTTTGGCCTTGATACGCGCCAGCGGAGAAAATCACGGTGGTCGCGCCAGCTCCCTGACGGCACCAAATCCAAAGGCCCAGGCCGATCTTTTACGCACGGTCTATCGTCGGGCCGGGTTTGATCCCCGAACCGTCGGTTATATCGAGGCCCACGGCACCGGCACCCCCTTGGGCGACCCCATAGAAACTGAAGCGCTGAAAGCCGCTTTTGCCGATCTCAGCCGGGAGGCCGAAGTGCAATTTGGTGCGGCAGAGCCAATCCACTGTGGCTTGGGTTCGGTCAAATCAAACATTGGCCATCTTGAGTTGGCGGCGGGGATCGCCGGGTTGATTAAAACCGTGTTGCAGATGCACCACGCCACCTTGGTTAAATCCCTGCACTCCGACCCGCTCAACCCTTATCTCAAACTAGACGGCAGTGGCTTTGACGTGGTGGGGCAATCTCGTCCTTGGTCCCGGCAGCGGGATTCGGATGGACGGTCCCTGCCTTATCGGGCCGGGGTCAGCAGCTTCGGTTTTGGCGGCAGCAACGCCCACGTGGTGGTGGAAGAATATATCGCCCCGGTGACGGAGCCAGCACCCGAAGTCGCGAGTCCACGGACACAAATTATCATCCTTTCAGCACGGACAGAAACGCAACTGCGTGAGACGGCGATCGAGCTGCGCGACGCGGTGGCAAAATCGAACATCGCGCTGGCCGATCTGGCCTATACCCTGCAGTTTGCCCGTGACGCCATGGAACATCGCCTGGCCTTTACCAGTGCGACACGCGACGATGTCTTAACCAGCTTAGACGCGTTCTTGGAAAAAAGTGACACGGCGGAACTTCATGTTGGCCAGGTCAAGACCAACCGCGGGGCTGTCGCCGTTTTGCAAAAGGATGAAACGCTGAGCCGGGCGGTGGCGGGGTTGGCGGATCGCGGCCGCCATGATGATCTGCTGGAATTGTGGGTGCGCGGCTTCAACATCAACTGGCGTGATTTGCAGCACGGGGGGACACCGAAAAAAGTTTCCCTGCCAGGATATCCTTTTTCCACGACACCCTATTGGGGACGGGAAACGGGGATCGTGTCGCCGTCCTCAACCTCCTCAACGCCACAGCTTACGACATGTCCTCCCGCCATCAGTGAGGCCCCCGCTACCCATGAGGTGAGCCCCGAGCGCGACAGTGTAAAAAACGCTTTGGCGATGTTGCTGGTTATTGCGGCCCAGGTGTTGGAAGTGGACGCGTCAGAGTTGGATGTCGAGTCTGAGCTGGGTGATTTTGGTTTTGATTCCATCGTCATGACGACGTTTGCCAGTCGGGTTAACGAAGCTTTAGAGCTGACGCTTTCACCGGCCGATTTTTTTGAGTTTGCCACGCTCAATCGACTGGCCGCACATGTGTCCTCACTGGGATCTGCGGTCTTGGTTTGTGATGAACCTCAGCCGACGGCTCAAACCGCCGCGCCAAGAGATGAGACCAAGTTAGCTCAGGATAAGCCACGCCAGGATCAGGAAGCAGATCCGTTGGTGATCGTCGGCTACAGTTGCCATTTGCCTGGGGCTCGGGACGCCGAAGCTTTTTGGAATAACCTGCGCGAGGGCAAAGAGAGCCTGACCCGGATACCGGCGGAGCGCTGGGATTGGCGCGCCTATGACGGCGACCCGAAAACCACCGCCGACAAAACCAATGTCCATTGGGGGGGATTTATTGACGGCGTCTTTGAGTTTGATCCCCTGTTTTTCAATATCTCCCCCCGCGAAGCGTTGTTTATGGATCCCCAGCAGCGTTTGCTGATGATGCATGCCTGGAACGCCATTGAGAGTGCCGGGCACGCCCCAACCTCTCTGGCCGGCGAAAAAGTTGGTGTTTTCATCGGCACCGCGGCCAGCGGTTATCGGGACCTCATCGGTGAAAACGCCGGTGACGAGGGCTATGTGGCCACGGGTTCCGTCGCCTCGGTTGGACCCAACCGGTTAAGCTATTTTCTGGATTTTCACGGGCCAAGCGAACCGGTCGAGACCGCGTGTTCCAGTTCCCTGGTGGCGCTGCATCGGGCGATGCAATCGATACGCAACGGCGAGTGCGATATGGCCTTGGCCGGTGGCATCAACACCATCCTCACCCCGGAAGCTCATATCCATTTCGCCAAAGCCGGTATGCTTTCCCAGGATGGTCGTTGCAAAACGTTCTCCAACCAGGCTGACGGCTATGGCCGTGGGGAAGGGGTTGGCGTCCTGTTTATCAAACGTCGTTCGGCGGCTGAGCGGGATGGGGATCCGATCCGGGCGGTCATTCGCGGCAGTGGCGTCAACCACGGCGGCCGCGCCAACTCGCTGACCGCACCCAATACCGTTGCCCAGGCCGACCTGTTGCGTGGGGTGTATGAGGACGCGGGTATTGATCCGTATCATATTGGTTATGTCGAAGCCCACGGGACTGGCACCGCCTTGGGGGACCCGGTTGAAATCAACGCGTTGAAATCGGCATTCGGCCTGTCCCAGACAGAGCCATCCCAACCCGGTGACGCCGTGTGCTCGATCGGATCGGTAAAAACAAACATCGGTCATCTGGAATTGGCCGCCGGTGTCGCGGGAATTATCAAGGCGTTGTTGCAGTTGGAACACCGCACCTTGGTTCCCTCTCTGCACTGTGGCGAGATTAACCCCCATATCCATTTAGAGGGCACGCCGTTTGAAATCGTCCGCAACGCCCAGCCGTGGCAAGCGGTTCGAAATGCCGACGGGCAGGAACTGCCAAGGTTGGCCGCAATCAGCAGTTTTGGATTTGGCGGCGTCAATGCCCACGTGGTGTTGGAAGAGTATCGACCGACCCATTTGGAACAAGACGTGGAACCGCTTGCGGACAGGCCGGATGTGTTTGTTCTTTCCGGCCGGGATGCTCAACGCCTGATGGAACGGGCACAAGCGCTTTCAGAGGCCTTAGCCGTTGGTCAGGTTTCTGAGGCGGACCGCAACGATCTGTCTTACACCTTGCAAGTTGGGCGCACGCCGATGTCGTGTCGTCTGGCGGTTGTCGCAACGTCTTTAGATGAATTGCGCGATTGCTTAGAGGCGTTTCTCGCGGGCCAGGCTTGCCCCGGTCTGCTCGTCGCAGAGGGCGAGACGCATGCCTCGCCGGTGAACGCAGAGGACGATCCATCCGTTGTCGCAACGGCGTGGGTAAACGGTGCAGAAATTGACTGGTCAACGTGGCGCACGGGTCGCCGCCGCCGTCTGGTTTTGCCGGTCTACCCGTTTGCTCGGGACAACTATCGTGTGGCTCCTGAGGTCACTTCCCAACCCGAGCCCACAGCACCGCTTGACGTCCCGCTTGCCGGCTCGACGACGGTTTCGGTGGACCCCGATGCCTTTTATATGCGCGATCACCGTGTTCGTGGACAGCGCGTTCTGCCGGGCGCCATGAGCTTGGAGCTGGTTCGGGCGGCGTTTGTCGGCGCAGGGACATTGTCACCCATTGCACTGCAACGGGTTGGTTGGCGACGTCCGTTTGTGTTGGATGCTGGCCACATGGATGGCGTTGTGGATCTTGGCGCAGCCAAAGAAGATGGCACGCCTTTTTCGCTACGCAGTGAAATGGGTGGAGGCAACGAATACATGCGCGGAGTTGTTTCCCGTCTGCCAGAGGGAGAAACTGCGCCCGCGTTTGATTTGGCCCAAATTCGCGCTCAGTGTTCCCGTTCGGTCAAGCCGGAATGGCTCTATGATAGCTATGCGGCTTTAGGGTTGGATTACGGTCCGGCCTTTCGGGTGGTTGAAGAACTCCGGGTGGGAGGGGGACAGGTCCTTGCCCGACTGCGTTTGCCAGACGCCGCAAAAGAGGGCTCCCATGTTCTGCACCCCAGTCTGATGGACGGGGCATTCCACGCCGCCTTGGGATTGTTTGAGCAAGAGGAAAAGCTCATGGCGGCCCTGCCAGTCGGCCTGGACAGCCTACAGGTGTTTGCACCGACAACGGACAGTATGTGGGCGTGGTTGCGGCTCCAACCGCAACAGTCCGGTGTTCACAAATTCGATATTGATTTGGCTGATGAAGATGGTCGGGTCCGTGTGGCCGTCAGAGGGTTTGCGTTACGCCCCCTGGTCGGGGAGCTTGCGGGAGAGGGCACCGCAACAGCTCCCTTACGTCAAGCTGCAGAGCGATATTTCACAACGCTCCTGGCTCGTCTCACCGATATAGCCGAAGACCAGATTGAGTTGAGCGAACCCTTGGAGCGCTATGGCATCGATTCCTTGCTGATCAATCGTCTCACGGATGCCATGGAGAAGGATTTTGGCCCGCTCTCCAGCACGCTCTTTTTCGAGCATCGGACCCTGGAAGCCGTGATTGAATATTTTATGGCGGAACATGCTCAGACATTAGCGACTGTAACGGGGGTGAGTGCAAATTCAGCACCTAATTCTCCGCTCGAAAAACCGGCTGTCACCGGCGGGAACACAAAGGCGTCACCAACGGATCAACCCATTGCCATCATCGGTATGGCCGGGCGGTATCCAGGGGCAAACTCGCTGGAGGCCTTCTGGAAAAACCTTGCTGCGGGGCGCGATAGCGTTACCGACATTCCTAGCGAACGCTGGGACCACGCCAAGCTTATGAGCGCTCAGGCCGGTCGCGGTGGTTTCGTCGATGATTTTGATTGTTTTGATCCGCTATTTTTCAATATATCCCCCGCTGAAGCTGAATACATGGACCCCCAAGAGCGACTGTTTTTACAGTGTGCCTGGGAGACCTTGGAAGATGCAGGCTATACCCGCGCGACCTTGGCGCCAGCGCGTCCCCCGCTGACCGGTGGGGATGTCGGGGTTTTTGTTGGTGTTATGTGGCAGGAGTATCAGCTCTATGGCGCCGAGCGTACGGCCCAGGGCCAGCCGTTGGGCCTTACGGGTAACCCCGCTTCCATCGCCAACCGGGTTTCTTACTTTTGCAATTTCCATGGCCCAAGCCTCGCCGTGGACAGCATGTGTTCGTCGTCGTTGACGGCGATCCATTTGGCTTGTGAAAGTCTGCGCAGCGGCAGCTGCCAGGCCGCCCTGGCCGGTGGCGTCAACCTGACCCTTCACCCCAATAAATATATTGTCTTGGGTCAGGGAAACTTTCTTTCTGACAACGGCCGTTGCGAGAGCTTCGGCCAGGGGGGGAACGGCTATGTCCCCGGCGAAGGAGTCGGAGCGGTATTGCTGAAGCCGCTGGATCAAGCCATTGCCGACGGGGACCGCATTCATGGGGTCATTCGCGCGACGGCCCTCAATCACGGCGGCATGAGCAACGGTTATACGGTGCCCAACCCAGACGCCCAGGCCGCGGTGATTGGCCGGACCCTGGAACAGGCTTCTATTTCGCCGGAGGCCGTGAGCTATGTCGAGGCCCATGGCACCGGAACCGCATTGGGCGACCCCATCGAGATTAGGGCGTTGACCAAAGCCTATCGCGGTCAAACGGACAAACAGGCTTTTTGCGCCATCGGTTCGGTCAAATCCAACATCGGCCATCTCGAAAGTGCCTCTGGGATTGCCGGGTTGACCAAGGTTCTGTTGCAGTTCAAGCACGGCCAGCTGGCGCCGTCACTCCATTCGCAGACCTTAAACCCGCGCATTGATTTTGCATCCTCACCCTTCATCGTACAGCAGCGCCTTGCCCCCTGGCCTCAGCCGGTGCAGGGCGGAATGGCATCAGCTCGTATCGCGGGGCTCTCCTCCTTTGGCGCGGGTGGCTCCAACGCCCATGTGATTTTGCAAGAGTATTCGCCTGCGCCCTCTGAGGTGCCGAAATCCGGGCCAAATTCTGGGCCAATTTCGCAGCCAATGCTGTTTCCCGTTTCGGCGCGGGAACCGGAACGATTGATGGAGCTGTTAAGGCGACTTCGGTCGACCGTGCATGAACGTTCGGTGGATGATCTTGAAGGCGTCGCCCTCACGTTGCAGGTGGGACGCGAAGCGTTCGATGAGCGACTGGTTTTGCTGGCCTCGACAAAAGACGAACTGCTTGCTGGCCTTGACCGGGTTTTGGCCGGTGAGGAAGGCTTGGCCAACGTTCACAAGGGACGAGCCGGGCGCGGCGGAAAATCCGATGTGCCCACGGCCAGAGATCCGAGCGAAATCGCATGGGCCTGGGTGAACGGCGCGACGATAAATTGGCGTGACTTGTGGCGGGGGGCAATACCCCGACGCGTCGGTTTGCCCAGCTATCCCTTTGCCCGAGATCGCTTCTGGGTGCCGGAGGTCAAGCAAGCCAAAGCCCATCAACAGTCCCAAGAGTACAGTGTCGATCAGCCATCTTTGCCGTTGTTGTTTGCGCCGGACTGGCGCGCACAAGAGGCGCGTGTGTCGTCAACCGGTGTGCCAGATGAGCGAGACGAACAGACGTGGCTGGTGTTGTGTGAGCTGCCAGACCGACTGGCTGAAAATCTGGCTGGGACGGCTTCTCCGGCGCACGTGGTGCGACTTCACAGCGATGGCGCGACATGCGTTGGAGATCGTTTTACCAACCATGCCAGCCGGTTGATGGAGCTGTTGCAGCGCCTTATGAAAGCGGGGCAACGCCGCGCGGTCATACAGGTGGTGGTGGCCGAGGAAAGCAACGGCAGCCTTTTTGCGGGACTTGGCGGAATGTTGCGCACGGCAAGCCAAGAGTCACCGTCTTTGCGGTGTCAATTGGTGGTGGTGGCCGATGTGCACCCAGGTGAGCATCCGGGTGAGTATCCGGGCGATCTTGGCGACCGCCTGCGGGCGGACCGAATGTCTGCGGGTGACGAAGCCGATATCCGCTATCAGGCGGGTCGGCGACAGGTTCGGCGCTGGCAGGAAATGCCTTCGCCAAAGGGAGCTCAGGTTTCCCCCTGGAAAAAATCGGGCGTGTATTTAATCACCGGTGGGGCCGGTGGCGTGGGGCTACACGTGGCCACCCAGATGGCAGCGGAAAACCGCAATCCGGCACTATGGCTGCTGGGTCGATCCGCCCTATCTTCACAGCAACAAGCGCAATTGGACGCCTTGCCCGCGCGCGTGAACTACCGTCGGATCGATGTCACTCAACGGGCTGCGGTCAGCGAACTGGTGGCCGAGATACAACAAAAAGAAGGCCGGATTGATGGCGTGATCCATGCCGCCGGGGTGATCCGTGACGGCCTGTTGCGCAACAAAAGTGCGGCGGATCTGCACGCGGTTCTGGCCCCCAAAGTGGCGGGCCTGATGAACCTGGATGCAGCCATCGGCGGGGAGCCGCTGGACTTTATGGTGTTGTTCTCTTCGCTGGCGGGCGCATTGGGCAATCCAGGCCAGGGTGATTATGCGGCGGCCAATGCGTTTCTGGATGGCTTTGCCAGCCACCGTAACCGGCTCATCGCCCAAGGGCAGCGATGTGGTCAAACCTTGTCCATGGATTGGCCGTATTGGCGAGATGGCGGCATGCAATTGGACGAGGCCGTTATCCACGCTATGGAACAGAACACCGGCCTTAAACCGCTGGAGCAGTCCGCCGCCTTATCGGCGTTGACGGCGGGCATGGGTTTTTCTGATGTGGACCAACTGTTGATTATGGGTGGAGATCACCAAAAGCTGAGGAGCCTGATGGGGCTCACAAACGGCCAGGAGGCTTCGCCATTAAACAGTGTCGATCCCACATCTACCGAACGCCCCACCGAACGCCTCATGGCACCGGCCCGCCAGCAACGCATGCTGGCGTGGGTTTTGGATGCGTTTTCTCAGGTTTTAAAAATTCCCTCAGAGCGTTTGGGTGCGGATGTGGCGATCGACCGTTTCGGTGTTGATTCGATATCTGCTTTGCACATCCTCGAGCTGTTGGAGAGTGAGTTGGGGGCACTGCCTCAAACCCTGTTGTTTGAGCATCCCACCATCACCAAGCTGGTTGAGCATCTGCTCGCCGCTTATCCGGACGCTTGGCGCGAAGATGATCAGCCAAGCGTTGATGAGCACATCGGCGAAAAGTCGGCGAGTCAGGTCCAGACGAATGATCGCCCGGGGGATCGCCCGGGGGATCGTTCGGGGGATGTGGCGATCATCGCGGTGGCCGGACGCTATCCGGGTGCGGGTGATGTCGAAGCCCTTTGGGAGATGCTCGTGGCGGGACGGGACGGTATCACCGAGGTCCCCAAAACGCGTTGGGATGCGGATGCGCACTACTCAGAGAGAAAAGGCAAAGCAGGTCATAGCCACTGTAAATGGGGTGGCTTTATCGACGATGTGGACTGTTTCGATGCCGACTTTTTCGAATACACTCCACGCGAGGCGACCCTCCTTGATCCCCAGGAACGCCTGTTTTTGGAGACCACGTGGCACCTTCTGGAGCGGGCGGGCCATACCCGGGCAGCTTTGCAGGATCGATACCAAGGTCGGGTTGGGGTGTTCGTCGGCGCCATGTACCAGCAGTACAATGCCATGGAGGCGGATCGCGATAGCCGTTCGCTTTTACGGCTTTCCTCATATGCCGCCATCGCCAACCGGACTTCTTTTTTCTTCGATCTGCAAGGGCCGAGCGTTGCCGTGGACAGCATGTGTTCGTCGGGACTGCAGGCCGTGCACCAAGCCTGCCAAAGCCTTCAAGCGGGTGAGTGCCGACTGGCGGTGGCGGGTGGGGTAAATCTCTCCATCCATCCCGATAAATATGTCGGCCTGAGCCGACTGGGTCTGATCGGTAGCCATGAGCAAAGCCGTGCTTTTGCCGTTGATGGAGACGGCTACCTTCCTGCCGAAGGGGTCGGCGCGGTGTTGCTGAAGTCTTTGGATGATGCACTGCGCGACAAGGATCCGGTCCTTGCCGTGATCAAAGGAAGCATCGCCAACCACGGTGGACACTCCGCCGGGTTCGCCGTTCCCAACATTGAGGCTCAAGCGCGTCTGATTGAGGAAAACTTGCGGCGTTCCGATATCGATCCTCGCACCATTGGCTACGTTGAAACCTCCGCCAACGGTTCGCCGGTTGGCGACGCCATTGAACGGCGCGCTCTAACCCGTGCGTTTCGTGGCTTTACGCAAGACGATGGATTTTGCACCATCGGTTCGGTCAAAAGCTATATCGGCCATGCCGAGGCGGTTTCGGGTTTGGCCCAGCTGACCAAGGTTCTGTTGCAGTTTCAACATCGCAGCTTGCTTCCATCCTTCCATGATCGTTCCGCCGCCGAGGTCGCCGCACTTTTTGCCGGCACGCCGTTTGTTCTACAGAGTGAGCTGACGCCGTGGCTCAGAGCGTCGGTCGATGGTCAGGAACAGCCACGCCGGGCCACGGTCAGTTCGTTCGGGGCCGGGGGCGCAAATGTCCATGTGATTGTTCAAGAGACACCGGCGCACTTGGGCACGGCTGAAAACCTGCCCGAGACGAACCCGCTTCGACAGTTTCCGATATTTGCCAAAACACCTGAGCAGTTGGTGAGTGTGGCTGAGCGCCTGGAAAAACATTTGCGCAATAATCCGCAGGTGTCGATGGCGCGCCTCTCCTACACGTTGCGGGTTGGCCGGGAGCCGATGGCTTGCGGCGTGCTGTTGACAGCCTACGATGCTGAGGAGCTTGTTGCTCGTTTGGCAGAGGTCCGGGGCGGACAGTTCGGTCCGTTGGAAACAGATTTTCAGCTGCAACAAGACCAAGCGGAGCCTCCGGAAACACCCTTATCATTGCCCGGTTATCCGTTCGCCCGGCAACGCCATTGGATCGGCTCAAATGAACCCGAAGCCGTTTCGCCCCCCTCCATAAGGCAGGAACCTTCCTTGTTGACGGCGATGGTTAATGTGATCGCCGCAGAGCAGGGGATTGAACCAAGCCGCATAGACCCCACAGCGAACCTTCGCGCTCTTGGTGTCGATTCCATGATTGGCCTAAAGCTGATCTACGCCATCGAGGAGGCGACGGGTATCGTCGTCGGTCACCGCGATCTTGATCAATCGACGACGTTGCAACGGCTGGCTGAACAGGTGGACTCCCAAACGGATCAGGAGGTGCTTACGCCATCCCCAGCCGTGCAGCTGGAGGCGGGAGGCGGTCCTTGGCAGTCCGTCATGGGTGAGGGGCAAAAAGGCATATGGGTCGCGCAGACGCTTCAGCCGCGTAGCGGGGTTTACAATGTGCCCTTGGCATTTCGGGTCAAGGATATCGACCTTGAGGTGCTGAAGGCTGCCTGCCGCTGGTTGTTGGACCGCTATCCGGTCCTGACGGTGCGGGTTATGGACGAGGACGATGAGCCCCGTTTGGTCGCAGGACCCATTGACGAAACATTGCACACCCTGTCTGTTCCCAAGGGTGTCGATGTTCTCGCGTTTGCCCGTCAACGGGTGGTGCGCCCGTTTGATATGGCTGAAGAAGCCAAGGTTCGTTTTGAACTGCTCTCGGGCGGGTCTTTTGACTCGGGAGAGCAGCTCTTTTTAATCGTTGTGCATCATCTGGTGACCGACGGCATTTCCATGGCGGTTATGGCTCGCGCGTTGTGGAACACCTATGAAATGCTGTTAACCGGGAAAACGCCAGCCTCTGGGGCCGCCGGGTCTCAACGCGTGGATTACGCAGATTTCATCGCCTGGGAACGGGCGCTTGTTGGCAGCGCCGAAGGTGTGCGCCAACGGTCATTCTGGAAAAAACAATTGGCTGGAGTGCTGCCGGTGCTCGAGTTGCCATGTGACCGCAAGCCGGACACAGAGGGGCTCGTCGATGGCCGCACGTGCGAAATTCAGCTGTCGGCAAAAGTGACGGAGATGGTCGCTGCGACGGCGGACCGACTGGGGATCAGCCGAGCCTCCTTTTATCTGGGGGTGTTCTCCATCCTGCTCTATCGCTACAGCGGCCAAAATCGTTTGATCGTTGGGGTGCCGACAGTGCGTCGGCCGAAACGTCGTTTTGAAGAGACCGTGGGCTATTGCGCCAACATGATCGCTTTGCCTCTGGACGTTAAGGGGCGCATGCGCACCGAAGCCCTATTGTCTCGGGTTCACCAAGCGTTGATGACGGGGATGGACCATGGCGACTATCCGTTTGCCGCCATCGCGCGTGAGTTGGGTGATACGGCGCGGGGCGAGCCGCCTTATCAGGTGACCTGTGCCTATCAAAACTTCGCCCAGGGCTCCGACGACATGCTCTCACTTACAAAAGGTGAGGTGAGCCATGTCCCCCAACTGCGACAGGGTGGGGATGGTCTGTTTGGATTGGACCTCTTTGAAGAGACCGCAGGTCTGACGGTGGTGGCGGCCTACGACGGGGCCCGCTTCGATCCGCAAACTGTCAACCGCATGCTGGATCATTTCAAGGCGTTGGTGGTCGCGGTGGCCGACAAACCTCGCCGCCGGGTCGCCGCCTTGCCAATGTTGAGCCGCATTGAAAAAAAATGTCTGTTACAGGAGTGGAGTGGTGCTAACCGTCCGGTAGAGGCTTCACGGTTGATCGTTGACTCATTTCGGCGTCGGGTAAAAAAGCATCCGGATGCCATCGCCATCTTCTCAAACGGCAAAACCGTAACCTATCGACAGTTACAGAAAAAAGTGGATCGTCTGGCCCGTGTGCTTTGCCGACGTGGTTTGCGGCCCGGGGACCGAGTTGGCGTTCTGCTTAAGCGCGAGCCCGCCAGTATCGCGGCACTGCTGGCGGTGTTGGCTGCGGGGGGGGTCTGGGTGCCTTTGGACGCGAACTATCCCGACCAGAGATTGGCTTTGATCCTCAAGGACGCCAAGGCCAGCCTTGTGTTGACCCAAGGCAAATTGACGGCGCGGGCTGTGGCCTTGGGGGTGAAGTCCAAAAAAATTGTCGATCTGAAAGTGGACCGCAAAGCCATCAGCCGAATGCCGACCAAACCACCAAAGGTGAAAATTGGTCCCACGGATCCCGCTTACATCATCTACACGTCCGGTTCGACGGGCGTGCCAAAAGGGGTGGTGGTTTCGCACGGTGCCATTGCCGAACAGTGCCAGGTGGTTGGGGCGCATTACGGGCTTGGGCGTAAGGATGTGGTGCTGCAGTTTGCCTCTCACAGCGTCGACACTGCACTCGAACAGATTTTACCGACCCTTGTTCGCGGGGCACGGTTGGTGTTGGAAGATGAGGAAATGTGGATGCCGGAGGATTTCCACCGGCGGCTCCACAATCTGCGCATTACCGTTGTCGACCTGCCACCGGTCTATCTGCGGGAACTGCTGATCGCTTGGTCGGATAGCCCCGCTGACAGATCGCCTTTGGCCTTGCGTCTGTGTATCGTTGGTGGCGAGGCTCTTGCCCCTGACGTGGTCGAACTCTGGCAGCAGAGCCTTCTGTCCAAGGTTCGCCTGCTCAACGCGTATGGCCCGACAGAGGCAACGGTGACGGCTCTGGTCCATCCCGTTGAACAGAAACTGTCGGTTGCCAGCGTTCCCATCGGTCGACCGTTGCCGGGTGTTGAAGTCTTCATACTCGATCAGGACCACAATCCGGTGCCGGAGGGGGTGGTCGGTGAGCTCTACCTGAGCGGCAGTCGTTTGGCATTGGGCTATCACGGCAACCGCAAATTGACCGCTGAGCGGTTTGTGACCAAGAAACTTGACCTGAGAAAGGGAAAGATGCGCCTCTACCGCAGCGGTGATCTCGCCTCTTTCATCCCGGGGCGTCAGGGGACCGTCGCCTTCCATGGCCGCATGGATGATCAGACAAAGATCAGAGGGTTCCGGGTCGAATTGGGAGAAATCGAGTCGGCCTTGATGGCCTTTGGGCGATGTGACGCCGTGGTTCTTCCCAAAAACGGAACGGATGGTAACATGGCGATTGAGGCCTATGTGGCGCCGATGGCTTCGGATTATGACCGTCAAGGGGTGGACGACTTTTTGCGGGCCCGGTTGCCTGCACATATGATTCCCAGGCAAGTGCGATTCCTCGATACACTTCCCCTGACATCTGGCGGTAAGATTGATCGAACGGCTTTGCTGGCGCTGTCTGACGAGTCCCACCAAGTCGGTGTTGAGCCGTCGATGCCGGGTGACGAGGTTGAACGGCAGTTGTTGCAAGTCTGGCAAGAGGTTTTGTCCGGCGAAGGGGCAACATGTCCAATTGGCATGGATGATTCCTTCGAGCGATGCGGTGGCAACAGCCTGTCGGCGGTGCGGCTCTTGCGCGCGATTGGCCGTCGTTTTGATCGCCCCTTTTCATTCGCTGAGTTTGCCCAGGCCCCGACCATTGCCGCTCAGGCACGGATTCTGCGCCTGCGACGGGATGGGAGCAAAACCAAGGACATCGACCATTCCCAGCTGAACGTTGAAAAGCATGAATCCCTGTTGGTGCCGCTACGGCTGCCGCAGAGCGGGGTGGACGGTCGCAATCCGTTGTTCCTGATTCATCCTGTGGCCGGTTCCGTCACCTGTTATCAAGCGTTGGCGGACCGATTGAACCCTCAACGCCCGGTCTATGGTATCCGGGCGGCTGAGGTCGAAGAGAGGGAAAGCCTGAATGGTCACGGTATCGCGACCATGGTCCGACAATATGTGACCGCAATAAAAGAGGTCCAGGCTCAAGGACCTTATCTGTTGGCAGGGTGGTCGTTTGGCGGTGTGGTCGCTTTTGAAATGGCGTGCCAGTTACGGCAAAATGGGCAAGAGGTTGCTTTCCTTGGTTTGGTGGACAGTTATCCCCCGGAATCGGTGCGCCAGTTTGAGGATAACGTTCGCCGGGAAGGCATCTTCCCGGACGAGATCTCATACTTGGTCCAGGCGTTTGCCCAGGATCTGTTGGGGCTGGAGAACTTTGTTGCGGAGATGGGCGTTGATCCTATGAGCGCGCTCCTGGCGACCACAGAGGTCGCGCACGTGTTGCCCGGTGTGACGTCCGCACAGCTTCGAGGTCTTTTCGATTTATTCCGTTATAATCGGGATGCGCTGGTGAACCACACTTTGAGCTCTTGCGAGCTTCCGCTCACCCTTATTCGAGCCACCACCGCCACCTTTGCGGGCGATCTTGGAAAAGAGTGGCGCCCTTATGCCGGGGAAAATATGACCGTGCAGACGGTCCCGGCAGATCACTACGGTTTGTTGCATACGCCGTTCTTGGAGGATTGGGTGGACGCTTTTTCCGAAGGGGTTGAGCGTAGCGAACAAATCCGCACAATTTGAACGGGATATAGCATTTGAGGCCTTGAAAAATAACCAAATTTTCTTTAGCATCGCGAGGCTATTGTTTCAGATTAAGCTGAAATTCACGAGAGATAGGGGATGCTCATGCCAACGGAAGCCGTAACGGAAACTGTAGAAGTGGAAAACGCTGAAAATAGAGCCGACGCCGCGATGGGGATCGTGAAAACGAACATGCTCTGGTCCGCAGGCGCTGGGGTTCTGCCGATCCCGTTGGTTGAATTTGTTGCCATCACGGCCGTTCAGGTCAAGTTGATCAAGGAACTTTCCGAGCATTACGATACTCCCTTCCGCAAAGATCTCGCCAAATCGAGCGTCATCGCCCTGCTGAGCAGTCTGGGTAGCGTGACCATTGGTAAGGTTCTGGCCACCAGTTCCCTGCGGGCGATCCCGGTGATTGGGCCTTTGATTGCCGTGTTGTCCCTGCCAGCGATCTCCGCTGGGGTGTCGTATGCCGTTGGGCGCGTCTTTATCTCTCACTATGAAATGGGTGGGACGTTGCTGGACTTCGATCCCGACGCGGTGAAAGATTACTTCAAGTCCATGTTTGATGAAGGGGTCAAAAAGGCCGCCAAACAAGGGGCTGGCAGTAAGGCGAAACCTGCCAACGCTTAACATCTGGGCAAGGTTCTAGCCGACTGTTCGGCGACCTTCATTCAAGCTAAAGGTATCTCGTTCAGATGATACAGCTATATCTGTTGTACTTTATCGCTTCGGTATTCGTCGGCTATTTCGGTCGCAATAGCCGACTGGGGTTTTGGGGCGTTTTGGTGGCGAGTGTTTTGATTACCCCTATTGTTGCCTTCATAATCCTCATCCTCTTTGGCCGTACGCGGGCGCTTCGCAGTGAGTGAGGCCCGCGTTACGCCCACTCCAGGCAAGGATGAAGCGATCACAAGCTGGGCTATTGCGATTGACGGTTTCTGTTTGACGGCGATCCCATCATGAATCAGAACAGTGAGCCTTTAACAAACGATGCAGGAGACCGCGTTGGTAAATCGCCGCTCCTGGGTTTGTTGCGCCAATTTCGTACCGGCATCGTCCTCTCAATACTGACGGTTCTGTTTTTGCTCGTCCTGTTTTGGCAGACGATCATCGTCTATCATCATGCTGGCGAACAAGGGGTCTATTGGAGCCGATTTTTTGGCGGGACGTCCGACAGAGTCTTAGGTGAGGGTGCTCACTTGAAATTGCCGTGGGATGAAATTTATATTTACGATATTCGCCTCACGGCCATACGTGAAAGCACTATGCTCCTCACCAAGGACGGCATGGAGATGAATATTGACTGGTCGGTTCGCTTTCGCCCGATCCCTAAGGACCTACCGTTCCTTCATCAAAGAATTGGTCCCGATTATGCGCAGAAAGTCGTTGTGCCAGGCATCATCTCGTCACTCCGTCAGGTTTTGGGCAATTATACGGCCGAGGAAATTTATGCTTATGACGAGCAGGCCCTGCTTGCAGAGATGGAAGCCTTAATCAGGGCCCACTTTGGGCTCTATCCAGTCATTATTAAAAATCTGCTTCTGACGAAGATCCAATTGCCGGAAAAGATGGCGGAAGGGATCGTCAATAAATTGCTCTACAAGCAACAAATGCTTTCCTATGATTTTCGCTTGAAAGCGGCGGAACTGGAAAAACAACGCTTAACTATCGAAGCGCAGGGTATTCAGAAGTTTGAAGAAACCAGCAAAATTTCCATTCTCAAGTGGCGTGGTATTGATGCAACCGTTCAGATGGCCAAATCGCCAAATTCCAAAATTGTTGTCATCGGCACCACTTCCCAAAGTTTGCCGTTACTGCTGAATACAGACAAATAGAGCTGGTTGTAAAGCCGGTTGCCCTTAGAGGGTGGCGGGTTAATCAGCCAGCTTGGTGCCAGGACGGTCCCACTTGATGGTACCCAAATCAAACTTTACGACCCGATCAGCCAGATGCCAGAAGCGTTCGTCGTGGGTTACCGCGACAACCGTTTTCCCCTGTGCTTTTAAGCCGGGGAGAATTTTGGTGTAGAAGATTTCACGGAAATGGACGTCCTGTTCGGCAGCCCACTCGTCAAACAGATAGACGGGACGGTCCTCTAGCAAGGTGGCGATGAGGGCAAGCCGTTTGCGCTGGCCCGTGGAAAGCTGTAGTTGGCTAAAGTGGCCGTCAGCAAACTGGACCTTGCCGGTTAACTCCATCATTTCGATCAGTTGATCGACCTCTTCCTGTTTGACATGCTCCAGCCCATAAAGCCGGTCGAACAGATGAAAATCGCCGAAAACTGCCGAATAGAGCTCCCTGATTCCAGCGAACTGGACATCGTCCAAAGGTGCGCCACCATCAACGGCAATACGTCCTGTGTCTCGATGATAGAGCCCGGTCAGCAGCCGCAGGGCCGTTGATTTTCCACTACCGTTGCCGCCAACAAGGAACAACAGTTCTCCCCGTCGTAGGGTCAGATCCCAGGGGCCGGAGGTAAACAGCGAGGCGCCGTCCCGGTCCCGGTGGTGATATGTGATTTCGGAAAATTCGATTTGCTCAAAATTTTGAAAGCGTTTAGCCGCCTTGCGGGCCGATGCGGGGGCAATACCACCTGCGGCCTCGAGTTCCTTTTGCATGGTGAGGATTTCATGCAGACCGACGTCGGCGCGGAGGAACAGAGGAGATTGAGCGACAATTTTCGTGAGCGGCGTCAAACAAAACATCATCGTTGGCACCAGCTGAAAAATGATGGTGCTATGACCTTCGATGTAATTGGGGAAAACAAAGACCACGATCCCCAACATCGTGTACATGACGATGGCACCGAGCAAAATGAGGTATGTCCACCGGGCGCCGGCCACCGTCAGCAATTCTTCTGTGGCGTGGGATTGCTGGCTGAAAACTTGAAAGACCGCTTTGCCACGGGATCTGTTGAGGCGTATTTCCTTGCTGCCGTGGATAATGTCACCAAATCGGTCCAACAGTTTGGCCTGTTGTTCAGCCACTTTTTGAAGGGTGTCTCGATAGCTTTTGTTGATGTGTGTGTAGCCGTATACCCCCAACAGGACAGCCAGCATAAAGACCAGCAATGCTGCCCAGGAAAGATAAGCCAGATAAAACAAAGCGATCACCAACAAGATCGCCTGCTGAAAGCTTTCCACAAGGATGGGAAAGGTGATCGATAGGTGGTTGGTTTCATGAGACAGCAGAGAATACAGTTTGCCGCGTCCCAAGTGATTGACGGTTTTTAATTCTGAGCGCCTCAGCTTGTCAGCGACGTCGGCGCGAAGGTTCCTCAAGAGCCTCTCAATAACGCGATTGGCCTGTAATAGCGCCATTTTGTTGCACTGGAAATAAAGTACAAAGGCAGCCGCAAAAATAAACCATTGCATGGTTCCCGGCCGCTCGCCTTCAGCAACCAAGATTGCGACCTCATTGATGACGACGATCAGCAGGGCGTTGGCGAGGCCAGCAATGGTCGTAAACAGCGCAATTTTCTTAAGATCGCCGCGACGGGCTTGTTTTATAAATGGGAGAATGGTCATGATGTCACCCTTTATCCGAGCGAGGCTGGGGCGGGGTGCTAGGGTTCATGGTGCCTATCTCTAAGTTGATGATGCGGTCACTCAGGTGCCAATAGCGGTCGTCGTGGGTGACCACTAGGACGGTTTTTCCCTGCTCTTTGAGTTTAGGTAGAATCTCGGTGTAGAAAATTTCACGGAAATGCGCATCCTGATCCGCAGCCCATTCATCGAACAGATAGATTTCCCGATCTTCCAGCAGGCTGACGATCATGGCTAGGCGTTTGCGTTGACCTGTAGAGAGCTCGAGTGTTGAGAACTGACCGTTGGAAAATTCAACCTTCTCTTCCAGCTCCATCCAGCGGATCAGATCGTTCACCTGGTCCGGGTTGACATCCTCCAATCCGTAAAGCCTGTCAAAGAGATGGAAGTCTGTGAAAATGCAGGAAAAAAGTGCGCGATAATTACTGCGGGACATGTCTGTAATGGGGACGCCATCGACCAGGATCTGACCGCCATCGCTTTCATAGAGGTTGGCTATCAATTTAAGGGCCGTAGATTTGCCGCTGCCGTTTCCACCAAGAACAAAAAGACGTTCACCGCGGTGAATGTCCAGCGTCCAGGGGCCGGTGGTAAAAATCGCATTATGACCGGCGTCCCGATAGCTGAATTGAATGCCTTCCAGGGTCATGGTTTTGAAGGACAGGAAAGGGTTGGGTTCATCACTGGTCATGGTGGCAGGGTAATCATCCCTGTTCAGGCGCTGTTCCAGTTCGAACACATGGCCTAATCCGATATTGGCTTTGGCGAACAGGGGCGCGGCGGAGGTAACTGCAGCCACAGGTCCGACCAAAAAGATCGAGGCTGCGACAATTTTGTAGATCGTGTCGGTGTAGCCTTGAAAAAAGATCGGCAATACGAATACCACCACACCGACGAGGGCATAGAGAAATGCATTGCTGAATAACAGCAGGACAGCCCACTTGCCGCCAATGCCAACGACAACCCGCTCCAGATTGTCGAGGACATGGCTAAACCGTTTGTGCAGTGCGTCGTTTTTGTCAGCGTTCAGGCGGATTTCCTGGAAGCCATCCGTATAGTGCTGCAAAGAGTCCAAAAAGTTGGACTCATGAGCATGCACCTCGATCATGGCTTGGTTCATGGCCATACGGCGTCGCCAGAAAAAGTACAAAGCAAAGGCTGTGGCCAAGGCGACCACGATGAAGGCAATTTTTGAGAGAATGGCGATATAGATCAAACAAAAGAACAGAAGCATCAAGCTTTGGGATGCACTGGCCAGCAACGCAAAAGTATGGCTTAGGTGGTTCGTTTCCTGGGCTAAGGTGGAAAAGATGTCGCCATGGCCAATTTTTTCCAGGGTTCTCAAGTCAGCATGGAGAATCTTGTCGGCAATACGTAAACGCAGTGCGCCTAAGCGTTTTTGTAAAAACCCGTTGGCCTCTTGAAGAGAAGTCCGATTGGCAATGAGGTAGATACAAAAGGCAATCAGGTAGAGGAGCAGCGTTTGTGTCCCGACCGGCTCGTCCTGCGCGCTTTGTTCAGCGGCAATGTTGATCAGCGCAATCAAAATTGCATTGGCCATCCCGGCCAATACAGTAATAAAAATTACGCTTCGGGAGGGGAGGGTGCTTCCTAACCTGAGTAGGCGAAATATATGCATGATTTCCTATTCGGTGGAGTTTCGTTCGATAGCCCAGTCGAACATCAGATCGTCGCCAATTGTCGCCATTCCGATAGGCCTCGTTTTATTTAAGGTGAGGATTTAGAGCACCCTGCATAGCCATTCTGATAGGATTGCCAATCACCTAGCCACACTATGGCGGAAAGTGAATCGGAATTCCAGCCGACATTGCCGGACTAAAAAGTCTAAATGCAGAGGTAATACGGTAATACCCCTAATAATGGGGGGGTACCTTGTCATCGATGCCTTATTGATGGCCTTGTGGCGCAGAAAACCGAACAACAAAATTCTGATCCATTCCGATCAGGGCGTTCAATATACCTGTTCCGATTGGCGAAAGTTCCTTGCAGACAACAACCTCGAAGCCAGCATGAGCCGCAGAGGGAATTGCCATGATAATGCCGTCGCCGAAAGCTTCTTCTCGCTGTTGAAGGCGGAACGCATCAAACGAAAGATATACAAGACAGGGGCCGAGGCTCGATCAGAAACCTTCAATTCCATCGAGCTTTATTACAATCCAAAACGCAGACATGGAAGTAACAATGGACTGTCACCAGTCGAGTTCGAAAAAAGGTATCTAAAGAAGGTCGCAAGTGTCTAGAGAACTAGGGGCTTGCCAAGCCTTCCCTTCAGGCCATTTGGCTTGGGCGCGCCGTTCGACTCTGGTGAGAGTTAGCCGTAAGTGAAGCGGAACAGCGTAAATAAAGTAAACTGTCACCGTATCCGCTGAATTCACCGTGTTGGGCAGTGGGCTATATTGAATTACCGTAGAGGCTTTGCATCTTTCGTATCGACTTCATACGCATACCCATTGTGTTCATCATTTGGGATGTGACCTAGGAGGAAGAGAGCGATTATGTTCCCGGCGACGATCCCCGTGTGAACCGTATGCTCTTTTAATTTTTCTGCTGACAATAGGCTTGTGGGTTGGTTTTTGATGTCCTTTATCAACTCTTCTGTCATGCCAACAAGATGTTCTATTGAGAGCTCACCTTCTGTGACTTTGCGGTAGCCGATGTGTCCTGTGACCTCAGCCACCTTCACAGTTGTTTTGATGAGGTGTGGATCGACAACACCGGAGGTCAGGCCGATATTGATCCCATCAGGCTGATCGTTCTTATAGAAATATGCCGCACTGACAACATGCTGGCTAAATTCTCCATTGTATTGCTCTAGGTATTCGTCTGTGTATGTGTCCATTTGGGTGCGTCCTATAGCTTGGGGGCCTGTAGTACCCTGCTATACCAAAAAATTAGCAATCGCTCCTTCAAAATCGTATTGCCGTTCGGCTTTGTTCTGCCGATACGTGAGTACGTTCTGAGTGAGGTGCCCCTAATTTGTTAGACACCTTGCTGCTTCAATTTCTGCTGCCGTTCGAACTCGACTGGCGGTCGCCCGCCGTTGTTACCGTGTCGGCGTCTTCGATTGTCGTGCAGCTCAATGGAACTGAATATTTCAGGCCGGGCTTCGGCTCTGGTTTTGTATATTTTTTTCTTGATCCGTTCGGTTTTCAAAACTCGGCAGAGGTCAGCATGGGGCATACAGACTATATAAATGTCTTTTATTTTAAGCGAAAAGAAACACCTTGTGATTTATAGAGGGACAATTGTTTTCTTCGTTTGATCGCACTTTGAAATAGGCTAGACCCCCTGAACACCGTCAACTTAGAGAACTCCCGCGAAGGGCAAAACGGTATCCCCAAACAGCTCGGGGTTGTCGACGCCGATGGTCACGTGGTTTTACCTGCGGGACCTGATTTCTTGCGCGCTGAATTTGGTCGGGCAGGGCCGGATTTATGGATCGAAACGCCAAGTGGCGATTCGTTTTTGATCCCCGCTTATTTTATGACTGAAACCTCTGCGTCCTTGATCACGGCAGACGGCGCGGTTCTCGGTGCCGGTGTGGTGGCAGCTTTGGCGGGGCCGATGGCTCCGGGGCAGGTGGCACAGCTTGGGTTGGGCACAACGGCCGCACAGCAAGGCGTCGGACTGGGTGAGCCCATCGGTCAAGTGAGTGAGGCCGAAGGCGAAGTCACGGTCATCCATCCCGATGGCACGCAATCAACGCTGAGCACGGGCGGACAGATCTTTCAGGGCGACGTGCTGCAAACCGGATCTGCTTCCAACGTCAGCATTGTTTTTATCGATGATACCGTTTTCTCGTTGGATGAAGACGGTCGCATGGTCATGGATGAAATGGTCTATGACCCGGATACCCAGACCGGATCGTTCAATGCACAGGTCGTACAGGGCGTGTTTTCATTCGTCAGTGGTCAGGTGGCCAAAACGTCACCCGATGGTATGGTGGTCAACACCCCGACCTCGACCATCGGTATTCGTGGATCCACCGTGGTCGGTGGTGATAATCAAATCACCCTGGTGAAAGACGTCGACGGTAACGTCGGCGAAATCATCATTTCCAACGCCGCGGGTAGCTTGACGCTCAACAGCGCCGGGGCGAGCACCACGGTGTTCAGTTCCACCAGCGCACCGACCCCGGTTGTGATCTTGTCGCAAGCTGAAATTCAGCAAAACTATGGCAAAAGCCTGACCAAATTGATCAAGGTGGTCTCGAAAAAAGCCCAGGACGACGCTCAGCAGGCCGAAAACACAGCCAAAGAAACCCAAGCCGAAGCCAAGCAGGCCGAACAAGACGCGCAAAAAGCGGAGGCGGATGCCAACCAAGCTGAAGCAAACGCTGAGGCCGCTCAGGCTGAAGCCGACGCCGCGAAAGCCGACGCCGACGCCGCCTTAGCCGAAGCCGAAGCGGCCAAGGCGGCTGCCGAATCTGCCGGGGATGAAGAAGCCCTGGCCAAGGCCACCGCTGCCGAAGCCAAGGCCGCCGAAGCCGCACAGAAGGCAGCTGAAGCTACCGCTGCTGCTGAAGCCGAAGCTCAAGTTGCCACCGCGGCGCGGGCCGAAGCCGCCGCAGCACAGTCTGATGCTGCTAACAAAGGCGCTGATGCAGAGGCTGCCCAAGCCAAGGCCGAGCAGGCCCAACAATTTAGCTCCTTGGCGAACACAGCCTTTAAAGCTCAGTCCCAAGCGTTTGAGCAAAGCCAGAAAACTGAGGCAGAAAAAGCCGCGAAGGCGGATACCGCTGACAAAGCCGACACCACCACAACCAAAGACGAGACGGCCAATACGGATGGCGCGTCCGATAACCAACGCGCCGCAGACGATGCCGCGGCCCAAGCCGCCGCTGATGCCGCTGCCGCTGCCCAGGCTGCCGCCGATGCTGCTGCTGCCCAGGCTGCCGCTGATGCCGCCGCTGCCCAGGCTGCCGCTGATGCCGCCGCTGCTCAGGCTGCCGCTGATGCCGCCGCTGCTGAGACAAAGACAGCACAGGCTGAGACAACGACAACAACGACACCGACCAACGCTGCCCCCGTCGTGTCCAGCTCTGCAAATGCCGTTACGATATCCCAGGGTGCTGCGACAGCCGTGAACGCGGGCCTTACCCTAAACGATAGCGACAGCACCAGCATGAGCAGCGCCACGGTGAAAATAAGCGGCAACTTTGAGAGCGGTGCTGACGTGTTGGCCTTCACCAATACCAGCACCATCACCGGCGCTTGGGACGCTCGAGCGGGCACCATGACGCTGACCGGTTCGGACAGCGTTGCGAATTATCAAGCCGCCCTGCGCTCAGTCACCTTTGACAACACCAGCCAGGGTAACCAAAGCGCTTTAGGTCGGACCATTGATTTTACGGTCAATGACGGCACAACCGATAGCACGGCGTATTCCTCGACGGTGAGCGTGAATATCGTCCCGGTTGTGTCCAGTTCCACAAATACCGTTACGATAACCCAGGGTGCTGCGACAGCCGTGAACGCGGGCCTTACCCTAAGCGATGCCGACGGCACCAACCAGAGCAGCGCCACGGTGAAAATAAGTGGCAACTTTGAGAGCGGTGCTGATGTGTTGGCCTTTACCAATACCAGCACCATCACCGGCGCTTGGGACGCTCAAACGGGCACCATGACGCTGACCGGTTCGGACAGCGTTGCGAATTATCAAGCCGCCCTGCGCTCAGTCACCTTTGACAATACCAGCCAGGGTAGCCAAAGCGCCTTAGGTCGGACCATTGATTTTACGGTCAATGATGGCACAACCGATAGCACGGCGTATTCCTCGACGGTGAGCGTGAATATCGCCCCGGTCCTTTCCACCGCCAAGGCCGGGTCAATTGCGCTGAAATTTGATGGGGTTGATGACACTGTCAGTGTCGGCAATCCCGCCGCACTGGTCACCGGAAGTGGCTCGTTCACCTGGGAAACCTGGGTCAAAATGGATGCCAGCGCAAGCACCACCAATTTGCTCAACATCGGCATCAACGACAACAGCGCCACAGGGAAAAGCGGCAACCTGCAGATTGACTCGTCAGGTCATGTGATGCTCCAGATTTGGAATGCATCCGGCCACCCGACGGGCAGCACCAATGTGGCGGACGGAACCTGGCATCACGTTGCCGTGACATACGATTCCACCGCCGCCAGAGCGGTGAATATCTATGTGGATGGCGTCAAGGAAACGCAAACGCTATCCGCCGCGACCGCGACCGCCAACTTCACCGGCAGTGTCGCGACGTTGGGGGCCAGGAACGAAGGCACTTTCCCCCTCAACGGGGAAATGGCGAATGTACGGGTTTGGTCATCCGTGCGCACAGCAGCGGAAGTTCAATCCGATATGGCGGGCAGCCCAACCGGTGACACCGCGGCCCTTCTTGGTCATTGGGCGTTGAACGATGCCTCAGGCTCATCCGTTGTCGATGCTTCTGGAAACAGTCATACCGGCACCATTACCGGGCAGACCTCCGGCGCGGAAACGTGGACCACCGCGGGGCCAGAACAAACCGTCAGTGGACCCATTTCCGTTGCCAAGGGCACGACGCTGAGCGGTACGGTTTCGGCCACCGATGTCGATAACGATGCCATCACCTTTGCTTCCAATACCGGCCCAAGCCATGGCACCTTGGTGGTGAACGCCGATGGCACTTACACCTATGCGCCGACGACGTCCTACACAGGTGCGGACAGCTTTATCATCAGCGCCAGCGATGGAAGCGTCACCACCAGCCAAACCGTCGACGTGAATGTGATCGCGGCGGCAAGCCCTCCCGTTTTCACCGACAGCGGCGCGGCGTTGGATTTTGATGGTTCAAACGATTATATCGATACGGGCCTCACCGCGTTGTCCACCGATTTCACCATCGAAGCTTGGTTCATGTACGACACGCAAGGGGCATACATCCCCATCGCCAGCAAACACACCTCTTCGGGACAAGGTAATGAGGCGGTTGAATTTAACCTTCAGATTCAAACCAATGGCAATCTGAACTTCTTTATGGGCAATGGCACAGGTTATGGAGTTTTGATCGACGGCGGCGTGCAGGCCGTGGGGACGTGGCACCATGTGGCGGTGAGTTCCAGCAGTGGGGCCGTGACCATGTATCTTGATGGAGCCAGTGTCTCAACGGGAACTTTCAGCGGTTCACGCATCAGCGGCACACAATCCATTGAAATTGGTCACCTCCACAATGGCGGTGATCAGTTTTTCAATGGCCAAATTGCCGATGTTCGGGTGTGGTCTGGGGCGCGAACCGCCGCCGAAGTATCGTCCGACATGGCGGGTTCGCCCGACGACACCACGGGGCTGGTGGCCCATTGGAAACTGAACGACGCCAGCGGGGCGAGCGCGGCCGACAGCTCCGGCAACAATTACACCGGCACCATCACCGGGCAAACGTCGGGGGCCGAAACCTGGGTCACCACATCAAACACCACCAAAGACACCGTTATCAAAGCCACCACGGGCCAAACCTACAACGGTTCCGTAAGCGCCACGGATGTCAACGGCGATACCCTGACCTATAGCGCCGGTGCCGGGCCCACCAATGGCACCTTGGTGGTGAGCACCAATGGCACCTTCACCTATACGCCCAACGCGATGTATTTAGGCAGTGACAGTTTTGGCGTCAGTGTCAGCGACGGCAATGACGGCACCGACAGCACCACCGTCACGGTGGTCGTTGCGGCGGCTAACTATTATGCCGGCGCCGTCACCGTGAACTTCAGCGGAACGACCGCCACGGTGACGGGCAGTGTAAGCGAAACGCTTACCAATGTGACCTCGTTGACGGGCTCCAGCGGCAATGACATTTTCAATCTTGAAGGCGTAACCTTGAACAGCCTGACTGTCGGGGCGGGCTATGATCTGATTTACGTCGATTCAACGACCAAAATCACGTCGCTCTATAACGCTCCGACAGACAGCAATTGGCTGATGAGCAAGGGCACGCAAAGTAACGGCGACATGAATTTGAGCGGGACAAGCCTCTCGGGCCTTTTCTTTGTTGCCCTCAATGACGACCATGACAATGGAACCACCCAAACGGTTAATACGACGACCTTGACCGTCAACAGTTCGACCTCGTTCGATACACAGACCACCATTCAGTTTGGTACCGGCACCACGAACGGTGTGATCACCAGTGATGACGGCATGAATTTAACCCTGTCCGCGATGACGGGTGTTGATCAGATCATCAGCGACAGTTCCAGCGACACCGTCGGTGCGACCCTAACATTGGGTTCTCAAACCTTGCCGTCGGGGCTGACCATCACCGGTAGCGGCGATGACATCATCCAGCTGGGGACAACCAGTCTTAATCTTTCCGCCACCACGGTATCGGGGGTGAGTGCGATCAACGGCACCACCGGTAACGACAGCATCACGGGCACCACCGGCAACGATATCATTTCCGGCGACGCGGGCATCGACACCATTGTTGGTGGTTTGGGCACCGACACCCTCAGCGGGGGGGCAGGGTCAGATCTTTTCGTTTACAATGCGGCCACTGAGTCCAGCGTAGGCAGCGGTGATACAATTTCCGATTTCGATGCCGCATCTGCCGACAAGATCAGCATAACGACCATTGTGATCGGCTCTTTTTCCTGGCTGGGGGCCGAAACCAATGCGTTTACCGGGGCCACCGGCGGCAACAACACCGAAGCTCGTTTCAATGACACCACCAAGCTGCTGGAGATTGATGCCAACGGCGACGGCACCGCAGATATGGGCATCACCCTGACCGGTGTCACACTAGAAGCTCTCAGCGCTGCTGATTTCGACTATGGTGGTGCAGGTTAAGCAACGTCACCATCCCAATAAGCCCTTCAATCCCGCTCCGAGTTCCACCCGTTCAGGCCACAAAGATGGCCCTGTACGGGGCATAAATGGACTCCTAGAGGGCGCCAGGTTTTATATGTGAGGAGGGTGGTTGATGAAAAAGGGCATCAATGGCAATGTTTGAGATATGTTGAACGTATTCATGAAGATCATTGCAATAAGGTAGCGCAAGCTCATCTCAGTTGATGGTCTACCTGAACCATCGGACCCAACACACACTCAACTTTACACATCCTGTACCGTGTAGACGAACGCTACACTGCATGGCTATGGAGCCGAAAATGCCAACACTTCACTACTGCATACGCCACACCAAAGAGACTGATGAGGTCAAAGACCATGAGTATGAGGGCGGCAACATCGCACTCACTGAAGATGAGGTCGAACGGTTCTTCAAAATGAAAGCGAGTGGCAACTACAGGCAGATGTTTGATGATTCTGTTGAGAGGCTAGCCTACTGCTTCAGGAACTATGACGATCTTGATGAGGAAGCCCTAGAAGACGTTCGGGTGTGTGCAGGAGCTATTTTGTACGCCCTGTACAAGGGGGTCTCTGGTGAGAAATTCACTGCACAGGACATCGTGATCATGGATCAGATGGATGTCGGCGGTGAGTTGGATATTTACGAGATGCCGACGGAACCCTGAACCTTTGGTCCGACCACCTGGATCACTGCGGGAGAATATAAGTCGTTTATTTTGCACCCCTAATACAAGAATATAATATGGAGTGAAACCGGCTTGCGTGTTTCGACCGTAAGCCATATGGTTACTCTGTGTCGGGGAGAGCACAGCATGGTCATGCCGTTGGGTTTGGGCCTGTTTGCTCTCTTTTTTGATTCCCACATTTTGGGTGAATCTGGGGCATCTCCATGCTGGTCATTCAATCTGACACATGCGGAGATTGCACTATGCCAATCAATGGATTTTTTGCACCCGGCGACGAAGTGGTCAACGGCAACGCCAACGGCTGGGCCGACCAGTCCGGCATCGCGTACGGAAATGGCGGTAATTCTTACGACTTCGGCTTTGTCATCAATCACTATGGAACCTGGGGACAGCTGATCTGTGTCGATGACACACAATTGGCTGCGGCGGATTGGGCGGCTCCAACAGGCCTCAACGGTCACATGCCAGCCAACCCTTCACCCGATGGATCGAACTGGGTTCAAGGCCATCTGGTTAACGGCGAATGTGGCGGGTCCGGCGCCATAAATTCGAACCTCACCCCCATCTCGCACAACGTGAACATGTGGCACCGGGGTCCGGAAAGCGTGTTGCAAAGGCTGGTGCGGCGCGGTGCGGCAGCAGGTGTGGGCGCGCGCCAGTTCAACCCCAATCTGATCGCGAATACCTGGCTGATTTACCGTACCCACGCCGCGGCGCCGCCCAATGGTGGCTTTGCCACCGTACCGTTGGGCATCACGGTCAGCCTGGGCGTGGTCATCAACACCATCTTACAGACCAATGCTCAAGTGACCCACCATTTCGCCACTGCGGTGGGGGTCAACAGGTGGTTCGCCGATGCGTACTACGCGGGCACCGTTGCGGGCGCAACTTTGAGAACCGGCGTCTTGGCTTTGATCTAGGGCGACGGACAATGCTGTTGGGAAGGCGGCCTTATGCGTCGCCTTCCCCGTTTGCATACGCTTAAGGCTTGCCGAAAACCATGTGGCTGGTCATACTAATCGAGGTTCTAAAGAGGTTCTCTGGGAAGCAGGATCCGATGGACGCAGCTACAGCGAAAATGAGCAAAATTTTTGAGGCCGCGCTTCGTGACGTCGGCGGTTCGCGGTTGTGTTTGAACCAAGTGGTGAAGGCCTATCAGCAGGCTTTTCCAAGCGAATCGATGCGTTCCGATATGCGCAGCCGTCTTCACGACGCGATTGTCGAGTTGAGCCGCAAGGGCGTTATTCGTATCGACGAAGAGACTTATGACGAAAGCGAATCCAAGGCGCTTCCCATGGCGATTGAAATCGCTGCCAGCGCCAACTTTGTTAGGGCGACTTCAGACATCTTGAACTGAGCCGATAAGTGCACAAGAAAAAACGCCGCCCCGGTGAAGGAGCGGCGTTTTGTTCGTTTGGGGTAAACGGTGGTCTTATGCGTCGTGGTACGAGACCACCCGATCGACTTCGTTTTTGGAGCCCAAGATCACTGGCACGCGCTGGTGCAGGCCGCTGGGTTGGATGTCCATGATGCGTTCGCGACCGGTTGAACACACGCCGCCGGCTTGTTCGACGATGAAGCCCATCGGGTTGGCTTCGTACATCAAGCGCAGCTTGCCGCCTTTGGAGCGCATGCGTTCGTCCATTGGGTACATGAAGATGCCGCCGCGCACCAAGATGCGGTGCACTTCGGCGACCATCGAGGCGATCCAGCGCATGTTGAAGTTTTCGCCGCGCGGGCCTTCTTCGCCGGCCAAGCATTCATCGACGTAGCGTTTGACGGGTGCTTCCCAAAAACGCGAGTTGGAGGCATTGATGGCGAATTCGCGGGTGTCTTCGGGGATCGTCATATCGGGGTGGGTGAGCATGAACTCACCGATGTTTTGGTCCAGCGTAAAGCCGTTGACGCCTTCGCCGGTGGTCAGCACCAACATCGAGGACGGGCCGTACAGCGCGTAACCGGCGCACACCTGGGTGGTGCCGGGTTGCAGGAAGTCTTCGACCTCGGGGTGGGTGACGCCTTCGGGGCATTTGAGGATCGAGAAGATCGTGCCGACCGAGACGTTGACGTCGATGTTGCTGGAACCGTCCAGCGGATCGAACAGCAGCAAATATTTGCCGCGTGGCGCACCTTCGGGCAGGGCGTAGGGATCGTCCATTTCTTCCGAAGCCATGCCCGCCAAGTGGCCGCCGACTTCGTTGAAGCGCAAGAAGATGTCGTTGGACAAGATGTCCAGTTTCTTCTGCGTTTCGCCTTGGATGTTTTCCGATCCGGCGCTGCCCAGCGCGCCCACCAGCGCACCGTGGTTAACCTGGTCGGAGATCACCTTACATGCGGTGACAACGTCGTTGAGCAACAGCGTCAGATTGCCGTGGCCCTGCTTTTCGCGCATGGCTTCAATGATGAAGTGGGTAACTGTGGTGCGGTTCGTCGGCATGGGTGCCTCGCCTGTTATAATTTTTGGGGGTAGGTTTGGAGGGTGGTTTACCCCGTGACGGCCCACACGGGAACACCCGCGCGGGGCGGTGCGCCTACCCGTTGGGGTATAAAGTGCAATACAAGAATACTACGAGCAGGCTGGGCTTGCTCAGCGGTTGAGGCTGTCCAATTCGCGTTTGGCGGCGTCGTATTGGCGAAATTGCACCGCGCCGGTGGCCAAGGTTTTCTCGAAATAATTGCGCGCACGGGTTTTGTCGCCTTTGTTCAAGGCGCTGATACCGAGGAAGAAATAGCCGGTGCAACGGCGTTCGTGCAATGACGCCTTATCGCCTCCGTCGATGGCGGCGAGCACCCGACCTTCTTCGCTTTGCCCCAAAAAGTGGTTCACCAAGGGGCCCGGCCATGCGTTAAGTTTTTCCCCGGCGGCGTCTTCTCGCAAACGCGCTAGGGCTTGCTGATCGGCGCGGGTGCGGCTGAGATAAAGCCACAGGTGGCTGTACAGGCGTAGGCTGCGGTCTTGCGCCACGCCTTGGGTGCGCACAAAGTCGGTCACCGCGGCGCGCGGGCTGCCGACGTACAAATTCAGGTAGCCGCGGCTGAACAACGCGATCGCGTGATCGGGTTTTGCGCTGATGGTGCGTGCATAATCGCCAATGGCCGACAGCTCATTGCCGGATTTTTCGTTGGCCCAGCCGCGCGCGAACCACGCGTCGGCATAGTTCGGTTCGATTTCGACGGCGCGGTTGAGATCGCGCAGCGCCTGATTGTATAGCCCCTTGTCGATGGAGCTCCACGCCCGGTCGACATGATCCTTAGCGTTCTCTTGGGCATTCTCTTGGACGCTTTCTTGGGGTTTTTGAAGCGGTTTTTGAACGGGTGCGGGCGCGCTTCTTGGTGTCATGATGACGGTCGGTCTTTGCGATTTCACCACAGGTGCCGCAGCTTGCGCGGTTGCAGGCTCTGCTTTGGGCGCGGCAGGCGGCGCAGGGGCTGGTGTTGGCGTCGGCATATGGATGGTCACCGGCGCGCGTTCCGGCTCGGGCATCTGTTGGGGCTCGGGCATTGGCTCCGGCTCCGGCATCGGCTTGGGCATCGGCTCGGGCATCGGCTCAGGCATCGGTTCTGGTTCGAGCTCGGGCATCGGCTCGGGCTCGGGCACCGGCTCGGGCTCGGACATTGGTTCTGGTTCTGAAATTGGTTCCGGTTCCGGCATGGGCACAGGCTCAGCAATGGGTTCGGGTGCCGGTTCGGGTGTCGGTTCCGGCTTTGGCTGCGCGGGCGGGGCGAGTTGGGCAACGGGTTCCGCCATGCGGGGGGAAGGGGCGTCGGGGCGCAGGATCAAAACGCCCGCGAGCCCGGCTGCGGCCACCGCCAAAACGCCGCTCAACACCCACGGCAAGCGACTTTTGCCATGCGTCTCGTCTGGGGCCGTGTACTGCGGTGCGGCGTCCAAGGTCGGCACATCGCCGCGTTTGCGCTCGGCGTCGGATTTTTTCAGGGCTTCCAGAATGTAAGACATTGGATTATTCGCCCTTGTTGACGATGGATGTGGCGAAGGTTTCCCCGGCGGTGCCGGTGATGCGCATCACGGTTTGCGGGCCCGCAATGCCGTCGGGCTCAAGGCCGTGGTCTTGTTGAAAACGGCGCACTTGTTCGCGCAGCGACGGGCCGAAAAAGACGCTGCCTTGGCCTTCGAGGTCTTGGGCGCCGTCGGGGTATCCGGCCTTGGCGAGTACGCGGCGCAGTTCCACCACGTCTTGACCTTGCTGGCCGAACGTCACCGGGCGGCGGATGATGTCGTGGGGTTTCCACATCACCAGGTAGTCGCCGGGCCAACGTAAACCAAAGGCTTGGGTGCGCATGGTGACGGCGCGTTCGCCAAAATCGATGGTGACGCTTTCGCCGACGAGGTCGGTTTCGATGGTCGATATCACACCGTAAAGGCGTTCGTCGTCAGGCATCAGAAACGACACCACCACGGGACGGTTCATGGCCTTGAGGCCGGTGACGTCGGTTTCGCCTTGATGGCAACTGAGACCGGCTTTTTCGGCCTTGTCGCAGGGGGTGAGGCCTGCAAGCTTGAGGTAATCCTGGTTCCACAGCTCAAACAGCTGCAAAAACGCCCGGTCCGGCGTGCCGGATTTGATCAGGTCGCCGATCAGGGTGCCTTGCGCCTTGGAGATGTCGATTTTTTCATCTGCTTCGAACAACGGTGCGCCGCCGTCCGTCATGCCGGTGACGCGTGGACCCTCGGCATCGTCCACCGCAAGGTCCAGGCCGGGCGGCGGCGGGCTGCCGTCTGGCATGATGGCCTCGGGCATGGTGTCGGGCGTAATGATCGGTTCGGCTTTGATCTCAGGCTCAGGCTCAGGAACTGGCTCAGGGGCAGGAACTGGCTCGGGCTCAGGTTCAGGAACTGGCTCAGGAGCTGGCTCGGGAACTGGCTCGGGGGCAGGAGCAGGCTCTGGTGCCGGTTCGGGCGCGACTTTTTTTGGCGTGAGCTTTTCGGGTGGCGACAGCGGCGCGAGGATGCGGGCCATTTTGTCGTGAAGACCCCACTGATAGGGGTCGAAAGCCCCGATCAGCAATGCCGTCACGAGCACAATAACCAGCGTTAACGAGCCCCAAACGCTTTTGGCGCTGGCTTGCCCTCCATTGATCACCCCGGTGCCGAGCACCTCTTCACTGGCGCGCTTGGTGAGTTTACGGTCGATGGTCTTTTTGCCTTCGACGTAGGCGGCCAGCAAGGCGCGGTCGCAAATGGAATTGATCAAGCGTGGAATGCCGCGTGCGGCTTTGTGCACGGTCTTGACCGCGCGATTGGTGAAAATACGCGTATCCAGCCCGGCCACTTTCAAGCGGTGTTCGATATAGCCACGCGTTTCCACCAGCCCTAAGGGTTCGAGATGATAACGCGCCGTGATGCGTTGCGCGGTCTGGCGCATTTCGGGCTGCGCCAGGGTGTGGTTGAGTTCCGGCTGGCCGACCAAAATAATCTGCAATAGCTTTTTGTGTGCCGTTTCCAGGTTGGTCAGCAGGCGGATCAGTTCCAGGACCTCGGGGTGCAGGTTTTGCGCTTCGTCAATCATCAGCACCGGGTTGCGGCCATCTGCGTGGGCGCGCAACAGGTAATGGTTCATGAAATCGAAGAAGTCCTTGAGGCTCTTGGTGCCGATCGGATAGGGGATGCGCATCTCGTCGCAGATGGCGGCCATCAGCTCGGTTTCGGTGAGCTTTGGATTCAAGATCAGCGCCAGATCGGTGTTGTCGGGCAGCTGTTCCATCAGCGCGCGGCAGATGGTCGTCTTGCCGGTGCCGACTTCGCCGGTCAGCAAAACGAAACCGCCGCTTTCGCTGACGCCATAGAGCAGATGGGCCAACGCTTCTTGGTGGCGCTGGCTCATGTACAGATAGCTGGGATTGGGAATGATGGAAAACGGGTTTTCCGAAATTCCAAAATAGTCCTGGTACATGGACTGAGTCATAGTGCGGCGCGGTTCCGTTGGTCGAATTTGAAGACGATTGACGCGCGCATGTTAGCACGCCGGTTGCCCACTTCGAAAGCGATGAGCGTCACAGGTCTGAGGAAAAACAACTGCTTGCCCCACGTTCTGACGTCAGGTTGGTTGAATTTTCACCGCTGTGCCGCTGGCGACCACCATCAGCATGGATTTGCCGTCGCCGGAAACCTCAGAATAATCCAGGTCCACGCCGATCACCGCGTCGGCACCCGCGATCAAGGCTTCGCGGCGCAGTTCGGTGAGGCAGGTCTTGCGCGCGTCGCGCAGCACTTTTTGCGAGGCGCTGGAACGCCCGCCGACGATGTCGCGGATCGACGCGAACATATCGCGGAACATATTCATGCCGAACACACACTCCGCCGTGATGATTTCAAGGCGCTGGGTGACTTTGTATTCGGGCATGGCGAATTCGGTGGTGAGGATCAAATCCTTGGCGATTTCGTCGATCACCGCAGTCGACAGCTCGTCGTATTGCTTGTTGGCGATGAGTTCTTCGATTTCTTTTTCGTTCTTGCCGAACAGTCCGAACATACTTTTTTCTCCTCATATTGCGGTGCGGGGGCCGATGCGAACGATGAACCGATTGCATTATAGGCAAAAGCATCCAATGTAGAATATGGTGTGATAAGGTAAAAAAAATATGCGATAGATTTTTGAATTCCATGAACCAGTTGACAACTGTAGCCATTATTTCCGACATTCGTCACATTCTTTAGTGAGTGAGCAAGGCTCTTAATGTCCGACGTGCAAGACCATATTCTTCAGGCTCGTATTTTGGTTGTCGATGACAACCTGACCAACGTGGTGCTGTTGACGAAACTGTTGGAAGCCGAAGGCTACCTGCATGTCGAGGGGGTGACCGATTCCCGCGTGGTGGTCGGGATGTACGAAACTGAGCCTTACGATTTGGTGCTGCTCGACATCCGCATGCCGCACATGGACGGCTACGATGTTATGGAAGGTCTTAAGGGGATTGCCAACGGCGATATTCCGCCGATCATGGTGCTGACGGCGCAAACCGATATGGACACCAAGCTCAAAGCCTTGGCCGCGGGCGCGCAGGATTTTTTGCACAAGCCGTTCGACCGGGTCGAGGCGCTGACCCGCATCCGAAATATGATCGAGGTGCGTCTGCTTCACAAGCAAGTGCGCCGACAAAACGAAATTCTCGAACAAAAGGTCCAAGAACGCACCCAAGAACTTGAAGACACCCGTTTGGAAGTGGTGCATCGCTTGGGCCGCGCTGCGGAATACAAAGACAATGAAACCGGCCTGCACGTGGTGCGCATGAGCAAAATCGCGCACTTGCTGGCGGTTGCCTTGGGCATGTCGGATGCAGACGCCAAATTGCTGCTGCACGCCAGCCCAATGCACGACATCGGCAAAATCGGCATTCCCGACGGTGTTTTGCTTAAGCCCGGCAAGCTCGACCCCGAAGAGTGGGAAATAATGAAAACGCACTGCCAAATCGGTGCGGAAATTTTAGGTGAGCACGAGTCACCCCTGATGCAGATGGCGCGTTTGGTGGCAATGACTCATCACGAAAAATGGGATGGTAGCGGTTATCCCAAGGGCACCAAAGGCGAGAATATCCCCCTGGTGGGTCGGATCACCGCGGTGGCGGACGTGTTCGATGCGTTGACGTCGGAACGTCCCTATAAAAAAGGCTGGTCCATCGAAGACGCCGCCGAATATATAAAGGGACAGGCGGGACTGCATTTCGATCCCGCCGTAGTCGAGAAATTCAACGAGCACCTCGACGAAATCGCCAACATTCGCAACACCCTTCGCGATACTTTTGAGGCCGAAAGCTGAGCTTGTGTTATTAGCTTAGCCTCAAATTGGAGCCTCCCCGCCATGCCCACTTACAGTCCGCGTATATCGTCGCGCTTATCGCTTGGCTTTTCGTGCGTCGGCCACACGTATTCGCACTTGTTTGCGCCGATCTTTTTTGTCGTGGCGTTGCTGTTGGAAGCCGAATTCAACCTCACCCACGGTGAAGTCGTCAGCTTGATCGTGGCGGGCAATGTGCTGTTCGGTTTGGGCGCACCGGTGGCGGGATGGGTGAGCGACAAGTGGTCGGCCAGCGGCATGATCACGGTTTATTTTTTCGGTGTCGGCGCGGGCATGATGTTGACCGGGCTGGCGCAAAATCCGTTTCAGCTGATGGCGTTTTTGACCCTGACCGGGCTGTTCGGTTCGATCTATCACCCGGTGGGGTTCGCGTGGCTGGTGTCTCAGGTGGAAAAGCGCGGCGCGGCGCTGGGCCTCAATGGCGTGTTCGGCACCCTTGGCCCGTCCGTTGCGGCGTTGTCGGCGGGTGTGCTGACCGATCTGATCAGTTGGCGCGCTGCGTTCATCGTTCCCGGCGCGGTGGTGTTTTTGACCGGTGTTGTTTTCTTGGCCTTGCGCCGTCGCGGTGTCATTCACGATGCGACCGTCGAGCGGGTTGCTGAGCACAAAGCCACCAAACATGAAGTGATGCGCACCATCATGGTGCTGGCCGTAACCATGCTGTGTACGGGCTTGATCTATCAGACCACCTCTGCAGCGTTGCCCAAGGTGTTTTCCGAACGCCTGGCCGACTTTGCAGGTGAGGGGGTGTTTGGAATCGGCGCGATGGTGGCGATGGTGTATGTGGTGGCGGGCGCGGTACAGTTGATTGCCGGGCGCATGTGCGACAAATATTCCCTTAAACTGATTTACATCCTGGCGTTTTTATCCCAGGTGCCGTTCTTGTTTCTGGCCGCGCAGTTTGGCGGCGGCGGGTTGATGTTCGCGGTGTTTGTGTTGGTGTCGGCCAACCAAGCCGCGCTGCCGGTGGAAAACACCTTGATCGCACGCTATGCGCCCAAGGATTGGCGCGCCTTGGCGTTTGGTCTCAAGTTTATCTTGGCGTTCGGGGTGAGCAGTTTGGGGGTGTTGATGGAAGGTGCGCTGTACGATCTGACCGGCGGCTTTTATTGGCTGTTCATCGTGCTGGCGTGCATCGCCACGGTGGGCTTGGCGGTGGGCTGGTTGCTGCCGTCGGAAAATAAGGTTCAGCCACAAGCCGCCGAATAGATTCAGCGCGATTTTGTCAGCGCTTCCCGCGCGGTGCGGTAAGCCTTGTCGTAGACGTTGAGCAACACCACGCAGGCGTCGTTCACCGCGATGCCTTGGGCTTGCATGGTGCGCAGGTTTTCAGCGGTGAGGCGGCTGTATTCTCGGTGCAGTTGGGGAGCATGGTCGCGCACGTAAGCGGCGAGGGTCTTGCGCTCGGACGGGGCCAAAAACGGTGTGGCGATCTTGACCGCTTCGTTGACGCCGAAGCGTCGCCCCTGCAAAGGGCGGCATGATGATTTCGAGTATTCGATCAGCATGATTTCCGCGCCCACCAACGCGCCGGCAAATTGCATCGGCGAGGTCAGGGTTTCGGGGCCTTCGGTCTGGGCCCCGGCGGGTGAGGCCAAGGCCGTCAAAACCACGGCAATCGAAAAGGCTTTATGACAGGCCAAGACGTTCGATCTCTTTTTTCGGGCAGCGGTTTTGCACCACCACCAGCCCGGCGTCTTCGGCTTCGCGCTTGGCCTTGTCGTTGACCACGTCGATTTGCATCCACACCACGGTAATGCCTTTGTCGTCCGATAGGCGGATGGCTTCGCGGGTGACGTCGCCCGCCGCATCCGAAGCGCGGAAGATATCGACCATGTCATAAGGTCCCGGCGCATCGTCCAGCGACGCGTACACAGTCTCACCCAAAATCTCGCTGCCCGCTTGGCCGGGGTTGATGGGGATAACCTTGAAGCCTTGTTTTTGCAGAAATTCCATCACCTGATAAGACGGTCTAGCTGGCTTGTTGGAGGCACCCACCATGGCGATGGTGGTGACGGTTTCCAAGATCCCGGTGATCAGGTCGTCGGTGTCGGATTTGCTCATGCTTTGCGGTCTTTCCCACTGCGATTTGCCCAGGTTGGAGCGGGCTGTTTGTCGATGAAAGCGCCGACGCCGTCGCGCGCGTCCGGGTGTTGCATGTTCGCGGCCATGGTCTCGGCGGCGATGGCGTAGGCTTCGTCCAATGGTCGGTCGATCTGGCTGAGAAACAGGCGCTTGCCGAATTCTATCGCCGATGGCGATTTGGAGGCAATTTCCAATGCGAGATTTTCCACCTCGGCGTCTAACACCTCGGCCCCCACGGCGCGATTGACCAGTCCCAAACGCTCGGCTTCAGCGGCGGTGATGAATTTTCCGGTGTAGAGCATTTCGGCTGCCGCTTTACGGCCAATGGCGCGGCTCAACGGAACCGACGGGGTGGCGCAAAACAGTCCCAGATTGATGCCCGATGTGGCGAACTTTGATCGATCGCTGGCGATGGCCAGATCGCACTGCGCCACCAACTGACAGCCCGCCGCGGTGGCGATGCCGTCGACATGGGCGATCACGGGTTGGGCCAAGTTGTGAATTTTCAGCATCATGTCGGCGCAGGCATTGAACAGCACTTCGCACGGCGCGCGTTCGGGCTTGGCCATCATTTCCTTAAGATCGTGACCCGCCGAAAACGCTTTGCCTGCGCCCGAAATCACCACCACGCGCACCGATACATCGTCGGCTATGGCGTCAAGCGCGGCGCTCAGTGCATTGATCATCGCCTCAGACAGGGCGTTGAGTTTTTTCGGGCGATTGAGCGTCAGCCACGCGATTTGGTCGCGGTCTTCGCGCAAGACCAAAACGTCATCTTCGGGCACGTTTCCAGTGGGGGAGATCATAGGGCAGCGGTCCATTTTAAAGCCATTGAATCGGAACGCCATGTTCGGCTTTTGCGCTTTGTCTGTCTAGAGGGGCTGACTTCATCGCATTTGACGGCAAAGAATACCTATAATATCAGGGTATTCAAATACCTCAAAAATAACTCATTGAAATTGCTTGTTTATTTACTGTGAGCTGGGAAATAAACGTTTGACAGTTGGATGTAGGTGTCCTAAAACCCGCGTTCCTCACGTGATCTGGCGTTTTACGTTGGTTGCGTGACCTGTATTTTTAACATCCGTAACACGGAGCAGAATATGAAAACCTATTCCGCTAAACCGGCCGACGTTGAAAAGAAATGGTTCGTCATCGATGCCGAGGACGTTGTCCTTGGTCGTATGGCCAGCCAGATCGCTTTGCGTCTGCGTGGTAAGCACAAACCGATGTTCACGCCGAACATCGATTGCGGCGACAACATTATCGTCATCAACGCCGAAAAAGTGAAACTCACCGGTCGCAAGCGCACCGATGAGAAGTACTACTGGCACACCGGTCACCCGGGCGGCCTCAAAGAACGCACACTCGGTCAGATCCTCGATGGCAAGTACCCCGAGCGCGTGGTGATCAAAGCGGTCGAACGCATGATTTCCCGCTCGCCCATGGGCCGTCAGCAGATGCGCAAGTTGCATGTCTATGCCGGTACCGATCATCCGCATGGCGCTCAGAACCCGGAAGTTCTGGACATCGCCGCCATGAACCCGAAGAACAAGAGGAGCGCGTAACCCATGGCTGATCTCGGAGATCTCAAAGATCTGGTCGAAGGCGGCGCAGTGGCCACCACAGGCGGCGCGGCTGATGAAGCTGCTCCTGTTGTTGTTGAACCGAAAATCGATGCACAGGGGCGTGCCTACGCCACCGGCAAGCGTAAAAACGCCATTGCCCGCGTGTGGATCAAACCCGGCTCGGGCAAAATCACCGTTAACGGTCGTGAAGTTCAAATTTACTTCGCCCGCCCGGTGCTGCGCATGCTGATCAACCAGCCGTTTTCCACGGTCGAACGCGAAGGCCAATACGATGTGGTCTGCACGGTCACCGGTGGCGGTCTGTCCGGTCAAGCCGGCGCGGTGCGTCACGGCATTTCCAAGGCGTTGACCTACTATGAGCCCGCCCTGCGCGGTTCGCTCAAAGCCGGTGGCTTCCTGACCCGCGACAGCCGCGTTGTTGAAGTTATATAGTAAGTGCGTGGTTTAGGGATAGTGTGTTTGGTGTT
>Ga0316204_10000666_pt1 | contig 118071 bp, 110 predicted proteins | sample 6monrhotite_MG_2_FD_205661 | JGI IMG/M metagenome (GOLD analysis project Ga0316204, IMG submission 205661) | Microbial mat bacterial communities from mineral coupon in-situ incubated in ocean water Damariscotta River, Maine, United States -... | ecosystem: Environmental > Aquatic > Marine >...
AGCCCATAATTCCGACATTAAACAGCCCGGCATAGCCCCACTGAATATTGACGCCCAGCGCCATAATCGACGAAATCAAACACAAATTCAGAATGGTCAGCGACACATTCCAGCTTTGGTAAAAACCCACAAAGATAAACAGCACCGCCATGATGGCGAAATAAGATACGTGGCGTGTCATGATTGGGCCCCCCCGAAAATACCCGTGGGTTTGATCAACAGAACCACCACAAGAATAACAAAACTGACGGCGAATTTATAATCTGTCGCCAAAAGCTGTACCAACCCCTCGGGTGCCCAGTCTTGCGGGCCGATATAACCGACGAATTTTTTGTACGGATAGGTGATCATAATTTCCGAAAATGCGATCACAAATCCACCGGCAATCGCCCCCAACGGGCTGCCTAATCCGCCAACGATGGCGGCGGCAAAGATCGGCAACAAAAGCTGGAAATAGGTGAAAGGTTTGTAACTTTTGTCCAACCCATAAAGCGTGCCTGCGATGGTGGCCAGAAACGCCGCTAAAATCCATGTAACAGCTACAACTTTTTCCGGGTTGATGCCCGACAACAATGCCAGATCTTCATTGTCGGAATAGGCGCGCATCGATTTGCCGGTGCGTGTGCGATTCAGAAACCAAAACAAAACCGCCACGACGATGATCGCGGTAACGACGGTTAACCCTTGGCTAACCTTGATCGACAGCCCCTCGTTCAAACCGGTCATTTGTTTAAAGGTGCGCGCCTTGATAATGAATCTTTCGCCATCGGCAAATTGCTGGTCATCCGGCCCGATAATCAGGCGCACAACGCCGTTCATCACAAACATCACCCCGACCGAGGCAATCAGATATACCACGGGGGCCGCCTTTTTGGCGCGATAGAATCGATAGACCATGCGGTCTGACAGCAAAACAAAACCGGCGCAAAATACCATGCCAATCGGCAGGGCCAACAGCGCGGTGGGCAACGGCCCAAGATTCAGCCCCATCGATTGGAACCACCATGTAAACAGGATCACCACCATCGTGCCAAAGGCCATCGTATCGCCATGGGCAAAGTTGGAAAATCGCAGGATGCCAAAGACCAAAGTTATGCCCAAAGCGCCCAGCGCCAACTGGCTGCCATAGGCGATGGCGGGCACAAAGACGAAGTTGGCCATCAACGTCAAAGCGTTCAGAATTTCCATCAGTTTACGTCCTCACATTGCCCGTTGATCGTTGTCACGTCGGGAATTTTCACACCATTGCGCAGCCGCACCGCAGGCCACGACAAAACCGCCATCTTCGGCGAGTCTTCGTTTTTCACAAAAATTGCCGCCACGCCTTTGTCGGTCAGGGTTGTGATCATGCCAAAACTGTCAGGGTCACTTGGCCCCGATATCATCGCCACCTGCGCGCCTTTACCTTCGTCCCAGATAAATTCGTCGCCATTTTCGGCAATTTCGATTTTGATGCCATCGCCGAAATCACACAACAGCAAGGGATCGTTGCGCCCCTCGGCCAAGGCAGGCGACGCAATCAACAGACAGGGAATAATAAATTTGTACATTAGCCCCCCAAAAAGCTGCGGCGGACATCGGGGTTTGCCAAAAGTGCTGCGCCCGTATCGGTGTAGCGATTGCGCCCCTGCACCAAAACATAGCCCTTGTCGGCAATGTTCAGCGCCTGACGCGCATTTTGTTCAACCATCAAAATCGAAATACCGGTGCGCGCCACCTCGATGATGCGATCAAACAATTCATCCATCACGATCGGCGAAACCCCCGCTGTCGGTTCATCCAGCATCAAAATCTTGGGCTGAGTCATCAGGGCGCGGCCAACGGCAACCTGTTGGCGTTGCCCGCCCGACAGCTCGCCCGCATTCTGACGACGTTTATCCCTAAGAATCGGGAACAGGTCAAAAACCTGTTCCATGGTCACTGAAATATCATCGCGGCGCAAAAACGCACCCATTTCAAGGTTTTCCTGCACCGACATCGATGGAAACACGTTGCCGGTTTGCGGCACGAACGCCATACCCGCCGCCACGCGATCCTGCGGCGACAGCTTGGTGATGTCTTTGCCGTCCAGCACAACGCGGCCCGTGTGGATATTCAGCATCCCGAAAACCGCCTTCATCGCGGTGGATTTTCCTGCCCCGTTCGGGCCAACAATCACCGCAATTTCACCCTTTTCGACCGCCACCGTACAGTCGTGCAGGATATCCGCACCACGGCCATAACCGCCTGTCATACTTTCGCCAATCAGAAATGGTTCACCCATTGCACGGCATCCTTTTCACTTTGGGGCAAGTCGCGGCAACGCTCATGCTGTGGCCCCAGTCTTGTTTTTCAGACCCGTGCCCAAATAGGCCTCGATCACCTGTTCGTTGGATTTAATCTGGTCAATGGTGCCTTCGGCCAAAATTCCGCCTTCGGCCATGCAGATCACCGGATCACACAGGCGACCGATGAAATCCATATCATGTTCGATCATGCAAAACGTATAGCCGCGCTCCTTGTTCAGGCGCAGGATCGCGTCACCAATTGTATTCAAAAGCGTGCGGTTAACACCCGCGCCGACCTCGTCTAGAAACACGATCTTGGCGTCAACCATCATCGTGCGCCCCAGTTCCAACAGCTTTTTCTGACCACCAGACAGGTTACCCGCGATTTCGTCCGCCACGTGAGAAATTTCAAGAAACTCGATCACCTCGTCGGCTTTGCGCCTCACTTCGGCCTCTTCCTGGCGAATTTTGGCACCGTGGAACCAGGCCTGCCAAAGCGTTTCACCGGACTGGTTGCCCGGCACCATCATCAGGTTTTCCCGGACCGTCATTGAGGAAAATTCATGGGCAATCTGAAATGTGCGCAACAAACCCTTGTGAAACAATTCATGTGGCGGCACGCCGGTAATATCTTCGCCATCCAGCAAAACCCGGCCGCTGGTGGGTTTTAAAAGACCCGCAATCACATTGAAAAGCGTGGTTTTACCCGCTCCGTTTGGCCCAATTAGCCCAGTGATCGACCCCTTTGCAATTTCAAGGCTGGCGTCGTTCACGGCATAGAATCCGCCAAATTTTTTGGTCAGATTTTCAACTTTGATCATGGGATATCCCTAATAAAATGGGCAGCCCGACGTCGCGGGCTGCCCTTTCATTCTCGTTATCAGCTTAGCGGAATTTAACTGTTGTGACAGCTTCGCCAGCGATTTCGATTTCGCGATAGTTACCAGCGCTTTCGCCAGCACCGATCAGCTCTACGTTGGAGGCGCCAACATAGTCGACCTCGCCGCCAGCGGCCAGAATTTCCAGCGCCTTGCCCAATTCACCGGGCAGGATTTTTTCACCAGGGGCGTTGGCAACATCCATTACCTTGCCTTTGTAATCAGCCGGATTGGAAGAACCCGCCGCTTGCATCGCCAACAGGATCAGCGCCGCCGCGTCATAGCTTTCGGCCGCAAACGGTGACGTGCCATCATAACCTTGGGCCATAGCCGCAAATTTACCAGCGCCCTCGCTGTCAGTACCCGGAACCTGACCAAAAGAGCCGTTCAGATCGGAACCGATGGCTGCGGGCAGGCTGTCACCAACCATGCCGTCTGGCAAAACGAAGGTTTCAAATGCGCCGGTATCCAGCGAGCCCTGGATGATGCCCTTGCCACCTTGGTCAAGGTAACCGGCTACAACCAGAACCTCGCCACCAGCCGCGGCCAGTGCGCCAACCTCTGCTGAATAGTCGGCTTTGCCATCTTCGTGCGACGCGGCGATGGTTACAGTACCACCAGCGGCCTCAAATGCATTTTGAAAGCTGTCGGCCAGACCTTTGCCATAGTCGTTGTTGGTATATGTCAGAGCCACGGTTTTAACGCCGCGCTCCATGATGACGTTGGTCATCACCGAACCCTGACGGGCATCAGATGGCGCGGTGCGGAAAAACAGGCCGTTGTCTTCAACGCTGGACAGGGCAGGCGATGTCGCAGATGGTGAAATCATCACCATGCCGTTTGGCATTGCAACATTGGTCAGCGTAGCCGTGGTAACGCCGGAACAGTCACCACCAACGATACCGGAAACTTTGTCAGATGTGATCAAACGTTCAGCCGCAGCCGTGGCAGCAGCGGAGTCAACACAAGTCGTGTCGGCGCGAACCGAAGTAACCTCTTTGCCACCCATGAATTTACCGGATGCGTTCACTTCGGCAATCGCGGTTTCAGCGGCCGGGCCCATGTTAGCAACCAGCGATTCAATCGGGCCGGTAAAGCCCAAAAACACGCCGATGCTGATGGCGTCGCCGTCAGCCATAGCGCCATTGGCAAGACCCATAACCAGAGCAGATGTGGTAAGTAGTTTTTTCATTTTAAGACTCCCTGTCTCATATTTTAGAACACGTGCCAGCACTTGGAAAACCCTCTCGTTTTGTGGTTGATTTACCCGGTGCTGCGTAACAACGTTATTTACCGTTGCGACATTACAATTGTTTCGTGGGTTGGCCTAGAGCTAATTTTTCGCCCGATACATTTGGTCAAAATCACCAAAAATCGGGGGTTTTTCAGGGATAATCATAGGGTTTTATACGGTATTGGCCAATTTTTGCCGAATCAGTTTTCAACGATCAATCGTCAATCCACTTGGCACGCGATCCGGCACGCCCAGCCGACCTTTGGGCGATGTTTCCCCTGTTAGCGCTGACATAAAGGCCACCAGATCGCTGACGTCTTGGTCGCTTAGGCTGACAGGTGCAATATCCAATGCACGCCGCAGCCGCGCGATTTGAATTTTGTTTTGCTGAAACTGGAAATCTGTCGATGCCAGCCAGTCCGCCGCTGGCAGGTTTGCCATTTCGGGGCGCCATTGATCGAGATATTTCAACGGATCGCTGTGCTGGCGAATAACCCCCTCAAGCGTTGGATACGCCCCGTTGTGGCCGTAAGGCGCCGATAATTCCACATTTCGCAAAGGCGGCGTTCTGAACCGATAAAAATCGGCAACGTCATCACTTTCGCCCAACCGCCCGATATCGCGCGTAATCGGATCAAAACCACGGGTTCTGCCGGGGCCAAATTGCGGCATGGCAATGGCGTAAAATTCTTGGTCACTGAAAAATGCCCCAGAATGGCAAGCCGAACACCCGCCGCGGCCAAAGAAAATATCCATGCCGGATTTTTGTGGCCCTGACAGCGCGTTATCATCACCGCCAATAAAAGCATCAAACGGCGCGTCATAACTGGCAAATTCCGCGGTTTCAAAATCTGCAATCGCATTGGCAATTTCGGCGATGGTAATATCAAGCGGTGTTTTCACATCGTCAAATGCCGCCATAAACATATCCGCATATTCCGGATTGTTTCGCACCCGTTTGGCCAAAATCGGCCACGCCACATTGATGCGGTCATATACGGCACCGGCCACCTCGTTTTCCTTGGGATCCCCTGCCATTTCAAATTGCGATGTAATGGGGAATAAGGCCTGTGCCGCCAAAATCGAATTCAAGCCGCGCGGCAAATATTCCTCGGCCGGTGTGTTAAAGCCGTTGCCATAAATGTCGTCGGCCTGAATGCGGCCATCGTGAAACAACGTGTCCACCGATTTAAGCCCCAAATTCCACAAAGGCGGCGCGTTGCGCGGTATGCGCTTGCCAATGCGATCCGCTCCCTCGCCCGTCGTGCGCTTTGGCCCCATGCCCTGACCGCCTTCACCAATGCCCAATGACAGCCCGTCACCAGTTCCAAATCGCACAGCATGACAGGTGGCACACGAAATATTGCGATTGCCCGACAGAATTTTATCGTAAAACAAAAGCTGACCGATCCTTGCCTTGGCGGGATCAACTGTGCGAAAATCACTGGGTTGGATGGGCGCAGGAATATCCTGAGCCAATGCTGGCAGTGCGACAAAACAAAGGGCTAGAACATGGCGAAATTTCATGCCGTTACTATGGCGTTGCTTTTGGCAACTGCAAGCCCCGTTTTTGCGGAAATCGAACAGGCGCGGGATTTAATGGAGGCCGGAAAATTCGCCGAGGCCCGTGCCGAGCTGTGGCCCGCCGCCCGTTCTGGCAATGCCGAAGCCGAGGAATTGATTGGCGTCATGTATGCGATGGGTCTTGGTGTTGACCAAGACTACGAGCGGGCGTTTGAATGGTATCTTCGCGCCTCGATGAAAGGGCATCCGGGCGCGCAATCCGGTGTGGGCTGGTACTACGAGGTCGGGCTTGGTATGCCTGCGCCAGATCTGACCCGCGCTTATATGTGGTACGTTTTATCGGCGATTGGCGGCGATCCAGATGCGGCCATATCCCAAGAAGAGGTGGTCAAAAAAATGACCCCTGAAGAAATTGCCAAGGGCGATACGCTGATCGATGATTATCGCGTATGGCTTTATCCTTTTCGTTAATATCTAGGAACCTAATATGACAGAATATACCCCCCCCACGGTCTGGAAATGGATCGAGGGCAACGGCGGAAAATTCGCCAACATCAACCGCCCGATCGCGGGCGCAACCCACGACAAGGCATTGCCGCGCGGCAAACATCCGTTGCAATTGTATTCACTGGCCACGCCCAATGGCGTCAAGGTCACCGTGATGTTGGAAGAGCTGTTGGAACTGGGCCACAAGGGCGCGGAATACGATGCCTATCTGATCGATATTTCCGAGGGCGATCAGTTTTCCAGCGGTTTTGTCGAAATTAACCCGAATTCCAAAATTCCGGCGCTGATGGATCATGCCACCACACCACCGACCCGGGTTTTTGAATCCGGTGCGATCCTTTTGTATCTGGCAGAAAAGTTTAACGCGCTGCTGCCCGTTGATCCCGCCCTGCGCGCGGAAATGTTGTCTTGGTTGTTCTGGCAAATGGGCAGCGCGCCCTATCTGGGCGGTGGTTTTGGCCATTTTTATGCCTATGCGCCGGAAAAATTTGAATACCCCATCGATCGTTTCACGATGGAGGTAAAGCGCCAACTTGATGTTCTGGATCGCAATCTGGCGGATCGCCGGTTTATGTGCGGCGATGATTACACAATTGCCGATATCGCGATTTGGCCGTGGTACGGCGCGCTGCACACCAACACACTTTATGGGGCGGCGGAATTTCTGGCGGCGGACAGTTATAAAAACGTGGTGCGCTGGGCGGATGAAATTGCCGAGCGCCCAGCGGCAATGCGTGGGAAAATGGTAAACCGCGCGTGGGGTGAATTGCATACGCAATTGCGCGAGCGCCATGATGCCAGTGATTTTGATTTGAAAACACAGGACAAAATCGAAGCTGAAAATAGCTAGAATAGCGATCGCGGGCCGTTGAAACGGCCCGCGATTATTACAATTAATTCAAATCCATCATCCGGCCACCGTCAATCGCGGCCTCGGCTTCGGCAACGGCACCCGTAAGGGCATCAAAGATTTCACCACCGCCGTCAACGTTGGCTTTAAACCAATCGTAAACCGGTGCAGCGGCCTCTTTGAACATCGCCTTTTCCGCTGGTGTCGGCACATAAAGATCACCGCCACCGGCCACAAAATCAGCATAGGCTTGAATAGATTTGCGCTTGGGTGAGGCGAATGTTGCCTGTTGCAGCGCATAAAAACCATCAACAATCACACGGCGCATATCCTCGGACATACCCATGAATTTGTCGTTGTTCATCCACCAGAGCGCACCCATATAGGCGTGACCGTCCAACGTTACGTATTGCAAACCTGCTTCGGGGAATTTCATCCCCATAATGTCGGTGATGCCGTTTTTGGAACCTTCAACAACACCGGTTTGAAACGATGTGAACAGCTCTGGCCACGGGATCGGTGTTGGCGATGCGCCCATTGCCTTGACCAGTTCCTGCGGCAGGTCGGCAACAACGGTGCGGATTTTCAAGCCTTCCATATCAGACGGCATCGCAATACGGCGTTTGGTATTGGCAAAATTGCGCCAGCCGCCGGTATTGCCAATTGTCATCAGACGGATTGAATTACCCGAAGATGCCAGCGCCATTTCGCGCATTTTGCGGGTGAAATCACCGGCCAAAACGGCCTCGGCCACCCGGTCATCGGCCATCAGATAGGGCAAATCAAGCACCTGTACATAAGGGAAAATCCCCGCCGCACCACCAGAGGTGGAGATGTAGACATCGATCGAGCCATCGGCCACACCTTGCAGACATTCCGCGCCCTTGGAACACAGTTGCGTGCCGATGAACAACTCGACCGCAATCGCGCCGTTTGATGCGGCTTCGACAAAGTTTTTAAACACGACAAGACCGTCATAGTCCTCGTCGTTTTCGTTGGAATTTGCGGTTGCACGAATTGTATATTCCTGTGCCACCGCGCTGACAGCAGAACCCGCCAGCAATGTCGCCACAAGCAGCGACTTGGTTATGGATTTCAACATTTTGTAAACCTCCCTTGGTTTTGGTTGTCGTTTCTCAGTTAATTCACGAACCCGGTTAGCCGGGGGATCGTCATGGAAATCGCGGGCACGTAGGTGATCAAAAAGATCACCGCGACCTCGACCGCGAGAAATGGTAAAATGGCGCGCGCAATATTTTCGACCTTTTCGCCGGAAACCGATGATGCCACAAACAACACCAATCCCATGGGTGGCGTTGCCAGCCCCACGGTCAGGTTGACCGACATGATGATGGCAAAATGTACCGGGTGAACGCCCAGGCTGATGAATATCGGCGCCAAAATCGGCCCCAGAATAATGATCGCGGGGCCTGCATCCAAAAACATCCCCACCATGAACAACAAAAGATTGATCAGGAACAACAATATCAGCGGGTTTTCCGACAGGCTCAGGATATAGGCCGCCAAAATCTCGGGGGTGTGCGACAGGGATACCACGGTTTTAAACGCCATCGCCGAGCCAACCAACAGCAAGACAACCGCCGAAGTCGTCGCCGCCTTGGCCAGAACGGCGGGAAATTCGTTGATTTTCATGGTTTTCAGCACAAAAACCGCAACGATCGCGGCGTAGCCAACGGCAACGGCTGCGGCTTCGGTCGGGGTAAAGACGCCAAACAAAATGCCGCCCAAAATGATCACCGGCGTCATCAATGGGAAAAACGCCTTCAGGCTGGCTTGGCCGCGTTCCCCCCACGTCGATTTGACGGTAGCAACGGGAAAATCATATTTATCCGCCATCACCTTGATAACCACCATCAAACCAAGCCCCACCATGATGCCGGGCACAATGCCCGCAAGGAACAACGCGGCCACGCTTTCGCCCATCACATAGGCGTAAATAATCATGATGCCCGATGGGGGAATGATCGGGCCAATCACCGAACTCGCCGCCGTGATTGCCGCCGAAAACCGCCGTGTATAGCCCTGTTTTTCCATCGCCGGGATCAACATCGACCCCAATGCCGAGGTATCGGCCACGGCGGAACCCGAAAGCCCCGCAAACAACATCGAGGACAGCACATTCACATGCGCCAAACCGCCGCGAAAATGCCCCATCAGCGCTTGGGCAAATTCAACAAGCCGCAGGGTAATACCGCCCTTATTCATTAGTTCGCCCGCCAGCATGAAAAACGGGATCGCCATCAGCGGAAAACTGTCCATGCCGTTATAGACGTTACGATAAAGCAACCCGATGTCGCGTTCCTGACCGTTCATCCACAACAACAAACCCGGTGCGGCAAGCATGCCAAAAAACACCGGCAGGCCCAGCAACAGAAAGACCAGAAAAAGCGGTAAAAACCAAACCAGCATCAATCAATCCTCACGGTATCATTTGGAATCGGTTGCAACCTGTCGGCATGGCCAAACAAGGTGACCAGATTGCGCAGGATCAGTTCGATATTCACCACGGTCAGCCAAATCAGACCGACCAACAATGACATATACATCCACGCCAGCTTGATTTTATACGCTTTCAATCCGATCCAATCCAAGGGAATTTTCAGCGACGCCGATGAAAACAGCCAACCAGCGTTCACATGGTTTATGCCCAATTGCACCCCCATCACCAGAACCAACAACGACAGAGCCAAAAGCACCAGCGTCAGGGCCGCCGCCACCGCGCGCGGCAGAAATTGTTCCAGCATGTCAATGGCGACAAAACCGCCTTGGCGATAGGCGGCCGGTGCAATCAAACCCGTCATCCACAACATCAAAAATCTGGCGGCCTCATCCGGCCAAGGCAGGGCATTATTCAGCACATAACGGAAGAACACTTGCAGCAAAATGATCAAAACCATCAACGCCAGCGCCGTCACGGCAATCGATTTTGCGATCCGCAAGGCGACGTTGTTCACCGCCTGAATCGGCACCAAAATCAGTAACAAAATATTTGAAATGCTTGTTCCCAAAATCTGACCCCTCCCAAGGTCACCTGCCTATCCCGCCGAAAAACCCCCAAAAGTGCCGTTATGAAACAACAGTGGATCGCCCTGTCTTATGGTTACATTCAGAACCTCGCCGACCATAATCGCGTGATCGCCCGCGTCATGTACATCGGACTTGCGGCATTCAAATCGTGCCAGACAATTATGAATAAGCGGCACCCCGTGGGCATTGTCCGCCCAATCCAAACCATCAAACGCATCCGCCCTGCCGGCAAATCCGTTGCATATGTCGGCCTGATCCGACCCCAGCACATGGATGGCAAAATGTTCCGATTGTGAAAACGGCGGATAGCGTTTTGATCCTTTGGAAACCGACCACAAAACCAGCGGTGGATCCAATGAAACCGAAGAAAAACTGTTGGCTGTAATGCCAATACGCCCCCAGTCAGAATTTGTGGTTACAACCGTCACACCCGTGCCAAATTGGCCCAGCGCCGCACGATAGGCGCGCGCCGTTTCCGCACTTGGCACAAAACAATTTTCAGGGTGATTTTGGCTGTTGTCTGACACTATGGAACCTCTGAACCGAGCGAGGCGGTGTAAAGCGCAAACCAGGTTTCCCGATCCATTTGAACGCGCAAAGCGTCACTAATACGGGCGATTCGGTCCAGATTATTTGTGCCCATCACCGGCGCAATGTCCGCCGGATGGGCCAGTAACCAGGCCACGGCCACGGCCGCCACATCGACACCTTGCGCCGATGCCACAGAATTCAACGCCGTCATTAAAGGGGTGGTCGGCGTGGCAAAAAGGCTACCACCACCAAGCGGCGACCATGCCATAACCGGCGCGGCAAATTCCTGCATAAAGGCAATGTCACCATTGCTGAAACATTGCGGTGCCACAACCGACGCCTCGATTTGGTTGGTGACCAGCGGGTTGTTCATCGCCGATTGCAACAATGTCCAATCGTGACGCTTAAAGTTGGACACGCCAACCGCCTTGACCTTGCCGCTGGCGATCACCCCGTCCAGCGCGGCACCGGTTTCCTGGTGATCCATCAACGGATCAGGGCGATGCACCAGCAAAACGTCGATCTGGTCGATATTCATCAACCGCAGCGAATGATCCACCGATGCCAGAATATGGCCACGGCTGGTATCGTAATATTTAACCTTTGCAGCGACATACCGACCAACCGGGGCCACGATATCGCATTTGGTTACAATCTCGATCTGATCGCGCAAGGCAGGTGCGGCTTTCAGGGCTGCGCCAAAAACCTGTTCTGCCTCATAGCCGCCATAAATATCGGCCTGATCCATCGTGGTGATGCCTTGGGCCAAACAGGTTTCGATCTTGGCTTGAACGTGGGCGGGCGCTGTATTGCTGTCGTCAGCCAACCGCCACATACCATAGACAATGCGGCTGAAACTAACGTCAGAATTCAGTTTTATACGGTTCATTAGCGGCGCTCTCCGACGGCGAGGGGTGTTGCAGGGGCTTTGTTTGGAACACGTCCATAGGCAACAGGCAATGAACAAGTTTTTAGATGCGGCATTACAAGGCGGCCAAATTGTTCGCATTCATCCATATGGGGATAGCCTGAAAACACAAACGCGCGAATGCCCATTTTTTGATAGGCTTCAATTTCTGATAAAACCTGATCCGCAGACCCGACCAATGCCGCCCCACAGCCAGATCGGGCGCGACCGATACCTGTCCATAAATGTGGCTCGATAAAGCCTTCCATATCGGCCAAATCGCGGTTCTTGGCCTGATGTGCCACCCCAAGGGACGTTGAATCAAGACCGCGCTCGCGGATCATTTTGCCGGTGTCATCGTCCAGCTTGGACACCAGTTCGCGCGCATATTCCCGCGCCTCGGCCTCGGTATCGCGCACGATCACATGAACCCGCAACCCATAATCCAGCGTGCGCCCATAGGTTTCGGCGCGCGCATGCACCGCCTGCATCCGACCCGCCAATTCATCCTTGGTTTCTGGCCACATCAGATAAACATCGCAATGTTCGGCGCACAGGTTGATCGCATCCGGCGAATACCCACCGAAATACAAAAGCGGGCCGCCATTTTGTTGATAGGGCCGCACAGGATCTGTTGTCAGGCCGGAAAAATTATAGATCTCGCCCTGATAATTGATCTCGTCCCGGGTCCACGCCTGACGCAGGATTTCCACAACCTCGCGCGATCTTTGATACCGATAGGCGCTTTCTTCTTTCTGGCCGGGGAAATCAGACGAAATGATATTGACGGTTAACCGCCCCTCCAGCATGTGATCCAGCGTGGCAATGGTACGTGCCAGCATAATAGGCTGCATTTCACCACAACGCACCGCCGCCAAAAGATTGATTTTATCGGTGATCGGCGCACAACCCGCAACAAACGACAGCGTGTCTTGCCCAACCTGATACGACGAGGGGCAAAGGATGTTACGAAACCCCTGTTTTTCCGCCAGCTTCACAATGTCACTGCAATGCTCCCAACTGGACCGCAGCGCACCATCCGGCACCCCAAGATAGCGATAATCATCAGAACAAAGTGCAGAAAACCACGATACTTCGGCGGCACCCAAATCGGGCGAGGTTATCGGAACAATGGTCATGTTTCCCCAAATCTAACTAACAATTAGGAAAATGCTAACATTGGCTTGGCCATAAATCAATAATGGATCAATTACATCATTCAACGTCTATTTAGGCTCTAAACTGGCGATTTTTGATGTAGCAATTTGAATATCGTCTAGGTAAATCTGATTGAAACTGATCCAAAAAATCCAAAATCAGCGTCAAATTTTGACCCTGCCGGTACTTCAACGGTGCGTATGAAGGAGCCCGATAAAGCCCCGCAACTTCGGCAATCTTCGCGATCTTTGCCAATTGCGTTATTGCGCGCGCGCGAAAAAGTCATGGGCCCGAACCGTAAAATTCTGGCCTCGGAAAATGTGGTCGAACGACAATGGCGGGTGCTGGCCGAAATGGCGCATCACGCCTGTCTGTTGGCCCCCAGCCTGACCCGTATTTTGCAGGGGCTGGAAACACGCGAGTTGATCCAGCGCGTTTTACCTGCAACAAATTCGCTTTTTTCCCGCCTTGAGGAAACATTTGGTAAGCGCGAATCAGAATACCTGTTAGATTTGTTAAATGCCCTAGACGCCTTGCCGCTGAATGGCGAGTGAAACTAGGCAGTACTGGAAAATCATGCCCGAAATTATTCTAAGATCCACCGTCGAGGCCGCTTTGCCTCATGTTGCGGGCGCCAATTGGGTGCCGCTTGCCGGTGGGCGTACAAACCCGGTTTTCAAAATCGAGGCGGCGTCGCCACTGGTTTGCAAGCTTAGCTGCTTGTCGGGTGAAACACCGCTGTTTGGCAATCGCGCGCTGGACGAGGCTGCCATTTTGAAACATCTGGAGGGCAGCGAATTAGCCCCCTCGTTGGTGGATGTTTTGGCCGTGCCGCAAGGCGAGGTTTTGGTTTACAGTTTTGTCGAGGGCGAAATTTTAACCCAAACCACCCCTGCCGCGATTCGCGTGTTGCGCCATGTTCATCAGGCAGAATTGCCGCTGGATTTGCCGCATTTGGAGGGCAGCAGCGAGGCGATCATTCAGAAAACCAAAACTATCCTCGAAAGCCTGCCGCCGCAAAAAGCCATGGCAATAAGCCTTTGCGAACCAAAAATTGACATGCCGGATACATTGACGCCCTGTCTGATTCACGGCGACCCAGTGCCCGCGAATTTCATTCAATCCAAGGGCAAGCTGACGTTGATCGATTGGCAATGCCCGGCAATCGGTGATCCTTGCGAAGATTTGGCGATTGCCCTGTCGCCTGCAATGAACGCGGTTTACGGGGGGGGTGCGTTGACGGCGCAGCAGGTCAAGGAATGCCTGAACGCCTATGGGGACCGCACTGTTTCTGATCGGTATCGCAAGTTGGCACCATTGTTTCACTGGCGAATGGCGGCCTATTGCGCCTGGAAAGTGCAACAGGGCGACAAGGATTATGCCAAGGGCATAAAGCTGGAATTGGCCGCGTTAAAGTAGGCGGATCAGCCAGCCCGCGATGATGGTTGCAATGGCACCCAGCGCAAAAATTGAAACTTGGTTCAGGCGTTGTGGTGCCGCTTTTGGGGCGGGCTGTGTCTGGCGCGACAGCATCGATTCCATCATTTGCGGTAATTTCGGCCCAAACCGCGCCAGAACCATGGCGGTTTTGGTCAAATCCTTGATCAGGGCCTTGGGTCCAACGCTTTCTTTAATGTAACTTTCCACGATCGGCTTTGATACCTGCCAGATGTTGATCTGGGGGTTAAACGTCCGCGCCACGCCTTCGACAACCACCATGGTCCGCTGCAATAAAATCAGCTCGGTTCGGGTTTCCATGCCAAAGCGTTCGGTCACCTCAAACATATAGTTCAGCAGCCGACCCATGGAAATTTGCGTGGCATCCATGCCAAAAATCGGCTCGCCCACGGAACGCAGCGCTTGCGCGAATTCGTCAACATCCTGATCGGCGGGCACATAACCTGCCTCAAAATGCACCTCGGCAACGCGGCGATAATTTCGGCTGATAAACCCAAGCAAAATTTCAGCGTAAACCCGGCGAGTATATTCATCGATCCGCCCCATAATGCCGAAATCCAGCGTGATAATGTCACCGTTTGGCGCAACCATCAGGTTGCCCTGATGCATATCGGCGTGAAAATACCCGTCGCGCAGGGCATGGTTCAGGAACAGTTCCATCGTGCGATTGCCGATGCCGACCATATCATGGCCCGCCGCGCGGATGGTTTCAATTTCGCCAAAGGGGATGCCCTCGGCCCAGGTCATCGTCATCACGCGGCGTGCGGAATAGGTGAAATTGGTTTTTGGCACCTGCAAACCGGCATCTTTTTCGGTATTAGCAACAAATTCGGCACAGGCGGCACCCTCGACCCGCATGTCCAGTTCCGCCGCCACGACGCCCTCAAAATGTTTGATCACTTCGCGCGGGCGCAACCGTCGGGTGAAGGGTGCAAAAATCTCGACCAAACTGGCCCCCAGATAAAACGCATCGATATCGCGCTTGAAGGCGCGTTCAATACCGGGGCGCAAAACCTTGACCGCAACTGCCGTACCGTCGCTGCGCAAATGCGCCTTGTGAACCTGCGCGATCGAGGCGGCGGCAACCGGTTCCGAAATATCGCTGAAATACTGATCCCAATCGTCGCCCAAGGCAGCCTTGATCGCAACCTTGGCCTGATCAAGCGGAAAGGGCGGTAATTTATCCTGTAAAAACCGCAATTGCGCGGCCATTTCCGCGCCCACAACATCAGGGCGGGTCGACAGGATTTGACCAAATTTGATATAGGCCGGGCCCAGCGCGGTTAACGCACGCGGCACCGGCGGCAAGGCGGGGTTGCCGCGCAAACCCAATGCCTTAAACGGCCAGCCCAGCACCCGCGCCGTGATCCGCAAGCTGATCGGGGCATCGATCGCCTCCAGCACCAGCTTCATCGCGCCGGACCGTTCAAAGGTGGCACCGGTACGGATCAGACGCCAAATGTTATGAGGGCCGCGCATCTATATTTTCCATCCGGAATGCAGCGCCGCAATGCCCATCGACAGGTTGCGATATTTGGCGTTTTCAAAACCGGCGTCCTTGATCATTTGCAGGAAACTATCCTGATCGGGGAACTTGCGGATCGATTCCACCAGATATTGATAGCTGTCAGAATCATTGGCAATCAACTTGCCCATCGGCGGAATGATGTTGAAAGAATACCGGTCATAGGCCCACTGCATCATCGGATTCGGGATTTGGCTGAATTCCAGCACCATCAACCGACCACCGGGTTTCAGCACCCGAAACGCCTCGGCCAAGGCATCGGCAATGCGGGTCACGTTCCGGATGCCAAAACTGATGGTATAAACGTCAAATGTATTGTCCGGAAACGGCAGGGCCATGGCATCGCCCACAATCCAATCCAGATTGTCGGCCATTTCGCCCGCCTCGGCGCGTTGACGCCCCTCGATCAGCATCTGTTCGGTCATGTCCAGAACCGTGGCATGGCCGGAGCCGCCGCGTTTCAGAAACCGAAACGAAACATCCCCGGTGCCGCCCGCAACATCCAGCAATTTCTGACCCGCGCGTGGCGCCAGCCAATCCATCATCGCATCTTTCCAGATACGGTGAATGCCAAACGACATCACATCGTTCATCACATCGTATTTCGATGCCACATTGGTAAATACCCCGTGAACCTTGCCCGCTTTTTCGGATTCGGGCACGGTCTTGAAGCCAAAATGGGTTGTTTTATCGTTGCTTTGCGTCATCTGATCTTGCCGTTATTGCCATATCAGCACAGTTATAGGCTGTCTGAAACGGGTTACAATGCGACCCATCTGTCACAGAAGGGCGCGTGATGCCAGAATTACCAGAGGTCGAAACCGTTCGCCAAGGATTGCTGGGCGCGATGGAAGGCGCGGTGATTACCCGGGCCGATGTAAACCGCCCCGATTTACGCTGGCCGTTTCCCGAAAACATGGCGGCACGCCTGTCTGGCCAGCGGGTTTTGGCCCTGTCGCGCAGATCGAAGTATATTTTGGTATCGCTGGCATCGGGCGAAACATTGATCATTCATCTGGGTATGTCGGGGCGAATCACGGTTTCAGGTGATCCCTTAGGGCAGTTTCATCACAAACACCCGACGCCGGAAAAACATGATCACGTGGTTTTTCACATGAATAATGGTGCCCGCGTTACCTTCAACGATCCGCGCCGCTTTGGCGCGATGGATTTGGCCATGACCGATCACATCGAAAACCACTGGCTGTTCGCCAAGATCGGGCCCGAACCCTTGGGTAACGGATTTAACGCGCCCTATCTGGTTGAACGGCTGAAAAACCGCGCCTCGCCGATAAAAACTGCCCTGCTGGATCAAAAAATTGTCGCGGGCTTGGGCAATATTTATGTTTGCGAGATTCTTTTCCGTGCAGGAATTTCGCCAAAACGAAAGGCCAACAGCCTGTCAGCCAAACGAGTCGGCGCATTGGTGCCAATAATCCGCGATGTTTTAAGCGAGGCGATTGCCGCGGGCGGTTCTTCGCTCAAAGATTATCGACAGGCAGACGGTGAATTGGGATATTTTCAGCATCGGTTTAAAGTCTATGATCAAGAGGGAAAACCCTGTGTAAACGAAGAGTGCAACAGGGGAATTTCCCGCATTGTCCAGTCGGGTAGATCCAGTTTCTATTGTGCTGGATGCCAAAGATAGCTTGAATCCACGGCAGGGCCTGATAATTCTGCACATCTGACAGTGCAAGCAAAGGTGCCAACATGGCCTATGACAATCTGATCGTTTCAATCACCGACCATGTGGGGTTGATCCAACTTAACCGGCCCAAGGCGCTGAATGCCCTGAACACCAAGCTGTTGGGCCAGCTGGCGAAATGCCTGAAATCAATGGAAGATAACGACAAGGTTCGGGTGATTGTGATCACCGGGTCAGAAAAGGCCTTTGCTGCGGGGGCCGATGTAACCGAAATGTCCGGCAAAGGTTTTGTCGAGGTTTATAAATCCGACATGTTCAATGAAGACGCCAACATGATCGATCGCTGTCGCAAGCCGGTGATTGCCGCCGTGGCAGGATACGCGCTGGGCGGTGGCTGTGAACTGGCGATGATGTGCGATTTTATCATTGCCGCGGATACCGCAAAATTTGGCCAGCCCGAGGTAAACCTTGGCGTTTGCGCCGGCATTGGCGGCACCCAGCGGTTGACCCGTTTGGTTGGGCGCGCAAAATCGATGGATATGAACCTGACGGGCCGGTTTATGGGCGCTGTCGAAGCCGAGCAATCGGGTTTGGTCAGCCGCGTTGTACCGGCGAAAAAATTGATGGAAGTGGCGCTGGATGCGGCGGGTAAAATCGCCGAAAAATCAATGCTGGCCACGATGACCATCAAAGAAGCGGTGAAACGCGGCGAAGAAACCAGCTTGGCCGAGGGGCTGTTGTTTGAGCGCCGGGTTTTCCACGCGCTATTTGCCACCGAAGACCAGAAAGAGGGCATGAACGCCTTTGTTGAAAAACGCGAACCACAGTTTCGCGACAAATAGGGGTTTGCCGTGTTGACATGGGCACGCCTTGCGCCTAGAAGCGCCACTTCAGAACGTAATGACCGCTAGAACGGAATCAGAAACATGGCAAATACGCCCCAATCTAAAAAACGCGCACGTCAAGCCGAACGCCGCACCGACGTGAACAAAGCCCGCCGTTCGCGGATTCGCACTTTTCTGCGCAAAGTAGAAGAAGCAATCACCTCTGGCGATCAAGATGTCGCCAAGGCCGCCCTGCAAGCCGCTCAACCAGAGCTGATGCGCGGTGTGACCAAAGGTGTTGTACATAAAAACACAGCTTCACGGAAAATGTCGCGTCTGGCATCACGTGTGAAAGCACTGACTGCTTAACTAAGCGTTTGAAGACTAAGCATTAAGAGCGCCCGTTTTTCTGGGCGCTCTTTTTTTTGGCCGCAATCTGCGCTGGCGCAAACACGTCACAGGTTTTCGGCCCAAGAGATTCTTTTGCAAAAGAACCCGAGTCAAGCGCAGAGTCTTGTTGATTGAGTCCGCAAGTGGCGTCTAGTTTGACCAAGCGATTCACAAAAACTGTTTCCTTGGGGGGGACTGAAATATGAGCACGGCCACCGGTCCGAGCATTTCCGAAGTGTTGCCAAACGAGGCTTGGGAAAATCTCTCGACAAATCAAGACGCTGTCATGATTGATGTTAGAACCAAGGCCGAATGGGGCTTTGTCGGCATTCCTGACCTGTCCCATTTGGGCAAAGAAGTGATTCTTTTGGAATGGCTTCAATTTCCCGGCATGTCCCCAAACGCAGATTTTGTTGACGCACTGTTGGCGCGGTTCAAGGACGACGCCCTGCCAGATATGTATTTTTTATGTCGCTCGGGCGCGCGTTCCATGAGCGCGGCACGGGCAATCACCGCCAAGGTCGCCGCAGATGGCGGCACCGTTAACTGTATCAATATCGCTGAGGGTTTCGAAGGTGATCTGAACGCACAGCGCCATCGAGGCGCAATGAACGGCTGGAAAGCCCACAGCCTGCCTTGGACACAGTCCTGAATAATCGAACGCAGAACCACATGGGCACCACGCCGAATGGGTCGTCCGGAACAACAACAAGAATAGAACTTTTAGGTAGAATAAAATGTCGAATGATATCTGGGGAAAAGTTTGCCAAAGCCTTAAGGGATCTGTTGGGAACAACAATTATGTAACCTGGATCAAACCGCTGCAATTTGCGGGTCTGGATGCGGGCGTCGCGATTTTTCACGTGCCGACCACATTCATGGGCAATTGGGTATCACGCAATTTCGGCGATCAGATCCAACAGTTGTTGATGGCCGAAGGGCTGGCGGCGACGCGGGTATTGTTCAAGGTTCCCGTTGAAAAACAGTCGCTTTCAAACGGTGCAAGCAACGCGGCCAAGCAAACACCGGCGAAACCCGCCGCACCGGCAGTGAAACGCGCGTTGACCAATGATACTGAAAACCTGATGGGGGCGCCGCTGGATGGGCGTTTCAAATTCGACAGCTTTGTTGTGGGCAAACCTAATGAACTGGCCCATGCCGCTGCGCGCCGTGTCGCCGAAGGTGGCCCGGTTACTTTTAACCCGCTGTTTCTTTATGGTGGCGTTGGCTTGGGCAAAACCCACCTGATGCACTCCATCGCCTGGCAATTGCAAACCCGGACCCCGAACCTAAAGGTGGTCTATTTGTCGGCGGAACAATTCATGTATCGGTTTGTGCAATCGCTTCGGGATCGTTCGACCATGGATTTCAAGCAAATCTTTCGGTCGGTTGATGTGTTGATGGTGGACGACGTGCAATTCATTGCTGGTAAAAATTCCACGCAGGATGAATTTTTTCACACGTTTAACGCATTGGTCGATCAGGGCCGCCAGATCATCATTTCCGCCGACCGCTCGCCGTCAGAAATAAACGGGCTGGACGATCGTATTCAATCGCGCCTGCAATCCGGCCTTGTGGTTGATTTGCATCCTACGGATTACGAATTGCGCCTCGGGATTTTGCAACAAAAGGTCGAGCTTTATAAATCGCAATATTCTGATCTGGTGATTGCGCCCGGCGTGTTGGAATTTCTTGCCCACCGGATCAGCACAAACGTGCGCGTTCTTGAGGGGGCTTTGACGCGGCTATTTGCCTTTGCCTCGCTTGTGGGTCGTGAAATCACCATGGACCTGACCCAGGATTGTCTGGCGGATATTTTACGCAGCTCTGATCGCAAGGTCACGATTGACGAAATCATGCGCAAAGTTGCCGAACATTATAACATCCGCATGTCTGACATGCTGTCACCCCGCCGCACCCGCACCGTGGCGCGACCCCGTCAGGTGGCAATGTATTTGTCAAAACATCTGACCCAGCGTTCCTATCCGGAAATTGGGCGCCGTTTTGGCGGTCGCGATCACACGACGGTTTTGCACGCCGTGCGCAAAATCGAAGAGCTAAAGTCGATCGACAGTCAGATTTCCGACGATGTGGAGCTTTTGCGCCGCATGTTAGAGGCTTGAGCCGCTGCAAGGCTTGACGCCCCCACAACAACCACCGACAGTCTGAAAAAATTGCTTGAGCCGCGCTGCCTTTGTGGGCTAGTTTCGCGGTCCATGCCTAATAGGGACTGAAGAAATGAAAATCAGCATCGAACGTGCAACATTGCTCAAGGCGGTTGGTCAGGCACAATCTGTGGTTGAACGACGCAATACCATTCCAATCCTTGCCAATGTGCTGATTGAGGCGGATTCAAATTCGGTTTCGTTCCGGGCAACAGATCTGGATATCGAAGTGGTTGATAAAGCCGTCGCACAGGTCGAACGCCCCGGTGCCACCACGGTTTCCGCCGTCACCCTGCATGAAATCGTGCGCAAACTGCCCGATGGTGCCTTGGTTCAATTGACCGATGACGGGTCAAGCGGTCGTCTGACGGTCGAGGCCGGGCGTTCCAATTTTTCACTGGCCACGCTGCCGCGCGAGGATTTCCCCGTCATGGCAAACGCGGAATACAGCGCCAATTTTTCGATTGCGTCAAATGTGTTGCGCCGCTTGTTTGATAAATCGAAATTCGCGATTTCCACCGAAGAGACGCGCTATTATCTTAATGGCGTTTATATGCATGTTGCCGATGCTGATGGCGGTCAGGTTTTACGCTGCGTTGCGACGGATGGCCACCGTTTGGCGCGCATCGATGCCGATTTGCCCGCAGGCGCCGAAACCATGCCCGGCGTTATTGTCCCCCGCAAAACCGTTGGTGAATTGCGCAAGCTGCTGGATGATGATGACGTCAAAATTGCGGTGTCGGTTTCGGAAACCAAGGTTCGCTTTGCTACGCCCGAAATCACCCTGACTTCCAAAGTGATCGATGGCACGTTTCCTGATTACACCCGCGTCATTCCACAGGGAAATACCCGCCGGTTAGAAGTGGACGCCGCCGAATTTGCCAAGGCTGTTGACCGTGTTGCCACGGTTTCATCCGAACGGTCACGCGCGGTCAAACTGTCGCTGGACGAAGATCGCCTGATTTTGTCGGTTAACGCCCCTGACAGCGGTGCCGCCGAGGAAGAATTGTCCGTGGCCTACAATGATGACCGGCTGGAAATCGGCTTTAACGCCAAATACTTGCTGGAAATTGCCAGTCAGGTCGATCGCGAAAACGCGGTGTTCATGTTCAACTCATCCGGTGATCCAACCCTGATGCGCGAAGGCAATGATATGACCGCGGTTTATGTCGTTATGCCGATGCGGGTTTAACCCAGAGCTAACGGATTTAGGGGGGCGATATGGCAGGCCAGCAACAATGGCTCGGCAATATCGCCCTTTCGCATTTCAGATCGCATAAATCGCTGAACCAAGCGTTTGACGGGCGACCTGTGGCCATCTTTGGCCCCAATGGTGCGGGCAAAACCAATATACTTGAGGCGATTTCTTTGATGTCGCCGGGGCGCGGGTTGCGCCGTGCGGCGGCGGATGATCTGTCGCGCCAACCCGAGGCATTGGGATGGAAGGTTTCCGCCATCCTGAACAGCCCTGATCGCACCCATGAAATCGCCATGCGGGCCGAGGCCGGCGCAAGTCGTGTGGTCACAGTCGACAGCAAAGCCGCGCCACAGCTGGCGCTGGGCCGGATTGCCCAAATCCTGTGGCTGGTGCCCGCCATGGATCGCCTGTGGATCGAGGGCGCGGGCGAAAGGCGACGGTTTTTAGACCGGATCACTCTCAGCTTTCAACCCAATCACGCCGAGGCCGTGCTGACCTATGACAAAGCCATGCGCGAGCGCAACCGGTTGTTAAAGGATCACGTCCGCGACGCGCATTGGTATTTGGCACTCGAAGCGCAAATGGCCACAAGCGGCACCCAAATCCATCGCAACCGACTGGATGCATTATCCCTGCTGGCCGAAGCGCAAGGAAATGCAAAAACCGCCTTTCCAGCCGCCGATCTGACGCTGATTGAAGGCGCGGAAAACATCGGGTTTGATGAAGGTTCCCTCAAGGCGGTTCTGGCCGAAAACCGCCCGAATGACTTGCGCGCCGGACGCACCCTTATTGGACCGCATCGCTCTGATATGGCGGCGCTTTTTGCGGCCAAGGGCATTGATGCGCGGCAATGTTCAACCGGCGAGCAAAAGGCGTTGTTGATCAGTTTGATTTTATCCAATGCGCGGGCGCTTTCCGCCCTAAACGGCACCCCCCCGATCATCCTGCTGGATGAGGTCGCCGCGCATTTGGATGACACCAGACGCGCCGCGCTTTATGATGAAATATCCGCCATCGGCGCACAGGCATTTATGACTGGCACGGGGGCCGAATTATTCGCCGAACTGAAGGGCCGCGCACAGGCCCTGCATGTCAGCGAAACCGATGGTTTGTCAGCAACAAAAGAGGTGAATTTATGACCAGCAACCGGATCACCCTGATCACATTGGGCGTTCGCGATTTGCCCCGTGCCGTGGCATTTTACCAATCACTTGGCTGGGTCCCCGAGGAGATTTTGCCAGAAGTTGCGTTTTTTGCCATGGATGGCGCGAAATTCGGCCTGTATTCTCTGGAAAAACTGGCCGAGGATCTGGGGCGCGATGTCGAAACCCTTGGGACCGGCGCCACCACATTGGCACAGAATTTCGCCACCGAGCCCGAGGTTGACGCGGCATTTGCATTGGCAATTTCCGCAGGCGCGACCCCCTGCAAAGCCCCGGTAAAAGTGTTCTGGGGCGGCTATTCCGGCACCTTTGCCGACCCCGAAGGTCATATTTGGGAATTGGCGATGAACCCCTATTGGGCGCTGGATGAAAAAGGCCGGCTTGCGTGACCGTCACGATCTATGAATTGGCGCTTTATGCGGCGGCATTATTCATCCTGTTCATCACCCCCGGCCCGGTTTGGGTCGCCTTGATTGCCCGCGCGGTTACCGGCGGTATGCAAGCGGCATGGCCACTGGCCCTGGGTGTTGCATTGGGCGATGTAATTTGGCCATTGGTGGCGATTTTTGGCGTCGCAGCCATTGTCGCGGTTTACGCCGATTTCCTGATCGTTCTGCGTTATGCCGCCGCTGCAATTTTGTTCCTGATGGGGCTGGGTTTGATCCGCTATGCCAACAAGGTTCTTACCGACAATAGCGCCCTAGCAAAACCCGGCATTTGGGCGGGGTTTGTCGCTGGCTTCCTTGCCGTGACCGCCAACCCCAAGGCCAGCCTGTTTTACATGGCGCTGCTGCCGACGTTCTTTGATTTCACTCGCCTGAATGTCTATGACGTCATTGCCATCTGCGTTGCCTCCTTTGTTGTGCCCCTGCTTGGCAACCTGACTTTGGCCCTGTTTGTGGGCCGAATCCGTCAGTTTCTGGCCACGCCCAGCGCCGTGCGTCGCACCAATATTGCCGCCGGATTTGCCCTGATCCTTGTCGGCATTCTCATCGCGCTGACATAACGCAAAATATAGTGTCAGGGCGTGACATTACCCCCTAGAAAGGGTATAAAATCACAAAAATTCAAAGGATCGACCCTATGGCCGAAAACGAGCAACCCCGCGAAGACTATGGCGCGGATTCTATCAAAGTTCTCAAGGGGTTAGAGGCGGTTCGCAAACGTCCGGGCATGTACATCGGTGATACCGATGACGGGTCGGGCTTGCACCATATGGTTTACGAGGTCGTGGATAACGGCATTGACGAGGCGCTGGCCGGTCACGCCGACGCCGTGACCGTGACATTGCACGAGGATAACAGCGTTTCCGTCAGCGACAACGGCCGTGGCATTCCCGTTGGCATCCACGAAGAAGAAGGCGTTTCCGCCGCCGAGGTGATTATGACCCAGCTGCACGCTGGCGGCAAATTTGACAGCAATTCGTATAAGGTTTCCGGCGGTCTGCATGGTGTCGGCGTTTCGGTTGTTAACGCGCTGTCGGTTTGGCTGGAACTGCGGATTTGGCGGGACGGCAAGGAACATTATGCCAAGTTTTCCCACGGCGACACGGTGGAACATTTGCGCGTGGTTGGCGATGCCAATGGCCGCAAGGGCACCGAGGTACGGTTTCTGGCCTCGACCGACACGTTTTCCAATTTGGACTACGTCTTTAAAACGCTGGAAAACCGCTTGCGGGAACTGGCGTTCCTGAATTCCGGCGTGCGGATCATTTTGAAAGACGAGCGCCCCACCGAACCCCTGAGCAGCGATCTGTTTTACGAAGGTGGCGTGAAGGAGTTTGTGAAATACCTCGATCGCTCGAAACATTCGATTTTGGAAGAGCCGATTTTTATCCGCGGTGATCGCGATGACATCGGGATCGAGGTCGCGATGTGGTGGAACGACAGTTATCATGAAAATGTGCTGCCGTTCACCAACAACATTCCGCAACGCGACGGCGGTGCCCATTTGGCCGGTTTTCGCGGTGCCCTGACCCGCACGATTAACAATTATGCACAATCCAGCGGCATCGCCAAAAAGGAAAAAATCAACTTTACCGGTGATGATGCCCGCGAGGGGCTGACCTGTGTGTTATCCGTGAAAGTGCCGGACCCGAAATTTTCCAGCCAAACCAAGGACAAACTGGTTTCATCCGAAGTGCGCCCAGCGGTAGAGGGTTTGGTTAACGAAAAACTCGCTGAATGGTTCGAGGAAAACCCCGGCCATGCGCGGATAATTGTTGGGAAAATCGTCGAGGCCGCACAAGCACGTGAGGCGGCGCGCAAGGCCCGTGAACTGACGCGCCGCAAATCGGCACTGGATGTGAACTTTCTGGCCGGAAAGCTAAAAGATTGCTCTGAAAAAGACCCGTCAAAGACCGAAGTATTCCTTGTCGAGGGTGATTCTGCTGGCGGATCGGCCCAAACCGGCCGTGATCGACAAACCCAAGCGGTTCTTCCCCTGCGCGGTAAAATCCTGAACGTCGAGCGCGCACGGTTTGACCGGATGCTGGGCAGTCAGGAAATCGGTAACCTTGTGATGGCGCTGGGCACCGGTATTGGGCGCGACGAATTTGATATTTCCAAGCTGCGATATCATAAGGTCGTCATCATGACCGATGCCGACGTCGACGGGGCGCATATTCGCACGTTGTTGTTAACCTTTTTCTTCCGTCAAATGCCGGAATTGATCGAGGGCGGCTATCTTTATATCGCCCAGCCGCCGTTGTTCAAAGTGTCGCGCGGTAAATCCGAGGTTTACCTGAAAGATCAGCCAGCACTGGATGATTATCTGGTCGAGCAAGGCATTGATGGCACGATTTTGAAACTGGCGGATGGTGCTGAAATGGCCGGCGCCGATCTGGCGCGTGTTGTCGACGAGGCGCGCACTGTGCGGCGTATTTTGCAGGCATTCCCAACGCATTATTCACAACATATTCTGGAACAGGCCGCGATTGCCCGCGCTTTTATACCCGGCGCGATCGATGCGAACATCCAAGGTGTTGCCGATGCGATTGCGGAACGGTTAAACCTGATTGCGCTGGAATATGAACGTGGCTGGCAAGGCCGGCCAACCCAAGATCACGGTATCCGTTTGGCGCGAATTTTGCGGGGCGTCGAGGAGGTTCGCACGCTGGATGGTCGTGTGATGCGATCAGGCGAGGCGCGCAAACTGGGTGAATACACCGACAATATGGTCGAGGTTTATGGCAAGCCCGCGCAATTGGTGCGCAAGGACAAGGTGACCACGATCAACGGGCCATCCGGGTTACTGTCGGCAATTTTGACCGAAGGTGAAAAAGGATTGTCACTGCAACGCTACAAGGGTTTGGGCGAAATGAATCCCGGACAATTGTGGGAAACCACGCTGGATCCGGATGCGCGGACATTGTTGCAAGTCAAGGTTGGTGATCTGGCCGAGGCGGATGACATTTTCACCAAGCTGATGGGGGATGTTGTCGAACCACGGCGCGAATTTATCCAAACCAACGCGCTGTCGGTGGAAAATCTGGATTTTTAAGCTCAAAACAGTGTCTATTGCTGAAGTTTTTGATAAAATTCCAGCGCTGCCGCCTCTAACGCCCGAAACTCATCTGGCAAGGTTGGCAAGCCGCCCTCGGCCCCGGCAAAACCTGTACTGTTCCAAACCGAACCATACCAATGCGGCGCCCAGGCCCCATCATCGGCATGGGGTCCTTTGGGCCATTTCAGCATCGCGGGATCAAAATCCAGCCCAATATCACGGCACAATCCACGCAAGGCCATTTCCGGGTTTTGCCGAATTTCAAAGCTGTCAATCACCGGCGGGCGCTGGCCGGTTATCTGGCAAACCTGGTCATAAATCTCGGCTTGTTGTCGAAATCCAATATCGTTCAGCGTCGGGTTTTCCCGCTTTGCCGCGTAAGACGCAATCACCCGTGCCGGATGGCGGATCAAAAAAACATTGGTCATTTGCGACAGCCAGCCGCGATCAAACCCATCGATCATATGGTGCGTCATGTGTTTTTGGTAAAACACCGGTCGATCGTTCGGGATCGGCCCAAGGCAGCGCGCAACCACTTTGTCGGCCACTGGCTCACCTGCTGCCAAAATTTCCTGTCCCAACGGGTGACTTAGACCTGTCTTTGCCAAATAGGCCGCGTAAAAAGGTTCATCCCACACCGCAGTATCTGCCCGCGCGGCAAAAGAATACATCATCGCGGTTGAAAGGTTCCGCGGCCCCGACCACATAGCAATACGCATTTATAAATTCTCCTGCTGCCCGGCGCGATCACATTTTGCCCGACGCTATGGCAAGCGGTGATGCCTGCCAAGCGCTAAACCATCATCAAACACCTGTGATTTCACAAAGCAGTGACTTGCTTTTTGGTCCGTCTGGGGGTCAGTTTTACCCAAAGGAGACGCCTGATGAAAATCTATGGCCTAATTCTGTCGCTATTGATGATCGCCCCCACCGCCAACGCGGAAACCGCCCTCGTTGCGGGGGGGTGTTTTTGGTGCGTCGAGGCGGATTTTGAATCCGTGCCCGGCGTTCGCAAGGCTGTCAGTGGTTTTTCCGGTGGCAGCACTTCAAATCCGACTTACAAAGCGGTTACCAAAGGCGGAACTGGTCATTACGAGGCGGTTTTGATCACCTATGACCCAAAAACGCTGCCTTATGAAAAATTGTTGAATATGTTTTTGCGATCCATCGATGCCACTGACAGCGGTGGTCAGTTTTGTGATCGGGGCGATTCCTATCGTACGGCAATTTTCGTGAAAAACGACAAAGAACGCGCGATAGCACAGGCCGCAATAGCACAGGCCCAGACGGAACTCGGGCGAAAGATCATCACCCCAATCCTTGATCGCGGGAGGTTTTATGCCGCGGGCCGCTATCATCAGGATTATTACAAAAGCAAATCGATCATCGTCACGCGGTTTGGCCCAAAATCCAAAGCCAACGCTTACAAGGCATACAGAAATGCCTGTGGTCGTGACGCCCGTATCAAGGCGCTTTGGGGCAATGCGGCGCCTTTCGTAAACTAGGGTTTGGCCAAAAATTCATCTACTTCGGCGCGGCTAGGAATTGCCGCCGAAGCCCCCTGACGCGTGACTTGAATTGCGGCGGCAGCGGCGGCCAATCCAAGCGATTTTGCGGGGTCTTGCCCCTGTTCCAGCGCAGCAATCAAATACCCTGCAAACGTATCGCCCGCCCCTGTGGTATCAACCGGCGTCACGGGAAAGGCGGCTTGATGGTAGGGTTTTCCCAGATGAAAGAGGCTGGCGCCCTTGCGACCCCTCGTGATCAAAACCGTCTCTAATCCAAGGCTTTCAACAGGTTTTCCAAATGCGGTCGCCAATTGCGCGGCCTCAATTTCGTTCACACACAGAATGTCGATATAGGGCAGCACCAGCCGAACCGCCGCCGGATCAAAAGGGGCGGCGGAATAGACGGTTTTAATGCCGCGCCTTTGCGCTGCCTTGATCGTTTCTACCTGTGCGTTTGTTTCGTTTTGCATCAGGATATAGTCGCCCGCCCCCGCGCCCGATAAGGCGTGGTTAATCGCGTCGATTTTTATATCCGCATTCGCGCCCGCATGCACGACGATGGCATTTTCGCCCGCCGGGTCAACGTTGATGATGGCATGCCCGGTTGTCTGATCAGAAATCATGATGGGCGCGGTATCAATTCCGTGTTCCCCCAAAGCGGCAATCGCCCAGCCACCATCCTTGCCAACGGCCCCGATGTGGGTGGTTTTACTGCCCGCCTTTGCCGCCGCAACCGATTGGTTTGCGCCCTTTCCGCCCAAACCGGTGGTCAGGGATTTGGAGGTAATCGTTTCGCCCGGCTGGGGAATTTTTGAAACCTGATAAACATGATCGGCGTTGATTGAGCCCAAACAAAATACAGTCATTTCGCGTCCTTCTTTCGCCCCAAAACTATCGCTGCGAAATCCTGCCTTCAACAGCATAGTTCCCGCTTTATTGCTGGCCACAGATTTCGTAAGCTGCGCCTGCCTAAAGGGGGGCACAAAAGTGAATGCCGTGAATCCAACCGTCACGCCAATGATGGCACAGTTTCTGTCGATCAAGGCGGATTATCCCGACGCTTTGCTGTTTTATCGCATGGGCGATTTTTACGAATTGTTCTTTGACGATGCTATTGCTGCCGCCGCCGCGCTGGACATCACCCTGACCAAACGCGGTCGGCATCTGGGCCAAGACATTTCGATGTGCGGCGTGCCACATCATGCCGCCGAGGGGTACTTGCTGACCTTGATCCGCAAGGGGTTTCGCGTGGCGGTTTGTGAGCAAATGGAAAACCCCACCGAGGCGAAAAAACGCGGCGCAAAATCAGTGGTTCGTCGCGAAGTCGTTCGCCTTGTTACCCCCGGCACCTTGACCGAAGACAGCCTGCTGGACACACGGCGCCATAACTTTTTAGCGGCATTTGCCAAGGTTAGAGACGCATCTTCGCTTGCATGGGTCGATATTTCAACAGGTGAGTTTCGTGTTGTACCCTGCTCGCTTGAACGGCTTTCGCCCGAACTCGCACGTTTGGCCCCTAGCGAAGTCATCCTGATTGACGAGCAGGCCAATGACCTTGTGCCGTTGGTTGAGGAAATGGGCGCCAAACCCGCGTTTTTATCACGGGCAAGTTTTGACAGTGCATCGGCAAACCAGCGGCTTTGCGATTTGTTCAACGTCAAAACGCTGGACTCTTTTGGCCAATTCACCCGCGCCGATCTAGCGGTTTTGGGTGGTGTGCTGGAATATCTTGAGCTGACGCAAAAAGGCAATTTGCCACTGATCCGCCCGCCAATCAAGGAATTGGCCAAGGGCGCGATGCAAATTGATGCCGCCACACGGCGCAATCTTGAACTGACGCAATCGCTAAGCGGTGGTCGCGAAGGTTCGCTTTTGGCGGCAATTGATCGCACGATTTGTGGCGCTGGTGCGCGGTTGTTGGAACGTCGCATTTCCGCGCCAACTCTTGATTTGGCGGTGATTGCATCGCGGCAGGACGCTGTGGAGTTTCTGGTAAACAACGTGGACCTGGCACAAAACTTGCGTGACTCGCTGCGGGAGGTGCCTGATTTGGATCGTGCCTTGTCGCGTTTGTCGGTTGATCGCGCAGGGCCACGAGATTTGGCCTCTATTCGCAATGGATTGGAACAGGCGGGCGAAATTGCTGGTTTGCTTTCGCGCGCTGAGTGTCTCGGGTTACTTGCAGAATCAGCCAAAGCCCTGATTGGCCACAATGATTTGCAGGCACTTTTGGACGCCGCTTTAATTGCCGAGCCACCGCTTTTGTTGCGCGATGGCGGTTTTATTGCGCCGGGCTATCACCCAGATCTGGACGAAGCGCGAACGCTGCGGGATCAGGGGCGCGGTGTGATTGCCCGGTTGCAGGCAGATTATGCTGAACAAACCGGTGTGACGTCGCTGAAGATCAAGCACAACAACGTGCTGGGGTATTTCATCGAAACGCCTGCAACCCATGCCGAAAAGATGTTGGCAGCACCCCTGTCTGAAACCTTTATCCATCGGCAGACAACCGCAAATGCGGTGCGATTTACCACCGTGCCATTGTCGGAAATGGAAACCAAAATCCTTAATTCCGGGAACCGGGCGCTGGAAATTGAAAAATCGTTGTTTCAGTCTCTAACTCAGGCGGTATTGGCAGAATTTGGCCCCATTGGGGCCGCCGCACGTGCGCTGGCTGAAATAGATGTTTGTGCCGCGTTTGCCGATTTGGCGGCGGATCAAAGCTGGGTTCGCCCTGTTGTTGATGGCTCTCGCAATTTTGTAATCCACGGCGGCCGTCATCCCGTAGTGGAGCGAGCATTGCGCACCCAAGGCGGCGCGCCGTTTGTGGCCAACAATTGTGATTTGTCCGACGGGGCCAAAGGCGCACATATCTGGTTGCTGACCGGCCCGAATATGGCCGGTAAATCCACGTTTTTGCGCCAAAACGCGCTGATTGCGCTGTTGGCGCAGGCCGGTGGGTATGTGCCTGCGGCGGCGGCACATATCGGGTTGGTGTCACAATTGTTTTCCCGTGTTGGCGCGGCGGATGATCTGGCGCGTGGTCGGTCGACATTTATGGTTGAAATGGTCGAGACCGCCGCGATTTTGAACCAAGCCGATGATCGTGCGCTGGTTATTTTGGATGAAATCGGGCGCGGCACCGCAACCTATGACGGGCTTTCTATCGCCTGGGCAACGCTGGAGCATTTACACGACAGCAATTCCTGTCGCGCGCTTTTTGCCACGCATTACCATGAAATGACCGCCCTGGCAGGCAAGTTGACGGGCGTTTCCAACGCCACCGTTACTGTGCGCGAATGGGAAGGCGATGTAATTTTTCTGCACGAGGTTAAAAAGGGTGCCGCCGATCGATCTTATGGGGTGCAAGTGGCCAAATTGGCCGGGCTACCAGAGGCTGTGGTCAACCGCGCCCGAATGGTTTTGGAAAAACTGGAACAAGGCGAACGAGAGGGCGGTAAAAACAAGGCCCTGATCGATGATTTGCCGCTGTTTTCGGCGACCCCGGCACCTGTGGCCCCAAAGGCCAAAGAAAGCGAGGTTGAAAATCGACTGAAAGATATTCAACCCGACGGGCTGACGCCGCTAGAGGCCCTGTCGTTAATCTATGAACTAAAGGGCCTAAATCGAGATTAATTGAAAAACCCGGCGCATTGGCCGGGTTTTCCTGTTTAGCTTTTGGGCGTTGAAGAAACACCAACCCGCGCCGGGCGCAACAGACGATCATAGATCATAAAGCCCTGCTCCATTACCTGAATGATTTGCCCTGAAACCGTGCCCGGCACAGGTGCTTCAAACATCGCCTGATGCAGGTTTGCGTTAAACTGATCCCCTTCGACCGGGAAAATTGGCGTGATGTTGTGCTTACCAAAAACGCTCAGCAGTTCTTGCATCGTCAGTTCAATGCCTTCGACCAACGAGGCCGCCGCCGCACGTTGTTCATCGGGCATCGCATCCAATGCGCGTTTTAGCGCGTCATAAACCGGCATCATATCGCGCGCCAATTTTGAGCCACCGTATTTTTCCGCATCACGACGATCCCGTTCGCCGCGCTTTCGGGTATTTTCCGCCTCGGCCAAGGCGCGGATCAGACGATCCTTCAATTCGTCGCGCTCTTGCTGAAGTTCGGCAAAAGCATCACCTTCGGCATCACCCTCAGGTTCCTCCATTGCGTCAAGCGACGTGATGTCAATCAAACCATCATCCAGCGCATCCTCGATCGCCTCCAGATCAGGTACTTCCTGGTCAGCCAAGCTTACTTTTTTATCTGTATTGTCGTTCATCTTTACCTGTTCCCGTCCGAAATCAGTTTTCCAACAAGTTGCGCTGTGAAATTCACAATCGGCACGATCCGTCCATAGTTCAGACGCGTCGGCCCGATGACCCCAACCGCGCCCACAATTTTTCGTTCAGCGTTCATATAGGGAGAAACCACCAAAGAGGAACCCGAAAGTGAAAAAAGCTTGTTCTCAGAGCCAATAAAAATGCGCACCCCCTCGCCTTGCTCGGTCAGTTCCAGAAAATTGGCAATATCCCGCTTGCGTTCCAGATCATCAAACAAAGTTTTAACCCGTTCCAGATCAGCGGCGGGGGTTTCTTCGCCCAACAGGTTCGACCGCCCGCGCACAATCAGCCGTTCGTTTGATTCGCCCTCATTTTCCCAAAGCGCCAGCCCTTTTTCCACCAATTGCCGCGCCAGCGAATCAATTTCCTGTCGGCGGATTTTCATTTGGCTTTTAATCCGCGCACGAAGGGATGAAAGGGTTTGCCCTTCGGCAAGGGCGTTTAGGAAATTCGCGGCTTCTCGCATTGACGACGGCGTTTGCCCGGCTGGTGGCGTAAACAACCGGTTTTCCACCTGACCGTCGGCAAACACCAACACCACAAGCGCGCGTTCCGGCGTCAGGCTAACAAATTCGATGTGCTTGATAGGTGTTTCCTGTTTTGGTGCCAAAACAAGGCTCGCGCTGTGCGTCAGACCAGACAGGGCCGCACCCACATTATCCAGCAAAGACCCCACATCGCCTTTGTTAGTGTCTAATTCGTTTTCAATTTGCCGCTGATCTTCGGCATTTATGTTGTCAATCTCCATCAGGCTATCGACAAACATTCGCAAACCAATTTGCGTCGGAATGCGCCCTGCGGAAACATGGGGACTGTTCAGCAGACCCATGAATTCCAGATCCTGCATGGTGTTTCTGATTGTCGCCGCGCTTACTTTTTCATCCATCGAGCGGGTCAATGTACGCGATCCAACGGGTTCCCCGTTTTCCAAATACCCCTCGACAACGCGCCGAAACACTTCGCGGCTGCGGGCGTTCAGATTGGAAAGGTCGTCGTTGTGTTTGGTCATCGGGATTCCGCAAAAATTCCAAGCAACTTATTTAGCCTTGGCGCACAGCAAAGGTCAATCAGGCTTGCCTTTAGTCCACAGGATTGGCAATCAGTTTGGGAACAATAAAAAGGAATATTAAATGCGCCCATCTGACCGCGAACTGAACCAAATGCGCAATGTCGTGATCGAAACCAATGTCACCAAGCACGCCGAGGGTTCTTGTTTGATCAAAATGGGCGATACCCATGTTTTATGTACTGCCTCGCTGGAACCACGCGTGCCGCCGTTTTTGAAAAATTCCGGTCTGGGTTGGGTTACAGCAGAATATGGCATGTTGCCACGGGCCACGAATACACGCATGCGGCGCGAGGCGAAAAATGGCCAATCGGGGCGAACACAGGAAATTCAACGCCTTATCGGGCGATCATTGCGGGCCTGTATTGATCGCGTTGCTTTGGGCGAACGCCAGATCACCATTGATTGTGATGTTATTCAGGCCGATGGCGGCACGCGTTGTGCATCGATCACCGGTGGCTGGGTGGCGCTACGCTTGGCGGTGAACAAATTGATGAAGGCCGGCGAGGTGAAAACCGACCCTATTATGGATCATATCGCCGCGATTTCTTGTGGCATCTATGCGGGCCAATGCGTGCTTGATCTGGATTATGCCGAAGATTCCGAGGCCGGCACCGACAGCAATTTTGTAATGACTGGCGCAAAGGGTTTGGTAGAGGTTCAAGGTTCCGCCGAGGGGGCCACTTTCAGCCGCGATCAACTTAATCAACTGATGGATCTGGCCGAAAAGGGCGTGGATGAACTGGTTGCTGCCCAAAAGGCCGTAATCTAATGCGACCCTTTGTGGGTGATAAACTTTTAGTAGCCACCCATAATCAGGGAAAGCTGGAAGAAATTGAACGGCTTTTGGCGCCATTTGGCGTTTCCGTGGTCTCTGCGGGTCAGTTGGGGTTGGATGAGCCCGAGGAAACCGAGGATAATTTCATCGGCAATGCCCGGATCAAGGCGCAGGCGGCAGTCAAGGCGACCGGCCTGCCCGCACTAGCGGATGACAGCGGCATCGAGGTTGATGCACTGGATGGCGCGCCCGGGGTTTATACGGCGGACTGGGCCGAAACACCGAATGGGCGCGATTTTGTAATGGCGATGACCAATACATGGGAAAAGCTGGAACAAATCAACGCCCCCCACCCCAGAACGGCCCGGTTTATGTGTACTTTGGTACTTGCCTGGCCCGATGGTCACGACGAGGTTTTCGAGGGGAAAATTGAGGGCAGCGTTAGCTGGCCAATGCGCGGCGATCAGGGTCATGGTTACGACCCGATTTTCATGCCCGATGGGTGTGATATAACATTGGGGCAAATGGATCGCTGGAAAAAGAACGAGATCAGCCATCGCGCAGATGCATTTCAAAAGCTGGTTTCCGGCTGCTTTGAGGGAAAACAATGAGTGACCGACAGCTTATTTCGGCGGGATCGTCATTTGAAAAAACCATTGGCTACAGCCGCGCGGTGGCTCAGGGTGACTGGTGTTTCGTCTCGGGTGTCACGGGGTATAATTACGCCACCATGGAAATGCCCGCCGAAATCGCTGATCAGGCGCGCAATTGTTTTGCGACCATCACTGATGCCTTGGATAAGGCCGGCTTTGCCATGCGGGATGTGGTTCGTGTTCAGTATACAATTGTCGACGCCGACTTGGTCGACGACGCCGTACCTGCGCTGGGCGAGGCTTTTTCTGAAATTCGCCCCGCCGCCACGATGATTATCGCTGGTTTGATCAAGCCCGAGATGTTGATTGAAATCGAAGTCACGGCATATCGGGGCTGATGGTGGAGGATTGGCAACATGGCGGGTTCGGTGTTTATGTCCACTGGCCGTTTTGCCAATCAAAATGCCCCTATTGCGATTTTAATTCCCATATTTCGACAAATATTGATCAAAAGCGCTGGTTTAGAGCCTTTTTGAGCGAAATTGAACGCGCGGCGACGCCCCTGTCTGGTCGGCTTTTAGGGTCGATCTATTTTGGTGGCGGCACCCCCAGCTTGATGGAGCCATGGTTGGTTGGCGGCATAGTTGAGGCGCTTAAGCAAAAATTCATCTTTGCCAACGACGTTGAAATAACGCTGGAGGCCAATCCAACCTCGGTCGAGGCTGGCCGCTTTCGCGCCTATCACGAGGCTGGCGTAAACCGTATTTCAATGGGCATTCAGGCCCTGAATGATGCGGATTTGCGGCGCTTGGGCAGATTGCATTCTGTAAGCGAAGCACAAACCGCCTTTGAGACGGCCCGTAATATCTTTGATCGCGTCAGTTTTGATCTTATTTATGCGCGGCAGGATCAATCGCTGGATCAATGGCGTCAGGAATTGCAACAGGCCCTATCAATGGCTGTGGACCATCTGTCATTGTACCAATTGACGATCGAGCCCGGCACCGCTTTTGGGGACAGATTTGCAAAAGGCGGCCTTGCGGGTCTTCCTTCCGAGGATTTGGGGGCAGATATGTATGAGCTGACTCAGGTATTATGCGAATCCGCCGGTATGCCGGCCTATGAAACGTCAAATCACGCGGCTGCCGGATCTGAATCTCGTCACAATTTGGTTTACTGGAGCTCGGGCGATTATTTGGGCATCGGCCCGGGGGCACATGGTCGCCTGACAATTGATGGGAAACGGCATTCAACAGAGACGTATTTGACGCCAGGAAAATGGCTTGAGGCCGTCGAGAACAGCAATAATGGACAACGCGTTTCGCGAGTTCTTGACCCATTTGAAGCCCAAGAAGAATCCCTGATGATGGGATTACGGCTTAGAACCGGAATCGATGAAAAGCGGTTTTTCTCCGTTTTAGTCACTAAAAAGAAAGAAATAGAGGGCCTGAAGAATATTGAAATGCTGGAATCGGTTAATGGGTTTTTGCGAACAACACCACAGGGGCGTCCGGTTCTTAACGCGATTTTACGAGAGCTTTTGGCCGGATGATTAGATTTTTGTGGGCCACAGGCGGCATCATTGCATTAGTCTTGGGGGCAATCGGCATTTTTCTACCGCTTTTGCCCACCGTACCGTTTCTTTTGCTTGCCGCGTTTTGCTTTGCGCGATCCTCAGAGCGGCTTCACAACTGGTTGCTGGATCACCGGCATTTTGGCCCACCAATTTTTCGGTGGCGCGCCAGTGGTGCGATCAGCAAAAAGGCAAAAATACTTGCTTCAGTGTCGGTTTTTGCGACCTTTTGCGTTTCTCTTGTCTTGGCAGTTGCTCTTATATTTCTGGCCATTCAGGCGGTTGTTCTAAGTTTGGTACTGTTGTTTATCTGGTCCCGCCCAACGGACTAGTGGACAAAAGACCTAAAAGGGAATCCAATTGATCCAGGTCTTTGTAGCTTATCGTAACGCGACCGGATTCTTTGCCCTGCGTATGGTCAATCGTAACGCCCATCCCCAGATTGGCTGACAGGTCGCCCTCTAATGCACGTGTATCAGAATCTTTTTCCGTTTTGATTTTCTGTGCTCTGGCAGGCTTTGCAATTGGGCCTTTTGCCAGCTTTTCGGTTTCCCGAACCGACAAATCATCCGCGATTACTCGCTTAGCCAATTGCGAGGGTTTCTCGCTTGTGATCAACGCCCGCGCATGACCCATGGAAAGATCGCCGTGCTGTAAATGTTCCAAAACATCGGCGGGAAGGTTGAGCAACCGCAAGAGATTGGCAATATGGCTGCGGCTTTTGCCCAAGGCGCTGGCCATTTTTTCTTGTGTGTGGCCAAAACGGTCCATCAATTGACGATACCCCATTGCCTCTTCCACCGCGTTCAAATCTGCGCGCTGGATATTTTCGATAATTGCTATTTCCAAAACCTCTGTATCATTTAATTTACGAATGATAACAGGTACTTGATGTAATTTAGCACGCTGTGCCGCACGCCAGCGACGTTCACCAGCGACAATTTCATAGCCTTTGGAATCGCGTGGGTTTTCGCGAACGATCAGCGGTTGAATAATGCCTTTTTCGCGGATCGATTCTGTTAGGTCGGCCAGGTCTTCTTCTACAAACTGACGGCGCGGCTGATCTGGGTTAGGGGAAAGCCGCTCAACTGGCACATAATGTTCTGCCTTTGCTGACGGCGCGTCTTGCGTGGGCGCTTGATCGTCCAACTTTACGTCCGCCATCAAAGCCGACAAACCCCGACCCAAACCGCGACGTTCCTGTGTTTTATCTGCCATTTAAGACCCCGTGTTGATGTTATTTCGTTGCAAAACCTCGATGGCAAATGCGTTATAGGCTTTGGCACCAGACGAAGCAGGATCGTAACTAAGAACCGGCATCGCGTATGATGGGGCTTCGCTTATTCGTACATTTCTGGGGATTCGGGTTTCAAATACCACATCGCCCAGATTTTCCCGCGCATCCGCCTCGACTTGTCGGGCCAGATTATTTCGGCCATCATACATTGTCAAAACCACGCCCTCAAAGCGCAGTTCGGGATTCGCCGCACCCCGCACCTCGCGGACCGTTAGCATCAGCTGGGACAGCCCTTCCAACGCATAAAATTCGGTTTGAAGCGGCACCAAAATCGAATGGCTGGCCACCATGGCATTAATTGTCAGCATATTTAGTGACGGCGGACAGTCTATCAAGATAAAATCGAACTCAAACTTTTCGATCGCTGGTTGCCGCAATGCATCGCGCAACAAAAACGTTCTTTTTTCGTTTGAAACCAGCTCCATATCGGCCGATGAAAGATCCGTTGTTGCGGGGGCCAGAAAGACGCCCTCAAATTCGGTATCGTGGATGACACCCTCAATCGGCGCCTCGTCCAACAGCAAATCATAGGTGGTTTTGCGGCGCTCGGACGCCGTAAAACCAAGCCCGGTTGACGCATTGCCTTGCGGATCCAGATCAACCAGCAAAACATTCATACCCTGCGCCGCAAGAGCCGCACCCAAATTTATGGTGGTCGTGGTTTTTCCCACGCCCCCCTTTTGGTTGACGACAGAAATAATTTTCGGCCCATGCGAGCCAGTTCCGTTAGACACGCTCTACCTCACTTATTTGTAAAATAACCGCTTCAGAATCGGTTTTGCTTGGGTTCTTTTTAACTCGAAAGCGCCAACTCGCAAGGGTATCTTGTATTTCTTGTTGAAAATTCGCGCCCTTTGGAAAGATCGCCAAGCCCTTTTTTTTCAAATGAATGTCGGTAAATTCCAGCAATTTCGCCAAAGAGGCCAAGGCGCGCGCTGTCAAAACATCCGCTTCAAGGGGCCTTGTTTGCTCGATTCTGGAATTTTCCACTCTTGCATTCAAAGAAAGCTCTCGAATAACCGTTCGCAAGAACAGTGTTTTTCGCGTGTCGCTTTCCAAAAAAATGAATTTCAGGTTGGGTTTTTCGGTTTTAGCCATAATCGCACAGATGAGCCCCGGAAACCCGCCCCCGGTGCCGAGATCAACCCAAAGCCCGCTTTTTACTTCAACGACTTCATATATTTGAGCAGAATCTGCGATGTGACGCTGCCAAAGGTTTTTGATTGATCCGGGCGAAACCAGATTGATCTTGGCGTTCCACTTCACCAGCGTGTCTACAAATGTGTTCAAATCATCCATTGTTTCACGTGAAACATTTGGTATTTCACGGGAATTCATGCTGATTTTTCGCCGACATGTCGCCGAATATTCGCCAATAACAGGGTAAGCGCGGCCGGTGTCATACCGTCTATACGCCCCGCCTGAGCAAGTGTTCTTGGCCGAACGCGCGAAAGCTTGTCCTTCATTTCGTTTGAAAGCCCGTTAATCGCCATATAGGCAAAATTTTCTGGAATTTCATGGGCTTCGTCCCGCTGCATGGCCTTCACATCCAGCGCTTGCCGCTCGATGTAATTGTGGTAAAGCGCGTCACGCTCCAGCTGAATCCGCGTTTCATTGTCGATTTTTGAAAAATTTGGTTCCAAAGGCATTAAGGTGTCGAGGGAAATATCAGGAAACGACAACAGCTCAAACGCGGTACGTTTTACGCCATCCTGTTTGATTTTGATGCCAAGCGGTGCAATTTGACTGGGTGTCAAAATGACGTCGGTTACACACTGTTTAGCGGTATTCAATTTATCCATCTTCTGTGTAAACGCGCCAACTCGGGCTTCATCAACACAGCCAAGATCGATTGCCTTTGGTGTTAACCGCTGGTCGGCGTTATCCGCCCGCAAAGAAAGCCTGAATTCGGCACGCGAGGTGAACATACGGTAAGGTTCAGACACCCCCCGCGTCACCAAATCATCGATCATCACGCCGATATAGCTTTGCGATCGTTCAAAATATATTGGCCTGCGGTCCAAAGCAGCGGCAGCCGCATTCAAACCGGCAACCAGCCCTTGCGCTGCCGCTTCTTCATACCCGGTTGTGCCATTGATTTGACCCGCCAAAAACAGCCCGTCAACAGCGCGCAGTTCCAAGGTTGAACGCAGCGCCAACGGGTCGATGTAGTCATATTCAATCGCATATCCCGGTTGCAAAATAGTTGTTTTTTCAAGGCCTTGGATCGAATTTACATAGGCTTGCTGCACGTCCAAAGGTAGGCTGGTAGAAATGCCGTTTGGGTAAACCGTGTGATCGTCGGCGCCCTCTGGTTCCAGAAATACTTGATGCGAGGATTTTTCAGCAAACCGAACAATTTTGTCCTCGATAGACGGGCAATACCGTGGCCCAATTCCGTCAATTTGGCCACCATACATCGCCGATCGGGTCAGGTTTTTGCGAATAATTTCATGGGTTCTATCGTTAGTGTGGGCAATGCCGCAGTTCACTTGTTTGGTGCTAATTTTCTTGGATAGAAACGAAAACAACACCGGATCGTCATCGCCCGGCTGTGATTCAAGCATATCCCAGTTAATTGTTCGCCCATCCAATCGTGGCGGCGTGCCAGTTTTCAGCCGCCCAAGTGGTAGATTAAAGCCGTCCAGACGCTCGGCCAGTTTAACCGAAGGCTTGTCGCCCATTCGCCCGCCCGGGCGAGAAACGTCACCAATATGTATAACACCACGCAAAAACGTACCCGTTGTCAGAACAACAGATTTTGCGCGAATCTCTGAGCCATCACTCAGAATCGCGCCACAAATACGCGATCCTTTTTGGATCAGATCGACAACCTCGCCTTGGATGATCGATAGGTTTTTTGTGGCAGAAAGCTCTGCTTGCATGGTTTTTCGATAAATTTTACGATCCGCTTGCGCGCGCGGGCCTTGCACCGCGGGCCCTTTGCGCCGGTTAAGCAACCTAAATTGGATACCCGCCCGATCAGCAACGCGGCCCATCAAACCATCCATTGCATCAATTTCACGCACCAAATGACCCTTACCCAACCCGCCAATCGCCGGATTACAGGACATTACCCCAATGGAATCAAATGTCAGCGTCAGCAGAGCGGTACGCGCGCCCATGCGAGCGGCGGCGTGTGCGGCATCGGCACCCGCATGCCCGCCACCAATAACAATGACATCGAAATCAAATTGTTCCACGTGAAACACTCGCTATTTTCCAAGACAGAAGTTGGCGAATATATCGTCCAAAATCAGTTCAATATCAACATCCCCAATCAACGCAGCCAGCGCCCGAATGGCGGAGCGCAATTCTTCGGCGGCAAATTCTGCGCGGTCAGCACCTAGAATCACTTCTTTTCGAGCAATTTCAATGGCTTCGGTTGCCGCACTCAATGAAACTCGGTGCCGTTCTTTTATCGCAACACCAACACCTGACGCCCGATTTTCAAGGTTTAAAGCAATTTCATCGATCAATTCGTCGACACCAAACCCGGTTTTACCCGAAACCGCTGTCCTGGAATCACCATCGAAAAGATCGCCTTTAGGCCTGCGAAAAATGTCGCCTGCTTGAATATCCACAGAAAGAGCCTTTGGGTTTTCATCCAGAAAAACCCGCAAATCTGCCTTTGAGGCGCGCTTTTCGGCCAACCTGATTCCCAATCCTTCGACATGATCGCTGGTTTCGCGCAGGCCAGCGGTGTCCAAAATTGTCACAGCCAGCCCACGTAAATCCATCCGCACCTCAATGACATCGCGCGTGGTGCCGGCGATCTCGGAGGTTATCGCCGCCTCCCTGCCCGCCAGTGCGTTAAGAAGTGTTGATTTACCGGAATTTGGTGCACCGATAATGGCGACCTCAAATCCATCTCGAATGCGTTCGGCGGCCTTGCTGCCTTTGATTTCACGCGCCAAGTCCTTTTCGACCCTGTCGATCAAGGTCAATACTTCGGGGGTTACATCCACCGGTACATCTTCGTCGGCAAAATCTATCGTCGCCTCCAACAGGGCCGCAGCGTGAACCAAATCGGCGCGCCACGCCGCCGAGGCCACGCCCAACGCGCCCTCGAATATTCGCAATGCTTGACGCCGCTGTGCCTCGGTTTCGGCTTGAACCAGATCACCCAGACCCTCGACCTGAGCCAAATCAAGTTGTCCGTTTTCAAGCGCCCGGCGGGTGAATTCACCGGGGTCGGCAAGCCGTAACCCCTCTATTCCTGATAATGTCTGAAGCACCACAGCGACGGTCGCCGGGCTGCCGTGCAAATGCAACTCCGCGACATCTTCGCCGGTAAAACTGGCCTTGTCGGTAAAGAATAAAACCAAAGCCTGATCCAACACATCACCCGCCGTGTCATGCAACTTGCGCAGGCTGGCCCGCCGTGGTTCCGGGCACGATCCAGTCAAGATTTCAAGACACAGCCGCGCCCGTGATCCGGATATTCGCACCACAGCAACGCCTGATCTTCCTTTGGCGGAAGCCAGTGCAAAAATCGTATCACTCATTGGCCTAAACCATTGTTAAATAACAGTTATGCTAATATTACGTATTCATTGAGTCAAAGAAATCCGCGTTGGTTTTTGTTTGTTTCAATTTACCCAACAAAAATTCGATCGCGTCCGTTGTGCCCATCGGGTTGAGAATGCGGCGCAACACATAGGTTTTCTGAAGGTTCATTTTATCAACCAACAGTTCCTCTTTGCGGGTGCCGGATTTCAGAATGTCCATGGCCGGATACACGCGTTTATCCGCGACTTTTCTATCCAAAACGATCTCGCTGTTGCCGGTGCCTTTGAATTCTTCAAAGATCACCTCATCCATACGCGAACCGGTGTCGATCAGGGCCGTGGCAATAATGGTCAAAGACCCACCCTCTTCGATGTTACGCGCGGCACCAAAAAACCGCTTGGGGCGTTGCAAGGCGTTTGCATCCACACCACCGGTCAGAACCTTGCCGGATGATGGCACCACCGTGTTGAAAGCGCGCCCCAACCGCGTGATGGAATCCAGCAGGATCACCACATCGCGTTTATGCTCGACCAGTCGTTTGGCCTTTTCGATCACCATATCGGAAACCGCAACGTGGCGCGTGGCGGGCTCATCAAAGGTCGAGGACACAACCTCGCCTTTCACGCTGCGCTGCATATCGGTTACCTCTTCGGGGCGTTCGTCGATCAACAGCACGATCAAATAACATTCCGGATGGTTCTTTTCGATCGAAGCGGCGATATTTTGTAGCAGGACGGTCTTACCTGTCCTTGGTGGGGCCACGATCAACGAACGCTGACCTTTGCCGATAGGGGCCACCAGATCGATGATACGGGCCGATTTATCTTTGATCGTCGGATCCTCGATCTCCATTTTCAGACGCTCGTCAGGGTAAAGCGGCGTCAGATTGTCAAATGCCACCTTGTGGCGGGCTTTTTCGGGGTCTTCAAAGTTGATCGATTCAACCTTGGTCATCGAAAAATAACGCTCTTCCTCGCGCGGGGCCTGCATGACACCGCTGATCGTATCGCCAGTGCGCAACGAAAATTGGCGAATCATTTCAGGCGATACATAAATATCGTCGGGGCCAGGAAGATAATTTGCCTCGGGCGAGCGCAAAAACCCAAACCCGTCTTGCAAAACCTCAAGAACGCCATCGCCGCCGATTTCCCATTCATCATCGGCCCGCTCTTTGAGGATCGAGAACATCATCTCGCCCTTGCGCATGGTCGACGCGTTATCGATTTCCAGCTCTTCGGCCAGATCAAGTAAATCTTTGGGGGATTGCGCCTTAAGATCACGCAAATTCACACGGTCGTTTGACATCCGTTACAACTTTTATCCGGGGACAGGCACGATGGCCCATCGATTTTAGAAAAGGGAAAACAGCCACCGGACGGTAGCCTTACCGCCACATAGGGTTTTCCCGCCCGGAAGTCAAACTTTAGAATGGTCGTGCGATAACGCTGATCACGATGATAATCATCAAAACTGTCGGTACCTCGTTGGCAAACCGGTATTGACGGCCGGTAAAGCGATTTTTTCCAGTGGCAATCTCGCGACGCCGGGCTGACAACCAGCCGTGAAAACCGGACATCAGGATAACAGCTATCGCTTTGAACCACGGCCACCCCGCCGACCAGTCAATCACGCCCGGGGTGAAAACCATCGTCAATCCCAAAATCCATGTGATAATCATTGCCGGGTTGATAATCACTTTTAACAACCGCAATTCCATCAATTCAAACAACGGTGATGTTTCACCCTTATCCAGAAAATTTTCCGTGTGATACACAAACAGGCGCGGCAAATACAACATGCCCGCCATCCATGAAATGACGGCAATAACGTGGATCGATTTCACCCAAGGGTAAATCAAAAGTAAAATATCTGACATTTCTCTGCCTGCGTGATTTCGGTCTGCTCTACCTATAATATATATATATATTTAAGATAATAGAGGTTGATGTAGTACGGTGGATACCGTGGATAAAAAACTTATCCAATGCTTTAAAAACTGAATTTAAATACTCACAAAAAAAACGAAATACACGTGCACAACTACACAACCAATTGTTTTTAAATGGTAAAAAATGTGTCAAAAATGGGGCAAAACTGTGGAAGAAAGTGGATAAACTGTTAACAAAAGATAAATATCCAAACCCATGTATAAAGTTTTCACCGTGGAAAAAACATGGGGCAAAAGCTTAACAAAAAATGAACAACTGGCGCTTGCCGGTTTCGGTGTTAATAAGTCTGAACAAGTTAACATCCTTCACGGCAAACTATCCACGGGGATATACAGATGAAAAACAGGCTCATCCTGGCGTCGGGGTCTGAAATACGGGCCCAGTTGCTGCGCAATGCTGGTGTTGAATTTGATATTGTGGCGGCAAAAATCGACGAGTCATCACTAAAACTATCCCTGCTGGAACAAGCAGCCAAGCCCCACGATATCGCCGATGCTTTGGCCGAATACAAAGCCCGAAAAGTATCGCAAAAACACCCAAAGGCATTTGTCATCGGCGCAGACCAAATACTGGCTTGTGGTGATCTGATCTATGACAAACCCGACAGCCAGCAAACCGTGATCCGCCATTTGCACGAACTGCGGGGTCGTGCGCATCGCCTGCATTCTGCCGCTGTCATCTATCAGGGCGGGCAGCCGCAGTGGCGATTTGTCAAACAGGTAAAATTAACCATGCGGGATTTTTCGGATCGCTACCTTGCACAGTATGTCGACCGGAACTGGCCCGAAATTTCCCATTCCGTGGGCGGATACCAGCTGGAAAATGAAGGCGCACGCTTGTTTCATCGCGTAGAAGGTGATTATTTTACCGTGCTTGGCCTGCCTTTGATCGAAGTGCTGGGTTATCTAACTGAACGAGGAATTTTAGAACAATGAGCGGACCCAAAATTCCCTTGGCAGGGGTGATCGGCCACCCGATTGCCCACAGTAAATCCCCGCGTCTGCATGGGCATTGGTTAAAATCACTGGGGATTGCCGGCCACTATATTCCGATGGATGTGGCACCCGAAAATTTGGAAGAAACCCTGCGCCTGTTGCCAAAAATCGGCTTTCGCGGGGTAAATATCACCTTGCCGCATAAACAAGCCGCGATGCAGATCGCCGATCTTGTAACGGATCGCGCGGCGTTAATCGGGGCGGCAAACACGCTTATTTTCCGCAAAGACGGGCGCATTCACGCCGATAACACAGATGGATATGGGTTTATCGAAAACGTACGAAGTGGTGCGCCCACATGGAAACCCAAAGACGGGCCCGCGGCTGTATTGGGGGCGGGCGGTGCCTCGGCGGCGATTGTTTCCTCCTTGCTGGAAGTCGGCGCACCTGAGGTTCGGATTTCCAACCGCACCCGTGTGCGCGCCGAAGGATTGCGCGACCGCTTTGGCGCCAGGGTCATTGTTTATGACTGGGTACAAGCCGGTAACATGATCGACGAGGCGGTAACCGTGGTCAACACCACGTCGCTGGGTATGGAGGGCATGCCAGAATTGCGGGTGCCGCTTGACGGATTGTCCGAACAGGCGGTTGTCACCGATTTGGTTTACACCCCGCTGGAAACCCGCCTGATCCGCGAGGCAAAATCCATCGGCTGTCGCACGGTTGATGGCTTGGGCATGTTGTTGCATCAGGCCGTTCCAGGGTTTGAGCGCTGGTTTGGCACCCGACCTGTGGTCGACGAAGAAACCCGCGCGCTGTTGCTGGCGGTATGAAGCGCGCCATTTTAATTGCCCTGACGGGATCAATTGGCATGGGCAAATCGACGACCGCACAATTTTTTGCCGACGCGGGTGCGCGGATTTGGGATGCCGACGCCGCGGTGCATCGCCTCTATGCCAAAGGCGGCGCGGCGGTTGCATCAATAAAATCAATTTTCCCCGCCGCCATTATTGACGGCGCGATTGATCGGGCCGCGCTGAAATCTTGGATCGCCGACGATAAATCCGCCCTAAAACAAATCGAGGCGATCGTTCACCCGCTTGTGGCGCAAGATCGCGAGGACTTCATCGCGGCGCTGGCCAGCGATGATATTGCGGTTTTTGACATCCCGCTGTTGTTTGAACTTAACTCGCAGGATCGCTTTGATTTTACCGTTGTCGCCACCACCAGCGCGGATATTCAACGTGCCCGCGTGTTGGCCCGCCCGAATATGACCACAGACCAGTTTGAACGCATTCTGACGCTGCAATTGCCAGATGCATACAAAAGATCCCGAGCGGATTTTATCATTCCAACCGACACCCTTGAAGCGGCTGAAAAAGCGGTCAAAGATGTGCTGACACAAATCAAAAAACAGGCCACTCATGCGTGAAATCGTTCTTGATACTGAAACCACCGGTTTTGATCCTTTCACCGGTGATCGCATCGTGGAAATTGGCGCGGTTGAATTGATGAACCACATGCCAACGGGCAAAACCTATCACCAATATATCAACCCCAAGCGCAGCATGCCCGCCAGCGCATTCGAGGTGCATGGGCTGGGCGATGAATTTTTGGCAAAGCAACCGGTTTTCAAAGACATAGCACAGGCGTTTGTTGATTTTATCGGCACTGATCGGCTGGTGATCCACAACGCCAGCTTTGACATGAAATTCCTGAATGCCGAATTGGAGTGGCTGGGTCGGCCAAAATTGCCGATGGATCAAGCGCTGGATACTTTGGCGATTGCCCGCAAAAAATTTCCCGGCTCTCCCGCCTCTCTTGATGCTTTGTGTCGACGGTTTGGGGTGAATAATGCGGCGCGCGAAAAACACGGCGCCTTGTTGGACAGTGAAATTCTGGCAGAGGTGTATTTGGAACTAATCGGTGGCCGCCAGCCGGATTTTGGGCTGAATACTGCGGCGACATCTGGTGAAAACAGCGGCGACACCGCAGACTGGCGCGCCAAACCACGGCCACAGCCCTTGCCGACCCGGATAAGTGAAGAAGAAACCAAAGCCCACCACGCGTTTATCGAAAAACTTTCCGGTGGTGGGCTTTGGCCAAACTCCTAGGCTGTGCCTTTGGTTTCCGCGCTCATCCGGCGGGCGATTTCATTACGATAAAGTGCCACAAAATCGATCGTTTCAAGGTTCAGCGGCGGGAAACCACCGTCGCGCGTAACATCGGAAACGATGCGACGCAGGAACGGGAACAACATCCGTGGACATTCGATTAACAAAAACGGGTGCAATTGATCCTCTGGTACGTTTTCAATTTGGAAAACCCCGGCGTAATCAATTTCCAACAAGAAAATCTGCGCCTTGTCGGCTTTGTTTTTGGAATCGATGACGCATTTGATTGACACTTCGTATTGTGTTTCGGTGCGTTTCTTGGCGTCCAGATTTACCTGTACGTTGATGTCAGGATCGATCTGCCCCTGAATACCCTTTTGTACGGCCACGTTTTCAAATGACATGTCACGGATCATTTGACCCAGAATTTGCATTCTAACCTGCGGTGCAGCTTCGGCAGCGCCGTCAGTTTTGGCTTCTTCTGCCATATTTACTTCTCCGTTGATAAATTTCGTCGGCACGTTGTATCAGCTTGCTTACCGCGCCTCAATCCTTAGTCCACCCCGATGGGCGATGGTTTTCAGGGTTGGGTATTTCTTCAAATTCGCCATCAATAACGTCAGGATCATTGGGGCGATGCGTTTGAAAACCGGGCGACGTTGCCGTGGTAATATTCACCCGTGATTTCAAAAACCGGAACAATGCCGCGCGGATACCGGGGACCATCAAGGAAAAGCCGATCGCATCGGTGAAATAGCCGGGCGTAAACAGCAAAGCACCTGCAAATAAAATCATCGCACCATGCGCCAGGGGTTCGGTTGGATCATTCAGATCGTTGAACGAGCTTTGCACACGGCCAATCGTCGCCAAGCCTTGCGCGCGCACCAGCCTTGCGCCAATTATCGCCGTTAAAACGACGCCCGCCAGCGTTGGAATCAGCCCAACCAACGAATAAACCTGTATAAACAGGGTAATTTCTATGATCGGAACGATCAAAAACGCGATAAACAGCCACATTTTTTTGCCTTTTGTTCAACTTCTCTTGCGGTGGACTTGATCGGCCACCTGCCTTACATATGTGCTTTGAAACAGTGTTTCCAATAATTTCGCCGAAAGGTTACTAAATATGGGCTCTTCAATGATCCAACTTCTTGTTCTAGCCGGCATTGCCGTGTTTCTGATACTACGTTTGAAAAACGTTCTTGGTACCCGGGACGGCTTTGAAAAACCACGCATTGATCAGGCGCAGCCGTCACAATCGCAACGGCCACAGCTGGATGTGATCGAAGGTGGCCCCGATCAGGACATCGCAGATTATGTCGATGTCGACAGCGAGGCGGGCATGGCGCTGGCCGAGGTCAAAGCACAAGACCGAAGCTTTACCGTGCAGGAATTTCTGGGTGGCGCAAAAGGTGCCTATGAAATGATTTTGATGGCGTTCGAGGGTGGTAAGCTTTCCGACGTGGAACCGTTCCTGTCCGAAGACGTTATGGAAAGCTTTGTAGAGGTGGTTGCCGACCGCGAAGACAAAGGATTGACGGTCGAGGCGAAATTTATCGGGCTGCGCGAATTGGCCATTCATGACGCAGGCCTTGATCCGGTGACCAACACCGCGGAAATAACTGTGAAATTCATCGGTGAAATAACATCAGTTGTGCGCGATGCCGAAGGCGAAATCGTCGAGGGTGACGAAAAAGCCATCAAACGCCAGAAAGATATTTGGACCTTTGCGCGCGATCTGGGCAGCGACAATCCAAACTGGCAACTGGTCGCAACGGGCGGATGAAGCGTGGCGTTCTGGCCTGTGCTGCCCTGTTGTTTGCAGGGGTCGCAATGAGCGAAGCACGGGCGGAATCCAACTATAAGATTCTAAAGTTTTCCGAGCTGAAAGGCTGGGCTGATGATGATCATCAGGCGGCGCTGGATGTTTTTTTAAACACCTGTTCGGATCTGAAAGACCCGGTTTGGCAATCCATCTGCGCCTTTGCCCAACAGAAACCCGCTGCGCGGCAGTTTTTTGAACTTTTCTTTCGCCCCGTGTTGATCAACGGCAATGATACCGCGTTGTTTACTGGGTATTTTGAACCGGAACTTGATGGATCCACCAGCAAAGGTGGCAGATATCGGTATCCTATTTATCGCAAACCACCCGAGGCCAAAGGCACTTGGTTGACGCGTGCCGAGATTGAGGAAACCGATACCCTTTCGGGCCGCGGTCTGGAAATTGCCTGGGTGGACGACGCGGTTGAGCTGTTCTTTTTGCAGGTACAGGGTTCAGGGCGTGTGCGCCTGCCATCCGGCAGCACAATTCGCGTGGGGTATGCGGGCAACAACGGGCGGAAATATCGATCCATTGGTCAGGAAATGATCCGGCGCGGGATCTATCAACCCTATCAGGTTTCCGCTGAAGTGATCCGAAACTGGGTAAACCGAAACCCTGTGGACGGTCGGCTGTTGTTGCAACACAATCCATCCTATGTATTTTTCCGCAAAATCGGTGTTTCTGCCGATCTTGGCCCGCTTGGTGCGATGAACAGATCGATCACCTCCATGCGATCGGTGGCTATTGACCCGGCGTACACCCCTTTGGGTGCCCCGGTTTGGATCGAAAAAGCGGGCGAAAACCCGCTAAACCGCTTGATGGTCGCCCAAGATACCGGCAGCGCCATCAAGGGCGCACAGCGGGCAGATGTGTTTTTTGGTACCGGCGATGACGCGGGCCGCGCGGCGGGCGCAATTCGGGATTCCGGTCGTGTCGTTGTTCTGTTGCCAATCGATCTGGCACTGGAACTGGCACCAGAAAGCTAAGCATGACACGGCGTAAACGTGGCTTGACGGCCGAGGACAAAGAGCTTTGGGAAAAGGTCAAACAGGCGACAACGCCCTTGGCAAAGCCGCACCCCAAAAAGAGCGAAGAAACACCCGAAAAGCCGGTATTTTCCCCCAAGATTGACCCGCCAAAAACCAGAATTCAGCCGTTCAGTTTGGGTCAGAATGCCAAAACAACCAGCGCGGTTCACAAACTTGCCCCGTCAATCCGTGACGAAGTTTCAAAACACCCCGTACAGATGGATAAAAAGGCCTTTGCCAAACTGGCGCGGGGTCGCTTGCTGCCCGAGGCAAAAATCGATTTGCACGGCATGACGCTGGATCGCGCCCACCCTATCTTGAACGCGTTCATTCAACGCGCTTTTGGTCAGGGTTTGCGGTTGGTATTGGTGGTGACCGGCAAGGGAAAATTAAAGGACGATCACGGCCCGATCCCGTCACGCGTTGGCATTTTACGCCACCAAGTACCGATGTGGTTGGGGCAAATGCCGTTAAAACCACTGGTGATGCAGGTCACGCAGGCGCACGGAAAACACGGCGGTGGCGGTGCCTATTATGTCTATCTACGCCGACAACGCTAGCGCGCGCCGGGCCCAGCGTGAACAGATAAACACCGACACCCATGCAAGCGAAATGAAACCGGCGATCACTCCCATCTGGCTGGGAAAATCATACCCCAAATCGATGAAATAACCGGTGATACCCGGCCCAAACCCAGATCCCAAAACCATCGCCGCCGTCGCAATCGCCTTGATGCCACCCAGATTTCGGGTGCCATAAAGTTCAGGCCAAACCGCGCCGTAAACCGTGTTATTTGCCCCCGATGAGGCCCCCATCAGGATAATCGCAAGGGCCAACGCGACATAGCTGACCCCGCTCATGGCAATCAAAAACCCAAGGATCAACGCAGGCTGCACAAATATCATCAACCGCACGGCACCATATCGATCAACCGCCCAACCCGCGATCAGGGTGAAAACAATGGCCGCAATGCTGAACATCGGAAACAGCGTCACCAATTCAAGATGCGACCAGCCTTTGATATTGGCAAAGTGAACCTGTTGGAAAAAGAAGGCAGTGACAAAGGCGCTTTGCATCGCAATCGAGGGGATCAACATCCAAAACGACCAGTGTTTCACCACATCCCGCCGCGCCCAGTGTTTCGCACCCATTCCCAGCGATTGATTGCTTTGCCCCATCGATTGCGGCGTGCGTTCTTTGGCCAGCAAGCCCCACAAAATCGGTATCATCACGACGGAAAAAACCGCGGCGATTGCCCACATCCATTGCCAATCAACGGTTTTTAACAACGAGACCACGACAATTGGCAGCGCCCCTTCGCCCAGCGCATAGCCCAACCCGGCAAAGGCCAGCGCCTTGCCGCGATTTGCCACAAACCAGCGCGCGATTGAAACCATCGACAAATGCGACAGCATTCCTTGCCCAAAAAACCGCAGTGCAAAAATAATTGGCAACAACAAAAATGCGCTGTTCACCAGCGCCATCGCCAGACATGCCACCGACAGCGACGCCATCAGTACGGCCCCCAAAGCGCGGGCACGAAAACGGTCCGCCCAGACACCGGCAACAATCATCAACAGGCCCGACGCCATGGTACCGGTGGCGTAAATCGCGCCCCATTCGCCGTGGCTCAGGCCAAATTTTGTGCGGATGCTGCCGGCGAAAATTGAAATGAAATAGGTTTGGCCCAACGAGGACATCGCCGCCAACAAAAAGCCGGCCATCAGCCAGCGCAGATTTTCACGAAAGAAGCGGACAAATTCCATAGGGCTTTGTCCGCTGTTCTGGTCAAAAAGACTAGCGGTATTTACAAGACATACCGGCTTAGGTCTGCGGACCGGGTCAACTCGCCCAGATGTTTTTCCACAAATTCGGCGTCAACCGTCACCGATTGGCCATTTTGGTCTGGCGCATTAAAACTCAGATCCTCAAACACCCGTTCCAGCACGGTATAAAGCCGCCGTGCGCCAATGTTTTCCACGGATTCATTCACGCCTGCCGCAATTTTTGCCAGCGCGGCAATGCCTTCGTCGGTAAAGGAAACCTCGACCTTTTCGGTCGCCATCAGGGCGGTATATTGCAACGTCAGCGCATTGTCGGTTTCCGTCAGGATGCGCACAAAATCATGTTCCGTCAGCGCGCGCAATTCCACACGGATCGGCAAACGCCCCTGTAATTCCGGCAATAAATCCGAGGGTTTGGCGATGTGAAATGCGCCGGATGCAATAAACAGAATGTGGTCGGTTTTTATCGGTCCATGTTTGGTGGAAACCACCGTGCCCTCGATCAACGGCAGCAAATCACGCTGAACACCCTCGCGGCTTACATCACCACCACGGGCATCTGACCGCGCGCAAACCTTGTCGATCTCGTCCAGAAAAACGATACCGTTTTGCTCCACCGCCTGCACCGCCAGTCGCGTAACAGCCTCGTCATCCAACAGTTTGTCGGCCTCTTCGCCAATCAGTAATTCATAGCTTTGTGCCACGGTCAGTTTCTTGCGCGTGGTTTGCTGGCCGAAGGCTTTGCCAAACATATCCTGTAAATTCAACATGCCCATTTGCGATCCCGGCTGCCCCGGAATATCAAACATCGGCGCACCCTTGGGGGCCTCGGCAACCTCCAGCTCGATTTCGGTTGAATCAAGTTCCCCTGCCCGCAATTTCCGGCGGAACATATCGCGCGTGCCTTCGCGGGAATTTTCGCCCGCAATGGCATCCAAAACCCGTTCTTCGGCATTGGCGCGCGCGTTGGCGTTCACCTCGTCACGCATGTTTTCGCGGGTCATGGTGATGGCGCTGTCCACCAGATCGCGGATTATTTGTTCGACATCGCGGCCAACATAGCCAACCTCGGTAAATTTTGTCGCCTCAACCTTGATAAAGGGCGCGCGGGCCAGTTTTGCCAAGCGACGACTGATTTCGGTTTTCCCAACACCGGTTGGCCCGATCATCAGGATGTTTTTGGGATAAACCTCGGCCTTCAATTCATCAGACAATTGATTGCGCCGCCAGCGATTGCGCAGGGCCACGGCCACGGCGCGTTTTGCGTCTTTCTGGCCGATCACAAATCGATCCAGTTCGGAAACGATTTCACGCGGGGTCAGGTTAGTCATTCGATTTCTCCGTTATTCAGGCCCCATGGGGGCAGCCGGTCTTTGCCGGGAAAATTTGGTAAGCGGCTCAGGGCCGCGGCGCGAAAACCTTCCCAGCCTGCGCCAAGGATAACCAGCACCAAGCCAACGGCCAGTATGGCAAAGCCCGTCGCGCTGCCATCGTCAAACAGACCCACCGACAGCGCCACCACATAACCAACACCGGAAATCAGAAAGGATCTGCGGTTGATCACCAAAGCAACCAGCGCCATCAGCATAAGAAAGCCGAACAGGATTGCATGCGCGGCGACGGTTTCCATGGTAAAAAGTGTCAGCGCCACTGTGTTCACAATGGCGGGCGCTGCGATCACATGCAGCCAGAAACCATTGGCCGACCGACGTGTCACCCGATGCGGATCGGACATGTCAAACTGCATGGCAATGGCAAAGCCGATCAGGCCCAAAACAAAGGTAATGATGCTGAACGGGCCTTGGCCGGACAATAAAAAGATATCCTGAAAACCGGGAAAACCAACGGCATCACCGATGAAAAACGACGAGATCAGGAAAAACGCGCCCAGCCCGAGGATCAGCATTGAAAACGGCACGCGGAAAAGCGCCCAGAACGCCAATTGTACCGAAAAAACCGTGACGGCAACAACACTTACCGTCGCCGCCTCGCCCAGATCCAGTATTTTTGACAGGCCATATCCGACTTGCAAACTGGCCAGTCCAGTAAGAATTGCCAGCAAAATTGACGGCGCGACCATGCGGCGTTTCAGGGTGAAATAACGGGCCAAAAGCGCAATCATAACGATGGTTACAAGGCCATAAAAGCTGGCGATCATGCCGCTGCCCCTGTCATTTGCCCAGATCGACAAACCGGTGATGCCCATCCAGCCCGCATACAGAATTGACAGGCCAACCACGATGAATATTTCGTTGAAACCTTTGAACAGCTCGAAAGGCTCATCAACCTCGGCGGTGGCCTGGATCGCCCCAAGCCGCGCCTGCGCCAAATTTGACAGGCTTGCGGCCTGTGCTTCGGAAATCATGCCGGCGGAAACCGCTGCACGTAAATCTTGGTTGTTGATGTTCATGGGGTTATCCTTTGATGGTTTCTACCGTCAAATTGCCGTTTGTATAAACGCAAATATCCGACGCAATCGCCATGGCACGGCGGGCGACATCTTCGGCCGACATATTGCTTTCCATCATGCCGCGTGCGGCGGCCAGCGCGAAATTACCGCCCGACCCAATCGCCGCAACATTGTGTTCGGGTTCCAAAACGTCCCCTGCCCCGGTGATGATCAACAGTTCTTTGCCATCGGTCACAATCAACATCGCCTCGAGCTTTTGCAGGTACTTATCTGTGCGCCAGTCTTTGGCCAATTCCACGGCGGCCCGCGCCAATTGACCGGGTGTCGCCTCAAGCTTGGCCTCCAGCCGTTCAAGCAGGGTAAAGGCATCCGCTGTCGAGCCCGCAAACCCCGCCAGAACATCCGAGGCGCCGGTTTTCAGGCGCCGCACCTTGCGCGCGGTGCCTTTGATCACGGTTTGGCCAAGGCTGACCTGACCGTCACCGGCAATCACCACATTGCCATCTTTTTTCACGCCGATAATCGTCGTGCCGTGCCAGCCGGGGAAATCCTGCGCCATGGTGTGTTCCTTTGTTTTGTCGTTCAACATATGGCAATGACGCGCGCCAAGGGCAAGGGTCAGACCAAGGACCAGTTCGCCTTATCCACATCCACAAACGCCTCGACCCCAGCTGTCACCACCACATGTGGCACGCCGGTCTCGGGGTTTTCCACGTTCATGCCGCCAAAAACCACGGTCACCTCGGCCACGCCGCGCGGCAGGCTGGCGGCGACCTTGGCCGTATCCACCTGATCGGGCATCTGCGCGCCAATGGTTACCTGCACTCGCATATCGGCGCTGTCCAAGCCCATGGACCCAAAGATCGCAATCGTTGAATGGCGCAGCGCGTCTTGCACGGCGCGAATGGCGGCGGTGGTGTAATCTTGGCGATACAGGCTGTTGCCCATGCCCATTTCAAGGATAATGCGCTGATGGCTCATGACGTGACCTCGATGTCCAAAAATACCGAAATCGCCGCATTGGCAACAATAGTCACGCCACTACCGTCGGGCTTGGGAATGTCCAGCCCGCCCTTGGTTGCTTCAACTGTCACGGTGCCATAGGGGAAAACCTTGGCCAAAGCCGCGCAATCGACAGTTTGGGGTTCCTGCACGCCGATTTGCGCCTTGATGATCATCGCCTCGCGGTCCAGCCCAAACGGGGCAACGACATTGATAGAATTGTGCCAAAGTGCGTCGCGCAATGCGCGTTCGGCTGCGCGGGTATAATCACGTTGGCGCAGCGAACTGCCCATGCCAAATTCCGTCAATATTCGTTTCATATCCATCCCCTTAAAAACAAAAAGGGCCGCCCGTGAAAGGCCGCCCCATTGAGTGTTGTGCCCACCATTTGCCTAGATGGAATCGTCGATCCATTTTTTCAGGCTGGCCTTGGGCGCAGCACCCGCCATGTTTGAAACAACCTGACCGTCCTTGAAAATAAACAGCGCCGGAATACCGCGAATGCCCATGGCGGCGGCAGAATTTGGATTGGCGTCAACGTCAACCTTGGCGATTTTGATCTTATCGCCATATTCCACCGACAATTCTTCTAGTGCTGGGCCGATTTGTTTACAGGGGCCACACCACTCGGCCCAAAAATCGACCAATACGGGGGTGGTTGAGTTTTTGACTTCGGCATCAAAGGTGGCGTCGGTGACAGCATGGGTAGCCATGAGATTTCCTTTTTTGAATTAATAATCGTGTTGTGGGCAACCTAAGAACCTCGACCTGAATCGTCAAGATGTAGGGGTCGACAGTAACGCATTCCGCACGACCTCGTGAGGAATGAATTGAAGTTGCGCGGTTTTTGTCCAAAGGATCGCCGGTTGAATTTCACGATCCGGATAAATTTGCGTCAGGGCCGCCGCATAGGCCCCCAGCTGGCGCAGCAACCCGTCGGGCACCTGATCCACCGATTGCGCAGGCAGTTGATTCGATTTGAAATCGATCAGGGTAATTTTTGTGGATTCAACAATAAGCCGATCAATTTGGCCAATTATTTGCGCGTCGTCCAGTTCCGGCAAGCTGGCGGTAATATTCACCTCGGCCAAGGCACCGGGCGCAAAAACCTCGGCCAAATGGGGGGCATTCAGAACCGACAGAACCTCGTCAATCGCATCGGGAAATGGTGCGTTGCCCAACAGCTTGCCCGCCAAATCTGGCCAGCTTGCGCGGGGCGCGGTTGGTAAAGCTTCCAGCATTTTGTGAATGACGTCGCCCCGCGCCATTGCCTGCGTCTCATCAAGCCCACCGCCGTCACCCGCCAGCGCCTTGTCGCCACCAAGTTTTGACGGCGAAGTTGGTGGTTTTGGCCGCGCTTTGTTCGGCGCAGAAATTTTCGCCCATTCAGGCAGGGTCAGTATTTTTTCGCGGGTCTCCGCCGCACCATCGGCAGGCTTTGTCCAGTCGCCAGTTTCCAGCCGCAAGCCGTTCGGCCCCTGCACAGCACCCGCACCCTGCATGCCGCGTTCAATTTGGCTGTACCATGATTTGTCGTCAACCGCGCCCGCCGCGCAGACAATCAACCACTGTTCCGCGCGGGTCATCGCAACATAAAGCAGGCGCTGGGCCTCGTCTTCGCGTTGCTTCAGGGCGGCATCCCACGCCGTTGCAATTGCGCTGGGTGCCTCGTCCTTTAGGGTTTTCCAACAAACCATACCCTCGTCGATTGGCAAAAGGTTGGATTTCAAATCGTTTCGACGTGTGCCGGTATCGGGCAGAATGACAATCGGCGATTCCAGCCCCTTGGCGCCATGCACGGTCATCACACGAATTTGGTCGCTGGCACTGTCGATCTGGCGTTTGATTTCAATTTCGCCACTGTCGATCCACGAGATAAACCCCGCCAAACTGGGCGTTTCGTTTTGTTCATAAACCAAGGCTTGATTCAGCAGTGCATCAATGCCCTCTTCGGCCTCTTGCCCCAGACGCGCCACCAAGCCAGACCGCCCGCCATGACGGGTCAAAATCCGTTCCAGCAATTCATAGGGCCGCAGGAAATCCGCATTGCGGCGCAAATCGTTCAAAACAGTCACTGTTTCAGGGTGTTTTGCCGCGTTATCCCGCAATTCGGCCCAAAGGTATTTCTGTTTTCGCCCCTGCGCCAAGGCAAAAAGATCTTGTTCTGTCCAGCCAAACAACGGCGATTTCAATACCGCAGCCAAGGACAAACTGTCCTCGTTCAAATCCAGGAACCGTAACAATGCGGTCAAATCCTTAACCGCAAGTTCACCGCCGATTTTCAGGCGATCCGCCCCCGCCAAGGGCAATTGCGCCGCCTTACAGGCGCGAATGATTTCGTGAAAAACATGCGCGCGGCGTTGTACTAAAATCAAAAAATCACCGGCCGAAATCGGCCGCGTCTGCCCCTTGGCGTTGGTAATCGGCGTGCCGATCAAGGCAGAGATTTGCGTCGCAATCTGTTCGGCCAAAACCACCTTTTCGTTCTGCGGTGGCAAATGATCCACCGTGTCGGTCCAGGGCTGATCCGGCTCAACCTCGGGTTTTTCCACAACGGTGCATAAATCAACACGCCCGGGAAGGTCGTCAAAAAAGGCGCGATGCTGAAGGTCATTGATGAACCCGGCATCAGGATTATTGCCACAAACGGTATCCACAAGCCGCAAAATCGGCGCGGCAGAGCGAAAGGAAAACAGCAACTCGCGATCATGGATTTTTTGGTCGATATGGGCAAGCGCGTCAGAAAAATGGTGCTTCATGTCATCAAAAGCAGCAGGGTCAGCGCCCTGAAACGAATAAATCGATTGTTTTTTATCGCCGACGACAAAAAGCGTGCGCTGCGTGTTTGCCCGCGCCCCTTGGCCGGCGGTAAATTCCTGCGCCAACAGGCGAATAACATCCCATTGCACGGGCGACGTATCCTGTGCCTCGTCCACCAAAATATGGTCAATACCGCCATCAAGACGGAATAAAACCCAAGAAGAAACCGCCGGATCGGTCAGCAAGCGCCGAGCTTTCAGGATCAAATCATCAAAATCAAGCCACCCGTGAACAAGTTTTTTGCGCTCAAATTTAGGTAAAAAAATACGGGCAAAATCTGTCAGCGCGGTGGTTTTTTCCAAGGCCATCAAGGCTAGTCGAGTGTCACGCGCTGATTCTATCCGTTTCATCAAGTTTTCAAGTTGGGCCATTGCAGCGCCCATCTTTGGTTGAGAGCCTTGATTTGGAACTTTTCCTATTTTTGCAGCGCCCGGTGTTTTTCCACCTTTGAACAAGAAAATAGTTTCCAAAAACTCTTGCAAAATCAAACTTGGGGCAAAAGGCGCATGGGGTGCGATTTTATCGGCGGTTTTGCCCTCGGTGTTGGTGCCTTCGTTCAACACGGAAACCAGCTTTGACAAAAGCGCAGCCTCACCGCCCAGAAATACTTGTTTTTGCAAATCATCCGGGGAAAACCCGTGCGCCAGCCCAAGTGCGACCCGCAATTTTGCCTCGTTTACCCCAAGCAGCGCCTCGCGTTGGCCAATGATTTCCTTCAGCATACTCGCCGGATCATCGTCGGACAAATGATGCACAAACCTGTCCAAAACGCTCGTGTCTGCGCCATTTGCCAGTTCTTCCAACACCTCTTCGCGCAGACGTTTGGCGGCGCGATCATCCATTTCGCGAAATTGCGGCGAAACACCAGCCTCAAGCGGAAACCGCCTAAGCAGGGCAGCGCAAAACGAGTGAATGGTTTGAATTTTCAAACCACCAGGGGTTTCAATGGCGCGGGCAAACAGCGTGCGTGCGTTATTACGGGCGTCTTTGGTATTGGCCGCGCCCTCAACGCCCAGATCATCCAATGCCACGCGCAATTTGCCATCATCCAGCATCGCCCATTCGCCCAAACGACCAAACAAGCGGTTCTGCATCTCGGAGGCGGCGGCTTTGGTATAGGTCAGGCATAAAATGCGTTGTGGTGGCACGCCTTCCAGCAACAATCGCGCAACGCGATCTGTCAGAACGCGGGTTTTTCCCGACCCGGCATTGGCCGACAACCAAGTGCTGTCCATGGGGGCAGCGGCGCGAACCTGTGCCTCGGTGGCGTCGTTGCGCGGGGTCATTTTGTCACCAACCGGGGATCGCTTGCATCACTGACACCCCATTCGTGAAACCGTGCAAGGTGATCATAATCACGCGCGTCGGCTTGTTTCTGCATGGCACGCCGGGACGTATACCCCTTGTTTAGGGACTGATATTCACCCAAAAGCGTGCTTAGCCCCTCCCAAACCGTGGAAATAGCATTCTTGGTCAAATCGATGGTTTGTTCCTTTGGCGGTCGGGCCAAACCGATGTAGCAAAGCGCGGCAATGGCAGAAGGCCCAGCATCGGCAAACCCCCCATTTTCCGCCATCGCAGCCTCGATCAACAGTTGTTTGTCGAAATTCTCGATCACATTTTTTGACGGTGGCGCACCGGTTTTATAGTCGTAAATAATCAGCCGACCATCGTCGGCAACATCGATGCGATCGGCGGTACCTTTGATTGCGACCGGCGTATTTGGCAGGGAAATTTGCCCCTTGGTTTCAAAATATGTCGGCGTCGCCACTTTGCGGCGCACGGCTTCAGTATTGACAAACCAGTTGGCATTTCGCGCCAGTCGCGCACGCCAGATATGCCGTGTCGCGGGCCATGGAATTTCCTCGGCAAACACTTGGTCGGCGATGGTTAGCAACAAGTCACTGGCGTTGTCGGGCAAGCCATTTGTCGTGGCAACGCTGAACAGGTGAAAGACACGATGCAAAATGGTACCGCGCAGGCGGGGATCGGGCGTCGGGCGCAGTGGGTCAAGCGCGGTCAGGCCCAGCACATGTTTGGCGTAAATCGCATAAGGGTCGCGGATCAGCGTTTGAATTTCGGTGACCGACAGCAATTTGGGCCGTGTTTCAACCGGTGGGCAAGGCGAGGGGCGCAACATCGGTGCAACCGGTTTTTCAGGGCGATCCAGTGCTTGGGCCAACTGTCGCCAATAAAACCCGCGATCACGCATGCCCTGCAAGGCCTGGTCGCCATTTTGCGCACCGCCAAGCCCGGCGAGCAGGCTGGTCAAGCGATAAAGCCAACGCGACGGCACGGTTTCAGCCTCGGCATTGCGGATGGCGCGGGTGAGAATAACTTGCGGTGCAGCAATGGCCTGTTGAAAATCATGGGCGGCCAAGCCGATGCGCCGTTCAGGCAACAGCAGGCCAACCTGATGGCGCAGCGCGCGATTAAGCCAGGGATCAGGCGCGGCGGTTCCCGGCCAAATCCCCTCGTTTAGCCCGCCCAGAATGACCAGCTCTGCGCCCTGAACGCGGGCCTCAAGCGTGCCCCAAATCATCACATCCGGATGTGCCTCGACCGAGGATCGCACCTCGGCCCCTTGCAGCAAGGAATGCAACAGCGCGGCATATTCAAAGGGTGCCAAAATGCCGCCTTGCTCCGCTTCGTCTTGCAAGGCCTGCATGACCTCGGCGGCTTTTTCGCCCTCATCCTCGGCCCAAAGTTGATGATCGCCATCCATCGGGCCAGCAGCCAACTTATTGGCCATTTTCAAATGATCAGCCAAATGATCCGAAAGTGGCCGCGCGCCAACATCAGCGCAGCCCGCAAAGTTGGCATTGATCCAGTTGACCCAATCTATCACGCCCGCTTCGTCTTGTTTTATCGCCCATTCGGTCAAATCTGTCGGCGTTGGAAACGCGGGCCCATAGCGGCGCAAGCGCAGCTCCAGTTCCCGAACCCACCGCAAATGCGCACCGCGCTGGCCTGTTATCGAGCAGGTCAGCGGGTGCTTTAACAGGATCAACAGGGTTTCTGCGGTAACCGGCTGCCCCAAAAAACCCGCGACAAGACGCAAAAAACGGCCCGGTGGTGACAGATGCAAGGGCAGGCCCGCACTGTCATCCGCGCGTATATTCCAGCGATCCAATGCGGCGGAAACCTGTCGGGACAATTCGCGATCCGGCGTGATCAGGGCCGCTGTTTTGCCGATACTCACGGCATGGCGCAATGCCAAGGCGATGGCCAGGCTTTCTTCGCGGCGCGAGGCGGCCTCGATCAACGTGATATTTTTGGATGAGGTTATCAAATCGCCAAGCTTCGGCCCCTCGCTTAGCCATTCGGTGGTGACAGGGGCGGGGCGCAATGCCAGTGAAACCAGCCTGTTTCGGGCTGCTGAAGCTGGCGCCTTATCGCTCCATGGCTCAACCCCGCTATCGAGAAACTGTTTAAACCGAAACTGTGGGTGATCCTCGCCAGACAGGGCATCGCCCAGCGCCGCCCACGCGCTGGCGGGCATGTCAAAATCATAACCCGGAAGGATAATCGCCCCCTGCGGCAAGCCCGCCACAAGATGCATGAACTTTGCCGTGGCCTCCCGCGACCCGGTCGAGCCGACAACAAGAATCGGGTGGCTGGGCGGTGATACTTGCCAGATTTCCCCCAGCCGATCAACGGCGACGCGTTGTTGTGCCTCGGCGTCCAGCTCATCTGTTTGATCGGCCAAATAGGTTTCCACGATCGACATAAACGCAAGGCTGCGCGCCCAATGCGCCGAGTGCTGGGCCACATCCAGCGCACGCAAACCGTCAAATGAAACGCCTTCGCCCTGCATTTCATCCAGCAGCTCCGCCAGACTTGCGGCCAAATCAAATGCCGCGTGTTGCGGTGCCAAATCCGGCGCGGTATCTAGCAGCTTGCGCACCAATTGCGCCAAAACCAACCGTCGCCGCAATTTCGGCATCGTTTGGGGCAGTTCGATCAGGGCGGGATCCTCGGAAATCTGGGTAATCAGGGTGATGCGCGGCAAAAACATCGCGCCGCGACCGGCAAACAGGGCCAGCAATCGGCGCTGCATGCGCGTGGTGTTCACATAAATCTGCGTGGCGGCGATGGTTTCGGGCGGCTTGTTGGCAAGTCGCGCAATAATGCCGTCAACAATTGCGTCTGGAAAATCAACGCCGGGGGCAACACCAAAAACCCGGGGGGGATCACCGGGATCAAACATGGCCCAGCATTCTTTCGGCAACCGATATGGATTCCGGCCGCCCGACATCGGCCCATTGGCCTGTGTATTCCACACCAAAAAGACGATCTGATTTGGCCATTTTTTCCCACAATAAATTAAGCGAAAACGAGGTTTTGGGTATCAACTGCAAACCCTCGGTTTTGGTGATTTGCGCCCCAGTATAGATCATAGAGCCAACTCTCGACAATTGGCCGTTTTGCGCCAGTTGAAAATCGCCCTTGCCGGTATGTGCCACGGCGCGCTGGGTGGGAATAACCAACAAAAGCGCATCCATTTTATCGGGGTTCCAGTTGTCGGCCAGCATAACAAGCGGGTTTTCGCCTTGCCAGATGGCGTCGGAATTCAGGGTGAAGACCGGCCCTTGCCCAAGTAAATCCAACGCGTTTTTCAGGCCACCACCAGTTTCAAGAATATCGGGCGTTTCGTTAACGACAGTGACATTCGCCCGATCCACCAGATGCGCGGCAATTTGCTCGGCCCGATAGTGGGTGTTTACCACGCAATGCAGGTGATCGGCCAAATCCAAAGCGTGATCCAACAGGGTGCGCCCCGCGACGGAGATCAGCGGTTTTGGGCGATCATTTGTCAAGGGTGCCATGCGGGTGCCAAGACCGGCGGCAAAGACCATGGCGTGGGTTACCGGCTGCATTTGTCACGCAATACTTGCAGGTTTTCGGGTGTTGGCGCGGGCAGGTTCAGGTTTACGAAAGACGCCAAATCGGCAAGGGCCGGGTGGGAAATATCATCCTGCAAATACGCCCAAACGCGCGGGATGAAATCCAGATAATGCGCCGCACCGTCGCGCAGACACAGGCGGGCAAAAACACCAAGAATGCGCAAGTTTCTTTGGGCGGAAACCGTCGCACAAGCGCGGGCAAATTCCGCCGCATCAACATCGGATTGCGAAACGTAATACTCCTGCATTTCACGGGCAATATCGCCGGGCACATCGCGGCGGGCATCCTTGGTCAGCGACACCAGATCATAGGCGGCGTGTCCGGCCATTGCATCTTGGAAATCCAGCAAGCCAACCCGCGCCAAGCCGATCTGGTCCGGCAGCCACAACAGGTTTTCGGAATGATAATCCCGCAGGATCAGCACGCCGGGGCCGGGGGTAAGCGTTGACAATGCCTGCTGCACGAGCAGCGAAAGACCCTGTTCCAGTCCGGCATCCTTGCCGATCAAACCGCCACGATACCAAACCACCGCAAGCGCGGCCAGATCGGGCATCATCGGTTGATAGCTGCCAATCGCCTCGGGCAGGGGGTGTTGATGCAATGCCAACAACACGTCAATCGCGGCGCGGTATAAATCGCGCTGACAGCTTGGGTCATCCGCCATAAGCCGCGCATAAAGCCCATCGCCGAAATCCTGTAACAACAACAACCCCGCGCGCGGATCGGCGGCAAAAATTTCCGGCGCATTCAGGCCACAAGCATCAAGGTGCCGCGCAATATGGACAAAAGGCGCCACATCTTCGCCTTTGGCGGGGTCTGCATCCATCAGGACTGCGCGGTTTTTTGGGCCAAATTGCAGGCGTTCGTAACGGCGATTTGACGCGTCACCAGCCAAGGGTTTGCGCCGCGCAGCGCCCCAGCCTGCTGTGCGCAGAAATTCATCAATCAGGGTTGCGCGATCGCTCATATCTGTCCCCACCCAGTCGGGACGACAAGCTGCGCATGACGCCCCTTGCCCTGGTATTTTAGGGTGAGAGAAATCGCTTGTTTTGGCATCAAATCACCCAAACGATCCGGCCATTCGATCAGGCAAAGCTGATTTTCCATCGCTTCATCCAGACCCAATTCAAAGGCCTCACCTGGATTGCCCAGCCGATAAAGATCACAGTGCCAGATTTCACCCGATGTCAGATCATAGACCTGAACCAGCGTAAAAGTCGGGGATGGCACATCCTCTGTCCGGCCTTCTTTGGCCAACAGATGTTGAATAATCGTCCGGGCCACCAGCGATTTTCCGGCCCCGACCGGCCCTGACAACAACAAAGGCATGCCCACAGTCAGGCGTTCGGCCAGTGACTGCGCAAAACCGATGGTTTCGTCTTCGGTTTTGAAATGAAAATCTTGGCGGGTGTCGTTCATGGGCATGTTTTAACGCGGCTGGGCATTGCCGCAAGCCATTGATTAGATTTTAATTGGCGAAAAACCGATCAAGGTGGTGCCATTTGGCATCGGGACGAACCGAATATAAAGAGCGTCGCCATTTGTTCGCAATGCCTTGCTGGACCAGCTGGCGCGTTTTTGTATGTCGATCACAAATTCCCGCGCGTCACCCCAGACGGGGTTTGGCTTGCAGGCCCCGGACCAGATTTTTGTTGCCTGAATAATTGTGATATCCGGCAGGCTTGCGGTTGGATCCATCCCCCACAGATCGATGAAATGTTTGTTGGCAATCAGCATGGTGCCGTCGTGGGAAAAGACCGAGATCGCCTCGTCAACGGCATCAAGCGCGTTTTGACTTATTTCAACCTCCAGGCGCTGTCGTCTTCCGGCGGATACTTCGGAGGTTATATCCTCAAACAACAAAACAATCGCCCCATGCGGGTGCGGGCGACCGACCACGCGATAAGTCTGACCCGTCGCAAGGTGCCAAGTTTCCTCATAGGTGCCGTTGACCGCTTGTTCCACCAGATTGGGCAGGCTTTCGCGCCAGGTTTTGAAATCTTTGGGTTCGCCCAGTGTCTGGTCGTTTCGCATTCTTTCCAACAAGGCATCCAACGTTGGCTTGCGGGTCAGCCAGGCGGGATCGATCTTCGTTAAATCGCTGAGCGCTGGGTTGAACATCACCAGATGCCGGTCTTTGTTAAAGATCGCAAGGCCGGTGGAAAGCAGGGCGAAAGTATTGGTCATCGTATGAACAAAATCGGACATCTGGGTTTTTGCTTCGTGCGCATGCATGGTTTCAACCGCCAGAAAAACCGTCTGGCCACCCACCGTGTTGCAGGTAACCTCAAAATTAAGCGAGGTCGACGAGCCGGCCACCAAGGGCCTTAACTGCGCATGCCCGCGATTTGTGCCCGACGGTTTGCGCAATATTTCAAAGACCGATTCAATATCTCGGCCGCTTCCCAGCTCTTTTCTGATTGTCGGGCTGGCCCATGTAACCTCGCCCTTGGCGTTTTCAACCCAGGCCAACAGGTTCTTTTGTTCGGCAATCCAGCTCATCAATTCCTTTGGGTAAGCATCCATCAGCATTGCTGGGCGGTCTGCACGAACAGGCGGTTCCGAGGCATCCTTTTTTTTTGAACCTTTGGGCCCAGACCTAGGCCTAAGCAACAGCACGGCACCGGCCAGCAGGGCGCCAAAGATGAAATATAAAGATACGCTCATGTGTAACCTGACAGTGAATTATCAGACAGTGAGTTATCTACGACCTTAAGAAATAGTTAATACCAGCACAGGAAATTATTCGACGATCAATTGATTTTCGCCAAGCGGCAGATTAGCACTATCTTCGTTCTGAGAAATTTGCACCCTTGGCCAGCTGACGTCAACCATCGCGCCAACCGAAAAATCGGAAAACTCTGCCGCGACGCCATTTGAAAACAGCACTTCTGCGCCGGTACGCTCCAACAGGGTTTTGGCGATAAACAAACCCAGCCCCATGCCCGAATATTCCGGCCGTTCAGGGTCTTGGGTTTCACTGCTGCGGGCGCGAATAAATGGATCACCGATTCGGCCAATCAAATGCGGCGGATAGCCTTTGCCATCATCTGAAATATGCAATTTAATTCTTTCGTCATTCCAACTGGCGCGCACTTCAACATGAGAGTTGGCGAAATCCACAGCGTTTTGTACAAGGTTTCTGATCCCGTGGATGATCTCGGGTTGGCGACGGATTATGGGTTGTTCAGCAAGCTGCACAATACTGCCTTGATAGGTAAAGCGAATGTCAATTCCTCGATCCATATGGGGTTCAGCGGCCTCCTCGATCACCGCTGACAGCGGCGAGTGGCGCATAAGCAAATCGTCTTTGCCTGCCTGACCCATTGAATGCAAAATAACACCGCACCGATCGGCTTGTTGCCGGATAAGGGCCGCATCTTCGGCAAGGGCCGGCATGTCCTTTAGATCGTCGATCAATTCCGAACTGACCAGTTTTATTGTCGCCAGTGGCGTGCCCAATTCATGTGCGGCAGCGGCGATAACGCCCCCCAAATCCGTCAGCTTTTGTTCCCGTGACAGGGCCATTTGCGTGGCAAGCAAAGCCAGCGACATGGAATTGTTTTCGCTGGAAACCCGCCAGGCATAGGCGGCAACAAAAATAATCCCAATCACCAAGGCCAACCAGAAACCGAAAAGAAACAGGGGCGGCTGTTCCAAAATCACACCGCTGGCCGATACAAGGGGGGCGTGAAAAAACACCAAAACTGAAATCAGAAATACGGCAATACCCCCCAAAAACAGGGTCGATTGCAGACGCAAGGCGGTGGCGGAAATTGTGACCGGGGCCAAGATCAGCAAGGCGAAAGGATTATGTAAGCCACCTGTTAGGAACAACAGCAATACAAGCTGGCTGATATCAAACAGCAGGGTCAGCATTGCCTCGGTATCCGAAAGCCGCCGATTTTCGGGAAACAGGGCGATCGCCACAATGTTTGCGGTTAGTGACAGACCGATGGTTGCCAAAGGCAAACCCATATCAAGCCGCAGCCCAAAATATTGTGTGGCGACAAAAATCGTGACGATCTGCCCCGAAATGGCCAGCCAGCGCAATAAGATCAGCGTGCGCAACCGCAGCCAGTTGTTGCGGGCGCTGTCGATGGAAAATACAGGTTTGGGTCGTGCCATTATATATCCAAGCCTCACATGATCTTGTGGGTCGTTTCGACAAGTCTAGGTCAAGTGAATACCGCAGGCAATCTGGTGTGATTTTTGCCCGAAATTGTCGGAGGTGATGGATTGGCCCCAAAATGGCATAAAGCCCGGGGTGTCGGCGCCGAAGTTACTAGTTTGTTTGACGCAGGTGCACCTTGCATTTAAGTTGGCTGAAATGACGATCAAAGGAACAGTGAATGGCGGAACGTAGCCTTAGGGATATTGGTGAAGATAATTCGCTTTTACTGGTAGATGACGACGAACCCTTTCTGCGCCGGTTGGCACGGGCAATGGAAAAGCGCGGCTTTGAGGTGTCGGCGGTTGAAACCATCGCCGAAGGCAAAGCCATCGCGCTGGATAAGAAACCAGCCTATGCCGTTGTCGACCTGCGGCTGGAGGATGGCAATGGGTTGGATGTGGTCGAAATTTTGCGCGCCGCGCGACCAGACAGCCGGATTGTTGTGCTAACGGGATACGGGGCCATTGCCACCGCCGTGACGGCGGTAAAAATCGGGGCGACAGACTATTTGTCGAAACCGGCGGATGCCAATGACGTGATGAATGCCTTGTTGGCAGATGGTGCCGATTTACCGCCACCACCGGAAAACCCGATGTCTGCGGATCGTGTGCGCTGGGAACATATTCAGCGGGTTTACGAACTATGTGATCGCAACGTCAGCGAAACCGCGCGGCGGTTAAACATGCATCGCCGGACGTTGCAGCGGATATTGGCAAAACGCTCGCCGCGATAAATCAGCGAATGCTGTAGCGCGTCCAAATCTTGTCAACGGTCGTACCGTCCTCCAGACGCATGGCGGGCAATCTGCGCAAGCATTCAAAACCACGGCTTTGATAATAGGCCAGACCGCCGGAATTGTCGGCGCGTATGACCGCATCAATTTTGGTGTAACCCAGCGCGATTGCCGCCTTTTTTGTGGCCTCAAACAGGGCGGACCCGATGCCAATACCCGCTTTGCCAAGTTTTACATAGGTCGCGATGTGGGCGGCATCCTTTGGCAGATCTGGATGGGTATCGATCCACTGAAACCCCAAAAGCTTGCCCATATCATCCTCGGCCAAATGCCAAGATGTTTGAGGCTTTTTCATCCAGTTTATGATGTCTTGCCCGGAAACCGGATTAACCAAAGCGGTGGTACCACCCTTGGCAATAATTTCGTTCAAAAGCCGCGCAAGGGCGCGGCCATCCATCGGCCCGGCACCTCGAATGTGTATCACGGCATTTCACCCATCAACTCGGCGTGGCGGCGGGTGAAATCCATCCGCACTTTTACCGGCGCGCGCAGGGCAATTTTTAGGTTCTTGATGATCAAGTCGTTTGGTCGGCCAAAAAACTTGTTCGCCTCGGCCAGCGAAAACCCGGCGATCTGCGTAGCCTCAAGCCAAGCGCTGGTTTTGTCGGCTTGTTTGATCTTCTTTTTGACCGCCACCGGTACGGTGATCGGCAAGCCATATCGCAAATGAATTGCCGCCATCAGGCGTTCATCCAGCGCCTCATAGCCGGGGCCAACCGACGCCTTTACCGGGCTGATCATATCCCCAATCACATATTCCGGCGCATCATGCAGCAACGCCGCCAGTCGCCATTTGACCGGCAAATTCGGGTTGGCGAGGGTGAACAATTGTTCCACCAACAGCGAATGTTCGGCCACAGAATAAGGATATTCGCCGTGGGTTTGCCCGTTCCAGCGCGCCTGAAACGCCAAGCCATGGGCAATATCTTCAATTTCGATGTCCACGGGCGTTGGATCCAACAAATCCAAGCGACGTCCAGACAGCATTCTTTGCCAAGCACGGGGTTGTTTCATAGCCACACCTTTCACCTGTTAATTAGCCGCGACAGCGCCCCATTGTCGAGAAGCCTATTCAATGTTATCCGCCCGCAAGAGTTTTGAGGAAAAGGAGCCACAAGATGGCAAACGACTATATTGTAAAAGACATCGCCCTTGCCGATTTTGGCCGCAAAGAGCTGGACATTGCTGAAACCGAAATGCCGGGCCTGATGGCGTTGCGCGCCGAATATGGTGAAAGCAAACCCTTGGCGGGATCGCGCATTGTCGGATCATTGCACATGACCATTCAGACCGCGGTTCTGATTGAAACGCTGGTTGATCTGGGTGCCGATGTGCGCTGGGCGTCATGCAACATTTTTTCGACACAAGATCACGCGGCGGCGGCGATTGCGGCGGGTGGTACACCTGTGTTTGCGATCAAAGGTCAATCATTGACCGAACATTGGGATTATCTGGATAAATCCTTTATGTTCCCAGAAGGCGCGAACATGATTTTGGATGACGGTGGCGACGCCACTTTGTACGTTCTGTTGGGGGCCCGTGTTGAGGCCGGCGAAACCGACCTGATCGAAATTCCAACGTCCGAAGAAGAAGAAGCGATTTTTGCGCAGATCAAAAAGCGTATGGCGGCAAGCCCCGGCTGGTTCACCAAAACCCGCGATGCGATCAAAGGCGTATCCGAGGAAACAACAACCGGCGTTCACCGTCTGTATGACCTGCACAAAAAGGGTCAGTTGCCTTTCCCTGCGATCAACGTGAACGACAGTGTGACCAAATCGAAATTCGACAACAAATACGGCTGTAAAGAATCGCTGGTTGACGGTATCCGCCGCGCCACTGACACCATGATGGCCGGTAAAGTTGCCGTCGTCATGGGCTATGGCGATGTGGGCAAAGGGTCGGCTGCATCTTTGGCGGGCGCCGGCGCGCGTGTGAAAGTAACCGAGGTTGATCCGATCTGTGCATTGCAGGCCGCGATGGACGGGTTTGAGGTTGTTTTGCTGAACGACGTGGTTTCATCCGCTGATGTGTTCATCACCACGACGGGCAACAAAGACGTGATCCGTATCGAGCATATGCGCGAAATGAAGGATATGGCCATCGTTGGCAACATCGGCCACTTTGACAATGAAATTCAGGTGGCGGCGCTGAAAAACCACAAATGGACCAACATCAAAGAACAGGTCGACATGATCACGATGCCAAATGGCCACCGCCTGATCCTGTTGTCCGAGGGGCGTTTGTTGAACCTTGGTAACGCCACGGGCCATCCATCGTTTGTGATGTCGGCATCCTTTACCAATCAGGTTCTGGCGCAGATCGAATTGTGGTCCAAAGGTGAAAACTATGACAACCAAGTGTACATCCTGCCCAAACATCTGGACGAAAAAGTTGCCCGTCTGCATCTGGCAAAAATCGGTGTAAAGCTGACCGTGCTTGATAAAGAACAGGCAGACTATATCGGCGTTCCCCAAGAAGGGCCGTTCAAGCCTGAACATTATCGGTACTAAGTCCCTGAAATTCAGAAAAGCCGCCCTGATTTCATGTCAGGGCGGTTTTTTGTTTTTGCCTGTATTTCCGAAAAGCGCGGCGCAAAATTGATGCCATTGGCATCCAAACTTCCTGCCCGCTACGACCACGGCGTTACTTCAGCCAAAACGGAATGATCGAAAACGGTAAAGCGGCAACTACTCCTGCGGAATGCGCAGTACCTGACCGGGATAAATTTTGTCGGGATGGCTTAACATAGGCTTGTTGGCCTCAAATATCTTCGGATAAAGGCTGGATTTCCCCAGATGCTTTTTCGCTATTTTTGACAGGTTGTCACCACGCACAACGGTGTGAAAAACCGGATCACTACCGGCAACCTCATCCTCAACTGCCGCAACACCTTCGATGTTGCCCACGGCCAGAATAACCTTTTCTTTCATTTCCTGACTGACCGCATCGCCGGTTACCTTAACCTGATCGTCCTCGACAGTGATATTCAGACCCGTGGCATCAAGCCCCAAATCGGACACCTCTTTCATCAACACATCCTCGGCAGGTGCGTCTGCTGCTTCGGCGGATCCGACCAGTGATTTACCGGCGTTTTTAACAAAATTCCAAAGTCCCATTTTTAACTCCTAAAGTTGGCATCATTGCTGATCCGTAACATCGCCATTTTCAGACAAATGGTTAGGGGGAAAAACTGGGCAATCTTTTCCTTTGTTTTGCGAAAATTTAACTCTAACGTACCAACAGGCGCTTTTGGCGACTTGTTTAGGAACGAAATTGGCCAAAGCTGGCCTTAATTTAGGGATGACGACGATGGGTAAAAGAGACGATCTTATTGCAAAATATGCGGATGATTTGAAAAATAAATGCGGCATGACACCGGATATGGCGCTGTTAACGGCGGTAACAATTGGCTGTGGCCCGTCGATTTACAATGCGGATGCATCCACCGTTGCCGGCACCCAGCCAAGCGAGCTGGAAACAGTCAAAGAAAACTTTTTGATGAAAAAGCTGGGCTTGCCCGATGGGCCTGATCTGATGTCTGCAATCGACAAGGCGATCGAAACATATGGCAAATCCGAGCGCAACAAATACCGCGCCGTGGTTTATTACATGCTGACAAAACATTTCGGCAAAGAAGCCGTTTATAAATAAATTCCGAAAAGTTTCGGCATTTAAACGGCGCCCAATGTGGCGCCGTTTTTCGTTAATAAACTGATTTATTTCAATTTATTGATACTCAACGCTTGAAAACGCCGTTCATTTTGTGCGTTGATAAATCAGACAAACAAAGAACCCTGGTGCGAGGTGGCATGGGGTGAAAGGGCCTCGGCGGAAAAATTCGTCGGGGCCCCATTGTTTACAACAGCACCAGAACAATGCCCATGATGGTTGACCCGATCACCGCATAGCCGCCGTCGATCATGATCAGTTTGCCCTTGTGGCCACTAAAAACATAGTTGGTCACAATCCAGGGCAAAACGATAAACAACCCCAGCCCGATACCGCCCATGATGCCCAAACCAACGCTATTCAGCCCTGACAGGGCAAAAATATGGCGCATCATGCCGGCAACGATCACCATACAGACAAAGCTGATGATGAACGGTTTTTTATTGGAAGGATCAATATCCTCGGGCTTTTTTCCCGTGGCGTCCATCCATTGTTTGCCCAGCATCCCGTACCAAAGCGCACCAAACAGCCAAGCCGCCACCGCCGCCACCAGAACATTCAAAAATTCCATATCGCCCTCATTTTGTTTCGATTGAAGTACCGGCTTTGCTGCCGGTCGATTTCCATGCCCAGATATATTGGAAATTGCTGGGCCAACTTACGCGGGCTTATGGGTCTGTGCCACCCATTTCACAAATCAACCGCCATTCATCGGGTCGCACGGGTTGCACCGACAGCCGTGAATTGCGCACCAGAAACATTTCCGCCAGTCGTGGCTCATCCTTTACCATCTGCAAAGTCACGGGTTTTGGCACAGGGCGCACTGCTTTGATATCAACACATTCCCAACGCGGATCATCGGTGGTGCTGTCGGCATGGGCGGTGGCGATAATTTGCACGATGCCAACCACGGCCTTGTCGGTTTGCGAGTGGTAAAAAAACCCGAAATCGCCAACATCCATTTCACGCATGAAATTGCGGGCCTGATAGTTGCGCACGCCGTCCCATTCTTCGCCGATGTCCCCTTTGGCGACTTGTTTATCCCAAGACCACGCATCGGGTTCGGATTTGAATAACCAATAAGCCATTTATTCCTCCTTTAAAGGGCGCGACAGCAGGGCCGATATCGCATCAACAAGCGGCATCTGGCCACTGGTCACAGCATACACCAACCGGGTAATTGGTAAATCCAGCCCCTCGGTTCTGGAAATCGCGGCAACCGCCTTGGCTGTGGAAACACCCTCAACGGTTTTTCCATGGGTGTCGGTGTCGCCCTTTGCCAGCCCGACGCCAAAGGCGAAATTTCGCGATTGCATCGAGGTGCAGGTCAAAGCCAGATCCCCAAAGCCAGACAGGCCAGCCAAGGTTTGTGCCCGCGCCCCGCGTGACAGCGCAAACCGGTTCATTTCCGCAAATCCCCGTGTCATCAAAGCCGCGCGCGCGCTTTCCCCCAGCCCCGCGCCAATTGTCAGACCACAGGCGATGGCCATCACGTTTTTCAAAGCGCCGCCCAGTTGTGCGCCTTTCACATCCGTGCTGCGATACAGGCGCAGGGTGTCGGTGGCCAAAGCGGCCTGCAATTCCGCGCCCAGCGCTTCATCTGTGCAGGCAAGCGTCAGCGCGGTTGGCAATCCTTTGGCGATATCGCTGGCGAAACTTGGCCCGGTCAAAATCGCCGGGGTTATTTCGGTGAATTGCGCGATTAAATCAGCCGGGCCAAGGCCGGTTTCAATATCGATACCCTTGCAGCAGGCGACCAGTGCTTTGGCGGAAATCGCCTGCCCGTGGGCGCGTAAAAACGGGCCAATGGCCTGTGCGGGCATGGACAACAACAGGATGTTGCCCAAGACCAACGGGTCGCTGGATATTTTCAGCGCTTTGGGCAACATAACGCCCGGCAATCGTGCGGCGTTTTCACGGGTTTCTGCCAGGTTTAGTGCCGCTTTTTCGCTGCGGGCGCACAAGGTGGTCGCGTGCCCAAATCGGGCAAACTGCACCGCCAGCGCAGTGCCAAATGCGCCCGCGCCGATGATTGAAATTTCGCTCATGCCTTGGCCCCCTTTTTGCCCGATCCAAGCATGGCAGGGCTGGTTTGATCAAGCGGCCAGCGCGGGCGGGCAATCAGATCGGCAGGATCATGCAACCCCAAGCGAAATCTTTCCAATCCAGCCCATGCAATCATCGCCGCATTGTCGGTGCAAAACCTTAGCGGAGGCGCAATGAACTGATCGCTCAGCGCATTTAACGCGGCGCGTATTTCCCCGTTGGCCGCGACGCCACCAGCCACGGCCAGCGGCATGGTTTGGCCGGTTATTTCCGTCGCGCGCGCCAAAGCGCGTTTGGTTTTCTCGGCCAAAACATCCACCACAGCCGCCTGAAAAGATGCACATAGATCGGCGCGATGGGCGGCAAACAGGCCACCATGCTGGTCAATCAATTGATCACGCGCCCGCAAAACGGCGGTTTTCAAACCGGAAAATGACATGTCGCATCCGGGCCGGTTTAACAAAGGGCGTGGCAGTGAAATCGCCCGTGCATCGCCCTGTTTGGCAGCGGCTTCCACAGCTGGGCCGCCCGGTTGCGGCAGGGCCAAAAGCCGGGCAATCTTGTCAAAGGCCTCGCCCGGTGCATCATCGATTGTGCCACCCAAACGGGTAAATTTATCCACGCCCTGAACAAGCAGAAACTGACAATGCCCGCCCGAAACCAGCAACATCAGATAGGGAAAAGGCGTGTCATCGGTCATCCGCGGCGTCAGGGCGTGACCGGCCAAATGGTTGACACCGATCAGGGGCAGCCCAAGACCCGCCGACAGGCCGCGTGCGCACATGACACCGGCCAAAACACCGCCGATCAAACCGGGGCCAGATGTCACCGCAATGGCGTCAATGTCGACCAAGCCAACACCAGCCTCGGCCAGCGCGGCCTCGACGCAATGATCCAGCTTTTCGGCATGGGCGCGGGCGGCGATTTCAGGCACAACGCCACCAAATGCCGCATGAATATCGGTCTGTGCATATACCACCGAGGACATCACGCGTGATGCACCGCTTGACACCACCGCGGCGGCGGTATCATCACAACTGCTTTCCAGCCCCAGAATTTTCAATGTCTTGCTCATCGACCAGCCAACCTTGCCTGTACCGTCCCTGGCAGGTACCACTTGGGCCAGTCTAGGACAATCCCGAGCCCGCAATGCCTGCCAAACACGCCTTGATTCTGTTAACCCGACCGCTTGAAGGTTCAAAGCGGTTTGCCGAAGCGTTGACCAAGGCCAGTGGTGCCGACCTTAACGTTGCAATCGCGCCTTTGATGGCAATTGAATATTTGAATGACCCCATCGGCAATGATTTTGATGTGGCGGTTTTTACCTCGACTCACGGCGTTTCGGGCTTTGCTCGGGGTGCGCGGGGCGCGGGCAGAACCGCATTTTGTGTGGGGGATCGAACCGCCGAATGCGCGGAAAATGCAGGCTTTGCCGCTGTATCCGCCAAGGGCGGTGCTGTGGCATTGATCGCGCTGATCCAGAAACACCGGCCACCGGGGCGCATCCGGCATTTCCGTGGCCAGCAAATTCATCAAAGCATCGTTGGCTCGCTGTCTGATTTTGAAATTCCTGTGACTGAACAGATTATCTATCGCCAGATTCAGCAAAATTTTGACGAATCAACGCTTTACTTGTTGGCAAACGCCGCCGATATCAAAGTGCCGCTGTTTTCGCGTGAAAGCGCCCAGCAATTTGACAGGCAGGAAATTGTCGGCACGACCTGCGACATATTCTGCATCAGCCAAGCCACATTATCCGGGCTTTCGCCGGAAAAATACCGGAAAACAACGGTAATTCCCGACCCGACCCAAAATTCAATGATCAAGGCTGTGCTTGCGGGGAATTAAAAGAACTCCTTCTCCTGTACAGTCCTGCATCGGCACCTTATTTTAAAAGACATCCCAAAATTAATTGGGACCCCGACGGGAGGTCGAAGTGACCAAGAAAACGAAGATAGATCAGCCCTCGCCCGAGGATTCGGTTGAAATCGTTTCTGAGGAAATTGAAGAATCAACAGCCTCGATCGAGGAAACCGCAGAGGCTGAGGCCGTGGCCGAAACGGAGCCAAAGATTGCGCCCGCCCCGCAAGATACCCAACAACGCAGCACGGTTTTCCCGATGCTGTTGGGGGGTGTTTTATCCGCAGCGATTGGATTTGGCGCGGCGCAGTATCTGATGCCCGGCGGCATTTTTTTTCAGGGCGAAAATCAGGAACTGGCCGCAATACGCGGGCAATTGGATGAGGCTGAAACAAATGTTGCCGATGGGTTGCGCGATTTGAATGCCCTAAATGAGGCACGGCAAGCGCAGGCAGCCGCCCAAGTTCAGGCGCAAACTGATGTGAACACCGCGTTGCAACAATCCCAAGCGGATATTCTTTCGCGCATTGATGCCATTGAAAAACGCCCGATTGCCGATGCCGGTGCCGAGGTGCAAGCCGCGCTGCAATCTTATGTGGCCGAATTGGCCCGTGTGAACCAGGTGTTGACCGCACAGGGAAAAGAAATCGGCGACTTTCAATCCCGCGTTGCCACGCTTGAGGCGCAACTGGCCGAAAAGCTGGCGGTTGTAAACGAACAAAAAACGGCGGCAGAGGCCGCTGACAAAACCGCGCGACTTCGCAGTTTGTTCAACGCGCTAAAGGGCGAATTGGATACGGGCCGCGCCTTTGGACCAACATTAGCAGCGATTACCGAGGCGTCGGGCATCACGGCACCGGCACAATTGTCGGAAAACAGCAACGGCGTTGCCAGCTTGTCATCGCTGCAATCCGGTTTTCCAGGCGCCGCGCGGGCAACATTGGCCGTGGCAATCGCCGAAACGGCGGCCCCATCCGCGATGGGCCGGTTCAGCGCCTTTCTGAAATCCCAAACAGGGGCGCGATCGCTTGCTGCAAAGGAAGGTAGCGACCCAGATGCCGTGCTGTCCCGCGCCGAGGCCGCGTTGAAACGCGGCGACGTATCATTAGCCATTCAGGAACTTTCGGCCTTACCAGCAGGTGGCACCGCAAAAATGACGCCGTGGGTGGAAAAAGCCCAAGCTTACGTGGATGCGCAGGCTGCCTTCGCCACCTATTCAACCACCACGCTTTCGAACTAAGGAAACTCAATGCTTTGGTCCCTCATCAAGATTCTGTTTTTCGTGGTTCTGATTATCGCGCTGGCGTTTAGTGTCAATTATCTGACGTCCATGAGTGGTGGCGTTCAAATCGCTTTTGGTAATACCGAATATACTTTGGGGCCTTTGCAATCCATTGTGGCGTTGATTTTGCTGGTTTTGGCACTGTACTTGCTTTTGAAACTGGTTGGATTTGTGCTGGCGTTTGTGCGGTTTCTGAATGGCGATGAAACCGCAATATCGCGGTATTTTTCCGCCAACCGCGAACGCAAGGGGTATCAAGCATTGGCTGATGGGTTGATGGCATTGGCGTCGGGTGAGGGCCGCGTCGCGCTTTCCCAGGCGGATCGTGCGCGGCGGTTGTTGAACCGACCGGAACTGACCAATCTGATTTCAGCCCAAGCCGCCGAAATGGAGGGCGACAAGAAAAAAGCCGGTGCGATTTATGTTGAATTGTTAAAAGATGATCGCACGCGGTTCGTTGGCGTGCGTGGCATCATGAAACAAAAATTGGCCGAGGGTGATACCGAAACTGCCAAAAAACTGGCAGAAAAGGCATTCGATCTAAAGCCAAAACATGGTGAAACCGGCGATGTTTTGTTGCAATTGCAAGCCGAGAACGAAGATTGGGCAGGGGCGCGAAAAACCCTGAATACCAAAGTGTCCAACGGCCAGTTGCCGCGGGATGTACACAAACGCCGCGACGCTGTTTTGGCCCTGTCCGAGGCGCGGGATATTTTCGCCAATGCGGGTGCGGTCGAGGCGCAGGTTGCCGCTATCGAGGCAAACCGGCTGTCGCCGGATTTGATCCCCGCCGCCGTGATGGCCGCCAAAGCCTATATGGAACAGGCAAAACCGCGGTATGCGTCGCGTGTTCTGATTGCTGCATGGAAGGGGCAACCGCACCCCGATCTGGCGGCAGGATTTGCAGACATTGTGCCGGGTGAAACGCCCACGGCGCGGATCAAAAGATTTGGGGGCCTGATCAAAAATGACCCGACCCACCCCGAGGCGCGGTTGCTGATGGCGGAATTGTACATCGCGGACCAGGATTTTGCCGGTGCGCGCAAGGCGCTGGGCGATTTAAACGAGACGCAAGCCACCGCGCGATCCCTGACAATCATGGCGGCGATAGAACGCGGCGAAGGGTCAGATGATGCGATTGTGCGCGGATGGTTAACCAAGGCGCTGGGCGCATCGCGCGGGCCACAGTGGATTTGTGAAAAATGCAATCATGTTCATTCAAACTGGACCGCGATTTGCGACCGATGCTCCGGCTTTGATACGCTGGCGTGGAAAACGCCCGCCGAGGGTGATTTGGCGTTGCATGGCTCGCATCAAATGTTGCCGTTAATCGTTGGCCAAGCCAAACCAGCAGAATTAGAACCAGAACAAACAGTGGTGGATGCCGAAGAGGTTATAACCGGTGAAATTCTTTCCGAAGACGCGCCTGTAAAGCAAGAATAGGCAGGGGCGCGGCGGGCCAATGCAGCGCCCCTTTTGTCGATTTAAAAGATGAAGTTGGATTCATCCAAATCGTCCAGATCAACCGATTTCAGAATTAGCTTGTCGCCATCCGAAGCCCCTGTCAGGCCGCTAAGATCAATCTCGGTGGCCCAACCCACATCAGACATCAGCGGTTTCAGGTCAGCAAATTCCAACCCGAAAGCCGACAAATCAATTTGATCCTGATTGATTTCAAAATCATGGATCATGTCCTTGCCGCTGGCGTTTGAAATGACAAATGTATCATTTTCATTATCGCCGGTCCAATTGCCACCCCACATATGATCATCGCCCTCACCCCCTGAAATCGTGTCAGCACCTTTGCCGCCGACCAGTTTGTCATTTCCAGCGCCGCCCGAAATACTGTCGTTACCAGTGCCGCTGTTGATGTAATCTTTTCCGGCACCGCCGGAAATTTGATCGTCGCCATCACCACCCAGTATTTTGTCGTCGCCATCGCCGCCAAATATTTGGTCGTCGCCGGTATTGCCGTTGATTTTGTCATCGCCGGCGTCGCCGTATAAAATATCATTGTCTGCGCCACCGCTGATGTCATCGTCGCCCGCGCCCCCATAGATTTCATCATTGCCCTCAGCGCCCCGCAAAACATCATTGCCACCTTCGCTGTTTGATACAATCGGGTCGCGCAGCAGAAAGGGCGCTTGATCGTCAACTTCGGTAAAGGCATCGGCGGAACGCGGATCCACCGCGCCATCGTTTGAACCAGTTGACGGGGCCTCGGACATGAATTCCGCAATGGCTGATTCCGCTTCCCAATCGACATTTACTTTGAAAATTGCCCCCTGCGCGCCGGTTGAGCCATCCAAATCATGATCGCCTTTGTTCAGACCGTAATACAGATTGCCGTCGCCGTCCAAAAACACCGCCCCATAGGCACCCTTTGCCATGCCACTAGACATTTCATCGCCATAAAGCGTGCCGGTGATCGGAATCGAGGTAATGACAGGCTGCCCGCCATCGGCCAATTGCGACATGTCTATTTTATGAACCGCACCTTCGCCACCATTTTTACCGGGGGATTCAACGGCATAAAACGCGTTTTCTTTGGCGTTAAAGGCGATGTCATAGGCCCGGCCACTGAATAAATCATTTGGGATATCATAGTTTGTGACCACCGGATTCCCGTTGGCATCCAGATTATCCACATCGATCGAGGAAACGCGGTTCAACGAGCTGTTAAAGGTCCAAAGATTACCTTCGGCATCGAAATCACCGACATAATCGCCTTGCCCGGTTTCCCCGATCCGGTAAGCATTGCCTTGGGCATCCATCATCACCAAATCCTGTTTGGAAACGGGGTTTCCCAGATGATCCACGCCATCTTGTTTTGCGATCCCGTAGATCATGTCGTCTTCACTGTTGAAACCAACAGCGTTGATTTTCATCCCCGTGGGGTCGCCCGCGTCCTGATAATCCTTGGCGACGGGGTCAAATACTTTCAACTGTCCGTCGATCACCTGATACAGCTTTGACTGGCCCGGGGCAAAGGCGGGAACATCCACCTCTTCGCCACCGACCTGCATGGTTTTTTCGTACGAAAATATCGGGCCATCCGTGTTGATGATCATGCCTTGATCGTTTTCACCCGCAACGGTTTTAAAGGTCAGTTCGCCGGCTGTGCCATCGCCCATAACCTCAATTGAATGGGTTTGATAAACGCCGGATTGGGCCGTTACCGTGCCCACAACCGCGCCGTTCCACATGACTTCGACGGTACCACTGGACAAACCACCCGCAAGGTTGGCCGCCAGATCAAACTGAATAGTATAGCTGTCACCATCCTCGGTCGCCACGGTTTGGGACATCGAGGTTTGCCCGTCTTCGGTTTGAACGTTCCAGTCACCCGTGTCTGCGAATTGATCGAAACTGGTTGGTTTTGTTCCGCTTGATCCGGTGTTCAACAGGTTCTCGCCTTTGCCATCGCCATAAACCAAATCGTCCCCGGCACCAGCGTTGACAATATCGTCGCCTTTGCCACCAACACCCAGATCGTTGCCGTCCTCTAGGTTGAGGGTATCATCGCCGCCGCCGCCAAAAGCGTTATCATTGCCCGTGCCCGCATTGACAAGATCGTCGCCAACGCCGCCATAAATTTCATCGTCACCGCCGTTGCCCAGCAGGACGTCATCGCCCGCGCCGCCATAGATGAGATCGTCATAACTTTTGAGTGGCGCACCGGTTGTGTTGATGGCGTCAGGATCATAGATCCACTTGCCATCGATGAACGCCCATTCGTTGCCGACCATATCCCCCGCTGCCAGATCATCCCCCGCGGCGGCCGAAATTTTGTCGCTGCCTGAATTGCCGTTGATTTTGTCAACATCGCTGGCGCCACCGTCAATTATATTACCGGCGTCATCCGTATACCCTGGAACCAGTGAATCATCGCCCGTTGTTCCAACAACAGATGTTACGCTTTTGTCTGTATTGCCTACCATGAAAGCACCCTCATAAAACTTTTCTGGTTTGAAAAATATCCAAGGGTGGCTTTGAATTGGTTAAGCGCAAGCAACCAAAACCGTAAAAATTGCCGAAATTTGATCGCCAATTTGACGATTTCTATGCTGAGGGTTGACCCGCCCTTTTTGCCAGATCAAACGCGGCGTCCAAAACGGGTTTGTCGCCAATATGATTGCATAAAATCAACACCAGACGGGCATTCAGTGCGCGGCTTTCCGCGTCGCCCAACCCGGCGTGAAGCGCAATTAGATCGGAATAAAACCCGTCGGGATCGTCGATATTTGCCATGGTTTTTAACGACATATTAACACCCCATTGCCCTGTTTAACGCCGCAAGGATTGCCGCCGGACCGGTTTTCACCCATCGTGCAGCAATATGTTGATCCGGGCGAATCAAGTAAATACCCTGTTTGGCATTCCCCAGATAGCGGTCGCCCAACAGCGAAAATTTGGCGGTATCCAACGATATTACCGGCACAGTCACCCCATTGCTTTGCACCGGATCAAGCGTGCAATTCAGGGCCAGTATCTGAAAACCTTTGCCAAACTGCGCCAGCAACCAGTCGTTTGCAAGCGGCGCATCGCACATCGGTTTACCGACCGCCGTTCGCGCGGGCAAATCGGATGTATCAGGGCCGTTTAGCGGCGAATTTTCATAGGCACAGGGCACCGATAAGCGGCCTGAATTCACCAAGGGGCGTGCAAAATCCGCGTCTTGCACCAAATCCAAAACCGCCTCGCGGAACATTTTGGTCGCGTCGGTTTTGGGCGTCATGAAATCGGTGGTGCGCGATGAATTCAGGATGTTTTCCTCGGCCCCGTGTTTGCGTTCTGTGTGATAGGTATCCAGCAGGCTGTCGGGGGCTTGCCCCGCGATCACCAGTGCCAGTTTCCACCCCAGATTGTCCACATCCTGAATACCGCCATTACAACCGCGCGCGCCAAAGGGGCTGACCTGATGGGCGCTGTCGCCCGCAAACATCACGCGCCCATGGCGATAGTTTTCCATGCTGGCGCATTGAAAGGTATAAACGCTGACCCATTCGGGGGTGAAGGTCACATCCGGTCCCAACATCGCCTGAACTTTGGGCATATAATAGTCAGGCTGAACCACGGCCTTGCGGTCAATATCCCAGCCCAGTTGAAAATCGATCCGCCACACATCATCGGGCTGTTTATGCAGCAAAACCGACTGGCCGGGATTGAACGGTGGGTCAAACCAAAACCAACGCTCGGTCGGGAAAGGCGCGTCCATCTTTACGTCGCAGATCAAGAAGTTATCCTCAAAAACACGGCCTTCAAATGACAAGCCCATCATCTGGCGCACGGGCGATCGCGCCCCGTCACAGGCAATCACCCAGTCGGCCTCGATCTGATAGGTGCCATCGTCGGTTTCCAGATCAAGCACGCTGTATTTTTCGTGATTTGTAATGCCGCGAACGGCGGTTTTACCGCGAATTTCGATGGGTGCGCCCTTGGCTTGTTGGCGACGAATTTCTTCAACCAAGAACCGTTCAAAATAGGGTTGTTGCAGGTTGATAAAGGCGGGGCGGTGGTGGCCTTTTTCGGGCAACAGATTGAAATCATAAATCTGGCGGGTTTGGCGAAAAACCTTGCCCAGGTTCCAGACAACACCCTTGTCCACCATCGGATCCGCCGCCCCCAGACGATCGCAAATTTCCAATGTCCGCTTGGCAAAACAAATCGCGCGGCTGCCGACGCCCACGCCGTCGTGATCATCCAGCACAACACAGGCAACGCCACGCAACCCCAGATCCAGCGCCATCGCCATGCCCACCGGCCCGCCACCGACGATCGCCACCTTGTGGCGCACCGGTTTATCCGCCTTTTGATCGGGCGTGGGTTGGTAAGGATACAATCGAAACGCGGTTTCATAGCGGACGTCAACCATTTCGATTACTCCAATACGCGAGCGTTTCATCTACTTCCTTGCGGGGGTAGTATTCACCCGCATTTTCCAGATCATCGTTGATTTTTCGGCAGCGGCGATCAATGTGTTTTCTAATTTTAGTGTTCAGTGGGACAACGCCTGGCAAGGGTTTATTTGGTGTGGTTTTGTCTGGCCAGTCCGACGGATAAAAATCCGGCACCACCCCCGCATTTTCCAGATACCCCCAACTTTCCAACACGTCGTGGTCACAATACCAGCCAAAGTGGTGATATGCCGCGATGCGTAACATCTCTTTGATCTGTGGCATTGAATCCGTGAAGGCCTTTAGTGGCGTGGGAAGCAAAACCATATTTGCGACGCAGGAATAGAACCGCGAATCGCCCGCAACAAAGTTTGACGTTTGAAATTTAGTGTCGCCGTGATCCCAAATATGACAGCAAGACCCCCCATCGCGCTTTGATTTCGCGCTGCCCAAGGCATAGGTCAGTGCAGAATTGGCCGCCGAATTTCCCTCTGTCTTATGGACAGAAATTCCAGATTTACGATTTGTATTCATTTGCGGCTCACGCCAGTTGTTCTTATACATCAACGCACCCCGCCACATCTCGGGATGCCAAGTTGGCAACAAATCAAAGGTTTTCCTGTCGACCCAACGCGCGGTTTTGCTGATGATGTCGGCAACCTGCGCGGTTGTAAATTGTGCGTTTAAAACCGCCAATCCATCGGGTTCGACAATTGCCATACTTTACCCCTGCAAAGCCGCCCACATTTCCAGATCGCGCTGGGCGGTCCAGATGCGGGGGTGGGCAATGCCGCGTGCCTCGTCATAGGCGCGGGCGACGTTGAACGGCAGGCAATGTTCATAGATGGCGTAATCCTTGAATTTGGGGTCGCAAACATCGCGCACGGCGTCCCACGCATCCTTTAGCGTGCCACCTTTGGCTGCAACCTGCGCGGCAGGGGCATAGGTGCTGTTAACAAAATCTCGGGTGGCGGCGATGGCGGCATCCACCATATCCACACCGACCAGCGCGTCACCACGACCCGGCGCGATGGACTGTGGGTTATAGGCCTTCACATTGTCCAGCGTATTTCCCCAATCGGCAAAATGCCCGTCACCGCAATAGCACGCCGAATGATATTCCACGATATCACCGGTGAACATCACCTGTTCATCAGGCACCCAAACCACCGCATCGCCGGCCGTATGGGCGCGGCCGATTTGCTTGATCTCGACCCGCCGATTGCCCAGATAAACCGTCATGCTGTCGCTAAAGGTTGTCGTCGGATAGGTCAGACCCGGAATGCTTTCGTGCCCCTCAAACAGGCGTGGAAAGCGTTGAAACTCGCTGTCCCAGTCTTCTTGGCCGCGTTCCATCACCATGCCGCGTGCCACATCGGACATGATCACCTGACTTGCGTTAAAGGCCGAGGCCCCCAGCACGCGCACCGCGTGATAATGCGTCAGCACAACATGGGTAATCGGCTTGTCGGTGATCGATTGCACCTTTTCGATCACCATATTCGCCAGACGGGGCGTGGCCTGCGCTTCGATGATCATCACGCTGTCATCGCCGATGATCACGCCTGAATTTGGGTCCCCTTCGGCGGTAAAGGCCCAGATGTCTTTGCCGACCTCGGAAAAGGTGATTTTTTTCTCAACCATGTCGCCTTGGGATGCGAATGCTTTTGCCATTGTTTTTCTCCTTCGCGGCGCTTTAGGCCCAGTCTGATTTTCTGATTGCGGGCAAAATTTCACCCACACATTCGCCGAATCCGACGCGGTACCCGTCGCCTTTGGCCGATCCTGACAATACAATCGTATCGCCATCTTCAAGGAATGTGCGAACCTCGCCCGTGTCCAGCGTGATCGGTTCTTTGCCGCCCCACGACAGTTCCAGCATTGAGCCGCGCGAGAATTTGTCAGGGCCGGAAATCGTGCCTGACCCAAGTAAATCGCCCACATTCATCGGGCAACCCGATGTGGTGTGATGCGCCAGTTGCTGGGCGCTGGAATAATACATGAAGCAGTAGTTCGTTTCGCACAACACGGTCGCCTTGGCCGCCCCTTTTGGTCGCAATGTGGCCGTCAGGTCGATATCATACAGCATCGGCCCGGTGTCTTTCAGGTGATCCAACAGCGGAAACTCCCGCTCCGGCGTGTCGCATTTGAAAGGATCAAGCGCTGCTGCCGTGACAATCCACGGCGAAATCGTATTGGCCGTGGCCTTGGACTGAAACGGCCCCAAAGGTTGATATTCCCACGCCTGAATATCCCGCGCTGACCAGTCGTTCAGGATCACATAGCCAAAGATCATCTCGTTGGCGGTATCCACCGAAACAGGCCCATCGGAATAGGTGCCGACGATTGCGCCCATTTCCAGCTCGATATCAAACCGTTTACAGGGTTCAAACCGTGGTACAGCATCATCGGGGCCGTTCAATTGGCCCCAAGGACGGCGCACATCGGTGCCCGACACCACCACCGAAGACGCACGACCGTTATAGCCGATTGGAATGTGCAGCCAATTTGGCGGCAGGGCGTTTTCAGCGCCGCGAAACATCGTGCCGACGTTGACCGCATGATGACGACCCGCATAAAAATCGGTGTATTCCGCCACGGCAAAGGGCATGTACATAATGGCATCGCGCATTGCGACCAAGGCAGGTTCCACCCTTGCGCGATTTTGTGATCCTTCGGTTAACAGCGCCGTCAAATCCGTGCGAAATTGCGCCCAGACCTTGGGCCCCTCTTCCATGAAATCATTCCAGAATGGTACGTCAAAAACATCTTGATCGGCGGCGGTCAGGACGCCGTCCGCCTCAAGCATGGTGACATCAAGGATCATGTCGCCGATGGCCACACCGCAGCGGGGTTCGTTCTCGCCCACAGAAAACACGCCATATGGCAGGTTGTTCAGCGGAAAATCAGTGTCGGCGGTATTCGCGCTGGCAACCCAGCTTGGTTTTAGGGGCATTTTTTTCTTTCATCAATCGGCGTCAGGTTGGTTTTCAGGCCGCGCCGCCGCAAAGGCCGGCAGGGACAGGCATTTGTTCTCAATCTCGACCAGCCGGGCAAATGGCGCAAGGTCCAAGCCCCAGCGATGCGCATTATAAAGTTGCGGGACAAGGCAGATATCGGCTTGGGTCAGGGTATCGCCAAAACAAAAATCACCGTTTGTGGCGATCTGCGCCTGAAACGCGGTGAATCCGCGACGCATCCACTCATTCATCCAACGGATCACATCATCTTGCGTTTGTCCCATGTCCGATTTCAGAAACGCGCCGACCTTTAGGTTGTTGACCGGGTGAATATCCATGGCAACCGTAAGGGCCGCAGTGCGGATTTTGGCGCGCATCACGGGGTCAACAGGCAACAGCGCGGGGCTAGGGCGGGTTTCTTCCAGATAATCCAAAATCGCCATGGATTGCGTCAAGACCGTGCCATCGGGCAAAACCAGCGTTGGCACGCTGGCCAAAGGATTCAGCGCCGCATAGGCCGCATCGCGTTGCTCACCCTTGACCAGATTCACTGCAATAGTGTCGAATTTCACGTCCTTCAGGTGCAGGGCAATACGCACACGATAGGCCGTGGTCGAGCACCAATAGGAATAAAGCCTCATATTTTGCCGTCGAATTTCTTTTCAAGGTCCGCCCAGCAATCGATGTAATCATCCTGCACCGGGGCCTCGGCGGCGGCAAATTCTGTCAGATGCTGTGGAAAGCGCGTTTCAAACATGAACGACATCGTATTGGCCAGATAATCCGGTTTCAGATTAGCGTTGGTCGCCGCCTCAAAGGCGGTGCGATCCGGCCCGTGCGGCATCATCATATTGTGCAGACTTGTGCCACCGGGAATAAACCCCTCGGGCTTGGCATCATAAATCCCGTAAATATTACCCATCAATTCGGACATGATGTTCTTGTGATACCACGGCGGGCGGAACGTGTGTTCCGCCACGTTCCAGCGATCACGGAACAGCACAAAATCGATGTTCGCGGTTCCCGCAACGCCCGATGGCGCGGTCAACACGGTAAAGATCGAGGGATCTGGGTGATCAAACAGCACCGCCCCAACCGGGCTAAAGGTTTTCAGGTCGTATTTGCAGGGTGCATAATTGCCGTGCCAGGCGATCACATCCAGCGGCGAATGATCAATGAAGGTTTCGTGAAACTGGCCGCACCATTTGATCACAACACGGCTGTGGGCATCACGATCCTCAAAGGCGGCAACGGGCGTTTTGAAATCACGTGGGTTGGCCAGACAATTGGCACCGATTGGGCCACGATTTGGCAGATCGAATTTTTGACCATAGTTTTCGCAGACAAATCCGCGCGCAGGCCCCTCGATCACCTCGACCCGAAACACCAAACCGCGTGGAATGACCGCGATTTCCTGTGGATCCAGATCAATCACACCCAGTTCGGTGCAAAACCGCAAACGGCCCGCCTGTGGCACGATCAGCATCTCGCTGTCGGCGGAATAAAAATATTCATCCACCATCGAGGTGTTGATCAGGTAAATATGTGCGGCCATGCCCACCTGGGTATTTACATCGCCCGCCGTGGTCATCGTGCGCATGCCGGTTAAAAACGTCAGGGGCGTGTTGCTGTGCGGTACCGGATCCCACCGGTATTGGCCCAGCGACAGCACATCATCGACCACATGCGGCGCGGATTTCCAATAGGGTACGGCAATTCTGGCAAACCGCCCGGTGTGCTTGACCGAGGGTTGAATGCGGTAACACCATGTGCGTTCATTTTCGCCACGCGGCGCGGTAAACGCCGTGCCGGATAATTGTTCCGCATAAAGTTTATAGGGGCAACGCTGGGGCGAGTTTTGCCCCTGCGGCAAGGCATTCGGTAAAGCCTCGGTTTCAAAATCATTGCCAAAACCCGGCATATAACCAGCCTGTGTACCCAGGGTTGAAGCCGCTTGGTTCAACGCGCTGATTTGTGCATCTTTGTTCATGTTTTTCATCCCTTGGCGTCGCGCGAATTATTATCGTTGCAAATGCAACGATGTCAAGCTGTGCGTGTTGACGATTGGCGGAAATCGAGTATGTCTAGGGCATGGAAGTCCCGCCAAGCACCTTTGTTTTAGATGAATTCCTGCCTTATCAACTGGTTGTGTTGGCGGGGCGGGTCAGCCGCGACTTTTCCACAATTTACCGCGAAAAATATGGGCTTAGCGTGTCGGAATGGCGGGTTTTGGCGCATCTGTCACAGGCCGGGGCCGTTTCGGTGCGCGAAATCCACGCCAAAGTTGACATGGATAAATCCAAAGTGTCGCGTGCCGCCAGTCGGCTTGAAAAGGCAGGCTATGTTACCAAGGAAACCCACACAAGCGACCGTCGCCTTGTGGCACTGGCCCTGACAACGGCGGGACGGGAAATCATTCAGCAATTAACCCCCCTCGCGCGGCAATTTGAACGCGAGGTTTTGGCGCAATTGGGTGGCAAAGCAGGCGAATTCCGCGAGCAGGTAACCGCCCTGCTGGCCGACGATCAGACGTTACGTTAACCAAGCAATTGCCCGCAATGGCAGTATACTAAGCGCAAACCACAAAGAGGCTACCATGACAGATATTTTCATCCTTTCCGGCGCCCGCACGGCCATCGGCACATTTGGCGGATCGCTGTCCAGCGTACCGCCCATTACACTGGGCACCGAGGTTTCAAAGGCCGCGATCGCGCGCGCCGGTATTGAAGTGGGGCAAATCGGCGATGTTACCTTCGGGCACGTCATCAACACCGAACCGCGCGACATGTATCTTTCACGGGCTGCGGCCATCGGCGCGGGGGTGCCGGAAACGACCCCGGCGATGAATGTGAACCGTTTGTGCGGGTCGGGCGCACAGGCGATTGTATCGGTGATGCAATCCATGATGAACGGCGATGCGGATTTTGGGCTGGCGGGTGGTGCCGAATGCATGAGTCGCTCGCCCTATATCCTTGAAGGCGCGCGTTGGGGCCAGAAAATGGGCAATGCCGGTGTGACCGACATGATGCTGGGGGCGCTGAACTGTCCCTTTGGCACCGGCCATATGGGTGTCACGGCAGAAAATGTAGCGGCGGAAAACGCCATCAGCCGTGCGGATCAGGATGAATTCGCGCTGACATCCCAAACCCGCGCCAAGGCGGCGATTGAGGCCGGGCATTTCGCCGACCAGATCGTGCCGATCGAGGTAAAGGTAAAACGCCAATTGGTGGCCTTTGATACCGATGAACATCCCAAGGCAACGACGATCGAGGCACTGTCAGGTTTGCGCGCCGCCTTTCAAAAAGATGGCACCGTGACGGCGGGCAACGCCTCGGGCATCAATGACGGGGCAGCGGCATTGGTATTGGCACGCGGTGCGGCAGTTACCGCAGCCGGTCTGACGCCGCGCGCCCGTATTTTAGGCTATGCCCATGCCGGTGTTCGCCCCGACGTTATGGGCATCGGCCCAATTCCGGCGGTGCAGAAATTGCTGGCAAAGGTCGGCCTGACAGCGGCTGATTTTGATGTGATTGAAAGCAACGAGGCCTTCGCCGCGCAGGCCATCGCAGTGAACCGCGCGTTGAAATTGGACCCTGCCAAAGTGAACCCGAATGGCGGGGCGATTGCGCTGGGCCATCCTGTTGGGGCAACAGGGGCAATCCTGATGGTCAAGGCACTGTATGAACTGGAACGCACCGGTGGCAAACGTGGGTTGATCACCATGTGTATCGGCGGCGGCCAAGGGATTGCGATTGCGGTTGAACGGGTCTAGGGCGGGGCGCGCTAAATCCGCCAAAAAAGGCTCTATTTAAGGCGAAAACGCGTTTGGGCGGATTGGCCGTTGCCGTCAACGACCGACAAGGAAACATAGCCGACCCCCGGCGCGGGCACCTGAAGTTGGCGATCGCGGGCGGCTTTTGAAATCGGTGTGCCGTTCAACAACCACGTAAAGGGTGCCTGTCCGTCACGGACCTTGGCAATCAATGTACCGCCCGCCAATTCCAGCAGTGATCCATCGGGCGGAAAGGCAATCGCAGGCCCAAGCACCGCCGTTGGATCCAGATTTCGCCGGTCACGGAACCGCTGTAACGGTGGCGGCAAATCAGCATTGGCAACGATCAATGTTGCGGGTGGCGGCGCGGGCAAAGGCGTGGCCACAAGATGATCAAAAATCTGAAATAGAACCGGCGCGGCAAGATCGCCACCAAAGGCCCCCGGCACCGGCGTGCCATCGGGGCGCCCCATCCAAACGCCGACCACGTAACGCCCATCATAGCCCAGCGCCCAAGCATCGCGATTGCCATAAGAGGTGCCCGTTTTATAGGCAATTTCACGGTCCGCCGCGGTGGCGGGTTTTGCAAGGCCCGATAGAATATCGCCAATTTGCCACGCGGCCTCGGCGGACAAAACCCTCGCGGGCTTTGTCGTGGGTTGATCGGCGCGATAGCGCAAATCCATCGCCACCCCGCCCCTCGCCAACGTGCCGTAAACCCGCATTAAATCGGCCAATGTCATGCCCAGCCCACCCAGCCCCACCGCCAGCCCCGCCTTGCCGCCCGGTACAATCGGGCGCGTGCCAATACGGGCAAGCGATTGCATCAATCGCGCGGGACCAAGCCGATCCAAAATCGAAACCACCGGAATGTTCAGCGATTGTTGCAAGGCTTGGCGAACCCTGATCGTACCGCGAAAACGGTTGTCAAAATTTTGTGGAAAATAGGCACCAAAGGCGGTTGGTCGATCCTCGATCAGGGTTTCGGGATGGGCCAGCCCACGATCAAATGCCAAACCATAAATTAACGGCTTTAGCGTCGAACCCGGCGACCGCAACGCCTGTGTCATATCAATAAAACCAAGGGCCGCGCCCTGTTCATAGGCCGGTGATCCAACCGAGGCCAGAACTTCGCCCGATTGATAGTCAGCCACCATAAGTGCCAAGGATACAGCCGCATCTTTGCCCACAATTGCGGATTTCGCCAGCTTTTCCAAATCGGTTTGCAACGTGGCATCGATGGTCAGGACCTGTTTGCGATTCAATGGAAGTTCGGCAATCATACGATCCGCCAAATGCGGTGAAACCGCCGGAAAATCGGCGCGTTTGACCGGCAGGGCATCGGTTTGTGCCGCCAAAGCCTCGTCCTTGGGGATAATATTTTTGGCGACCATGCGCGCCAAAACGCGATCACGCCCCTCGGCGGCAGCGTCCAAGTTTCGATCCGGTCTGCGCCGCTCGGGGGCTTGGGGCAGGGCCACCAACAAGGCCGCCTCGGCAGATGTCAGGCGACGCGGCGGTTTTTTGAAATAAGCCAAACTGGCGGCACGTATGCCTTCCAGATTGCCACCGTAAGGCGCGATTTGCAGGTACAGATTTAGAATTTCTCGTTTGCTTAACTGTTGCTCGATTGCCAGCGCGACGCGGATTTGCCGAATTTTACCGGCCCAGCGACCTGTACTGCCATTTTCCAGCAACCGCGCAACCTGCATCGTCAGGGTTGATCCCCCAGAAATCACCCGACCATTCCACAGGGTTTGCACCGCCGCGCGTGCCATTGCCTTTGGGTCAACGCCCTGATGGCGGTAAAACCGCTTGTCTTCAAAAGCAATCAGCATGGCAATGAAACGCGGATCGACATCGGCCATCGTGGCCGCCAGTCGCCAGCGCCCGTCGGCCACCTGATAGGCGCGTAAAAGCTGGCCGTTGCGATCAAGAACCTCGGCACCCGTTGCCACCAACAAGGGCGGCAAATCGGTTGTCGCCACCCATGCGCGCATCCGGTCCATCGTGCCCGCCGCGATGCCCGCCATCAGGATGCCGGTGAACAACAGCCGGTGCAGGGCGCGAGATTTCATCGGAACAGCCTCCCTATCTCACTGAACAACGGTCACCCGGCCCGCATCAGTGTTGGCGCGATATTGCGGGCGGTACATATCCTCGACCGAGGCGGCGGGATGATGAAACGATCCGGGTGTGACGGCACGCACGATATAGGCCAGCGAAAAAGCCTTGTCCGACTGCCAATCGACAGCCGCCAAAAACCGGTCCTGCCGGAATTCGGTGTTTTGCGGTGAGGCATCAAGTTGCAGCCAGCTTAGGTCGGAAATGTCGCCCGCCCGCAACAGATTTGGATTGTCGATTTCAAAGCCGGCAGGCAAGGGATCGTTGACCATCAACCGCGCCTCGGCCCGTTCCCACGGCATGATCCGGAGCACCGCCACCAACCGCGTGCCTTGTTTCACATCCGTTAGATCAACAAGCGCGCCCTGCATCGTGTAATATTCGCGATCGATCGCATAACCATTGCCGCCGCTCGGCACAGGTACTTGCGGCACGCCAAAGGTTGTTAGGGTCAAAAGCTCCGGTTTAGTGCCTATGTTCTGGATTTCCACAGGCGTGATGGTCTGGCTTTCCAACACCCGAACCAGTGGCCCATCCGCAGGAATTCCATCAATCGCCAGCGGTTGATTTGCCCCGCCGGATCGCGACAAGGCGTTGGCGGCCATCAGTGACCACAGCGATTCCTGTGTGGATCGCGTGCGCCCCGCGCCGCGTGCAACGATCCGGGCCAAACCAGTTAGATCGATCGCCTCGCTTCCGGCCTCGCTTGCCAAGGTCAGAACCGCCGCCGCATCACGCAAATTGGTGCCATAATCCGCGCGCCAGATGGCGGCTTCGGCTTGGGCCAAGCTGGCGTTCAGGCCACGTGAGGCAAGGGCAAACATCGCGTCCGCCCGACGTTGATCGCCATACATCGCCAAGGCCGCGCCCAACTGTGCTTGGGCAAGTGGCGTGGCAAGGGCGACCCCCTTAACATCGGCATAATACCGCAAATCGCCCACCGATGCCGCGCCCTCGCGGGCCAGAACCATCAAGGCATAGGCCAAAGCTTCGCCGCCCAGATCAAAATCACTGGCGTAGTTGACCGAATTTCGGAGGTTATCCAGCGCCATGCGGAAGGCGCGATCCGGCACGCGATGCCCTTCGGCGCGGGCACGCGACAGGAAATCGGTCACATAAGCATCCAACCAGCCATCGCCGCTGGCGGGTGACCACAGACCAAAGGCACCGTTGCTGGATTGATTGGCCAAAATGGCGGTGATTGCTTGTGCAATTCGGGTATCCACGTTTTCGCGTTGATCCAGCCCCATTGCGCGGGCAACCTGATCAAAATACAACAGCGGCATCGCCTTTGACGTCAGTTGTTCGGTACAGCCATAGGGATAGCGATCAAGGCTTTGCAACAAGCCCGGCGCATCAAATCGCCCCAAGGGACCAGCCGTCAAAATGGCTTGCCCCGTGCCCGGCATCATTTCGGCAAACACATCGCGGCTGAAACTGAAGTTCTGACCTGCCGCCAAATCAAACTGGCGTGTTGTTGCCACTTCGGGGTCGTTCATCTGAACCGGTAATTGCAGGGTTTTGCTCAGGGTTTTGCCGCTGGGCAAGGTCATGGTTATGCGCAAATTTTGCAAACCCACCGCTTGCGCCTTTAACTCAAGGGCAAACTGTTGTTTGCCGGATTGTGCCAGATCAAAACCCGAGGGAATTGCCCCCAAGGACAGCCCGTCGCTGGTGGTGATATCCAGACCAATACGACCCGCAGGGCCGCTGGCATGCACCACGTCAAGCAACAAACGCGCCGTGTCCTCCGGTGCCATGAAACGCGGCAAACTGGCGGTCAGAACGACAGGATCGCGCACCAGCACGTCCTGTTCGGCCTGCCCGATACCGGTGCCCGACCAAACCACGGCCATCAGGCGCAAAGTGCCGTTAAATTCCGGTAAATCAAATTGCGCCGTGGCGCGGCCTTGACCATCGACAATAACTGGCCCGCTGAAATAGGCGACCAGTTCCTCGGTTGGCGGGGGTGACTGGCGCTTCATGCCGCCCGCCGCATCACCGCCGGACCGTATCGTGCCGGTTGCGCCGTTCATGCCATCGATCAGCCGCCCATAAATATCGCGAATACCCATGCCAAGACGGCGTTGGCCGAAATAATGATCCAGCGGATCGGGGCTGGAAAATCCTGTCAGGTTCAGAATGCCAACATCAACGGCGGCAATTGTGGCAAAGGCGGTTTCGCCTGCCGTAACACCGCCAACATTCAACACAACGTTCATCGGGCCGCGCGGTGTCGCCTCGGCCATGTCAGCAAAGGCAACCGAAAGGGCCTTTGGCCCCGGATCAACCTTGCCATAAGCCAGCCCCAAGGCGCGTGTCGGGTTCTGGCCTTTGGCGGCATCAAGCGGGGTGATGACGCTGGCGGTTACATAGGCGCCTGCCCCCCATTCGTCGGTCACCGGCAGGGAAATCAGGTTTTCACCGGCAACAACCGCAACCGCCTGCATCGCGATCAAGCGGTTGGACATCACGTTGATCAGGGCAATCCCGGCCTGACGTGGCACAAGGCGCAAGTGGGCCACTTCACCCGCACGATAGGCCGGTTTATCAAGGCTAAGGTCCAGTGTGTCGGGGGTGTCGGAAGTATCCACAGGCGCGTACCATCCGGCGGAAAACCCATAAGAGCTGGCGACAAATTCACCACTTAGGGTTTCAACCTTGATTTCATAACTGCCCCATTCTGTGGGGGTGGCAAGGGTGATCGGCTGATCGGCCTGCAAATCAAGCACACCAGTTTGAATGCGTTCGCGGGTGGTGATCGGTTCCCAATTCCAATCGCCATATTGTTGATACCACTGATAACGACGGTTCACCCGATTAACCGTGTATTTTACCTGCATCGCCCGTTGCACAAGGTTTTTGTCCAATGCGATCAGTTGAAACCGCGCCTCGTCCCCCTCGGGGACCACGCCGTCAAACAGGGGTTTTATCCCCAAAAGCACGGTGCTGGGGGCAAGGGCTTTGACGATATTACGCTCAACAGGTCGCCCCGAGCTTTCGGACACACGAACGGTAAACTCGGCCTCCAGCGGCGGCAGGTTGCCTGATAGGTTTGGCAAGATTGCCACAACAGTGGCCAGCCCCGACGCATCTGTGCGTTCGCTGGTTTCAAAGGCGGCCAGCGTCGAGCCGAAAAATTGATCATGACGGCCAAAATTGAAACCGGCAAAACCGTCTATTTCGCCGCGTTCGCGCAGGCGCACTTCGCCCTCGATCGGCAAATCACTGGCAGGGGCGCCAAACAAATACCGCGCTGAAACCGCCAGCGCGGCGGCATCACCGGGGCGATAGTTTACATCCGGCAGCGACAGATCGAAATCAATGCGTTCCGGCAAAAAATCCTCGACCAGAAACTGTGCCTTGGCCAAGGCGGTCGCTTTTGCATCGACATAGGCCGCCACTTGCCATGTGCCGCGCTGGGCGGAACTGGCGATTGGCAGGTTAAAAACATGGGCCCCGCCGGTATCATTGGTGGATAAATTGCGGCTGTATTCCACGCCATCGGGCCGCGTTAAAACCACCGTAAGGGGTAAATCCGCCAAGGCGGCTGTGTCTGGGTCGCGCATCAGGGCGGTGATATTCACCACCTCGCCCGCCCGATAGGCACCGCGATCCGTGGTCAGGAAAACATCGATCGGCTGGGCCGCGGGATTGCCTTCGACGCCGCGATCAGACAGGTCAAATTCGGGGTCTGACAGGCTTAAAAACCCTAAATCCTGATCGCCATCGCGCATAACCAGCATTGCAGGCCGCGCCGCACCCATGCCGCGCGACAGACCGGCATCAAACCGCAGATATCCCTTTGCATCAGACGTTGCCGTGGCCAGCACATTATTTGCGTTGGACAGCAGTTCCACCGTGACACCGGCCTTGGCGGAAGCATCCGCAAGGCTGCGCACAAACACATGCAGCCCGTCAACACCCGACAGGCTGGTGGCGCCCAGATCGCTGATGACAAACCATTGCGTCGCGGGCGGCGAGTCATAGGTATCCGCCCCCGCAATCGAGGCTTGCAGCGCATAAATCCCCGGTGCCAAATCGCGTACCACATCGCCCATCGGCAAACGGGTCGTGACCTCTTGGTTGATGTCTTGTTGAACCTGCCCGGTGCCGACCCAGATTTCCTCGGCCACTTCGCTGGCGAACTGGCCGTCTTGGTAAATGCTGATCGGCCGCGAAATCAGGCCACTTTGCATCGAGCGTATAAGATTGCGATCACTGATCCGGCGCAATTTCAGGCTGACCTCACTCAGGTTAACCGTGGTAATCGGTATCCCGGCATCGGGCGTTTTTGGTAAAACATAAGCCCGACCGGGAAACCGCACGAGGGGGCCGCGATCGCGCACATATTGGGTCAGGGTCACGGATTTAATCAGGGCCTCACCACTGGCGGCGGGCAATCCCTGGCGCAGCGTAAACCGGTATCTTTCGCCGTGTTTCAACCCCTGAACACAAAGCTGACCGCCGTTGACGGTTGCTGTTAGGCCGGGATCGGCAAACTGAACAAAACTGTCATAATCCACGCCAGTTTCAGCCAAAGACTCGCTGAAACTGGCACAGATGCGCGGATCGACACCATCGCTTTCAACGGTGGTTTCAGTGACACGAAACCCGTATTTTCCAATGGCAGCCACCAGCGCGGCATCGGTGTCATCGCGCGGGGCCAGATCATAAGACAAACGCAACGCGGGGATCATGGTTTTTCCACGTCGCCCTGTTTCCAGCGCTTCGGCCATCAGGGACAGAATTGAGGCGCGTTGAGCCGCACTTTCAGATCGCAAATAAGCATTGATTGACGCCCGCAACGCGGTTTGGCGATAGCGGCGTGTAATGCTGTTGCTGTCGTTTTGAATTTGCATATTCAGCCACGCGTAATCCAGCCAGTGATCGGCGCTGTCGCTTAGAACCAAGGCACCACCCATCCAGGCGATGGCATTTTGAAAATCACCCGCGGCCTCGGCGTTTTTGGCGGCGGTCACCAGCGCCGCTATGGGCCATTCGTCGGGATAAAACTGTGTGGGCAAATCGGTGGCCAGACTGAAGGCGGCATTCAGGTCTTGGTTGGTTAGAAACGACAACTCCTGCCCGCGTCGATCGGCCAAGGTCTGGGCATCACCGGAAACCCGCAAAACACGCCCGCTCAGAGCGCCTTCATAAGGCGCGACCGTGGAAATTTCGGATTTTGGAAAACAAGCATTTGATCGGGAATTAAAGGTGAAACCAACGCATTTTTCATCGGTCAAACAGGCCTGCCGGCAGGCGGCAAGGTTGGTATCGAACAAGGCGCCAATGTCTGAACCCAAAAAATCCAGATCACGGGTAATGGCCGCGCGGCGGTCCGGGACAAGGGTTTCTTGTGCCAATGCGCTGGTATGAGCGAAACTGATTAAAATGCTTACAAAAAATACAACGCGGACCATCTGTCGACTCCCTTATATATAAGGGGATCGTGCCATTCTAACCCAATCATTGCAACATACCGAATTTACGGGACCTTCATGTTTACGCGCAAAATTGGCGCAAGATTTGCGAACAGCTTGGGAAAAACATGGAAAAACCGGAAACCAAAGACTTGGCGCAACCCGCATTGCGGCTGGTCGATGCGCCTGATCAACAGCGGCAAAATCACTTGATCGCGGATGCCTTGGTGATGCTGCCCACTGGTGTTGCGGTGTTTGACCAAAATGACCGCTTGCTTCATTTGAACGCCGTTTTTCGCGAAATCTTACCCGCGGACATCGATCCAAACCTAACCCATCGGCCTGAATTTCTGGCGGCCCTGCTGTCGTGCATTCACAGCACTGCGGTGGCCGAGGCTGAAACATGGTGTGAAAACCTGTCGATCAACATGCCGGTTATGGCGGTCGATCCGGCGTGTTGGCGGCTGGCATCGGGGCGGACCTTTTGTTTCAGGTCCGCGCCAACATCTTTTGGCGGTTGTTCTTTGACGGCCAATGATGTGTCATTGCTGCGCGAACATTTGCAGGTGGCAAATTCTGCGCGCGCGCTGGCGGAAAGCGAGATTACCGCCAAAACCGATTATCTGGCGATGATGACCCATGAACTTCGCACGCCGATGAACGGTGTCGTGGGCATGGCAAATTTACTGGCGGAGTCCGAACTGAATGACGAACAACGGCTTTTTGTTGAAACCATCGTGTCGTCGGGAAATTCCCTGCTTGGGCTGATCAACCAAATTTTGGATAATTCCAAAGAACAGGCGCTTTGCTTGACCGTCAACAGCGAAGCCTTTGATCTGGAACGCAGCATTCACGAGGTGATCTTGCTGTTGCAAACAAAAATCGTCGAAAAAGGGCTGGAAATTGTGGTGGATTACGACATGTTCCTGCCCACGGCCTTTATCGGCGACAAAGGCCGTATCCGTCAGGTTTTGCTGAATCTTATTGGCAATGCGATCAAATTTACCACAAAAGGACATGTTCTTGTGCGCGTTGTTGGTGTGCCAGAAGCCGAAAAAGCACAAAATATTCACATCACGGTCGAGGACACTGGAATAGGCATTCCAAAGGATCAAATTGGCGGGGTTTTCGGCAAATATACCCAGGTTAACTCGGGTGAAACGGACGGCATCGAAGGGACGGGTCTTGGGTTGGCAATCACCAAAGAACTCGTCGAAATGATGGGAGGCGAAATCTGGGCGCATTCAGAAATTGGCAAGGGGTCCTGTTTTGGGTTTACGCTGGAAATGAATGCCGACGAAACCATTCCAACACCGGTTCAATACGCTGCTGACCTGCCAAAGCTGGCCGCGATCGTGGCGGATTTGGCGATTAACCGTCAAGTTATGCAAAAACAGTTGAAAATGCTTGGCATCACGTCGATAGCCTTTGCCTCGGCGACGGCGGCGCGTGAATATTTTGAAACCAACGCGCCACCGGATTTTGTATTTATCGAACATCGCCCGCCAGCGCTAAACGGTACACGGCTTGCGCTTGGCCTGCGAAAAATGGGGCTGGTTGTACCAATTGTTTTGTCCGCCAGCCGGACAGAGTTTCCTGAAATCAGTGCCAGCCGACCATTCAACAGCAAATTGATGGTGGCCCCTGTGCGACGCGCGGACATTGTAAAAATGATGGCACAGTTGGGCGGTGAAGCTTCTGATGAACAGGCCGTCCCGCAATCGAACGGCAACCAAAATGGCAAATTGCGTGTTCTGGTCGCCGAAGACAACGCAACCAACCAGCTTGTTTTCCAAAAATTTGTCAAAGATCAGGATATCCAACTCCGTTTTGTCGGTGATGGTGATGCGGCGGTCACGGCCTTCACAGAATTCAGGCCCGATTTGATTTTCATGGATATTTCAATGCCCAAAATGGATGGGCGCGAGGCCACGCGCATTATCCGCGCCACTGAGGATTCCGATGGGCTGCCACGCACAATGATTATTGCGCTGACGGCATATATCGGCATGGGTGATATCGGGGCAAATTCCGAAGCGGGCTTTGATTTTTTCATGTCCAAGCCGCTCAATAAAACTGAAATATGCACCCGTATTGAAACCAGCCGACAACAGCAGCAGCAAAAATTTTCACCCAGCTAGCTTGCCGGTTCCATTTCAGTGAATCCAGCGGCAGAATTTCCTAAGCGGCACCAAGGGGTGGCTGATAAGCGCGGCTGAAAATCCAGCGGGTTTCATCGGATTTTTTGGGCTGAAACTCATACCCTCCGCTGTCAAAATCTTTCAACCCTTCGGGGGATAACAGGCGGCGTTCAACAGCAAATCTTGCCATCGCACCACGGGCCTTTTTAGCAAAAAAGCTGACAATTTTTTCCTGCCCGTCTTTGCGTTCCAGAAAAACCGGCTCAATCAAGCGCAATTTCAGCGCTTTGCGATCCACCGCGCCAAAATATTCCTGACTGGCACAATTCAACAAAGTGTCACTGTGTTGATTTTTGGCCTCGATATTCAACGCGCGCGCCAGCCGCTTACCCCAATAATCATACAATGTTTTGCCGTGTTTATTGGCAAGCCGACTGCCCATTTCCAAACGATAGGGCTGGATCAAATCCATTGGCCGCAACAATCCATAAAGACCGGATAAAATGCGCAAATGCTGTTGTGCAAACCGCAGATCATCACCATCCAGCGATGCCGCCTCTAGCCCCAAATAGGTGTCGCCCGCAAAGGCAAATGCGGCGGGTTTCACATGGTCAGCGCTGGGCCGCGCGCGGAATTTTTTAAACCGGTCAACGTTCAGGCGTGCCAAATCGGGGCTGATCGACATCAGTTTTTGTAAATCTTGTGCCGATAATTCCCGCGCGACGCGCACCAATGCATTGGCGTCGGTTTTGAATTTTGGCTCGGTCGCCGTGGACATATCTATGGGCGACCAATCCAGCCGTTTTGCAGGGGAAATTACTGTTAGCATGATGGGCCCTTTGTTGCGATTGCGCCAGTTTACCCGTGGCAATTCCCGCGTCCACCCTTGGATCACGGGTTTCGTAGAATTTCCAGAAATGCCGCGCCAAACCGTTGGCAATGGCGTTCGCCCAAAATACGTTCAATTTCCCCAAGATCACGGGGGTTTCTTTTGGCCAGCTGCGCCAGCACCTGAGCCGAACAGCTCATCGGTTTTTCGGTGCCCGCCTCGCCACGGACCAGACGGACCTGGGATTCTTGCAAACGATCAAATACGTGACCCGAATTTTGTCCCGCCAGTTTTTGTCGCGCCGGGTGGGGTTTTTCTGCGGCCCCTGTGATGACTTTCAGAAAAACCGCGCCAAATTTTTCCAGCTTGCTGGCGCCGATACCAGAAATTCCAATCATTTGGTCCAGATTTTGTGGCCGGGTCTCGGCCATTTCGATCAGGGTTTTATCGGTGAAAATAACATAGGCCGGCACACTTGCCGCCTCGGCCAAAGCGCGCCGTTGGGCTTTTAGGGCCGACAACAGCGGCGCGTCGTCGTCCGATACCATCATGCGCACCGCGGGTCGGCGCGCGATGCGTTTCATCACATCGCGCCGAAACGTCACTTTCTGTTCGCCCTTCAAAACCGGTCGCGCACGATCGGTCATCCGCAGGGCACCAAAACGCGTGCTATCAGGGCGCAAAAAATCCTGCCCCATCATTTGCCGAAACACCGATTGCCAGCCGCTTTTGTCCAGCTCGGTTCCCACACCGAAGGTGGGTAAATTATGGTGCCCTCGCTGGGTTACCTTGTCGGTCGCATTGCCAATCAAAACATCAACCAAATGGCCAGTGCCAAAGCATTCGCCCGTGCGCAAAACCGCAGACAGCGCCTTGCGGGCCGCGTCGGTGGCATCAAACAAGTCCGGCGGCTCGTCGCATAAATCACAATTGCCGCAAGGGTCTGATTTTTCGGCGAAATATCCCAATAACAATTGTCGCCGACACCCCAAGGCATCGGCCAAACCCAACAGGGCGTTCAGGCGGCCATGATCGGCAAATTTTCGATCATCCGGGGCCAAGCCTTCGTCAATCTGGCTGCGGCGCAGGCGAATATCATCGGCCCCATAAAGGGTCAGGGTGTCGGCCGGAGCGCCATCGCGCCCGGCACGACCAATTTCTTGGTAATAGTTTTCGATTGATTTTGGCAAATCTGCATGCGCCACCCAGCGAATATCGGGTTTATCGACACCCATGCCAAAGGCGACGGTGGCGACCACGATCAGGCCGTCTTCGCGTTGAAAACGTTCTTCGACCCGCCGCCGATCCTCGCGTTCCATGCCGCCGTGATAAGAACAGGCACTGTGCCCCTCGTCGGTCAAGGCGCGGGCAAGGGTTTCGGTTTTTGCCCTTGTGCCGCAATAAACGATGCCTGATTGGCCACGACGCGCGGCGGCAAAATCCAGGATTTGTTTCCGGGGGCTGTTTTTGGGTTGAAAAGCCAGCCGAATATTTGGGCGATCAAATCCATGCAGAAAGGTTTTTGGTACCGCATCCGCAAACAGGCGCGCCATTATTTCAGCGCGGGTTTCTTCGTCCGCCGTTGCGGTAAAAGCGGAAAGCGACACCCCCAATGCGCGGCGCAATTCGCCAATGCGCAAATAATCGGGGCGAAAATCATGGCCCCATTGGCTGACGCAATGCGCCTCGTCCACGGCGATATGGGTGACGTTCAGGCGACGCAATAACGCCACCGTGCCCGACCCTGCCAAACGTTCCGGTGCCATATACAACAGTTGAATATCGCCCGCATTCAGGCGTTCAAATACCGCGCCGTTTTCAGCCTCGGTATTGCCCGAGGTCAGCGACCCTGCCCCGACACCGGCGGCTGTCAGGCTGGCAACCTGATCGCGCATCAGGGCAATCAGCGGTGATATAACAAGGGTCAGGCCGGATCGGCACAGGGCGGGAATTTGAAAACACAGCGATTTGCCCGCGCCTGTGGGCAAGATGGCCAAGGTATCATGGCCTGCTAAAATTGCATCAATGATTTCTGCCTGCCCGGGGCGAAATTCGGTAAAGCCAAAAACAGTGGCCAATCGTTCGCCGGGGTCAAACATTCAGGATCCTAAAGTATCGCACAGGCTTGGAAACAGATTTAGAAACTGGCGAAATTATTCACCAATATGATGCGAATGGCATAAACGCCGATCAAGGCAATCAGCGGGGCCAAATCCAGGCCGCCCATTGGCGGAACGAACCGCCGAATTGTATCATAGATCGGTGCCAATATTCGATTTAGCCCCTGCCAAATTTGCCCGACCAGCGGTTGACGCAGGTTCAAGACCTGAAATTGCACAAGCCAGCTCATGATCACGTGGGCGATGATGAAAAACCAGACGATATCAAGAATGAGCATCAAAATTTGAAACAAAGAGGTCATGGGCTTCCTGTGGTTTGTTGGGCTGCATTTTTACGTTGCACCTGAGGTAAGCAATCGGTTCCTCAAGGGCAAGGGGGGTTTTGGCGGGAATTCGGCGGGATAACCGACAGAAAGCTTGCAAAACGCAAACCTGCTGCCATAGCATTGCCAAGGGAAAATAAAAAAATGAGGGGTAGAGCGATGAGCGATAAGGTTCTGAGGCGTCGAATTGCGGGGTGGATGCTGTTTGATTGGGCAAGCCAGCCATTTTATACCAGCCTTTGGACCTTTATTTTTGCGCCCTATTTTGCCTTGACTGCCACGCAAATGTTCATGGCGCGCGGCATGGCCGAAGGCGCGGCGGATGCCCAGGCACAATCGCTTTGGTCTGCGGGTCAAACGGTTACCGGATTGTTAATCGCGTTTAGCGCGCCCTTTTTGGGGGCCCTCGCCGACAGTACAGGGCGCCGTCGGCCTTGGATCGCGGCGTTTTCAATTCTTTTGGTTATCGGGGCTTGGGGAACATGGTTCACTTTGCCGGATGGGTCGACCATCATATTGGGTTTGGTGATGTTTTCCATCGGCTTTATCGGCGTCGAATTCGCCACGATTTTCACCAATTCCTATTTGCCGTCGCTGGGCAATGACACGCAGATCGGCAAGATTTCCGGCAATGGTTTTGCCATTGGCTATGCTGGTGGGGTGGTGGCGCTGGCGATCAGCCTTGGGGTTTTTGCCCAAACCGGCGCGGGCACGACGTTTGCCGGATTGATGCCACCCTTTGGGTTGGATCCGACAGCGATGGAGGGCACGCGCGCCGTTGGCCCGTTTGTAGCGATCTGGTTCATGGTGTTTATGGGGCCGTTCTTTTTGTGGGTGCATGATGAAAACCTGACGCCCAAACCGATGAAGTTTGGCGTGGTTGTTGCAGATCTCAAGGTTTCGGTTGCCAAGGTAATCAAAAGCCGCAGCACGTCGGCCTATCTGTTGTCGTCGATGTTTTACCGCGATGCGTTGAACGCGCTTTATGCCTTTGGGGGTACCTATGCCGCGTTGGTGCTGGATTGGTCGGTGCCGCAAATTGGCGCGTTCGGGGTGATTGCGGCCATTACGGCGGCGATCTTTACCTGGCTTGGCGGCAAATGGGACAGCCGTTTTGGGCCTAAACCAGTGATTGTGGTCTGTGTTTTGTTGCTGATTGGCGTTTCGGCGATCATTGTTGGCATGTCACGCGAGCAAATTTTCGGTGTGCCATTGGTCGAGGGTTCCAGCCTGCCGGACAATATTTTTTACTTGTGTGGCGCTATTAACGGCGCGGTGGGTGGTATTTTGCAATCGGCCAGCCGCACGATGATGGTGCGTCACGCCGATCCTGATCGCCCGACCGAGGCCTTTGGTTTGTATGCATTATCCGGCAAGGGCACCGCGTTTCTTGCACCTGCCCTGATCACCGGATTCACCTTTATGAGCGGGTCTGTGCGGCAAGGATTCCTGCCGGTAATAGCCTTGTTTATTATCGGGCTGATTCTGTTACTCTGGGTGAAACCAGAAGGAGACCGCGCAGAATGGTCAAAATCTTCGTAAACGCATGCCTGACGATCGGTTTGGCCCTTGGCTTGGGTCAGATGGCCCACGCACAACCGATGGCAAAAACGCAATTTGGCGGCATCTCTGCGCCGTCCAAGCAACGGCCAAACCCGTTTGGCAGCTATGCCAAGGGCTGTTTGGCCGGAGGCAATGAGTTGGCGGAAACCGGGGCCACATGGCAAGCGATGCGCCTTAGTCGCAATCGAAATTTTGGCGCGCCAGAGTTGATTGATTATCTGCAAGATCTTAGCCGCGAGGCGGTAAAAATCGGCTGGAAGGGCATTTATGTGGGCGACATGTCACAGCCGCGCGGTGGCCCGATGTTGACCGGGCACCGGTCGCATCAAATTGGCCTTGATGCCGATATCTGGATGCTGCCGCCCAAAAGCCTGACGTTGTCACGCCGACAACGCGAAAATATTTCCTCGATTTCCATGCGCCGCGCCGGTGGTGCGTTTGTGAACAATAAATGGACCCGCCAGCATCACGAATTGCTAAAGGCCGCCGCCTCTGATCCCCGTGTGGCGCGGATTTTCGTGTTTCCGGGCGCCAAGGTTCAGATGTGCAACGACGAAAAAGGCGACCGTGCCTGGTTGAATAAAATTCGCCCTTGGTTCGGCCATCACGAACATTTCCACGTGCGGCTTGCCTGTCCCAAGGGCGCGCGTGGCTGCGTGGATCAGGCGCCGCCCCCGCCCGGTGATGGCTGTGCGGATGCGCAAAAATGGGTGGATGACATTTTGAATCCACCGGCCCCGAAACCCAAAGACCCCAATGCGCCCAAGCCAAAACCGCGGCGTGCATTGGTAATGGCGGATTTACCCAACCAATGTTCACGCGTTTTACGCTCGCGTTGATCTTTGCCCTTGGAGGGCAGGTCGCGCGCGCACAGTCAGAATATTTGCAGACGTTTGTTTGGCGTTTGGCAGACGACACTTTTGGCGGGTTGTCGTCCTTGATGCTTGACCAAAACGGCACGACTTTCACCAGCCTTAGCGATCGCGGGCAAGGATTTGACGGGGTGATAAAACGCGATGAAAATGGATCGATTACCGATGTAATTGTCACTGATTCCGCCCGTTTGCGCGGCGTGCGCGATCCGGTACTGAACAATTTTCGCAGCGACGTAGAAGGCATTACCCCGGCCCCAAAGGGCGGGTTTTATGCCTCGTTTGAGGGCTGGCATCGTGTTTGGTATTATCCCAGATTAACAGGAAAACCGGTGCAGTTGCCGCGCCACAAGGATTTTGCCAACCTTCAGGCCAATTCATCGCTCGAGGCACTGGCCAGCGATGCGCGTGGCACGATCTATGCGATCCCCGAACGATCCGGCGAATTGGATCGCCCGTTTCCGGTTTACCGGTTCAAAGGCGGTCGCTGGAACATTCCGTTTCGCATTCCACGGCGTGGCCGGTTCCTTGTGGCGGGTGCCGATGTTGGCCCAGATGGGCGGCTGTATGTACTAGAGCGGGACTTTCGTTTTCTGGGCGGATTTTCCAGCCGCGTGCGCCGTTTTGACATAACGGGCAATGTTCTGAAAAACGAAACCGAGGTGATGCGTTCCTTTGCGGGGCGTCACGACAACCTTGAGGGCATCAGCGTCTGGCGCGATGAAAATGGTTTGCGCATGACGCTGGTATCGGACGATAATTTCAATCGCCTGCAACGCACCGAAATTGTCGAATACCGCTTGCCCCTTGATCCATAGGCCGATGCGGGTTAAGCAGCCGCCGCCCTGAATGAGCAGGGCGCGAGTCTCCGCTACCTTGTTAAAAAACGGATCAAACATATGACCTTTCGTTACCTTCCTGGCATTCTTGCCATGGCCGCCGTTGTTGTGGCCTCCAACATCCTTGTTCAGTTTCTTTACGGAAATTGGCTGACATGGGGCGCGTTTACCTACCCGATTGCGTTTCTTGTCACTGACATCATGAATCGTATTTACGGCGTAAAACCGGCCAGTCGCGTGGTTTTCTTTGGCTTTCTCGTCGGGGTCATCAGTTCGTTGATCGGCACGCAGATCATCGGTGAATTTGGCCCCTTGGTGACCTTGCGCATTGCGCTGGGGTCGGGCACGGCGTTTTTCATCGCGCAAATGATGGATGTCGCCATCTTTGACAGCCTGCGCCGTGGGGCATGGTGGCGCGCGCCTTTGGCGTCAACCCTTGTCGGGTCAACCCTGGATACGGCACTGTTTTTCACCATCGCGTTTTCCGCCAGCTTTGCCTTTCTGGAACCATCAAACGATGTGTCGTGGGCGGGTGAAATGTTACCTTTGCTGGGTGTCGGTATGATTGCCCCGTTGTGGGTGTCTTTGGCCGTTGCCGATTGGATGGTAAAGCTGTCGCTGGCCCTGTTGGCGCTGATCCCGTTTCGGATCATCGTTCAAAAAATATCACCAGAGATAGTAGAAAAAATTTGACAAACACAAAATCTATGGCAATCTGTGGATAACTGAAACAAAAAATGAAGGAGGTGATCCAGTGTCAAGAAAGATAGTGGAGAAGTGTATCGGAACAACCAAGGGGGTTCATTCGTAGGGCAAACCCTGCGGGGAAAACCGCTTGGTGGACCTCGGTCTAACCGAACCACCTCCTAAAACTTTCGGAAGGGTCGCCACATCGGCGGCCCTTTTGTTTGGGGGGGCCTTGGGTATATATCAAAGCCATGTTGATCGTGAACGACCATATCACCATTGCCGACTGGGAGTTGAGCGAGAATTTCACCCGCTCATCCGGCCCCGGTGGGCAGAACGTGAACAAGGTGTCCTCGGCCGTTGAGCTGCGGTTCGAGGCGGCGCGCTCACCACATTTACCCGCCTATGTGAAAACGAAATTGCAAAAGCTGGCGGGTAGCCGATGGACAAAAGAGGGCGCTGTTTTGATCCGTGTTGAAGATACGCGCACCCAAGGCCGCAACCGGGAAATTGCGCGCCAAAGATTGGTCGAGCTGATCCGCGCCGCCGCGCACCGACCCAAACGCCGCATTGCGACCAAACCCACCTATGGATCGCAACGGCGCAGGATGGACACAAAAACAAAACGCGGGCAGATTAAAAACCTGCGAGGCCGCATTTCGGGGGACGAATGAAAGAAACATTGCTGGCGCGGCGGGCGCGCCTGTTGGGCCCAAATGTGCCGACATTTTACGAAACCCCTGTACATTTGGTGAAGGGCAAAGGCGTTTGGCTGTGGGATGCCGAGGGGCGCAAGTATCTGGATTGTTACAACAATGTCGCCCATGTCGGGCATTGTCACCCGCATGTTGTTGATGCTGTGGCGAAACAGGCCGCCACGTTGAACACCCACACGCGGTATCTGCACGAAGGTATTCTGGACTATGTGGAGCGCCTGATCGGCAAGTTTTCCCATAATCTAAGCCAAGCAATTATGGTTTGCACAGGGTCCGAAGCCAACGACATTGCCATGCGCATGGCCCAGGCGGTGACGGGCAAAACCGGCTTTATCGCCACCGACAACACCTATCACGGCAATACCGCGCTGGTCAGTCAAATTTCGACTCGCAAACCGCCGATCGGTGGCTATTCCGATGCGATCCGGCTGGTGCCTTCGCCCGATACGTTGGCCCCGTTGGGCGGTGATCTGGCCACCCAAGGTGCTGCCTTTGCCGCCGAGGTTCAACAGGCGATCGATGATCTGGATGCGCGCGGTGTGGGTTTTGCGGGCATGGTTTTGTGCCCTGCGTTTTGCAACGAAGGATTTCCCAGCCTGCACGACGGGTTTTTGGATGAGGCCGCCAAGGTTATCCACGCGGCGGGTGGTTTGATCATCTGTGATGAGGTTCAGCCCGGTTTTGGCCGTGTCGGGTCGCACTGGTGGGGCCATGAACGTGTTGGTTTTGCACCCGATATCGTGACGCTCGGCAAACCCATGGGCAATGGGCATCCTGTTGCGGCGGTGGTCACGCGGCCCGATGTAATGGCGGCTTTCCGCGAGGCGTTCGGGTATTTCAATACTTTTGGTGGCAATCCGGTTTCCTGTGCCGCCGCCAGTGCCGTTCTGGACGTGATCGAGGACGAAGATTTGCTGCAAAACGCGTTAACCGTCAGTGATTATGCCATCGCTCAGATGGATTTGATTGATCACCCCTTTAAGGTCAACGTGCGGGGAACGGGGTTGTTTTTCGGGATGGAATACGTTGACCATGACGGCAATCCCGCCAGCGCCTTTGTGGTGCGACTGGTTGAGGAAATGCGCGCGCACGGTGTTTTGATGAACGCCATCGGGCGGCATCGCAACACCTTGAAAATGCGCCCGCCGTTGCTGATTACCAAGGGGCAGATTGATATTGCGCTGGAAACCTTGACCGCCGCATTAAAGGCTGTGCCGCTATGACGATTTCAGATTTGGCTTTGCAAGCGGTTGAATTTTGGGGCGGATCGATTGCCGCGCCGCGCCTGATCAACCAGCGCGAAAATGCGGTTTTTGAGGTGACGTTGAAGTCCGGCCAGCGCGCGGCATTACGCTTGCACCGGGTCGGCTATCATTCGCGCGCGGAAATCCTGTCGGAACTGATCTGGACCGAAGCCCTGTCAAAAAACGGCTTTTCGGTGCCGGAACCCGTGCCCACGGTTGCGGGTGAATTGGTGGCGGAAATGCCGATGGCACAGTTTGTGACCTTGATCAAATGGGTTGACGGTGCGCCCATCGGTGACAGTGCGGTGCCCTTGGATGGCAGTCTGGATCAGCAAATTTCCCTGTATCAGGACGTGGGCGAAACCCTTGGGCGGCTGCACAGTATTACCGATAAGATCGCCTTTCCCAAAAGCTTTACCCGCGAAAGCTGGGATCGCGACGGGCTGGTCGGGGAAACGCCGTTGTGGGGGAAATACTGGCTACATGCGGCTCTGACACAGGAGGAATCGCACCTTATTTTGCAAGCCCGCGACAAGGCGCGACAGGTTTTGGATGCTCGGGATGATCTGGATTACGGCCTGATCCACGCCGACGGCTTGCGTGAAAATGTGTTCATGGGGCCAAGCGGGCTGACCCTGATCGATTATGACGACAGCGGATTTGGCTATCGCTTGTATGATCTGACAACGGCCCTGACGCAAAGCCTTGACGATGATAACTACACCGATCTGCGCGACGCCATTGTGACCGGCTATCGCCGCATTCGGAGCCTTAGCGATCAGGACGTTGCACTGTTTTTGATGTTTTCCATGCTGCGATCATTTTCCAGCGTCGGCTGGACCATGCCCCGCATGGCGGCGAGTGATTCTAAGAACGGGACATATATTGCGCGGGCAATAAAACTGGCGCGGGCATTTTTAAACAACAACCTCTAGCGCCGCCTGTGCCCCCACCCCGAACACCCGTTTGTAGCGTTCGATTTGGTCAGCAGGACCCATCGCTTTGTTCGGGTTGTCCGACAGTTTGACTGTCGGGCGGCCGTTGGCGGAAATTGCCTTGCAAACCACCGAAAATGGCGCCAGCGCATCATTGGGAACAAGACCGCGAAAATCATTGGTCAACAGCGTGCCCCACCCAAAAGACACCCGGACGCGGCCATCAAACTGTGCTTGCAGTTCGATGATTTTTTCCACGTCCAGCCCATCGGAAAAAATCACCAGCTTTTGACGCGGATCTTCGCCGCGCGATTTCCACCATTTGATCGCGGTTTCGGCCCCCGCCGCGGGATCGCCTGAATCAATGCGCATCCCTGTCCAGGTTGCCAGCCAATCCGGCGCATCCGCCAGAAACCCTTTGGTGCCGTAAGTATCGGGCAGAATGACCCGCAAATTGCCGTCATGTTCTTCGTGCCAGTCGGCAAGAACATCGTAGGGCGCGGCCTTTAGCGCGGCGTCGTTTTCCGCCAACGCCGCATAAACCATGGGCAATTCATGGGCGTTGGTGCCAATGGCCGCCACCTCGCGTTTCATCGCAATCAGGCAATTTGAGGTGCCGACAAATTTTTCGCCCAAGCCCTCGCTCATGGCCTGCACGCACCAATCCTGCCACAGAAAGGAATGCCGCCGCCGCGTACCAAAATCCGCCAACCGCAGATTATTCACATCTCGCAGCCCTTCGACCTTGGACCAAAGTTTTGTCATCGCGCGGGCATAAAGAATTTCCAGCTCGAACCGGTCCATCCGGTTAATCACCGCACGGCTGCGCAATTCCATCAACACGGATAGCGCGGGAATTTCCCACAGCATGACCTCGGGCCAAGATCCTTCAAAGGTCAATTCATACTGCCCATCGCGTTTTTCAAGATGATAGGCGGGCAGGCGCAACCCTTCAAACCATTCCATAAAATCGGGGCGGAACATCTGGCGTTTGCCGTAAAATGTGTTGCCGCGCAACCAGGTGCTTTCGCCGCGCGACAGCGACAGGGTGCGGATGTGATCCAGTTGTTCGCGCAACTCGCCTTCGTCAATCAGGTCGGCCAACCGGATATGTTTGGATCGGTTGATCAGGGAAAAGGTCACTTGCGTGTCCGGTTTATTGCGAAACACCGACTGGCACATCAACAGTTTGTAAAAATCCGTATCGATCAACGACCGCACGATCGGGTCAATTTTCCATTTGTGATTATAGACCCGCGTGGCGATTTCAACCATCTGTTCAGCTTTCCAGTTTTACGCCAGCATCTTGCATTGATTTTTGCGCCGCCACAAGCGACCCATCCAAATCAATCGCCCTTGTTAGAGCCTGATTTACTGTAACGTCAAAACCCAGTTTTGCGGCATCCAGCGCGGAAAAGCTTACGCAAAAATCCAACGCCAAGCCGACAAATGTCAGCCGTTTGATCCCGCGTGTTTGCAGATAGCCGGTCAGACCCGTTGGCGTTTTATGGTCGTTTTCAAAAAACGCGGAATAGCTGTCGATCAGCGGATTATATCCTTTACGAATGATCATATCGGCGCGATCCGTGTTCAGGGCCGCGTGAAAATCGGCGCCTTTGCTGCCTTGAACACAGTGATCCGGCCATAAAACCTGCGGGCCATAGGGCATTTCGATCATGCTGAACGGTGTTAAACCGTGACTGGTGGCAAAAGAGGAATGGCCAGCTGGATGCCAGTCTTGTGTCAATATCACCGCCTGAAATTCATCCATCAGCGCATTGATGTCACCGATGATTCCATCGCCACCCGCCACGGCCAGCGCGCCGCCCGGACAAAAATCATTTTGCACATCGATCACAATCAAAGCATCGGTTTGCGGGCGCATTTTTAAACCTTTCGTTATAGATTTCCTGCCTAAAATGACGCAGGGCGGGCGTCAATGGCCCTTGGCCCTTGAAAGGCGGGCAATCCGGGGCTAGATCGCGCCATATGTTTACAGTAGCCGCCCTATATCACTTTACCCGCGTTGCCGATCCCGCCGCATGGCAGGGGCCGATTTTAAAATTATGTCAGGCCGAAGGCATTCGCGGCACGTTGTTGATTGCCCGCGAGGGGTTGAATGGTACGGTTGCCGGTTCCCGCAAGGGTATTGATCGCCTGTTGGCGCATTTGCGCGCCTTGCCGGGCTGCGCCGCGCTTGAACATAAAGAAAGCACCGCCAGCGAAATGCCGTTCAACCGCATGCGCGTGCGGCTGAAAAAAGAAATTGTCACCATGGGGCAGCCCAATGTCGATCCAACCGCCAGTGTTGGCCATTATGTTGATCCTGCCGATTGGAACGACCTGATCGCCGCCCCGGATGTTGTGCTGATCGATACGCGCAATGATTATGAGGTGGGCATCGGCACATTTGAGGGTGCCATTGATCCGGAAACCAAAACGTTTCGTGATTTTCCAGCGTGGTGGGCGGGCAACAAAGACCGTTTTCACAACAAACGCGTCGCGATGTTTTGTACAGGCGGCATCCGGTGCGAAAAATCCACAAATTATCTGATCGGCCAAGGGGTTGAGGATGTTTTTCACCTCAAGGGCGGTATTCTGAAATATCTGGAAGACGTGCCCGAGGCGGACAGCAAATGGCAAGGCGAGTGTTTCGTTTTTGACCAACGCGTATCGGTTGGCCATGGCTTGGTCGAAGGATCATACGATCAATGTTATGCTTGTCGTCGACCGATAACCGAGGCTGATAAATTGCGCCCCGAATACGAAAAGGGCGTTTCCTGCCATCAATGTGTTGATGAATACACCGCCGCCGATCGCGCCCGGTTTCAGGAACGGCAAAAACAAATAAAATTGGCCGAAAAACGTGGTGAACGGCATATTGGTGCCAGGGATTAGGTAGGAAAAAACCGCCGAGCAGCAAGCATCGGCGGTTTTAATTATGGCGCGTCGGCTTAGCTACCGCGTTTGTTCCGCATCGCAACCAACCGCAACCGCAATGCGTTGATTTTGATAAACCCGGCCGCGTCTTTTTGATCATAGGCGCCTTGGTCGTCTTCAAATGTCACATGCTGTTCGGAATACAGGCTGTCATCGGACCAGCGGCCCACGGTGGAAACCGACCCTTTGAACAGCTTCAAACGAACCGTGCCGTTTACATGTTCTTGCGATTTGTCGATCAGGGCTTGCAACATTTCGCGTTCAGGGCTGTACCAGAAACCGTTATAAATCAGCTCGGCATATTTTGGCATCAGCTCGTCTTTCAGGTGCGCCGCGCCGCGATCCATGGTGATTGATTCGATGCCACGATGGGCATTCAACAGGATTGTCCCACCGGGGGTTTCGTAAATACCACGAGATTTCATCCCGACAAACCGCCCCTCAACCAGATCAAGGCGACCGATGCCATGCGCCCCGCCATATTCATTCAGCTTGGTCAGGATGGTTGCGGGCGACATTGCCGCGCCGTTGATCGCCACAGGATCGCCACGTTCAAACGTCACCTCGATATATTCCGGTGTATCGGGGGCGTCTTCGGGGTTAACCGTACGTTGATACACGTAATTTGGCGCGTCAACGGCTGGATCCTCTAGCACTTTGCCCTCAGAAGAGGTGTGCAACAGGTTTGCATCCACAGAAAACGGCGCCTCGCCGCGTTTGTCTTTGGCAATCGGAATTTGGTGCTGTTCGGCAAATTCAATCAGCTTGGTACGGCTGGTCAAATCCCATTCCCGCCAAGGCGCAATCACCTTGATATCCGGGTCAAGCGCATAGGCGGCCAACTCGAAACGAACCTGATCGTTGCCCTTGCCGGTCGCCCCATGCGCCACCGCATCCGCGCCGGTTTCCCGGGCAATTTCAACCAGACGTTTGGAAATAAGCGGCCGCGCGATTGACGTACCCAAAAGATACAGCCCCTCGTAAACCGCATTGGCGCGAAACATCGGGAAAACGAAGTCGCGCACAAATTCTTCCCGGACATCCTCGATGTAGATTTCCGAGGCACCCATCATTTCCGCTTTGGCGCGGGCGGGTTCCAATTCTTCGCCCTGCCCCAGATCGGCGGTGAAGGTGACCACTTCGCACCCATATTCGGTTTGCAACCATTTAAGGATGATCGAGGTGTCCAAACCGCCGGAATAGGCAAGAACAACTTTTTTAGGAGCAGACATGGGCTTAGGCCTTTTTCAAAGAATGTTGCGGCGCGGCGTAACGGGTTTTTGCCGCAAGGGCAAGATCAGCCGCTTGATCAGGGCCTAGAAAACGGGCATGCCAGCAACATGACAGATTTTGCCCAGACCGCCCGCGCGGCGACCGAAAAAATGCGTGACCTCTTTGCTGCAACACCCCTGCAACGAAATGATTTTCTGTCGGCGCGATTTGATGCCGATATTTGGCTCAAGCGCGAGGATCTTTCGCCCGTACGTTCTTATAAAATTAGGGGTGCGTTTCATGCGATGACCAAGGCCCTGGCCGCGCATCCGGACCAAAAAACCTTTGTTTGCGCCAGTGCGGGAAATCATGCGCAGGGCGTTGCGTTCAACTGTCGCCATTTTGGGGTGCAGGGCGTGATCTTTATGCCGGTGACCACACCACAACAAAAGATAGATAAAACCCATGCTTTTGGCGGCGATGCTGTCACGATCAAGCTGGTGGGGGATTATTTTGATGACACGCTGGCGGCGGCGCAAGAATATTGCCAACAGGTCGGCGGGCATTTTTTGTCGCCCTTTGACGACGTGGATGTGATTGAAGGCCAGGCCAGCGTTGCGGTCGAGATTTTGACTGACATGGCAACGACGCCTGACATGGTTATTTTGCCGGTGGGTGGTGGCGGATTGTCGGCTGGCGTAATTTCATATTTTAACAGCGAAGCGGCGAACATCGATGTGCGCCTGGTCGAGCCAAAAGGTGGCGCAAGCTTGGCCGCGGCCTTGGCACACGGATCGCCAGTGGCATTGAACGCTGTTGATAATTTTGTCGATGGCGCGGCTGTCGCAAAGATCGGCGAGAAAAATTTCGATGTTTTGCGCCATGTTTCCGCTGATCGTTTGCTTACAACACCCGAAGATCGAATTTGCACGACGATGATTGAAATGCTGAACGTCGAAGGCATCGTATTGGAGCCCGCCGGTGCCTTGTCGGTTGATGTTCTTGCCTCATTGCAAGATCAAATTCGCGGTAAAACGGTTGTTTGCGTGACCTCTGGTGGCAATTTTGATTTTGAACGCCTGCCGGAAGTCAAAGAACGCGCCTTGCGGTATGCGGGATTGAAAAAATATCTAATTCTGCGAATGCCCCAACGCCCCGGTGCCTTGCGCGAGTTTCTGAGCCTGCTTGGCCCCAATGACGATATCGCACGGTTTGAATACCTTAAAAAGTCGGCGCGAAATTATGGGACTGTGTTAATCGGCATCGAAAGCAAAAACCGCACCAGCCTGACAGATTTACTCGATCGGATGGCCGCCAGGGACTTCGCTTTTCAAGACATTACCGAAAACGAAACCCTAGCGGAATTTTTGGTTTAAGCGGCCATTTTAGATGCGTTATTCACGAACGCTTCTTTTGATCGCCGATAACTGGCAATGACCTTGTCACCGTCTATTTGATCTTGTTTTCCTTCCCCTGCGAAAGTTTCAAACTTTTGACAAATCGCCCCCAATTCATCAAACCCTAGATTCATAGCCGCACCCTTGATGAAGTGCATCGCCGAGCCCAAACCCTCGGCCGGGTTTCCCCCTTGCAAATCCGTCATGGCCTCGTCCATTTCTTCCAAAAAGATTTCGACGACTTCTGCAAAATCTTCCTTCCCCACCTCATTTTTCAATTCATTAACGCGATCCCAACTGATCATTTTATTACCCTCATTCGTCAGTAAGGCCGCCACCCGAAGATGGTTTAGCGCACTATCCTATAACAAAGCGTAAACATACCCGGGGAATTGCCCTGAATTTTAAGATTCATTGGCTGTTAATTCGACTGGTGCAAGCTGCGTGGAAATCAACATTTTCTTGACTGGGGAAAACGTGAAAACGCGCCATGAAAAAAAGGAATTTGAAACACCCGAATCGATTCGGCTTTCGGTATTGGTCGTTGACGACAGCCGTGGGCAGCGCAAGGTTTTAAGCGCCAGTTTGAAACGTGCCGGATATGACGTGACAGAAGCGGCTTCAGGCAAAGAGGCGCTGGCGGCCTGTCAGGTAAAACAATTCAATTTGGTGCTGTCAGATTGGGTGATGCCCGGCATGGATGGGCTGGAATTTTGCAAAGCGTTCCGCGAAATGGACCGCGATACCTATGGGTATTTCATCCTTTTGACATCGAAGGCGGAAAAAGACGCCGTGACACTGGGGCTGGATATTGGCGCGGATGATTTTCTGACCAAGCCGGTTAACGGGGCAGAATTGCGGGCCCGCATGAAGGCGGGTGAGCGCATTTTACATATGGAACACGAACGGGTTTTGAAAAATCAAATCCTGTCGGAATCGCGCGACAAAATTCAAACGCTCTATGATGCGATTGATCGTGATTTGGTTGAGGCGAAAAAATTTCAGGAGTCACTGCTTTCCAAAAAATATCAGGTTTTTGACGATAGTTCTGTTTCACTTTTTCTTAAATCCAGCGGGCGGGTTGGCGGCGATCTTGTGGGATTTTACACCATTTCAGAAGGAAAAATCGGGCTATATTCAATTGACGTTTCTGGGCATGGCATAAGTTCCGCCTTGATGACAGCGCGCCTGGCGGGGTTTTTGTCAGATGGCTCGCCCGATCAAAATGTGGGCCTGATAAAGACAAATGAAGGTGAATATGCGGCGCGGCCTCCTGAACGGGCGGTCGCGATATTGAACGATATTGTATTGAATGACATGGATACCGAGCATTATTTCACCATTTTGCTGGTCGAGGCGGACCTGAATACCGGCGTTATGCGATTGTCCCAAGCCGGGCACCCGCATCCGGCGGTGCAACGCGCCGATGGATCGGTTGAATTTCACGGCACCGGCGGGATGCCCGTTGGCCTGATTCCCGCCGCCGAATTTGACTGCTTTGAGATTCAGCTACACAAAGGTGATCGCTTGTTGTTGAGTTCGGACGGCGTAACGGAATGCGCCGACATCGCGGGAAACTTGTTAGACGAGGAAGGACTGGCGCGGGTGCTGAAAACCCATGCCGACGCACGAGAGGGCAAATTTTTCGGCGCGATGATCGACGAAATGAAAAGCTTTTCAAACTGTTCAAAATTTGACGACGATGTATCTGCCGTGCTGTTGGAATATGGGCGCGCGGGTATAGGTTGCGAAGATTCAACCTTGCCACCTGACCCTAGGCAAAAGTCTTCATAAATTCGGCGTCACCAGTGTTTGTCAAAACTTCGGACGCATCGGATCGATGTACCCAAAGCGGCGTATGCCCGGGTTCTGTCGGTGCGCCCAAACACAAAGTTGGCTGCCCCAAATAGATCGTACAAATTTTTTCCGCCCACATGTCATACTCCGGCATAAAGGTGAAGCGCCGATAAAACCCCAACCGCCGATCCAACCGCATTCGCCACCCGGTTTCTTCAAACACCTCGCGGTGCAGTGCAGGCGCAGCGCTTTCGCCTGGATCGATGCCGCCACCGGGCAGTTGGAATTCCGATTGCGAGGCCAATTGATGGGTAATCAGAACCAAATCACCACGTAGCAAAATAACATAGGCCCCAGCCCGGCGTTGATAGGTTCGCCCGCTTTCCGGTGGCCGCCCCGTGCGTTTCATTGCAATTGTCCCTTGTCCCTTGGCGATTCAGTTCATTGTCCCTATATGCCACCGATACGCCAAGACAAGACCTCAAGGAAAAGCAGATGGACTCTGGGATAAAAATTGCATGGGATGATACGGTTTTGCCGTTTCAACTGGATTATTCGGACATTCGGGGCCGGTTCGTACGCTTGGATGGTGTGCTGGATCAAGTGTTGAAACAGCATAATTACCCCCCCCAAATAGAGGCGCTGGTGGCCGAGGCGACCTTGCTGACGGCGCTCATCGGGCAATCCATCAAGCTTCGGTGGAAATTATCGCTGCAAATTCGCGGGAACGGGCCGGTCAAAATGATCGCGACCGACTATTTTGCCCCCAATGATGATGGCAAGCCAGCGGAAATTCGAGCCTATGCCAGCTATGATGCCGAAACGCTGGACCCGAATGTTGATCCCTACGCACAAATCGGCGCGGGTTATTTTGGTGTGCTTATCGATCAGGGGCCGGACATGGCACCCTATCAGGGGATCACGCCGATTTCGGGCGCGTCGCTGTCAGATTGTGCGCAGACGTATTTTGCGCAATCTGAACAATTGCCAACCCGTTTTTCGCTTTCATTTGGCCGCAGCCAAGCACCCGGCCAGCCAGAAACCTGGCGTGCCGGTGGCATTATGCTGCAAACAATGCCCGCCGAGGGAGGCGCGCCAAAGGCCGAACCCGACGCCGATCCCGCGCTGCTTTCCGCCGGGGATTTGCTGCAAGGTGACGAGGGCGAAAACTGGAATCGCGCGAATATCTTGTTGGATACGGTCGAAGATTTGGAATTGATCGGTCCAAGCGTCACGC